>Ga0224528_1000115_pt1 | contig 66855 bp, 65 predicted proteins | sample CBST25metaG_2_FD_179888 | JGI IMG/M metagenome (GOLD analysis project Ga0224528, IMG submission 179888) | Peat soil microbial communities from Stordalen Mire, Sweden - C.B.S.T25 | ecosystem: Environmental > Terrestrial > Soil > Wetlands > Peat | place: Sweden: Norrbotten County, Stordalen Mire...
GGATGGCGCGATTCGGTCGGATGACGTAGCTGACTTTCTCGGTGCGGATTTCGTACTCGATACACTCATTGCCGCCAAGGTCGCTGGTTCCGGCGATTCCGGCAAGGACTCCTGCACCACGACTGGCGCTTTGGGCTTCCATGCAGGGGGCTTTGCGCATGGCGTGGACGGTAGCCTTTTCCATTCCTCCGCTCAGGGCTAGGGCGGGAATGCTGAAACTGAACAGCAGGAAAATCCAGCAGGTCTTCATCGTTCGAGAGTCTCCACTGAAAACCATCGGCAATTCTACTTTGGAACTGTAGTAGAGCGAAGCATCTGGGGATTACGCAACCAGAGATAAATCGAATTGTCCGATCTCTCCATAAATCGTCGGATGTTGGAATCGCAGGCGGAAAAGGAATCTGAAAATTGTTCCCCATGTTGCTGCCTTGAGAGTAGATTATTTCGGAAGGGAGCTCTCTATGCGTCGTAGTGTGTTTGGCTGTCTGAGTGGAATCGCCGCATTCTTACTACTTTCATCTGGGGCATTTGCTGGTGGTCGCAATCCTGCCGACTTCCCGTTGCGAGTGCATATCTTTCAGCACAATTCGCATTCGCATTACTTTCACCAGTCTCTGGACGCAGTGGATGGGGAAGGCCGGGCCAATCTCTACGAAAATGGCGAGCCGCGTGGTTTTGATTATGCGTATCACTGCGGCGTTCGGCTGATGAACTCTCCGGGCTATGAGACTTATATGGCGCGGTGGAAGAAAAGAGACAAGACACTGGAGATTCTGCTGCCGGAAATGGGCAAGCCGGGAGCCGTGGACGCCTGTGAACTTAAGGTGGACATGAAGAATGCTGTTTATCACCGGCGCAATGGCGTGGTGGACGTTGAACCTGCCGAGGTGTTCAAGCAGTGGATGGTGCGCCATCAGTACGATCCAGAGCACGGAAAGAACGAGCCTGTGAGGAACGCCCCAACACCGAAAGAAGCAGACGAGAACGAAGGCCAGTAAGCTCCTATTTCTACGAACCACTTGACATCAACCGTCAGAATCCTGTACAAACACGACACGATGTTAAACGCGACCCTCATTATTGTTACGGCCATGGCCATGTGTATGCACCTTATGTGTATGCGCCCCGCCGTGGTCGCACTCGTGAAATCGCGAAGCTTAGGTAGACCCTAGCTAAAGCTAAAAGCGACATCAAGAGATTAGAACGACCCACGGCAAAGCGCCTGGGTCGTTTTGTTTTGCCCTAAATCTTTGTCAAAGAAATCTGAACAGGAGCGCACGCGATGCCGGAAAACGAGAAGAAACAATACCTTGCCACATTAGCCGTCCACGGCGGCCAGAGCGTAGAGAAAACCACCAAGGCACTCGCGGTGCCTATCTACCAGACGACCAGCTATGTGTTTGACGACAGCGATCACGCAGGTCGGCTGTTCGGATTGCAGGAGTTTGGCAATATCTACACTCGCATCATGAATCCGACGACAGATGTTTTCGAGAATCGGATTGCGGCTCTGGAAGGCGGCGTGGCAGGGTTGGCAACGGCTTCGGGGCAGGCGGCAGAGACGCTGGTGATTACGACACTGGCGGGGGCGGGCGATGAGGTTGTTTCGACAACTTCGCTCTATGGCGGCACGTACAACCTGTTCCACTACACGCTGCCTCGGTTGGGGATCGTGGTTAAGTTCGTGGACGCGGATGACTTTGATGGAATCCGCGCGGCGATCAACGAAAAGACCAAGGCTTTGTACACGGAGACCCTGGGGAATCCGAAGCTGGATGTAGCCGATATCGAACAGCTTGCGAAGATCGCACACGACGCGGGGATTCCGCTGGTGATCGACAACACTTCGGCATCTCCGGCGCTGACGCGTCCGATTGAGTGGGGCGCGGATATCGTGGTGAATTCGGCAACGAAGTTTATTGGCGGTCACGGGACGACGATTGGCGGAATTATTGTGGACGCCGGAAAGTTTGACTGGACGGCCTCGCCACGATTCAAGCGCGACTTTGTCGATCCGGACCCGAGCTATCACGGTATCAGCTACACGACGGCGTTTGGGAATTTGGCGTTCATTTTGAAAGCGCGTGTGCAGGGGTTGCGCGATACGGGCGCGGCGCTGTCGCCGTTCAGTTCCTTCCTGTTGCTGCAAGGGGCTGAGACGCTGCATCTACGCTTGGAACGGCACTCGGAGAATGCGCTGAAGGTAGCGAATTATCTTGAGACGCATCCGGGTGTGGAGTGGGTGAATTATCCGGGGTTGGAATCGAGCAAGTACTACAAACGAGCTAAGAAGTATTTGCCAACTGGAAGCGGCGCGCTGATTACATTCGGTATCAAGGGTGGCTACGAGTCGGGACGAAAGTTGATTGATTCGGTAAAGCTGTTTAGCCATGTAGCAAACATTGGCGATGCAAAGTCGCTGATCATTCATCCCTCCTCTACAACTCACCAACAACTAAGCGTGCAGGAACAACTGGACACGGGCGTAACGCCAGAGTTAGTTCGGTTATCGGTGGGCATTGAAGACATCCGGGACATTATCGACGATCTCGCGCAGGCGATTGAAGTTGCAAACGGTACAACGCATACTCTGCCCGAGCCAGCAGGCCAGGGAGTAGGGAAATAGCAATGGCTACAGATCATTGTTCGACGAGTCAACAACCGTCGCATCTCCACCTGAAGCATCTTCATCTGACACAGGGAAATGTTTCAGTCACGAAGCAAGGTCCGTTTCAGGTGGAGAGCGGCAAGACGCTGGCGAGCGTGAACTTGAGATACGCGATCTATGGCGAGCCCAATGAGGATTGCAGCAACGTGACACTGGTGTGTCATGCGCTGTCCGGCTCGTCGCGGGTAGACCAGTGGTGGCCGGATTTACTGGAGAGAATCTTCGATCTGGAGAACGAGTGCGTTGTGTGTTTCAACGTGATCGGCTCCTGCTACGGTTCGACCAGTCCGGCCTCGCTGGACCCCGCAACGGGGAAACCTTACGGTGCAAGCTTTCCGCTGGTCACGGTTCGCGACTGGGTGCGTGCGGAAAAGATTGCGTTGCAAGAGCTGGGAATTCGACACCTGAAGACCGTGATTGGTCCTTCGATTGGCGGAATGCAGGCGCTGCAGTGGGCGGTGGAGTATCCGGAGTGGGTGGATCGCGTGATAGCCATGGGAACGACTCAGCTCAGTGCGCTTGGGCTTGGGTTGAACCATCTGCAACGCGAATCGATTCGGCTGGATCCGGAATGGCGCGGTGGAGATTACTACGACGGACCGGGGCCGAGAGCGGGGCTGTCGCAGGCTCGCGGACTCGCGATGTGCACGTATAAATCGGCGGAACTTTTCCACGAGCGGCATGGGCGCAAAGCAGATCGCAAGGGAACGGCTCCGTGGGAATCGGAGCAGGGGCGATTTGATATTGCGGGTTACCTGGAATATCAGGGAAAGCTGTTCTGGGAACGCTTCGACGCCAACTCGTATTTGCTGATCACACGAGCGATGGACCTGTTCGATCCGCAGAGAGATTGGAAGGGTGAAGCTTGGGAGCGGATTCGCGCAAAGGTGTTGCTGTTTGGGATTTCGAGCGACGTGCTGTTTCCGGAAAGCGATGTAAGGAAATTTGCAGAAGAGCTTACTGCGGCAGGCGTGGAGTGCCAGTATGAGCGGATTGATTCCGCACACGGACATGACTCTTTTCTGGCCGAGCCGGATAAGCTGATTGGATTACTAAAGGAATTCATAGACGAAAACGGTACGGCAACGGATGACTCCTTTCGCGTTGGAGTAGGAGTTGGCGAACAGGGGATAGGAGAGAACGATGGCAACGTTGCTTGATGTGCCGAATGGAACTTCGATAGAGCCCCAGCCCGCAGGCTGGTCCGGAAAGTTGCTGCAGGATCGAGTGGCGATTGTGAGCGGCGGTTCGCGCGGGATTGGGCGAGCTATTGTGCAGCGATTGACCGAGGCGGGAGCGCAAGTGGTGTTGAACTATTTGCAGGCGGATTCTGCGGCTGAAGAAGTACTGGAGTTCGTGCGTTCGACAGGCGGACAAGCGGTTGCGGTGCGCGGCGACATTGCCAGCAAGGAGACATCGCTGAAGCTGGTGCAAGAGGCTGTGCGCACGTTTGGAAAGCTGGACATCGTTGTGGCAAACGCCGGGATTTGGGAAGGCGCGCCGATTCAAGATTTGGATGAGCAGCTTTGGGATCGAGTGCTGGATGCGAACCTGAAGGGGACGTGGGCAATTTGCCATGCGGCAGTACCGGAACTGAAACGACGCGGGAGCGGTGTGATCACGATCATCAGTTCAACCGCCGGACAGCGGGGAGAAGCGGGATACAGCAATTACGCGGCTTCGAAGGGTGGACAGATTAGCTTCGCGAAGTCGCTTGCCAGCGAACTCGCACCACAGATTCGCGTGAACTGCGTGGCTCCCGGTTGGGTGGATACGGAATTGAACAGCCCTGAATTTGAACGCAGCGGACGCTACGATGAGATCGCGCGCTCGATCCCCTTGCAGCGTGTGGCAACGCCGGATGATATTGCCCACCCGGTTGTTTTCCTTTCGTCAGATTGGGCACGACACATTAGCGGAGAAGTGCTGAACGTGAACGGTGGCTCCGTGTTGTGTGGGTAGATTCTTTCGCCAGCGGTTGCCACCTCTGCCAAGGCGTCAGCAAAAGCAAAGCCCTCGGACGCCCCGAGGGTTTTGTTTTTGTTGGCTACATCATTTTCATTTTGACGTAGCGTTGAATGTCTCCACGAAAGAAAAACAGCGAGTACACTGTCGCTGCGATCGACCCCCACTTTACAAGCTTACTTACGGACATAACTTTCTCCTTCTAGCGGCTAAGCCGCTGTGCTTTTGCATACTTCAGAAATCAGTTCCTCGATTACGTGGATCGCTTCGTCTACGGCGGCGTGGACAGGCTCGCTGAGGCCTATTTGGTCATCATCGTTGGCGTCGACGGTCGCAGGTTCGCATCCCACTACCAGCATGCGGCCAACCTTGCCTCCGAGATTTGTTACGAGTTGGAGAACACTCACGGGATTCATGGAGTGTGCATCAAAGGCGAATTCTGCAGGGGGTTCATTGGATTGCGGAAGCGTGGGTTCGATTAGGAAGACCGTTCCGGGTTGATCGCCCCGAGGGAGAGCGTCGACCAATATCACTAGCTCCCACGGGTCCATTAACGCGTAAGCGAGATCGTAACTGCGGATTCCGAAATCGATGACTCTGACGTTCGCGGGGAGAATGCGCCCGGCGAGTCGCTGCACGACCTCGACACCGAAAGCATCGTCGCCGAGGAAGATGTTTCCTACGCCAGCTACCAGAATTGCGCCGTTACTCATTTCGGACCTCGCGATTGACTGACAGCGGTTCGACTTCTTCTGGAGAGAAGAAAAAACGATGACCGGGCTGGCGCAACATTCCGAGATCTCGTCCGGGGTCGTCTTCGAGGACGACAGCTAAATGAAGGAGGTCGTCAAAATCGCGCTCGATGGCTTCGATAATGGCGACTTTACCTCTTAACGCCATGTCCATAATGTCCGCGCTCTTGGTGGGGCGCAATCGAACGTGATCGCCGCATCGCAACTCCACTCCGAGGAGCGTAACGCTCTCAACTGGAGTGTGCTCTGGTTCTCCGGTCGCGTTCCAATCTGCAAGCCAGTCTGTCATTGTTTTTCACCCGCAGGACGCATGCTTCGAATTGTTCCGTGCGTCCTCCTGAGTTGCTCTCGCGCGCTTTGTTCAGTGCGCTCCAACAGATCGCGGACGCGGTTGTCGGAGCGTCGCATTTCGTCTTTTTCATCGTCAGTTAAGGTCATTACGCGGAGAGTCAACATCTCGTCCATCTCGGTTGCGTCGTAGAAATCAGATGCACTTTCCGGAGCTATTTGCGGATAGTCATAGAGAACGATGGGAGAGCAGAGGAGTATGTCTCGCTCGGGTGGAGTTCCGACGAGCACGGGAAAATTGCCAACGTTCTTACAGCTACTTGCGGCGTCGAGAAGATGTGGCGGGGGGTCAAGAAGCGAAACGAACTGCGCGTCGGTGAGGGAAACAATGGTGTGTGCTGAGAGCAGCGAGCGCAACAACGCAGCGTCGCGATTGCTGGCCTCCGGAGGCAATGGAGTGGTGTTCGCGATGTCGATCAAGAGTTTTACAAGGCCGTCGCCAATTCGCTGAGACTCTACGGAAATCGCGCCGAATACTTCCTGCTGGGTGCGTCGAACGGTTCCGATTACCTGGCCTGTGTCACTGCGCAGCATCTCGGTCTCGTCGCTTCCGGGAGAGCTGAATTCGAAGCGATGTTGTGCAAGGGATAAGATGTCGAAGTTCAATGTGCGCTCAACGCCCTCGTCCCAGCTCTCAAGCGATCGCTCGTCAATTGCCTGCGGAGACTTCACAACTTGTCGAGATAACAAGTGGAGAAAACGGAGTTGAATTTGGAGCGTCGGCTTGGCATCCGCTGCGAATTCAATCAGACACTCCGAATGCATCGTGGAGCGTTCGGTTCCGCTGCGGGCCTCGGAGTAACTCGGCGGATAGAGGATGCCGAAGCTCCAGCGTTGCCGATTCTTGATAGCCGATGGTCGATATGGGTAGAGCATGTAACCCTCATATAGCACCGCGTCGGCGACTTTTCGGGCAAGTGCGTGGTTCATGACTTTACCTCCTCGTTCACGCTCAAGATTCGCTCCAATGCTTGTTCCCACGTTGAGAGCCCGTGCTGCGCTTTGAACCTGTAGAGCCTTTCGAAAACATCACGTTGCAGGCAGAGCCAAGCGGTGTTTGGATAATGTAAGTCCATCATGTCTTTCCATACCTGCACTGGCGTTCGATAACTGGCATCGCGGTCCCAGGGAATCTGCGCAATCTGTAGGCCCATGCGTCCGGCATGAAAGATGGTGCCACTGAATAGCAAAGTGGTTGGAAGTTCACCGGCGACGAGTCCGTGGATGTATTTTGTGATGGCCACGTTGAAATCGAAAGTGCAAGGGACTGGAACATCGAACACGGCGCTGCCGTCGAAGGCAGGAACATTGACGTTTACGTTGGCCCAGAGTAGTGCGTGGAGAGACTTACTCCAACGCTCGGGCTCTCCGAATAACTCCTTTAGATTTTCTTGTTCTTCGGGAGTGTAACGTCGGCGCGTGGGTTCGATCTGTACTTGTACACGGAGCGCGATGGAGTGGATGGGTTGCATCTCTGCGTCCGTTGCTCGGACCTTGAATGTTAGCTGCGGAACAGCCGCATTGGGCGTGGCTTCGACGGACTCGACTTGGAAGCGTAGGTCAGGCACGCTGCTCCTTCCTGCTGGCTTGAGATAGCTCGGAAAAGAAGCTGTCGATTTCGGTCCACACCTCAGCGCCACCGGAGAGTCCTCGCCAGTGGGTTCGGATGATTCCGACGAGGCGGAAGCATTGATCGATGGGAGCGCGGTAATACTGAGGAGAGTCGGTGAGCCGGTTGACTAACAAGGCTTCGACGTCGGATTCAAATTTCGTTAACACTAGATTGCGCTCGACAATGGAGCTCCAGTACTCGAGGTCGAGCGATGATTCCATGACGCCGCCCGGACTTGGATACTGTGCAAGAACGCGTCCAGCGGCGCTGCTGTGGACGAAGAATGCCAGGTTGATCGGAATGAGCAAACTCTCCCATTCCTGGTTGTCCATTACGAAATCCGGCAGGCGTATAGGGTCCCGAGGAATGCGGCGATAACGCTGGCGCACATTGCCACCGAAGAGGATCGCGCACGGATCGCAGGCGCAAGTAATGCGACGTTTTTCTAACTCCAGCAAATGCTGGTGAGCAGGCGAAAGTTCTTTGGAACACAGTTCGCAGACTTCTACCTGCTCACGTGGCTTGCGCACAAAGCGCTGCAAGGCAGCGAGAGAACTTCGTGCGGCGTTATCGGCTGTCGTGCTCATGCTTTGCGCTCACCTAAGCTGGCGGTAGATTAGGCATTCGAGGATCGATAGGCTTGCGCTTGTCGGCGTTGATTCCAGTAGCGTCGCGTGAGGTGCGACCGTTGCCTTCGCGTCCGGGTTCCTTCTTGCCTTCGTACGCCCATTGCTCTGCACGCTTTGTTCCGGAGGTGTGTGAGCTGATGTCAGGCGGCGGATTCTTCATAATCTTTTTCCTCTCTTGTAGCTGGTTGGATCAGGCTGAGCGGAACAAAACCTGCGGCAACAGGCGCGCCTTCGACATGGACTTCGAGCACTTCTGGAGCGGCTTCCAAAATCGCTTGCTCCAGTGTCCCTTTAAGCGCGTCGGCAGACGATCCGCAGCCATGTCCGGAACTCTCTACTTTCAAGCGAACGATTCCGTCACTTACTCCGATTAACTGAACGTTTCCACCATGCTTGCGCAACTGCGGACGAGCGCTTTCAATGGCGCGAGCGATGCGTTCCTCGAGCGGAACGGGGTGGACTCCGTAAAGTACAAACATTCCGCAGACCAGAGGATCGTTGCCAAGCTTTGCGAGCGAAGCTCGACCTGCTTCTCCGGTGTCGAGCAACTGCACAACGCGGGAAATTACCGCGCCGTGCAGGTCCATCATCGACTGAAGGAGCTCAAGGGCAGCGGTTCGCGCACCCTCATCCGTCAGGCTGGAGATGCGCCTCACCATTTGGTCGATCCGCTCGGCATGCGCTTGAAAGTCGCTGTTCGGGATAGAGGTCATTTGCTGCCTTCCACTCCGAACATGGGTGAGTGCCGAGTCTGCAATACTTTGCCGTCCCCTAGGTACATGTGCACACCGCAGGGTAGACACGGGTCAAAGCTACGGACCGTGCGCATGATGTCGATGCCTTTGAAATTCTCAGGTCCGTTTTCTTCGAAGAGCGGCGTGTTCTGCACCGCGTCTTCATAGGGGCCAGGAGTTCCGTAGATATCGCGTGGGTTCGCGTTCCAGCAGGTTGGCGGATAAGGATGGTAGTTGGCAATCTTACCTTCGCGAATCACGACGTGATGCGAAAGAACGCCGCGCACGGCTTCGTGGAACCCACAGCCAATCGCTTCTTCGGGGACTTTGAAGGGAGCCCATGTTTTGGAATTCCCAGAGAGAAGTTCCTGCATAGCTTGTTCGCAGAAATAGAGTGCAGCGGCGGCCGAGTATGCCTGGAAGTAAGTACGAGCGCGGTCGCGTTCGATGGCGTTACTCCACTTTGGAATCTTCCATTCAAATGTTGCTTCTGGATAGATTGCACCTTTCGGAAGGGTGATCTTCACGCTGTTGCCGGTCGCTTTGATGTATCCAATGTCGACAAGGCCAGAGAGCGCAGTTGACCAGAGACGTGCGATCGGACCGCCGCCAGTGTCGAGCGCGAGATGATCTCCGGTGCGCTTGTCGTACCAGCGAGGCGACATGACCCATGTGTAGTTAGCGTTGAAGTCGCGCTTCTGTGGACGCGGTGTTGTTGTCTGATTCCACGGGTGCCGCTTGTCCACAGGGTTTCCGAGTGGGTCGGTCTTCACGAATGTCTCTTCATTCTGCCAGTCGTCATAGTACGAACTGCCGAGAAGGATGCGAATTCCGAGATTGATGTCCACCAGGTCGTTGGTAACAAGTTCGCCGTCCACGACGATGCCGGGAGTGACGAACATACTCCGACCCCAGTTGGACATGTGCTCATACTTGTAATCGACTACAGCGGGATTATTGAATGCGCCCCAACATCCAAGCAGAACGCGGCGCTCACCAACCTTTTCGTATCCTGGTAAAGCCTCATACCAGAAGTCGAAAAGATCGTCGTGCAGAGGCACGCACTTCTTCATGAACTCAACGTACTTCATGAGTCGGACTAGATAGTCGGTGAATAACTGGATGGTTGCTACGGTGCCGACGCCTCCGGGATAGAGAGTGGATGGATGAACGTGGCGGCCCTCCATCAGACAAAACATTTCGCGAGTAAGGCGGCTGACGACAAGCGTCTCGCGATAGAACTCTCCTGTAAACGGGTTGAGCGCGGTCATGATGTCGGCGATGGTGCGGTATCCGTGTTTGTCTGCGTTAGGAGATTGCGTGTGCTGCGCTTTCTCCCAAACGCTGGGATTTGTTTCCTTCACCATTTGCTCGCAGAAATCGACGCCGACTAAATTGTCTTGAAAGATGTTGTGATCGAACATGTACTCGGCTGCTTCTCCCAGGTTCAGGATCCACTCACCGAGGACTGGAGTCTTCACGCCGAAGGCCATGTTTTGCGCGTAACAGGCGCAAGTGGCGTGGTTGTCTCCGCAGATGCCGCAGATGCGACTGGTGATGAAGTGCGCGTCGCGGGGGTCTTTGCCCTTCATGAAAATGCTGTAGCCGCGAAAGATCGACGAGGTGCTGTAACACTCGGCGACCTGTTTGTTTTCAAAATCGATCTTGGTAAAGATGCCCAAGCTACCCACGATTCGGGTGATGGGATCCCAGTTCATTTCGACGAGGTTTCGTCTCTTAATCGGAGTGTCGGTTAGTACCTCGGTAGTTGTTCCCATGTCATTTCATCCTTTTCGCCTAAGCAACTCTTCGTGGCGATTGCGTGTTGTATGCACCGGGTTTGGGCCTATAACCAGTGATGAGTTCGCGTCCGCGACGGCGCCACTCGGGTTCTCCGTTGACGGTGTTGTTGGTAATTGCGCGGAGCGTACGAATCATCTTTCCGTATAACGTGAGCGCAGCAGTGGAGAAGCGTGCGCCCGATGGCTCGTCCATGAAGGGCATGAACATGTCTGGGAATCCGGGCATGGTACAGCCGATGCAGATGCCGCCCACATTCGGACATCCACCGACGCCGCGCATCCAGCCTCGCTTTGTAACGTTGCAATTGACCACCGGACCCCAACATCCAACTTTGACCAAACATTTAGGAGTTCCGTACTCGATGCCGAAATCATCTTGCTCATAGTAAGCAGCGCGATCACATCCTTCATGCACGGTCTTGCCGAAAAGCCATGTAGGGCGGAGTTGCTCATCGAGTGGGATCATGGGTGCTAGTCCAGAAGCTTGGAAAAGCAGGTAGAGCAGAGTCTCCATAAAGTTGTCGGGCTGCACGGGGCAGCCGGGAACGTTGACGATGGGCAGGCCAGCTTTCGAGCGCCACTCCCAACCTAAGTAGTCGGCGAGCCCCATGGCTCCGGTGGAATTACCTGCCATGGCATGAATGCCACCGTAAGTTGCGCAAGTTCCGGCACCGACAACCGCGAGTGCTTTTGGTGCGAGACGATCAATCCATTCACAGGTTGTGATCGGCTGGCCTGTGTCGGGATTGGTGCCCATGGCTGCCCAATAGCCGTGCTCCTTAATGTCTTCGTTTGGGATTGAACCCTCGACCACTAACACAAACGGATCGATCTCGCCGCGCTCAGCTTGGTAGAAATATTTCATGAAGTCGTCTCCGACTTCATAGGCGAGCACGGGATTGTGCAAGTGGACTTTGGGTAATCCAGGGATGGCTCCCAACAACACATCTTCGATGCTGGGTTGCTCGGCGGCGGTGACCGATACTGAATCGCCATCACAGCTAAGGCCAGCCGTGATCCACAAAATATGTACATCGCTCACAGCTGGCTTAGCACCGAACGTGAGAACGTTTGCCGGCATTGTGCGCTCCTTTCCTGCCTCGAACCTTATGGCCAGAGATGAAAGGACGGGATGCTGAAGTTCCGCCCGCAAGCTTTGTCCGGTCACGCGGTATGTCGAGAACTTGCATGAGATGGTAGGCGACGACGGATAAGATGCCTCCGCAAAACAGGGCCGAAACAGCACGGATGGATCGGAAGAATGATTGCAGTTGTCAGAGTTACAGAAGGGTATGGTGCGATAATCTCTCCACTTAGACATGCAAGGTCGAGGGGTTGCACTCACCTTTAATATGCGGGGTCTTGCGATCGCGTCTAGCTTGACAAGCAAAAGGGGTGACAGTTGTGCCGCACTACGAAGAGACAGATTTCAAATTCCTAACCGAGAATAGCGTTGACATCATCTGTAGCGCAGGCATGGATGGAAGGTTGCGGTATGTTTCTCCCTCCTCCTTTCTAACACTTGGCTGGAGCCCGGAGGAAATGAGAGGCAAGGCTCCCGAAGAGTTTATTTTTCCGGAAGATATTCCTGTGCTAGTTTCTGCCAGAACCCGAATTTTTGCGCCGAGCGTGGATAACTCCCCCTCTACTATGAGAATGCTGAAGAAAGGTGGAGGCGTTGTTTGGATGGAAACGAACGCGCGGTTGGCGCGCGAACCGAACACGGGTGAGCCACGAGAGGTTGTGTTGGTGATGCGTGACATCTCAGAACGTAAGCGGATGGAGGATAAACTTTCTGCTCTGGCGATGACCGACGGACTAACGGGAATATTGAATCGCCGTGCATTCGATGAAGCGCTCGGGAGGGAGTACAGGCGAGCACTTCGCGAGAGCGAGCCCATTGCGTTGTTGTTGATTGATATTGATCACTTTAAACAGTTCAATGACCAATATGGACACCTGGCGGGAGATGACTGTTTGCGTGCAGTTGCTTCTGCTATGAGCGGCGCTGTGCGAGCAACAGACCTCACGGCTCGCTATGGCGGAGAGGAGATTGCCATCATCCTACCTAAAACAGGTATGGCCGGAGCCGCCATGGTTGCTGAAAGAGTGCGAGCTTCCGTGGAGCGACTTCGCATACCCCACGAGGGAAATCCTGAAGGCGGAAAATGGGTCACCGTGAGCGTAGGAGCGTCGGCATCCACGGTCAAATCGAGCGATACGGCGGACATGCTGGAAGGACTGCTTCTTGCAACAGACAACGCGTTATATAAGGCAAAGAACGGGGGAAGGAATCGGGTGGAAACCTCTCTCCTTGAGATTCCTTCCTCCAGTTAACATGAAAGTCGTCAGAAGTAAGTCTCTTAATGAAGTCGAGTCACCATGCCGGTATCGAGACTGTACACGGCTTCGACGATGTGAAGCTTTCCCTCATCAGAGGCGTGCTTGAGTACTTCGCTGCTGGCAAGAAGGTTTGCGGCTGAACGATGAACGTGGTCCTTTACCGCGAAGTCGATGATGTCCGGGGCCCTCTGCTGCTTTGCCAGGGCGCATGATTCGGCGACCGGCATTACGAGAGCTTCGAGGTTTGTGGTGGGCATCTTCGAGCCTGAGCAGGCGGCTTTGACTGCTCCACAGCTCTGGTGCCCGAGTACGACGATTTCAGTTACCCCGAGGTGTTCTACGGCGTATTCAAGACTGCCGAGCTCGATGGGATCAGCGCTGTTTCCGGCAGTTCGCACGACGAAGAGATCGCCGAGTCCCTGATCGAAGAGGATCTCTGGTGCTACTCGGCTATCGGAACAACTTAGCAGAGCTGCTCTGGGATGCTGATCTTTTGTAAGTTTCTGCCGCTGATCGACGTAGTTCTGAGGAGTGCTGTGTCCATCCGCAAACCTCTTATTTCCTGCCGAAAGTTCATTCCATATGGGATCTGGCGCAGTGGTGGCCGCCTTCTCAGATTTGGGCGGGTCCGCTTGTTGCGCGAGTAAGCCGGAAAACATGGTGCACGCTAGTAATCCGACAATTAGCTTGGCTTTGTGCGGCATTCAACTCTCCTAGGTTACCGGTGTGAGAGCCTGACAGCATTCCTGTGCTGAGTCAAGAAATGACTTACGAGTGGGCGAATCGCGTCAATTTCGACAGCGCAAAACTCCGAATCAATATCCCAATAAAAATGTTGAGCATCAGTCGGCATACCTTTTCATAGGTATTCACATCTGACATTTGGCCTAGAGGTTCGACGCTGGCAATCAATCAGCAGCGTGAGCGTCTTGTTCTCAACTGAAACTTGAGGTGATTACTGAATGGAGAGCATCAAGCAGGGGAAGTCTAACCCGAGAGCCGCAGTAACCGTGCAGGCAGAAACAGGCCTGGCACGATTTGGACTTGCTCTGGCGAGCTGGACGGAGGAATGGTTTCCTGATCCTCTGGTCTTTGCTTTGGCCGGAGTGGTGTGCGTCTTTCTGTTCGGACTCCTCATACACCAGTCCGCAAGCAAGCTGGCTGTTGCTGGCGGGAAGAGCTTCTGGGTGTTGGTTCCGTTCACCATGCAGATGGTGATGATTATCATCGGCGGATATGTGGTTGCGAGCACCCCAATCGTTCATCGCTTCATTCGTTGGCTGGCCACAATTCCCAAGAACGGGCGAACCGCTGTAGCCCTGATTGCGCTGTTCTCGATGCTGACTTCCTTGATCTCCTGGGGGCTGAGTCTTATCTTTAGCGGACTGTTGACGCGCGAGATGGCTCGACAAGTAAAGGGGATGGACTATCGCGCTGCGGGTGGCGCGGCTTACCTGGGACTGGGCGCAGTATGGGCACTGGGACTCTCGTCTTCAGCGGCGATGATGATGGCTACCAAAGGCTCGATCCCTCCATCGCTGCTGGCAATCAGCGGATTAATACCGCTGGGTCAAACTCTTTTCCTTTGGCAGGGAATGCTTACGGCCGCAGTGCTGATTGTTGTTTCGGTAGCGGTAGCTTACCTGTCTGCACCTTCGGCTGAGAACGCCAGAACAGCGGACGATTTCGGTATTCAATACGAGTCGGCTGATCGAAAGCTGGAGCCGAGAACGAAGCCCGGTGAGTGGCTGGAATACAGTCCGCTGCTTACGGTGTTCGTCGCCCTGTACCTCGGATGGTATCTGCTAGATTTCTTCCGCAGTTCTCCGCAGGGTGCTCTGGCTGTGCTGGACCTGAACACTTACAACCTGTTGTTTATAACCATTGGTCTGCTATTGCATTGGCGTCCTAAACGCTTTGTGAGAGCGGTTGCGGAGTGCGTGCCAGCAACGGGTGGAGTGCTGATCCAGTTTCCGTTTTACGCCGTGATTTTCGGCATGATCGTCGGCACGGGAATGTCGGACTGGTTAGCTAACCTGTTTGTCCGCATTAGTTCGCAACAGACTTATCCGTTATTGGTGGCGTGTTACTCCGCGTTGCTCGGGGTGTTTGTTCCATCGGGTGGAAGTAAGTGGGTTATCGAAGCTCCGTACATTCTTCAAGCCGCCAATCTTCATCACGTACACCTTGGATGGGTGGTGCAGATATATAACGCTTCCGAAGCGCTGCCCAATCTTGTGAACCCATTCTGGATGTTACCGCTGCTGGGAATACTGAAGCTTAAAGCGAGGGACATAGTCGGTTATGGAGTGCTGCAGATGATTGTTCACGTGCCTGTTGTGTTCTTCCTGTGCTGGTTCTTTGCGCGGACCATTCCTTATGTTTCGCCGATGCATTAATAAATCGCATAAGTCGCGGCTGACATGAAAAGGTGCAAGGTTCGACGGAGTTTGGCGGCGTTGTGCATTGGCGGGGAATGGGTGTGGCTATGGCGGTAGAGAGCGTCTAGGGATCAATTGGCATTTTATTCAGACCTGCGAGGAACGATCTATCCATGAGCTTTCTGATCTGTATAGGGGCACTTGCCTTTCTGATGCTGGTGGCCTATAGAGGCTTCAGCGTAATACTCTTCGCGCCCGTTGCTGCATTGGGAGCAGTCTTACTTACCGATCCAAAGGCAGTGTTGCCGATATACAGCGGATTGTTCATGGCGAAGATGGTGGTGTTTGTTCAGAACTATTTTCCGGCCTTCATGCTGGGAGCCATCTTCGGCAAGGTAATCGAAATCTCTGGCTTTGCGAAATCCATCGTTCACTCGGTGGTGACAGTACTGGGTCCGTCCAGGGCTATGCTTTCGATTGTGACCGTGTGTGCGCTCCTTACTTATGGAGGAGTGTCGCTGTTTGTCGTGGTGTTTGCTGTGTATCCATTCGCGGCGGAACTGTTCCGCGAACTGGATATTCCGAAGCGACTTATTCCGGGCACAATTGCGTTGGGATCGTTCACCTTTACGATGGATTCTTTGCCTGGAACACCGCAGATTCAAAACATCATTCCAACCACTTTCTTCAAAACCAATCTTTATGCTGCTCCGGTTTTAGGAACCGTTGGTGGGGTGTTCATTTTAATCGTGGGTATCTCTTACCTGGAGTGGCAGCGAAGGAGAGCGCATAAAGCGGGCGAAGGGTATGGGGTGGGTCATCTTCATGAACCAGAATCGATGGACGTTGCCGAACTGAGTAATCCGTTCATTGCAATTCTTCCGCTGTTCGTTGTCGGGATTATGAATCTCGTCTTTACTCGCTTCATTATCCCGCGACTGTACGGAGACGCGATTACTGTGAAGCTGAGTGAAGGAATGAAGGACCCTGTAGTCGTGAAGGTTCCCGCCTTAATAGGAATCTGGGCGGTGGAAGCGGCGCTGGTACTCGGGATACTCACCGTTCTGGTATTTGGTTGGAGGAAGCTTGCACCGAAGTTTGGCAACGGCACGAAGTCTGCGATTTCAGGGGCGCTGCTGGCATCGCTGAACACGGCGTCGGAGTACGGATTCGGTTCGGTGATCGCAGCGCTGCCCGGCTTCATTGTGGTTAGCAATGCTCTCCGCGCGATTCCGAACCCTCTGGTAAAGGAAGCGATCAGCGTAAATGTTTTGGCTGGGATTACTGGCTCTGCTTCCGGTGGAATGGGGATCGCTCTTGCGGCTATGTCCGATCAGTTTATTGCTGTGGCCAACGCGGCTCATATTCCGATGGAGGTGTTGCATCGGGTGGCCGCGATGGCCAGCGGCGGGATGGACACGCTCCCTCATAACGGCGCGGTAATTACGTTACTCGCGGTAACAGGGTTGACGCACAAGCAGTCTTATAAGGACATCTTCGCGGTTACTTGTATTAAGACAACTGCAGTGTTCTTTGTTATTGGGCTCTACTATCTAACGCACTGGGTATAAGTTTCCTGTGAGGAGAAGCCATGTTGAAGGGGCGCGTCGCCGTGGTTACGGGTTCGACTAGCGGTATTGGATTGGGGATAGCTCGCGCACTCGCGGCGGAGGGTTGCGACATCATGATGAACGGATTTGGCGATCCATCTGAGATTGAGGAGATACGCGCCGGGGTGGAAAACGTATTTGGCGTCAAGGCTTTGTTTAACGGTGCGGATCTGTCGAAGAGCGATCAATGCGAACAGCTTATTAAGGATGCGGAAACACGTTTTGGAAAACTAGACATTCTTGTAAATAATGCGGGGATTCAGCACGTCTCTCCTATTGAGAAATTTCCTGTAGACCGCTGGGATGCAATCATTGCGATCAATCTCAGTTCCTCTTTTCACACGATGCGTGCGGCTATTCCGGCTATGAGGAGAGCAGGATGGGGAAGGATCATTAATATTGCTTCGACGCATGGCTTGGTTGCTTCGGCGAACAAGTCGGCTTATGTGGCGGCCAAGCATGGAATTATGGGACTAACAAAAACTGCAGCACTGGAGTTAGCTGGTACAGGGATTACCTGCAACGCTATCTGTCCAGGCTGGGTTCTTACGCCGCTAGTGAAGAAGCAGATTGAGGATCGAGCTTTGCGAGAGAACATTCTGATTCCGGATGCGGAGAATGATCTGCTGATGGAGAAACAACCTTCAGGAAAGTTTACGACGGTGGAACAGTTGGGAGCGTTCGCGGTGTTTCTCTGCAGTCCGGGAGCTGACAATATCACGGGAGTTCCGTTGCCTGTCGATGGTGGATGGACTGCGCAGTGAGGTGTGCTTTTCTTGAGAGGCAGCTACGCCCGAACAGGAATTGCTCCTTGTCCGGGCGTCGAAGCGATAGTTACTTCGTATGTCCCACTGGTACGAGGTAAATCGGCACGATGGCTGCGGGTAAGGATGCGGCCTCGGCCGCTTGTTTGGGATCGATGCCTCCGACGGGGACGGCTCCGAGATTCAGTGATGTTGCTTCGAGTAACAGGTTTTGTGTGGCGTGGCCTGCTTCCAGGTTTACGAGACGCTGAGCCGTTTCGCGCTCGGCGAGCTTGCTGGCGCGATCATACTCGCCTGCGACCAAGAAGACGGCAGGGGCAGCGTGGACCGTTGGCTGCGACGAAAGAGTTGGGCGAAGATCTTTGTCGGAAAGTTTCTGGAGGGCGTTTGCGGTGGGAATGTATTCAAAGAATCCGTCGGCCTGAGCAACGTAAAGATGCAGAAAATACTGGGCGCGAGCTGAAGGGGCAGTGCGATGTCCTTTGTCGTCGGTGACTCCCTGCGCTGCCCACAGCAGTTGAGAGATTTCCTGCATGGTGAGCTTTGTCGGTTGAAAGGAACGCACTGAGCGGCGAGTGGCGAGCGCTTCATTTAACGAAATGCCTCCGGTGTGTTTCGGGGCCGGGAGCGCGATCTTGGCGTCCGGTGGATTAGTCGTTGATTGTGCTGAGATGAGCGGCGCGGACAACAGAATGGAAAAAAGAAGAGTGCAGAAGATCGAGTTGTGCATAAGATTCTCCTGCTCTAAATTCAAACACAAAAGCAAGAAAATGGGCAGCGCTCGTGACGCTACCCCATTGTTACCAAATCTCGCGTGAGTTAAAAATGGTAGCGCAAGCCTAGCTGGATCTCGCGCTCTCGGTAGATAGTGTTGGCCGCGGCGGTCGGAGTGTCGAAGCCGGAATAATATTCGAGCGTGGAATTGTAGACCGTGTAATAGCTGTCACTGCGGTCCGTGACAATCTGGTGATTGGTCAGGTTGAACGCTTCGGCCAGCACTTCGAGATTCTTGCGTTCGCCAAAGTGAATGTGGCGTGAGAGTCGGAGATCGACATTGTAAAGGTTTCCGTATCGGAAAGTGTTGCGTCCAAGGAATGGCAACCGGGTCTGGCCTCCTGTACCCATGAATCCGAGGCATCCTTCACAGGTGGTGATGGGGGCATCGCCGCTGACGTAATCGCTAAATGGTCTGCCGGTAGAAAATTGAACGATGGGCGCGATGTTCCAATGATCTAGAGCAGCATGCATAATGCCGTGCGACTGCGAGAATACTCGCGGCCCCCAGTGGAGACTTCCGGTCATGCGTTGGCGGATATCGTAGTTGGACGTGCCGTAATCGGGACGGCGTACGAGGTGACTCACACCGTCGTACAAGTAAGTGAACGGGATGGGGCTCAATGTGTTGTTATAAGCGGTGAATGCGGTTGAGTTCTGATTGAAGTCCAGCGCATGCGACCAAGTGTAGTTGAATCGGAAGCTCAGTCCTTTACTCGGGTTGCGATTGAATTGCAGGACCAGTGCATTGTAAGAAGAATTTACGTTGGATCGAACCTCGGTAACAGTTTGGAAACTGTGATTTAGACGTCCGGTATAGACGGGTACCGTCAGCGTGTGTCCGTAATACGGGCCTTGCACGCCGGTGTAGTAGTCGGACGCGAAGGTATAAGTCACGTTTGTTCGGCTGTTTGGATCGAGGTTTGTATCGATGAAGTTGGGAAGCTCGCGTCCGAGGCTGAGTAGATAGGACGCGGAGATCACTGTATTGCGCGCGATCTGTCGTTCGAGAATCAAGTCCGCCTGATGGATCTGCGGATTCTGCATGTTGTGTGCAAAGACAGAGACGTTGCCGCCTTGAGTAGGAGAATAGGGATCGGTCGAATTTACGACCGGGAAGACCGGCCCGACGAGCGAACAATAACTGGTGATGTCGTAGCAGTAGGTATAGCTGCGTTGAGCGGTTTGCGTTCCGGTACTCGTAATGGCGGAGGAGATGGTGGAGTTGCTAATCCGTCCGTAGTAGATTCCGTACCCACCACGTAGCGCGGTTTTGCCGTCTCCAGTGAGATCCCAAGCAAAGCCGAAACGTGGCCCGAAGTTGTTGCCATCAGACGGGAAGGATTTTGTCGCGGCGAGGGATGGATTCGGTGTTTGCGGATTCGGTAAGCCTTCGTATTCGTATCGGATTCCGAAGCTTAGGGTGAGGCGACGCAAGGCATGCCACTCATCCTGCATGAAAGCCGCTCCGTCAAAGGTGTTGAACTGGAAGGCAGGAGGGCCAAAGCCTTGGGTGTAGCTGCTGTAACCCCGGAATGTTGTTCCGGTGTTGTGTTGCCACTGGTAGAGATCGGCTATGAAGTAATCCCGCGCGTCATAGTTGTAACGACCATTTGCGGCGTAGAGATTATTCATTTCATCGAGCACGCGGCTGGAGTCGAAGCCAAACTTGAGCACATGTTTGCCGTGCATCCAGTTGATCGTCTCAGCGAGCTGGTTGCGATATTCATTGGGCAGCGCGAGGCGCGGTAATGTGGCCGGTGTTCCGAAGCTGAATCCAGTTGAGTCGGAGAGCACGGAGACCGAGGGAGCGATTCCATTGGGCCCGACTGGCTCGCCGGGAGCAGGTGACTGGGGCAGTTCGTATTCGAAGTCGCGTCCCCAGGAATAACGCAGCTCGCTTGTAGTGTGGTGTCCCAAGGTCGAAGCAAGCCGCGCGGTGAGCATGTCCACCTTTACGCCGTCAAAGCCAAAACTTGCAACGCCTAGGTGCACGACCGGTTCGCTTTGTACTCCGCCGGGTGAACTCCAGCGCATGCGGTTGAAGCTGAGCGAGAGCGAATTGTGTGGGGTCAGATGGTAGTCAAGCTTTGAGAAGACGATCTGGTGTTGTGCCGTGCGCGGCACCGACCCGAGCAGGCTTGCGAGATAGTTCGTACCGTCCTGGAAAGCCGCGATGGCCGCTGTGTCCGTGCTGCCAGTAGGCATTACCTTCTTGAGCAGTGTGTTCAGCTCGTCGCTGCTACAAACTTGCACTTGTGCCTGATCTGTCGCGCTCAACCTAGCGAAGTGCGCTTTGGTCACGCAGGGTTGGGCCAGGAGGCTGTCGGGATGAGCGGCGGCTGCGATGCCGGGATAGTCGCGGCGCTGCGCATCTACGGTGACGAAATAAAAGAGCCTGTCTTTCACGATTGGGCCACCGATCGATCCGCCAAACTGCTGGCGTCGGTCGAGAGGCTTGACTTTCTCGGTGCCCCAGTCGCCAGCGGCGTCGCGCACGGGAACCACGGTGAATGCGTTGGTCGCTCCGAGGGCGTTATCGCGCATGTAGTAGAAGAGTTGGCCGTGGGTGTGGTTTCCACCGCTGCGAGTCACCGAGTTCACTACGGCTCCAGCCGCCCGGCCGTATTCGGAGGAGAAGTTGGAGGTGTTTACCTGGAACTCGCGCACGGAAGCCTGACTGATGACGTAACTGATGCGGGTGCGCCCACGTTCTTCGCTGAAGAACGCCTGATTGTTATCGGCTCCATCAACGGTGCTGTTGTTCATGAGCCCGCTGATGCCGCGAAAACTGATCAGCCCGAAGTTGCCGTCGAGAGTTACGGTAGGAGTCAGCAGAGCAAAGTTCGACCAGCGACGTCCGTTGATGGGCAGGTTGTCGATGTCCACCTCATTCACATTGCTGGCGAAGTCCGCCTGCGTAGTGTTCACGGCTGGAGCTTCGTCGCGCACTTCCACGGTGTCGTGCCGGTCGGCCACCGCGAAGGGAATCTTCACTTCGGTGACGCGCCCGACTTCGACGGTGATGTGGCGAATCTCGAAGTCGTTGAAACCAGCGTAGGCGGCATTCAACGAGTATTCGCCGGGCTTGAGCTCCATGATTCGGAATGTGCCGTTGGTGTTGGAACGGGCTTCGACGCGCTCTCCGTTATCAAGGTTCTGGAGGGAGATTCGGGCACCGGAGATCGCGGCGTGATGAGCATCCCAGGCTGCGCCGTCGATGGCACCGGACTGCGAGCTTTGCGCGGCGGCGGACGAAGAGAGAAAGGTTAAGGCAGAGAACAAGAAGGCAGAAAGAAACAGGCGACTGCTTTTGTACACGTAAACCGTCCATGCAGGCATTCCCCGTGCAGTAGCAGTGCTCCGCTCGCATCGGAAATGACAAATAAAGCTACGGGTAAGATGGGGTGATTACAGCACTTTTTAGAAGCAGTGTCATCCCAAAAACATTGCTAGAAGTTATTTTTGAAGACCTTGCTGACGTATCGCAGCGATGGATCTGGCGGGCACTGACGGGCTACGCCGCTAAATACGGTACTGCGGCTCGTGATAGCCTTACCTGAGCGCGTGCTCCGGAGTACGGTTACTTTCGTACTGTTGGGAGTGACAGCGCAGCTTGCGTATGGGCCGCATCCACGTTCTCTCCGAACATATCGCCAACAAGATCGCCGCCGGTGAAGTGGTCGAACGACCTGCTTCGGTGGTGAAAGAGCTGATCGAAAATTCCATGGACGCCGGAGCTACGCGCGTCCGCGTGGATATTGAAGCTGGCGGGCGCAAACTCATTCAGGTGACCGATAACGGTTGCGGAATGGTGAGAGACGACGCGCTGCTCGCTTTTGAGCGCCATGCAACCAGTAAGCTCACCCACGATGATGATCTGTTATCGATTTCTACCCTAGGCTTTCGCGGAGAGGCGCTGCCCTCGATCGCGTCCGTGAGTCGTTTGCGTCTGGAGACACGCGATGCCGAAGAAGCAAGCGGCACGGTAGTGGAGATCGCTGGCGGGCGCATCCTGACCGTTGAAGAGGCCGGATTACCGGCAGGGACCTCGATCAGCATTCGCGATTTATTCTTCAATACCCCCGCGAGGCGGAAGTTTTTAAAAGCGGAGTCTACCGAGCTCTCGCACATTGCCTCGCTGGTCACGCATTATGCGCTGGCGCATCCGGAGATGCACTGGGAGCTACACTCGGCGACGAATGCGATGCTGGTCGCTCCGCCGGTGGCGACGCACTCGGAACGTATTTATCAGGTGTTTGGAAAAGAGACGCTCGACGAACTGATTCCGCTGGCCGCACAGGTGACGCTGGAGCGAGTTGGATTGCCGGAGCCGCCGCCGTGGCGTCGTGAGCCGGAATATGAATCTCCTACGCCGGGGGATCTCTCCATCCACGGGTTTACCAGCAAGCCGGAAGTGCAAAAGCTCAATCGCAACTCCATCTTCATTTTTGTGAATGGACGGCTGATTCGCGACAAAGTGGTGATGCACGGCATTCTGGAGGGATATCGCAACATTATTCCTCCGACGGTGTATCCGGTGGTGCTGCTGTTTTTGGAGATGCCGTGCACGGAAGTCGATGTGAATGTGCATCCGTCGAAGACCGAAGTGCGTTTCCGGCAGCAGAGTTTTGTGCATGATTTCGTGCGCGATGCGGTGCGTTCGGCGTTGATGGCTGCGCGTCCGGCTCCGGCATTCGCCAGCGAGATTCACATGGCTCCCTCGGCGCGCGTGGCGTTGACTCCGCCGTTGCCCGGTAGTCGGAGCGACGAGTTTAAGGCCGTGGCTGGATTTGAGGCCGAACCTGCTCCTGAGGCTGGTGCTGCGGGCGAGTTTTCTGTGTTTTCTTTAGTTGAGCAGGCGCTACCGGCCAGAAACCAAGCACTGCCCTTCGATGGTGCAATCAACGTCGAGGGAAATGGCGCGATGTCGGCAGTCAGTATTGCGCCGCAAGGATTTGGGAACCCAGGAGCGGCGTACTCAGCGCAAAATCCAGCTCAAGCGGAAGAAGCTGTTCCGGAGACCTCATCCTCATGCGCTTTGCCGCTGGATGGGATCGACGATGCCATGGATTTGTCGATGCTGGGGACTTTGAAGCCACTGGGACAGATTCGCGACTCGTTCATTCTGGCCATCAACCCGCAGGGACTTTGGATTATCGACCAGCATGTGGCGCATGAGCGGGTTCTATTCGAGAAGATTCTGGCGGAGCGCGGGCGCAAGCAGGTGGAAGCTCAACGGCTCCTGATGCCGATCATTGTGGAACTGAGGCCAGCACAGCAGGCCATTTTTACCGAGATTGCCGAGGAACTGCAGCGCAACGGGTTTGAGGCTGAGCCTTTTGGAATCAGAACGATAGCGATTCAGTCGGCTCCAGCAGGAATTACTGCCGACGAAGTGGGAAATATGCTGGGTGAGTTGCTGGAGCAGTTCGAACGCGAGGAGCAGGTGCTGAATCTGGAGAAAATTCGCACCCGGATTGCCGCCTCCATCGCTTGCCACGCCGCAATCAAGGTAAATATGGCTCTGGATACGGCCAAAATGGAATGGTTACTGGCCGAGTTGGCAAAAACGAAGTATCCAATGAGCTGTCCACATGGCAGACCGGTCGTGCTGCGGTATTCTGTAAAGGACATTCAGAAAGCTTTTAAGCGGATCTGATCGATTCGCGCCTCCGTTGCGGGAGTGCGGTCGCATCCTTTAAGAAGTACGCAACATTAATTCGAAACTTCAATACGCAACTTCAGAAGCAATTTCAGTAGGGAACAATGATAGAGCAGGAACTGCAAGAGCTACGCGACGCCAAGTGGCGCACCAACGGCCAGCCGATCCGCACACAGGACGACGCGCGCGAATTTATCGAGAGCGTTGGCTTTTGCCTGATGTACCCGCTGCGTCCCGCAGTGCTGGTCCCAACATTTATAGGCGCCTGGGTTGGAGCCAACGACAATCTTCCAACCTGGCAGCACGCGTATGCCGACAATCGCGCCAAAGACGCCACCGAAGTCATGGTGCGTGCCCTGCGCCAGAAGTTCGCGTTCGAGGCTCCTTTGTTCGGAGACACGGACTTTCTCGTCTCAGCCTCGGTGTTTCCGTACTTTTACGGCCTGGTGGGCGACAGAAACCCCCGTGCACCTATCAAGACTGGCAACCGGTCTGAGTACTCGCCTTTGGCAGCACACGTTTTTCAGGTCATCCAGAAGGATGGGCCGATTACCAAGAACCGGATGCGCGAGATTTTGGGCGGAGAGCTGTCCGAGTCCGCAATTGACCGCGCACTGGCCGAACTCTCGCTGAAGCTGCGGATTACCCGCGTGGATTATCGCGCGGAACAGGGCGCTTATTGGGACGTGCTGCTGCGTTGGTGTCCTGACGAAGTGCGCGAGGGCATGAATATGTCCATCGCCGAAGCGCTAACCGCATTGGTTTCCAAGTACATAGAGTGTGTAGTAGCAGCCGAACAGGTGGAAGTGGAAGAGTTCTTCAGCACGTTTATAGGCCGTGGCCGGGTGCGGGAAGCGATCAATGCGCTGCTTGCGGCGCGTGAGTTCCAGTTTACCCACATCGGCACGAAGACCATGCTGCACATTCCACCGCCGAAACCGACGGTAGCGACTCCTCGCAAGCTTGTGCGTCCTGGCCAGCCGATCGCGCGGAGACCGCGTCCTGGTAGCGCACCGCGTCCGCTGACGCCTGTGAAACCCAATATTCCGGCCAGCAGTGAAGCCAAAACGGCCGAAACATCCCACTTACCGGACGCTGAGAAAGAATGAACGAAGCTACTCCTCAACTTGTGATTGCGATAGACGGTCCTTCGGGGGCGGGTAAGAGCACGATTGCCTCCCGGTTGGCCAAAAAGCTAGGCTACGTCAACCTGGAGTCCGGTGCTATGTACCGGGCTCTGGGCCTTAAATCCATCGAGACGGGAGTCCCGATGGGCGATGGTGCGGCGCTGCTTGCCTTGGCAAATCAGTCCACCATTGAACTGGAGCCTACTCCTGAGGGAAACCGTGTGCTGCTCGACGGGCGCAACGTTTCGGCGAGGATTCGTGAACGCGACGTAACCGATGCCGCCTCGCGAATTTCTACCCACCCGCCAGTTCGCGAGTGGATGGTAGCCCGACAGCGCGAGATGGGTGCCAAGGGCGGAGTCATTATGGAAGGCCGCGACATCGGTACGGTCGTATTCCCGAACGCCGAGGTCAAAATCTTTCTGGAGGCCGACCCCAGTGTCCGCGAAGGACGCAGGGTTACGCAGGCGAACGCTCAGGACGATCCGGCACGAGCTGAGAAACTCAGACAAGACATGCGTGAACGGGACCGCCGTGATTCCACCCGCGCCGCCGACCCATTAAAGGCCGCCGCAGACGCCGTTCACATCGACTCCAGCGCGCTGACCATCGAACAGGTGATCGCCCGTGCCGAGCAGATCGTAGACGAAAAGCTCAAACTGCACAGGGTATAGGTAGTAACGGCCCTGAACTCCCGCCGTGTGGGGCAGTGCTGATTTGTTATAAGGTAATTTCTGGGCGACTAGCGTCGGGTGGCCCAGAGTTGGCGCTGTTCCAACTCTGGGGATTCTGGAGGGCGAATGTACTCACGAATTGCGGCGAGCAGAGTGTAAATCAGAGGCTTTGCCAACAGCTACTTACTTGAATCAACGTGTGTTGATTGAGCATCGAACATCGCATAGGAGATTCCGCTATGCCCGTGCTTCTTCATATCGATTCAAGTCCGCTCTACGGTCGGTCCGTATCTCGCGAGCTAACCAGTGCGTTCGTCACCCAATGGAAGGCTTCGCACACTGACGGAACGGTTATCGAACGTGACCTCAACGCAACTGCAATCTCGCCCATCACCGAAGAATGGGTGAACGCCGTATACACGCCTGAGGAGGCGCGGACTCCGGAGCAGAACAAGCTGCTCGCGTCTTCGGACTCCTTAATAGCCGAACTCGAACAGGCCGACGAATACGTCATCGGGGTGCCCATGCATAACTTCGGTGTGCCCTCGGTGCTGAAGCTCTGGATCGACCAAATCTGCCGTGTCGGCAAGACCTTCTCTTATGCTGACGGAAAACCCAAGGGCCTGATCATTGGCAAGAAGGCGACGTTCATCATTGCTACCGGCGGCATCTACGATGCCCAGACGCAGATGGCCTCGTTCAATTTTGTAGAGCCGTATGTGCGGTCGCTCTTCGGTTTCCTTGGCCTCACGGATGTGACCTTTCTGACTGCGGGTGGAACGATGGCCTTGAATTATGGACAGGATCGCAATGCGTTTCTTGCGCCGCATCTTCAGGCTGTACAGGCACACCTAGCGGCGACTCATGAAAAATTGCTTTGATCATTGCGATATCTGCAGACGCGTGCCCCGGAGTTGGTGCCGTTCCAACTCTGGGCTTTTGTCGAGTACCTACCAGCCTTCTAATTCCATTCAGTACTGCTAACGATCTGTAGCAGTGGCTGTGAGTTTCTGCCACTATTCGTGCCCGCCAGCTCGTCCCCTGTGGAAAACATTGCGGGAGGCGATGTGATTCGCAACGTTGTAACTAAATCTCTCGTATTCTGTCGAACCCCTCCTAAGTCGTTGAATTCATGCTGTGAATTGGCAAAAGCTATGCGGAAAAGCTGTTTTTGATGTTGCATTTCGCAACATATGCGGCTGGTGCGAATCTCTGTGATTTAAGGATGACTCGATGTAAGTGGCTCCATTTCCAGTAGTTACGGGAATGTATAAACAACGGCCGTAGGACTGCATTTACAGAGTGCGTACGCGGAAGCCAAGAAAGAGAGTTGGGAGCCGCGAAATTCAAACTAGAGCCCGAAACAGAAGGGCGGAGGTTTAGACAATGACAGTTATCCTCGTTCTCGCACTCTTCGTTACGTTCCTGGTTATCGAGCGCTTCACCAACAAGAATGCTCCCGAATACGTCCTGCAGACCGCGCCTCGCGCCGAAGCCGGTGCACGCAAGCCTTCATCCATCGTCGCAGGATTTGAGATTCCCGAACATCTACGTTTTCACCAGGGGCACGCCTGGGCGCTGGGCGAGAGCCCGAATCTGGTTCGCGCCGGGATCGACGATTTCGCGGCAAAGCTGATCGGCGAGGCCGAGGAGGTCAACCTACCGCAGCGCGGCCAGTGGATTCGCCAAGGACAGAAGATTTGGAGCTTCCGGGTGAACGGTGAGCTGGTCGAGATGGTTTCCCCAATCGAAGGCACTGTGAGCGACGTAAATGACGAAGTGGTTCGGCATCCTGACACGCTGACCGCAGATCCTTACGGCAACAGCTGGCTGATGACCGTGCAGAGCCCGGACGCGAAGACAAATTTCCGTAACCTGCTGAGCGGCAGCATGGCTCGCAGCTTGATGGATGACAGCGCGAAGAAACTGGCTAAGTACATTCCGACTCCGGTTGGGAATCTGGCCCTGGCGCAGGACGGTGGCAAGGCTCACAACGAGATAGCCAAGCAGCTTCCGTCCGACAAATACATCGAGATCACGAAAGAGCTCTTCCTGGCCTAAATTTTGCTCGACACGAACTCCTGGAAACAGGGGACCTGAGCAACTCACCCCGGGGGAAGGCAATCCTCCGGGGCTTTTTGTGTCTATACTCGTAGGCCTCAAGATACGAAAATCCGGCGTGCGTAGGTTCTTAACTTGCTGAATGTGAGTAGTTTACGCGGGTGAGGTCAGTCACAGGTGAAAGTGACTGGAATCACGGCTGGAGGGCCTGGAAACGAACAGACTATACGGTCCCGTGGAGTGCTAGAGGGGCTGCGGGGCGAGAGTACCTTAACCGAAGTGAGAGACCGACGGAGGTTGCCATGAGTATGTTAGCCCACAGGTTAGTCCGAGTGATCGAGACACACGCCGAAGCACTTGCCGAGACATTGGAAAGGAAAATCGAGGGTTCGGAACGCTGTGCCAGTTATAACCAGGTCTCTTCCGAGGAATTGAAAAAGCTGGTTGCCGGAGTCTACGCGCAGCTTGGTCAATGGTTGATAACCAGAACAGAGCAGGATCTGGAACGCCGGTATATGTCCATCGGGATGCGCCGAGCGGAACAGTGCGTTCCGGTGAGCCAGCTCTTGTGGTGCATCGTGCTGGTGAAGGAGAATCTCTGGGAGTACTTGAGAGATAACGAGACGATTGAGAACACGTCCCAGATCTTCGGGGAATTAGAGTTAATGCAGATGGTGGATCAGTTCTTTGACCGCGCCATGTATTATGCAGTGCGCGGACATGAACAGGTGCGCGAAGCACGGTTATCAGAGTTAAACAAGTCAAGGTCGGCCTAGGGCAGACCGATATTAGAGTAGTGGGTTCATTCACAGTGAGGTTGTTTTCAGTTATGGCGTGGCAAGCCGAGTATCAAAGAAAGCTTATGACGGCCGATGAGGCCGTGCGCGCGATCCAGAGTGATATGCGCGTTTATGTACACGCCAATGCGGCGTTTCCCTTGGTTTTATTGGAGGCTCTTACGCGGCGTTCGGATCAGGTTCGTAACGTCGAGTTAATGCATTTGTTGGGCTTCGGAGAGGCCTACTACAATCGTCCGGAATTTTCTGAAAGTTTCCGGCACAATGCGCTATTCATCGGCAGCAATATGCGCAAGACGGTGGCGGATGGACGGGCGGATTACATTCCTGTCCATCTGAGCGAGATCGAGAACCTGTTTCTTGATAAGGACGTGGAACTCGACGTCGCGCTGCTGCATGTTTCCCCTCCTGACCGTCATGGATATTGCAGTCTGGGAGTGGCAGTAGAAACCACGCTGACCGCCGCGCGTTGCGCACACCGGCGGATTGCCCAGGTGAACAACCAGATGCCGAGAACTTTCGGCAATACGTTCATGCATATCAGCGAGTTCGATGCGATTGTCGAATGCTCTCATCCGATCCCGGAAGTGATTCCCGAGCAGGCAACTGAAAACCAGCGACTGATTGCGCGAAACGTGGCAACACTGATCGAAGACGGAGCCTGCGTACAAGTCGGAATCGGCGGCATTCCCAACGCGATCCTGCCCTACCTGATTGATCGCAAAGACCTCGGAGTTCACACCGAGACGCTGACTGAGAGCGCCATTCCTCTCATCGAGAAGGGCGTAATCACCGGAGCGCGGAAGCAGATTAATCCGAACAAGATCGTGCTAGGCTTCGCACTAGGAACTCGCGAGTGGTACGAGTATGTGGACGACAATCCGATGTTTGATTTCCAGCCCAGCAGCTATTGCAACGATCCTTTTGTAATCGCGCAGAACGACAACGTCGTAGCAATCAATTCTGCGGTCGAGATCGACATTACCGGACAGGTGGTTTCCGATTCGGTGGGCACAAGAGCGATCAGCGGATTTGGCGGTCAGTTAGATTTCATGCGCGGAGCCGCGCGCAGCCGTGGCGGTAAGCCGATTATCGCAATCTCGGCGACGGCAAAAAACGGCGCAGTTTCTCGTATCGTCCCTCAAATCAAAGATGGCGCAGGAGTGGTAACGACGCGAGCTGATGTGCATTACGTAGTAACCGAATATGGCATTGCTTATCTGCACGGCAAAAACGTGCGGCAGCGTGCCGAAGCACTCATAGAAATAGCGCATCCCAAGTTCCGCGAAGAACTCACGGATCACGTGCGCAGTTTGGGATGGGGCCCGAAGGTTTTTGCCGACACCTTGAGGTGAAAGATGGCACAAGCACGAGGCAAAGTTGAAGTGAATCAGGACGAATGCAAAGGCTGCGGCCTTTGCGTCGAATCCTGTCCGGCGAAAGGAATGGGTTTAAGTCCGGAACTGAACCATTACGGAGTACATCCGGCGCAGCAGATTGCAGATGTCTGCTCGGGCTGCGGCATCTGCTACTACATTTGCCCCGAGCCCGGAGCGATCACGGTTTACAAGCGCGCGGCGCAGAAGATCGAGGTGCGTGATGCGGCAACTGTGTAAAGGAAACGTAGCCGTTGTAAAGGCGGCAATCATGGCAGGTTGTCGATCCTATTACGGATACCCGATTACTCCAGCCAGCGAAATCGCTGAATATGCCGCCCTCCTTATTCCTCAGGTGGGCGGCACTTTTTTGCAGGCAGAAAGCGAAGTCTCGGCGATCAACATGGTCTACGGAGCCGCCGCTGCAGGCCAGCGGGTCATGACCGGTTCCAGCGGTCCGGGTATGAGCCTCATGCAAGAGGGAATCAGCTATCTGGCAGGCGCGGAACTTCCTTGCGTCATCGCCGACGTGATGCGTGCGGGGCCGGGACTAGGCAACATTGCCCCCGAGCAGAGCGACTACTTTGCCATGACCAAAGGCGGAGGCCACGGCTGCTATCGCAACATCGTGTTAGCTCCATCGAGCGTGCAGGAGATGGCGTCACTCACGATGCTTGCTTTCGAACTTGCAGACAAGTATCGCAATCCTGCCGTGCTGCTGGCTGACGGATTCGTCGGACAAATGATGGAGCCACTGGATCTGGAATTGATCGAACCTGTGATTCCGGAGAAGCCTTGGGCGGTGAAGGGCACAGCCGCGACCCGCGAGAATCTGATTTCCTCGATTCATCTAACGCCCGATCAGATGGAAGCTCACGTTCGTCATCTCGAAGACAAATATAAAGAGTGCGAACGCAACGAGTGTCGATGGGAAACCTATCGCGCCGAAGATGCGGAAGTCCTTCTGGTGGGCTACGGCATCGTGTCGCGAGTCCTGCGCTCAACCGTGGACCTGGCGCGAAAGCATGGCGTAAAAGCGGGCCTGTTCCGTCCAATCTCGCTGTGGCCATTCCCATCCCAAGCTTTGGTGGAAACCGCGAAGCCCGTGGCCAAAGTCATGGTCGTCGAACTCTCCACCGGGCAGATGGTCGAAGACGTCAAACTGGCTCTGAATGGAACGAAGCCGGTGGAATTTTACAGTCGCGTGGGCGGTAACGTACCTTCGGCGGAAGAGTGCCAGGCGGAACTGTTCGCACGCATGGAAGTCTTGGTATAGGGGGCTGCGATGAATGAATTCAACGTTGTGGAATCCAAGACGCCGGTCTTCTTCGACCACTTTGATCGCAAGGAAGAAAACCAGCACCAGACGCACTATTGTCCCGGATGCGGACACGGCGTAGCGCACAAACTAATCGCCGAAGCACTGGGCGAACTGAACGTCCAGGACCGCACCATCATGGTCAGTCCCGTAGGTTGCTCGGTCTTCGCCTACTACTACTTCAATACGGGAAACGTCCAGGCAGCCCATGGCCGCGCACCCGCCGTTGCAACGGCGTTAAAGCGTGGAAACCCCGGCGCAATCGTTGTCAGCTATCAGGGCGACGGAGACCTTGCGGCGATCGGCACGGCAGAGATCGTGCACGCGGCAAATCGCGGCGAAAACATCACCGTCTTCTTCGTCAACAACTCCATCTACGGCATGACCGGAGGCCAGATGGCTCCCACCACGCTGGTAGGCCAGACGAGCACGACAACCCCGTGGGGACGCCGCGCCAACAACGAAGGCTTCCCCATCAAGATGGCCGAAATGCTTTCGACGCTGGAAGCCCCCGCTTATATAGAGCGAGTTGCACTCAGCGATGCCAAACACATCATGCAGGCTCGCAAGGCCGTGAAGAAAGCGCTCGAACTGCAAAAAGCCGGCGCAGGCTTCACGATGGTGGAGATTCTCTCCCCCTGCCCCACAATCCTGAAGATGGAGCCCGTAGCCGCCCGCCGCTGGGTTGCGGAAACCCTCACAAAACAATTTCCGCTGGGAGTCTATCGAGACCGAAGGCCGGAGATCGTTCCGGTAAACGTCCCTCAGACAAGCGTGGCCGAACTGCTGGGCGCTTCTGAAAAACTTACGACCGAAGAAGAGAATCACCCACGAAAACAACATGCTCACGCAAAGACGATTAAAGTCGCAGGCTTCGGTGGCCAGGGAGTTCTGTTACTCGGCCAGTTGATCGCCGAAATGGGTATGCGCGAAAACATGGAAGTAAGCTGGCTCCCGAGCTATGGTCCGGAGATGCGCTCCGGCAGCGCGCACTGCCATGTGACGCTTTCCCATGAACGCATCGGAACTCCCTTGGTGCCGCACCCAGAAGTCCTAGTTGCGATGAACGAGCCTTCCCTGCGTAAATTCGGCACCCAGGTAAAGCCCGGAGGAGTGCTCCTCTATAACGGTCGAAGCTTGCCTGAAGACTTGAAGTTTGAAGGCGTAACAGTCGCCTGCGTTCCAGCCAATGAAATCGCGGACCAGATCGGCTCCGCCAAAGTCGCAAACGTTGTAATGATGGGAGCCCTTCTGGAATCCACCGACTGCTTGCCATTTACCGCCGCGCAGGACGTATTGAGCGGATTGGTGAAGAATCCAAAACTAGCCGAGATGAATGAGTTCGCGCTCGAAGCGGGCCGCAAGTATCTCGACACCGAAGTCCTAGTCGGAGCCGTCGCCGGGCCCGATGGCTGCGGAGAGTAATTCCTATGACTGATCTTTTTCAACGGTAACCTACACCCCGACGGTGCCCCATATCTGCCGTTTTTAGCAGATGTGGGGTCCTCCCCAACGGTGATACCCTTCGTTTCATGCCTTCCAGTCTTAAGAGATACCAGCAAACACAACAATGTCATTTTGTGACGTTCAGTTGTTACCAGCGTTCACCCCGTCTGCGAGAAGATTGGCTTCGCGATTTATTTATAGAGTGTCTGGAACGAACCCGTCGAGACTATTGCTTCCGTGTTTACCCCGACGGTGCCCCATATCTGCCGTTTTTAGCAGATGTGGGGTCCTCCCCAACGGTGATACCCTTCGTTTCATGCCTTCCAGTCTTAAGAGATATCAGCAAACACAACAATGTCATTTTGTGACGTTCAGTTGTTACCGGCGTTCACCCCGCCTGCAAGAAGATTGGCTGTGCGACTTATTTGTAGAGTGTCTGGAACGAACCCGTCGAGACTATTGCTTCCGTGTTTACGGCTACGTCGTCATGCCCGAGCATGTCCACTTGCTCATATCCGAACCTGAGTTGGAGATGCTAGCGAAGGCGATCCAGGCCCTCAAGATATCCGTAGCTCAACGAATGAGGCATTACACCGAAGGCGACGCTAGGACTCTATGGCAAAAGCGCTACTACGACCATAATGTCCGCACTTATGAAAGCTTCGTCGAAAAGCTGCGCTATATCCATCGCAATCCAATAAAACGGGGCCTAGTGGAAAGGCCAGAGGATTGGAAATGGAGCAGCTTTCGCCATTACGTAACATCGGAAACCTCCCTCGTAGAGATCGAGTCCCAATGGACTGCTGATCTTAGGAACGGAAGGATTCCGAAGCTACTACAGCTTGCGGAAGATTAAAGGGAATCAAAGGATCACATCTGCCGACTGCGGTCGATATGACTTCTGTCATAGACACTGCCTAGCCAGATCAACTGGAGTCTACGGGCTAGGCCAAGGCTCGCAATGTCTTGAATTACAGTTAGTGAGTTACTTGGCGATTTTCTGCTCGGTACCGTAAAGAGCCGTCACTTTGGAGGCGTTGGCGGTAGTTCACTTTTCGAGTGTGTGGATGAATCTGACTCATAGTAAGCGGTCACCTGCTTTTTTGCCTCTTCCCATGCTTTGTCCCATTGATCCGGTGGCAGTTCCTTTGGTCGCTGACACGACCCGCCTTGTGCACAAATGATACGTTCTAACCCATAGGCAGTAGGCCAATGGGCGTCGTAATGAGGATTCTTTCTCTCTGCCTCCGCGAAAGATAAACCCGATATCACGGACTTTTTAGCTAGGTCTGGATGTTCCTTCATAAAGTCGTTGAATCTATCGGTCGTTTTTACACCGGAGAGTAAATAGGCACTCCCAAAGAACTTCTCATTGTGCAAAATTTCAGCACGGCCGGACTCCGAACCAAACCGCAAAGCGTCGTACCATCCGAGTGCTGCATTTGCACTCACAACCTTGAGCGTTTGTTCGACCTCGTCTTTCGGGGCATAAAAGACACCAAGAAGATCCATGTTTTCCACTGGGTTCCGAGAAAAGGGCTGGGTTTCAAATTGCGTAAGGATCGCCTTGAAGTCCCTCGTAGCGTCAGGATCACGCGTGTTTGCGCCCTTAACAGTTTTCCAGAATTTTGCACGCCTCTCTTGCCAGGGTAGCTTTGCCGATGCGGTGTCACCGGACCCGATCTCGACCTTGCTCGGTATCGAGGAAGACCCTGTAATCGAGCGGATGACAATCGGGTCTGGGGTCACAGCCTCAGGCGGAGCAAGAAGTGATGCCTCGTCGCTATTGTTGATCGGTTCAATGCTCTCGACATGTAGCCGGATTCCAGGCAAGCCCTTTCGCTTGGTCTCCACTTCTGCCGGAACTTGCCTGCCTTGGAATTCGATCATTCGGTTTACCGTGGCAATCCCTGATGGTCGTGCTCCAAAAGTGAACTGCACTAAGGCCGGCTCCGTGTTGAAGCAATAGGCCGCCCACGGCCCACGATCCGGACCTTGTCTGGTATTTCTTAGTTCGTAGCAACGCACCGGATTACCTGCGATCTCTCGCATTTCACTCTGAATCGCAGTTCGCCGGTCCTGCATCAATCCCCGCCTCAGCTCGGGTTCGATCCCCATCGGCGAATACAACGCCAAGACGATCTGAATGTATGGCTCCGGGGGCATTCCTGCACGGCTTCCCGTCACGCGAGCAGGACCGCCGTTTTGATACCAGGACTGCGTGAATCCAGTCGATTCGTATGTGGTCTTGGAATGAGCTCCGTCCCTGATTATTTGCTCATATTTCCCACGATCCATCACCCCGCCATCAGGTGCAATGACCTCAAATCTTGCCCTCACTTTGTAGGTTAACGATGGGGCGCCGCTGACATAACCCAACCCGCAATGCTGCGCCTTCTGAAGCAGGAATACTGCCATCGGATCGTTGGCCGCTGTCGGCTCTAGCGGTAGCGATATTGCTCCTGCGACCTCCTGCGCAGATGCAGATAGAAGCGCTCCGGCAATCGCCCACATTGCAACAATCAGGATCCGAAAATGAAATGGTCGAAAGGTATAGAAAAATCTCATTCAGGAATTGCTCCGCTATCCAGTATGCACTTCAACGCGCGCAGCTATGGTTATCGCCATTGCATCGCTAATCGCACAAGTATAGATCAGAGTCTTGCGATACCGGTCGACAACAGCCCCGGTATCTCACCATTGCTAACAGTGAGTCTAAAGAAGGAGGTTAGGGGTGACATAATTGTAAGAGAAGCCAGCCGCGAACCAGAATTTCCTCAACGATTAACTACGCAGTACTCCATCGGCTTTCCTCTGTTACCGAATCAATTACTCACAGTGCTCCGAGAGAGTTGCGAGAAGCCAAAATTTGCCTCATACAATCCCTCCAAAACAACTCAAAACATCGTCGTTTCGTCTCCAAAATCGCGTGATTCCGTCCCAAAAAGCTCCACCTGCAACCTGTCAAGCTACGATTCTTTCCGGTTTCGACGTAAGTCAATGAATTAAAACTAGAAAAACTCCTATCCCGAGGTGAGGGGACTCATCTCTGATTTTGATATCCTGAAGTTAGGAAACAAAAAATTACTTCTAACCCATGTGTTTTCAAATTTTTAGAAGGAAATATAGGGGGGAGGGGCGAACGAGAATTCAAGGCTGGTGATTCGATTCAAGCCTATCGAATCACCAACCCTTTTGAATTGCGTGGAGACGCTGAACTAGACAGCTAGCAGCGCGTCGAGTGCGGCTGCAGTGCCGTTTACGACAGAGGCGATGCGGACTCCTGCGAGGATCAGTTCCTCGGAGATGCCTTTTTCCAGCAGTACCTTTTCATGCGAGCTGACGCATTTGCCGCATCCGTTGATAGCCGAAACGATCAACGACCACAGCTCGAAATCGACGTGATCAGCTCCGTGAGTGCGCATGATATTCATGCGGAGTCGAGCCGGAATCGTCGAATACTTCTCGTTGGTACTGAGGTGCTGGAATCGGTAGTAGATGTTGTTCATCCCCATAATCGCCGCTGCTCCCTTTGCGGCGTTGATGACCTCGGGAGAGACGTGCGCAGCAGCCTCTGCTTCGACGGCTGCGAGGAGCTTGGGGCTGCGTGCTCCATACGCTGCTGCGACGAATCCGCCCCACTTCTGGTTATCGGTTAATTCGGTGGCGCTTACAAGAGCAGACCAGTTGAGGCGGAGGTCTTTGGCGTAATCAGGAAGAGTTTCTAGGATTGCTTCGATCGTCATTATGTTTTTAGGTCTTTCTAAAAGAGCTCAACTGCAAACTAATGGACTTGAAAAATGGGCGCGGCACATTGGCCGCGCCCATTTTTAGTACGAGTAAAGTTATACGTGCAGGACTTCTTCACCCTTCTGCCAACCGCAAGGGCAGAGTTCATCGGTCTGAAGAGCATCGAGTACGCGTAAGACTTCCTTCGGCTCACGGCCTACCGAAAGGTCTGTGACGTATGCGAAGCGGATGATGCCTTCGGGGTCGACGATGAAGGCAGCGCGCTGCGCAACGCCGACAGCCGGATCGAGGATGCCAAGCTCAGACGTCAGGTCGCGTTTGAGATCGGAGAGCATGGGGAAAGGAAGATTGCGGAGGTCGTCGTGATCTTTGCGCCACGCGAGGTGCACGAACTCGGAGTCGATGGAACCGCCAAGCAACTGCGCGTCGCGATCCTTGAACTCCTTGTCGTGCTTGCCGAATCCGGCGATCTCAGTCGGGCACACGAAGGTGAAATCCTTGGGCCAGAAGAAGTAAACTTTCCATTTGCCTTCGAAGCTTTCGTTGGTAATGGTGCTGAATTCCTTGCCCTTTTCGAGGCTGACGACTGCGGTAAGCGAATAATTAGGGAACTTTTCTCCAACACCTAGCATAATGAATATCTCCTTGATGTGAACTATGGTTAAACCAATAAGGCAACGTTTCAGGCGTGTGCGGAGGAATCTTTACTCTCCAAACATCGCCTGCATAAACCCCGGAGTTCCATCGAAATTTGCTCGACGTAGAAACCTTCGGGAACAGAAGATTTCAGTGGTGCCTCGTCGATCTCGGTGTGATCGAGGTCGGTGATGGTATGACACTGAAGGCAGATGAAATGATGATGAAGTTCCAAGTTCGGCTCGATACGAAGCGAGCCGTGATGAGGACTTACTTCGCGGACTATTCCGGAGTCGACGAATGTGCGCAAGGTCTTGTAAACCGTCGCAAGCGAAATAGAGGGTAGCTCCAGGCGTACACGCTCGAAGACCTTCTCAGGATTGGGATGGTCTACCATTTGCATCAGCTCGCGATAGATCACTAACCGCTGATGCGTTACAGCCAGCTGCTTTTCACGGCAAAGCTGCTGAAAGTTATTTTCGAGTGATGTCGCCATAAATTGATAGTAGCAGGATAAGAACTATTATTGTTTAATAATAGTTATCAAACATTTCTATACAACCCATCAGCGGTAGCGTTGATCGACGTGCGGTTTGGACACTGAAAGAGGAAGCGATGGCAGCGAAGAAAAAAGTTTTTAGCAAAGTAAAAGCAGTGAAGGACGCGGCGCGTGTAAACGTTGGCATGCCGAAATCGACTCAGGCGATTCCAGATGCAAAGACCAAGGCCGAACAGCGCGGCGGGAAGCACAAAAAGGGTTTCGAGGAATTACTGCAAGAAGAGTAAGGACGGCTTAACGAGTGGGTGTGATGTCGGCTGTTACAGCCGATGGAGCCTCCAGAAAATCGCGGCCCACTCGGAGTCCGTGGAACCACCCTTCGGGTGCGCTGACAGCTAGCGTAAGTCCGAGAACTGCGTGGATGACCGCTACGACGTAGAGATTGCGTTTGCGGGCATAGATCGCGGTAAAGGCGATTCCGGCGAAGAAGGTAACCAAGGTTAGGCTCGGATTTGGAAGGTGCGCAACGGAGAAGACAACTCCAGAGAGCAGCAGGGAACTGACCCGCGACACCATGGCGCGCAACATTTTCAGGCAGAAGCACTGCAGCATCAATTCCTGCACAAAAGCCCAACAGGAATAGACGGCAATTGCATACCAAGGATGTTGTTGTCCCCAGAGGCGGTGCAGCGAGCCGGAAAAGTAAGCAATGGCCAAGACAACCGATGCCAGCGCGAAGGTTGCTCCCAGGAGCCACCACTCCCGAAGCAGGCCGCGTATGTCGAGTCCGAGCGAGTGGCTGTTGCTTGCTGCGCGCCAGAGCTGCCAGCCGACATACCACGCGGCAAAGACGCCACAAAAGATTCCCACTCGCGTGGGGGCCCAGAGCGCGATCTCAAGTAAAGCAATAGGAAAGAGAAGTCGCAAACCGATCCCAATCCTATTCTTCGAGATGACCTTAGACGAGCCGTCCGCCGCGCTTTGCAGAGGTATGTTCATCTATGAATTGATGCATGAGTTTCGTAAAGGGATTGTGCAAAGCGAGAAGTATGCGAATGTTTACGAAATGCGCATGGGCATGCAACCAATCGGTATCCAAAGTGAAACAGGCGCCACTACTTTTGTAGCGCCTGTAGTTCAGAAGCGAGCTCGGCTGGCCGCCACTGATTTCCGCGATAGAAGTCGGCGACTTTGCCGTCTGAATCAATGAGGGTAGTGCGGAGATCGTGGATGATTTGGTCGTTTTGCTTTTCGTAGGAGAGACCGAAGTATTCAGCAGCTTTGCGGATGTCGGTGGGCTTTCCGGTGGCAAAACTCCAATGCTTGAGGTCGGGGTCGACGGCTCCCGCGTAGCTTTTTCCGTATCCACGCAGCACTTTAGGATCGTCAAACTCAGGGTCGATACTGATGGAGAGCATTTGCAGTTTGCCGAAGGCGGCGGGATTGTCTTTTTGCAGCGTTTTCGCTACCTCGGCAAAGTTGTTGCTCATGCGAATGCAGTAGTCCGGTAGAGGGCAGCGGGAATAGATGAACGTGATGAGCAGCGGCTCTCCTCGAAATTGTGCGAGGTGGATGTTGCGGCCTTCCTGGTTGACGAAGTGAAAGTCGGGAACCAGTTCACCCTTCTGCGGAAGGTGCATGGGAGAGGTCGAGGAGAGGTCTGCTGCCGTGCGCGCCTGCGTTACAGTGATGTTTTCAAGATAAGCATTGTCAGACACTACGAGCGTGGCCTGCACTGTGTCGCCGGGGTGCACGACACCCCACACCCAAGAATCACGGACCGTAAAACCCATGGTCATGGCCTTCATGTATCCGACGACTTCATGGTGGTCGAGTGTGATGGTGTGCGTGGCCGGATCGACGGCTACGACGCGACCCTCGATTGGAAATCGGCGCTCATCAGTGTTTGCTTTATGAAATTTACAGCCAAAGATGCAAAGCAGGAAGAGGACTGGCAGAAGAACGCGTACGCGCACGGCGCACCTCCGCAGACTAGTGTAGTCGCAAGAAGCTGGCTATGCGAGGGCTCATCGCCCTGAAACGCAGGCGGGTTTGCGGGCGAGTCCGGGCTGACGCGCGACGTAGTGAATGGCCGCAAAGTCGTAACCAGAACGGTCAGGCCAAAGGGCAATTCCGCGTCCGGGGTAGAGAGTCAGTTCAAGAGGCCCTTGGGGATCACGATAGAGAGCGTCCGCTGCACACTTCGCCCAGGAGAGGTGCGCGGTCAGCGCGTCGTTGCCGTACTCCTTATAAATCTGTGTTCGCGGGATTGCTACGGGTAACGCTTCCTGAATCTCGACGACAACGCCAGAGCGATCGAGGCGGATTGTGAGGTCGCCCTTGTGGTCTCCGCGAGCTTTGTAGGTTAGATCTTCTCCGTCGCTGGTGCGGGTAGTCGCGTCGGGATTTCCAAAAGCGCGCACGGCGTCTTCGCGATGCGAACGGCCCATCGTGAGCCCGCGAAAATTAGCGGGCGTCCACGACGGAGTTGCGGCAAAGATGCTGCTGGTGAGCAGGAGAAGAGTGGTTAGCAATCGCATGGTTCTTCTGCTTAGCTTTGATCCGCTGCTCATGTTATAGACCCGGCGCGCGGAGTCCGCTTTCGCGGGCGCTTTCGTTTCGCCATGCCCATGCCATCCGGGGAGTGTTGTGTGCCAATCCGACACGGCCCTCTCGGTCTAGCAGGATGATTCCACCCTGGCCATTGAGTCGGCGCTGCAAATAGTGGATGGAGGCTGGCGCGACCTGTGCCGGAGCCACATCGGCGGTTACGTGGTCAGTGGCCCATTTTGCGAAGACCAGTTTCATCATCGGTTCGCCCCATCCGGTTGTCGAAGCAGCGGCGGTCTCATTGTCCGCATAACACCCGCAGCCGATCAAGGAGGAATCTCCTACGCGTCCCGGTGCTTTGTTCAGTGTGCCTCCCGTGGAGGTGGCGGCGGCAATATTGCCGTGGCGATCGAGTGCGACGGCTCCTACGGTGTCGTGCGAATCGAGTTTCCCGCTGAACTCCGCTGGAACGCTGAGATAGCGTTGTTCGGCGGCGTTTTTCCAACGTTCAACTTCTCGTGGCAGGACGAGTTCGCTGTTGTCGATGAGCGGAATGCCGTGCTCACTGGCAAAACGCTCGGCTCCCTCGGCGACAAAGTAAATGTGAGGACTCTTTTCGAGCACGATACGTGCAGCACGTACAGGATTCAGGAGTCGCTCGACACAGCCGACGCCCCCAGCCTTGAGGGTCGCTCCGTCCATGATTAGCGCGTCGAGTTGGACGCGGCCATCGCGATTGAGGAATGCTCCGCGTCCTGCGTCAAAAGTCTCGTTATCTTCCAGCACGGCGACGGCTTCTTCGACGGCGTCCAGCGAGGACGCTCCGCGTTCCAGTGCCTTCCATCCGGCGTCAGCGGCCTTCTCAACGCCCTGCTGATGGGCTTCACACGCTTCGTCAGGAATGGCCCAGGCACCGCCGTGGACAAGAATAATGGGATACTGCACGAATCACCTCAATGGAGTACTTCGGACTCTTCAGGATATATCAGTCAGCATCAAGGCGGATCAGGCGTGACTGATTCAACGGAGGGTTGTCGTGAGGATACTCCTACGTAGAATATCCGGCTGAAAGATGCCAAGTCGGTTGCTAGATTTCGAGTCGGTCTAGACTGTCGCGGTCTGGCGTGCGGCCGCTTCGCGTGCTGTGCTCTGGACGTAGGTGAAGCGGATTCGGTGAATCACCGTGATCGTCGAGAGTACGGCCAACACCCACAACACTGGTCCCATGTAGTTGGAGAGAGCTCCGATAATCACTAGCACAATCCGTTCCGGACGTTCCATAAATCCAACCTTGCAGGTGGGGATTAGAGATTCGGCGCGAGCGCGAGTGTAGCTGACCATAACCGATGTAGTCATGACAAAAGCTACAAGTACCACGTAGAAGAAGCGGTTGGCACGAGCGTAATAAACCAGCAACCCGAAGAAAATAGCTACGTCAGAGTAGCGGTCAATCACCGAGTCGAAGAAGGCTCCGAAGACAGTGACCTGATTGGTGGCACGTGCCACCCTTCCGTCCACCATGTCGAAGATACCTGCCCCGATGATTACTAGACCGGCGTAGATGAAACGGCGCGGTTGGTTGTTGTCTGAGCTGGCAAAGCCAAAGAACAGCGCCGCCACAACATTGATGACCAACCCAACAAAGGTCAACATGTTGGGTGAAATGCGGGTCAGAGCAAGACCGTCCACGATCTTGTACAACACGACTCCGCAATACTTTCCGACGGCGCTGGTCCAGGTCATGCTTGTGCTTCCGTTCCTTTATCGGCGGCGTCGTGCATGGTTGTCAGCTTCAAGACTTCCAGCTCGCGCGTGCCTCCAGGGGTGACGACGGTGGTCACGTCTCCGACCTTTTTCCCCATGAGGGAGCGGCCTATCGGTGAGGTAGTTGAGACCATTCCTTTGGTTACGTCGCTCTCTTCGCTGGTCACCAGCTTGTAGACGATCTCTTCATCTTTGGTGGAATCGAACACCACCAAGGTGGAACCCAAGGCAGCTCGATCACGGGGAATGTTGGCCAGATTCATGAGCGACAATTCGCCCATGCGTTTTTTCATCATTCCCAATCGGGCGCGAACGAACTCCTGACGCTGCTTCGCCATGTGGTACTCGGCATTTTCAGACAGGTCACCGAGAGCTACGGCCTTCTTAAGCTCAAGGGGAAGTTCGTGATTCAGTTCGTGTTCGAGTAGATCAATTTCATCTTGGAGCTTCTTCTTAACGTGTTCAGGCATTTCCTAAGACCTTTATGCACGGCTTGCCGTGCACGGGAAGGAGGTACAAGGTGTAATTATAACTCGCTGGAGCCATCGAAGTCAGGGTAGCTGCTGCTTCTAGCGTTGACCCCACTTTCTTGAGCAACGTATAATACGGAGGTAGTCCGCCCGTTTAGCCGGGTCTATGAATGAGCACAACACAATTTAACGTCGGCGAGAAAGTCGTCTACCCTAACCACGGGGTAGGAGTAATTGAGCAGATTTCCAGCCGCACGATCGGCAATTCGGTCGAGCGCTTTTACCTGCTTCGCATCCGTTCCAGCAGTCTGAAGGTCATGGTTCCGTTTCAAAACGCAGAGGCGGTAGGGTTACGCCACATCGTAAAGAACACGGAAGCTCAGAAGATCCTTGAGTATTTGTCGGACGGCAAGTGTGAAAGCAGCTCAGATTGGAAGAACCGCTTTAAAGAAAACTCTGACAAGATGCGGACCGGTTCCTTGCTGGAAGTGGCAATCGTGTTGAAAGGATTGCTAGTTTTGGCAGCACAGAAGCCGCTTAGCTTCCGCGAAAAGAAAATGCTAGAGCGTGCACGTTTCCTTCTGATAAGTGAGATGGCGATGGCCCGCAACCTCGACGAAGAAGATGTCGAAGAGGAACTCCGTAAGGCTCTTTGCAAGTGCAAGCTTCGATGGCCTGAAGCTGCAAGTATCGAAGTGTGAGATCTGTTCATGTGGAGGAGCGCAGCCTGCGGGCTGCGCGAATTTAGTTTTTAAACGTAACCTTTCTTACTCTCCGAGCCAGTTTCCCCAAGAGCGCAGACTCTCCACATGGTCAAAGATGATTTTGACTGCCGCGGTGAGTGGGACGGCAAGGATCAAGCCCATGGCTCCCCAGAGCCAACCCCAGAAGAGCAGCGCCAAGGTTACAGCCAACGGATTCAACTGCAAACGTCGACCAATGATCTTGGGGTAGAGCACGTTCAATGCGATTACGTGGCTGATCGCCACTACGCCGATGATCTCAACAAAGCTCTGGGCATTTAGTGATCCCATGCTGACCACTACGGGCGGCAGGATCGCAAGGACGATGCCGAGATAGGGCAGTAGACTGACCAAGCCACTGATCATGCCAATTACGTAGAAGTAAGGCACGCCGAGAATCCAAAACGCGATGGTGCTGGTGATTCCGAGGATTACTCCAATGATGACATTGCCTACGATGAAGCCTCGAATCATCTGCGAGATCAGCCCCAAGGTGACGTATGCGGTGTTGCGATTCTCCATGTTGAAAAGCATCACGGTGGAGGACCGAACATGGTCTTGCCAGCTAAGCATGAAAAAGACCAGGAATGGCACGAAGATGGCCATCAAAACCACTTCCGTGACTCCGATTGCTCCGCTGGTGAGGTCATCTACCCAGCTAGTGGATTGACGGACGGTGAGTGTTCCCTTCTCGACCTTCTCCTCGGGGAGTACGTTTCGCGTGGTCTGGCGAAAGTGCTCGGCGCGAGTTCGGACTTGGCTGAGCACGGTGCGGATGCGTCCGGAATACTTTGGGAGTTCGGTCATGAACTCATTTGCCTGACTGTAGGACACGTAAAAGATTCCGTACAGCGTGACAAACATCAGCAACACGGCAACCATGGCACCGATTGAGCGGGGCAGGCGGATTCGCTGGCAGAGCTCGACGATGGGCGCCAGCATGAACGCAATGAGAATGGAAACGAGCGTCAGGATCAGAACGAGCTTCGCGAGATACATCATCGTGAGCACGCCGCCTACGGCAATCACGGCCAAGGATGTGCTCTGGATTCTGGAATGATGTCTCCGCTCGACCTCATTTACCGAGATGGGTGGCTTCGGACTCTCCAGAGCTGGAACCGATATTTGCAGTTCTCTGCTATCCGTGATCTGTTCTTTGAGACTGCCCGTTGTCCGTTCCATCCGTCTTTCTCCCGCCGATGCAGAGCCGCTGACTGAGAATTGCATCTGTTCGAACTATACTTGCCTTGTGCCTGACAACGAAAACGAAAAGCCGCTCGGCCGTATCATGGCCCTTGATGTTGGTTCCAGAACGATCGGCCTTGCCGTTACGGACCCGCTTGGGTACACAGCTCAAGGTCTTATTACCATCCGTCGAAAGAATAAGCGCACCGATCTTGCTGCATTAAGAGCGGTTATCGACAAGTACGGCGTATTGGAACTGGTCGTCGGCTTGCCTCTTCGAATGAGCGGAGCTGAAGGGCGACAGTCGGAAAGAATGCGCGAGTTCGTTGCTGTTCTCGAGCAAAATTTTGACCTTCCCATTCACCTCTGGGATGAGCGGTTGACCTCTGTAGAGGCGAATCGAGTGCTGCGCGAGACGGATATGTCGATCAAAAAACGTGCTGCGGTTGTGGATCAATTAGCCGCAGTCTTAATTTTGCAGAATTGGATGGAAGCGCGCCACCATCCAATGGAACCCTGAGGTGAGTGTCCCTTTGGACATGTCTTCAGTGGTACGCCTGACGCAGGAGGGCTCGGAGTAGTGTTATCCTTGCGCTGACTCTCACCTGAAATGACCACGCTTTTGGACAAGGAACCGACGCACGTCTCTCACGCCGAACGCTCACGTGTCGTTCGCCGCGTGATCTTTGGCTTGGCAGTAATTGCCGCGGCTTTGTTTGGATCGCTGGCAGGGCTTCTCTTCGTCTATTCGACTGATTTGCCTCAAGTTACCGATCTTGAGCAGTATCGTCCCAGTTCAATCACGGAGCTTTACGACCTCAAGGGCAACATTGTCGGAAACTTTGCCTTGCAGCGGCGTGTGATCGCCAAATACGAGGATTATCCGAAGGTTCTGCGGGATGCGGTAATTTCGATTGAAGACAAAGATTTTGAGCGCCATTGGGGAATCGATCTTTGGCGTGTAATGGGCGCAGCCTACCGCGATCTCTCCAGCGGATCGCGAGCTCAGGGCGCGTCCACTCTGACCATGCAGCTTTCTCGCAACTTGTTCCTCACTCCGGATCGCAAATTCGGGCGCAAGGTGCAGGAAATCATGATGGCCATCCAGATTGAGCGCCGCTTTACCAAGGAACAGATATTTACTCTTTATGCCAACCAGATTTTTCTCGGACATGGCGTCTATGGGTTTGAGGCAGGCTCGGAATTTTATTTTGGAAAGCCAGCCAAGGACCTTACGATTGAGGAAGCTGCACTGCTGGCGGGGCTTCCAAAAGGGCCGAGCGCCTATTCTCCGGTGAACAATCCCGAGAAGGCTTTACGGCGTCGCAACCTGGTCATCAACAATATGATGGAGGACGGACGCATCACTGCGCAGCAGGCGCAGGAAGCCAAGAATCGTCCTCTGAACCTTCATCTTCAATCCGATCAAAACAACCTGGCGCCATACTTTATCGAAGAGACGCGACGTTATCTGGAAAAGAAATTTGGAACAGATCAGGTGCACGAGGGCGGATTGCGCGTCTATACCTCGCTCGACTTGGATCTGCAGAAGACCGCCACAGAAGCAGTTTTGAATGGCCTTGCGACCTACGAACGGCGTCACGGATGGAAGGGACACGTTCGCAATGTGATCGCGGCGGGAGATGAATTCTCCACTTACGAGCATGCCGATTGGAATCACGTGCCCGAGGTTGGAAGCTACTTCCATGCGCTCGTTGCCGGCGTGACGAAGGCCGAAGCCGAGATCAAGATTGGCAAGTATCATGGGGTAATTCGCCCAGCGGATATGACGTGGACGGGCTTTCACTCGCCCAGCGAAATTCTGGCGACAGGCGATATCGTTTATGTCCGCGTGACGGACGTGGAGCCTGACCACAAGCTACAACTCGCGCTGGAACAGGATTCCGGCGCGCAGGCCGCGCTTGTAGCGATTGACAACAATACCGGCGAAATCCGCGCGATGGTGGGTGGCCGCGACTTCGACGAATCGAAATTTAATCGCGCTACGCAAGCTTTCCGGCAGACAGGCTCGTCGTTCAAACCTTACGTGTATTCGGCAGCCGTAGAGCAGGGCGCATTGCCGGATGACACTATTGTGGATGCTCCCATCAGTTTCCCCAGTATTGCCGGAACATGGGCACCGCACAACTACGATGGCAAGTACGAAGGGACAATCTCGCTACGTCGTGCACTTGCCGATTCGCGTAATATTCCGGCTATCAAACTTGCTCAACGTGTCGGCATCAAGACGGTCATCGAGTACGTGCATAAGTTCGGGATTACTACGGAAATTCAGCCATTCCTGCCAGTAGCACTGGGCTCGGCGGAAGTCACTTTGCTCGAACATACGGCTGCTTATTCCACCTTTCCGAATGATGGGGTGCGGCTCAGTCCTCATTCGATTCGCAAGGTTACTGATTACGACGGACACATCATGGAGCAGAACTTTCCAGAGGTGCGGGACGTTATCAGCGCCCACTCGGCGAGAGTGATGGTCGAATTGCTGCGAGGTGTAGTCCTGCACGGCACTGGCTTTGCCGCCACTAAGCTGAATCATCCTCTGGCGGGCAAAACGGGTACGACCAACGATTTCACAGATGCCTGGTTTATGGGCTTCTCGCCTTCAATCACCTGTGGTGTGTGGGTGGGTTTTGACGAGAAGAAGACCTTGGGGAATAAGGAAACCGGAGCCCAAGCCGCTCTTCCAATCTGGATGGACTTCATGAAGGTGGCGATTGCCGACAAAAAGGACGAACAGTTTCCTGAAGCACCTCCAGAGGTGCTGGCCGGCCGAAAAAGCAAAGACGTAAAGGCCGAAACTGCTGCTTCTGACGGTGAATCCCACTAATCCAATCCTGCTGATTCCGAGCTGAGACTGCTTGCCGGTAGGCCTCAATTGCCCTGCAATGCGCTCAGTGCCTCTGACCCTATATACTGAATTATCCGAAATGGAGCACATTTCCTTCGCAATGGAACGAAAACACCTGTCATCTGCCCTGCTGGTCCTGTGCTTGTTAAGCACAACCGGTTGCCTATTTCGCAATCATCGAGTGGAGTCTAAGCGTTCCAACGCCCCGTTGAAGACTGCGACACAGCAAGAACTGGTGGCCGAGATCAACTCATTGGCCTCCAAGATTACAACCATGAATGCCACGGTTGATATTGATACCACTGTGGGTGGCGAGAAGAGGGGCAAGGTCACCGAGTATCAACAGATTCGCGGCTACATCTTGATGCAGAAGCCAGCAATGCTGCGAATGATCGGGTTGGTGCCCATTGTGCGCAACCGCGCATTCGATATGGTCAGCGACGGCGACAAGTTCAAGTTATCGATTCCGCCAAAGAACCGCTTCATCGTCGGCAGCAATCAGCTCACCAAGATCAGCAGCAATCCGCTGGAAAATCTCCGCCCGCAGGTCATCTACTCAGCCCTGCTGATGCCCGAGATCGATCCGCAAAATGAGATTGCAGTTCTTGTCGAGGGCAGCCAGTTAGTGGTGGATCCGAAGACTCACAAGCCCGTAACCCAGCCGAATTATCACATTGCGGTGATACGGCGCGGAGCGAAGGACAACTGGCATCTGTATCGAGTGATTTTCTTCAATCGCGCCGACCTGACGCCTTACCGGCAGACGATCTATGACGAAAAGGGTGCTCTCGCGACTGATGTGACCTACTCTGCTCCGCAGGAATATAACGGAGTTCAGTATCCGTCTCTGATTGAGATTGTGCGGCCCCAGGAGGAGTACAGCATCACGCTGAAAATGGTGAAGCTCACGCTAAATGAACCGCTGACGCCAGACAAGTTTCAACTGGATATGCCACCGGGTGCAACTTTGACGGAATTGAAATAGCTTGTTTACGACTGGAAGAGGCGCGTGGTGCCCATGGTAACTTCAGAAATTGCGCGCAACTCTTGTACACTGAGGGGAATCGCATGGAAACCATGACTCCCCCTTCCGGGTTCACCGGAGACAGCGGTGTGTCTGCAGATTCCGCAGAGGCCCGACGCTACAATCGTCTCCTTCGACGCATCAGCGTTGCCGATCTGGTGCTGGGAATCGCGCTGATGGGCGTGGTTTTAGCTGCTGACTGGACTAGCGATTTCCGCAACTTTGCAGTGCATATTGTAGGCGACCATCATGCCGCAGCACTCTTTGTCTACACGACAATCTTGTTACTGCTTACGAAAGCCTTCAGTCTGGGATTGGACTACTACAGCTTCCTGATTGAGCATCGCTACCACCTCAGCAATCAGCGCCTTCGTAGTTGGGCTTGGGATCAGACGAAAGGATTTTTCCTTTCATTCCTGCTAAGCCAGTTGCTTGTTCAGGTCGTCTATTTCTTGATTCGTTCGCAGCCGCAGTGGTGGTGGGTTACTGGTTGGGCGTTGTTCATGCTGTTTAGCGTGTTGATGGCGCAAATCGCCCCAGTGCTGCTGTTTCCGCTCTTCTTCCGTTTTCGCGCGCTGGAAGATGATGAATTAACGGCACGACTGACGCGAATGAGCGAAAAAGCGGGGGCAAAGGTCCGCGGCGTATACGAGTGGATGCTTTCGGAGAAAACGAAGAAAGCCAACGCTGCCTTGATGGGCTTGGGACACACGCGACGCATCGTGATTTCAGACACATTGCTCTCGACTTGCAATCACGATGAGATTGAGGCGGTACTGGCACACGAGTTGGGCCATCACGTTTACCGCCACATGCTGAAAGCGATTGTGGTTCAAGGCTTCATCACGTTCTTCGGATTCTGGTGCCTGAAACTTGCAGTTCGCTGGGCTGCGCTCGACTGGAAACGCTATCCTCAAATCGACTTCGCGAACCTTCCACTGATGATTCTGGTCTCGACGGCGATTTCGGTGGTTTTGTTGCCGGTCATGAACGCCTACTCGCGATTCAATGAGCGTCAGGCTGATCTATACGCGTGGAAGTCGTTGGGGACGGTCAAGTCGTTCTGTTCCGCCATGGAAAAGCTTGCAGCACAGAATCTCTCAGAGAGCGAACCTGCGAGATGGGTTGAAGTCCTGTTCCACTCTCATCCTGCAACCGGACGGCGGATGAAAGACGCTCTGGCTTGGGCTGCATCGCGCAAATAGGTCTCGTGTTCAACCGCACAGGTTACAATTTCTAGGTGAGTTCCACGTCCATCTCTCAAGAAACCGAAACGCGATCTCCTTTCACGCTGAGGCAAAGGTTCGCGCTATGGTGCATCTCCTGGGCCGGTTACATTCTCATCTCGCTAATTGGCTGCACCTTGCGTTTCGAGTCTTCCTCGGAGCCGGGCGGAGTGGCCGAGGGAGAGTTTCCGTTGGCGTTGACGATTGGACCCTTCTGGCATCGGTGCGTAATTCCCGCTACATGGTACTTTCGCGGCCATGGCATGGCGGTCATGACCAGTCGTAGCTTCGACGGTGAATACATCGCCCGCATTATCGAACGTTTCGGCTTCGTGGCCGTGCGAGGGTCGAGTTCAAATGGCGGCTCCTCCGCATTGCTGGGAATGAATCGCGCACTAGCCAGCGGACGCATCGCGGCATTCACGATAGACGGTCCGAGAGGGCCACGCTTCAGGGCCAAGCCCGGCCCAGTGATGCTGGCGCGGATGAGCGGAGCGCCGATCCTTTGTTTCTATCTCGCGGTGGATCGTCCCTGGATTGTGCGTTCGTGGGATGCGATGATGATCCCGCGACCGTTCTCTAAGGTGCACCTGCGTTGGACGAAGCTAATTTACGTTCCGGCGGATGCTACAAACGAGCAGATGAACGAATGCCATCAACAAATGCAGGATTCGCTCGAACGTGCCCGCCATGACGCCGTGGCGGCCTTGGGAAGAACGGCAAGTTAGTGCTTTTCAAACGCCGGCATACTGTAGAAACTAATCACAAGCTGCATCATCAATAAATATCTACTTGGAATGTGAGGCCGGAATGACTGTACGCATCTTGATCCTTCTCGTCCTCGCCGCCCTGCTGGAAGTGGGCGGAGACGCATTGGTTCGCAGTGGTTTGCAGCAAAGGGGAGTCCTGTTAATGATGGGCGGAGCAGCCACGCTCGTGGTTTACGGTTTTATGGTGAACCTGACGAAGCTGGATTTTAGTCGCCTCATGGGGCTCTACATTGTCATTTTCTTCTTGGTCGCCCAAGCCGTCGCGGTGCTGTGTTTTCGGGAGAGAATTGACCGTGCAGTCATTGCAGGCGGGGGACTCGTCGTCCTGGGCGGAATCGTAATGACCCTGCTTTGAGACTGACGGTCCGAGTCCCACTACCGCAATACAACAAAGGTACTTAGATTCCGATCGCGGACTGTAATGCCCCGGCTACTGCGTCCACGTGCTTGTCTACTAGAGTTTGGCTTTCGGCTTCGACCATGACACGAGCGAGTTTTTCGGTTCCGGAGTAGCGAACCACCACTCGCCCGTTGCCGTCGAGCTCAGCTTGCGCCGCTTGGATTGCAGCGGCAACTGCAGGTAGTTGGTCCATCGGAACCTTTTCGCTCACCTTTACATTGCGAATCCGCTGCGGGAACACCTTGAAGTCCGACGTCAGTTTGTGCAAGGACTTACCTGAGCGGGCGACCACATCAAGCACGCGAAGCGCGGTAAGAAGCCCGTCTCCCGTAGTGGAATCGGCGTCCATGAAGAGGACGTGGCCGGATTGCTCACCACCAAGAGTTGCTCCTGTTTTGAGCATCTGCTCAAGAACGTATTTGTCGCCAACTCCAGCGCGCAGCATCTGAATGCCGCTCACGTCGAGAGCCTTTTCTAATCCCATATTGCTCATGGTTGTTGCGACTACGGTGTCGTGGGCCAGAATGCCGCGCGCCTTCATGTCTCGGGCTGCAATCAGCAGAACAGCATCGCCGTCGACCACATTGCCTAGCGAATCGCTGAAGAGAGCGCGATCCGCGTCTCCGTCGAGCGTGATGCCAAGGTCAAACATGCCGGGACGAAGTTGCAGTTCGGCTGCGACATGGGAGGGATGCAGCGCTCCGCACTTGTCGTTGATGTTGCGTCCCGTGGGAGAAGTGTGGAGCACCTCGGCGGAAATTCCCATGCGTTCGAAAAGCTCTGGGGCTACCGCGCTGGCGGCTCCATTGGCGCAATCAATGAGCACGTGGAGGTTGGAGAGTTTTGTGCTGTCCACCGAAGCGGCGAGCCAAGCTTCATAGTCAGCGCGCAGGTCGGCGCGACCGGGAAGAATGTCGGCCATCAAGCTGCCCTCATCCTGTTGGTGCGAGGTTAGCAGGTCGATGTGCTCGAAGATTTCGGTTTCAATCTCGCGCTCAATCTCGTCAGCGAGTTTCATGCCGTTGCGTCCGAAAAGCTTGATCCCGTTATCCTGCCAAGGATTGTGGGAAGCGGAGATGACGACGCCAGCGGCAAAGCCGTGGGTGCGAGTTAGATACGCCACTCCAGGAGTGGTAAGCACGCCGGCACTGGCAAAGCCGCATCCGGCATCGCGCAGGCCGCGAGCCATGGTTTCTGCGATCCAGCCGCTGGACTCGCGAGTATCCTGGCCGAGAACGACCTGTGCGTCTGGGAAGCGACGCATCAGCCGCGCGCCTACTGCGCGACCGATGGCATAGACCGTCGCGTGGTCAAGCGGATATTCGCCGGCGATGCTGCGAATACCGTCAGTTCCAAATAGCTGCCTCATGATTGCCTGTGTAGGAGTTGCCAACCTAGGGGACCCCTGCTTTCGAAGATAATTTCTCGGTTCTAACGGTGACGCGAATGGGGCCGGAACTGGAAAGATGAACAAGCGGGTCGGGAAGGTAGGCGCCAGTTTCAAAGCTCGCCTGTCCTGCAACGCCGGATGCATCTACCGTGTCCGTTACAGCGTTCTCAATAGCGTTTACATGGCGCGCTGGACCAGTGATGGTAAGCACGGCAGGATCGGCGCTGATGGAATCAATATGGTATCCGGGTGGCAATGTGCCAACCACTCGTGGTTTGACGGCGACCTGTCGTGTCTCGCGTGTGTCGAAGACCATGCGCAAGCGCGTAGGCGTCACCTGCACGACTTCCACGTCGTGAGGGACCTGTATCTGATCAGTCGTGAGGTCATAGGTGCGCTCGCCGGGAGCAGCGTCCTGCAAGTCGATGACGGCGTGCACACTCTCCTGCGCGAGTTCACGCAAGATGCGGGCAGGCCCACGGAGTCGAATCTGCGCCTGTGGAGCAACGTCGGAAGTGTAATCGAGCCCCTTCGGTGGTCGAGAAAACTCCACAGGAACCCGCAGCGAAACTTCGGAAACCGGGTCGTGAGCGACTCCATACCACATGAGGCACGCGATGATCAGTGATGCGATCTTCAGGATGGCGTGGTCGAAGAGCAGATGCCTAAGGCGCTTGATCATGGCTGGTCTCCACGTTCACCGGCATGTTCCTGAGCTCGAAACTCTCTGAGAGCTTCGACGGAACTGGAGACCGGGTGAGAAAGTCCATTTTGCGGCACATAGCGCATGAGCAATTCTCCCAGTCGTTGGCGCAATCGCTCCGGAGTGATCTCTCGCTCAACCTGGCCTCCAACGGCGATGCTGATGCCGCCAGTCTCTTCCGAGACGATCACTGAAACCGCGTCTGTCTCTTCCGTAATCCCAATCCCTGCGCGATGGCGCGTGCCCAACTGCGTGGACAGCAATGGATTCATTGAAAGTGGCAGGAAGCAGGCTGCTGCGGCAATACGATCCTTCTGCAGAATTACGGCTCCATCGTGCAAAGGCGCGCTGGGACGGAACAAGGTGGCCAGCAGGTCGTAGGAAAGATGCGCGTCAAGAGCAACTCCGCTCTCAATGTAGGTGCGCAATCCGATTTCGCGCTCAATCACGACGAGCGCCCCCGTCTGGTCCTGAGAAAATGTACTGGCAGCCATCACGATGTCATCGTAAGCGTCGCTAGCACCACTCTGCGAGCTCCGCGAGAGAGTGAGGTTTCGGCCAAGTCGAGCCAATGCCTGACGTATCTCAGTTTGGAAGATGACGATCAGGGCAAAGATGCTGTATGGCAATATTGTGCCGACCAGCCAGTCCAGTGTACGCAGGTTGCTGAGATGCGCAATGTAGAAGGCAATGACCAGCGCGCCAACACCGGTTAGCATTGGGACGGCGCGGGTGCCCCTGACAAGTAGCAAAAACTGATAAATAAGAAAAGAGACAAGCAAGATATCCAGAACGGATCCGGTTGTCAGGTGTGGCGTGTATCCAGACAAGTTCGGGAGCTTCGGCATGGTCTCCTCTCAGAAGCCTACGGCATGGCTCGTTTGTGGCCGTAAGAGATTGGAACTCTTAATTGTAAAGCAGCGCGGCGAGTAAAACACCGCACTCGTGGACTCACTAGATTATCAGTTACGTGCCTGTTGAAGTTGGCCCCGAATTGGGCCGAGTCTCATTCGTCGACTCCACTCGAGCATCGACGCCGCCCCGTGCCAATCGCAATTTGATCAAGTCTCCGGCCACGACTTGCGACGCATCCTTTACCAGATCGCCCTGAGCATCGAATACCAGTGAGTAGCCGCGTTCGAGAATTGCCACTGGGGAAAGCGCGTTGAGTTTGCCAGACGCTTGTTCAAGACGCGAACGGCGCTGCATCAGGTACCGCCGCATAGCCTCCGAAAGGGTCTGAACTCGGGACAGCAATTCGCGCTCTCGTGTCCTGAGTTGCTGACACAGATCACGCTGGCTCAACCGGGAAACACCAAGTTCGAGACGGCGTGATGCTTCTCCAAGACGCGTCCGCATCAGGCTTTCAAGCCGGAATTTCAAGTCGTCTACGCGCTGCTGGCGACGGGCTATTGCATCTTCCATGCGAGCGAAAACGCGATTCTTTTCGACCGATGTAAAGTTTTGTCTCGCTCGCAACAACTTGTATTCGACGGCGCGGCGCAGGCGCTCCCGAAGAGCTGACACACATTCCTGCAAATCCTGCTTAGAACGAATGACGATTTCTGCAGCAGCAGAAGGCGTTGGAGCACGCAGATCTGCAACAAAATCACAGATAGTGAAATCCGTCTCGTGTCCGACGGCGGAGATGATGGGAAGCCTGCTGGCGGCGATAGTGCGCGCCAATGATTCATCATTGAAGGCCGCAAGATCTTCGACACTTCCTCCACCACGGGCAATGATGATGATGTCGACCGAGTTTATTGCCGAAGGTGATTGCGCATTGAAATAACGTACTCCGGCCGAGACTTCGCTGACGGCACTCTCGCCCTGTACCTGGGCAGGATAGATCAACACGTTGAGTGATTGGTGACGACGGCGCAGGACGTTGAGAATGTCCTGAATCACGGCCCCTCGCGGGGAAGTGACAACGCCGATGCGGCGCGGCAGAACGGGTAGGGTCTTTTTGCGCTCCTGAGCGAACAGCCCCTCGGCGGCCAGTTTCGCCTTCAGTTGCTCAAAGGCCAACTGCAGAGCGCCAGCCCCCATCGGCTCCATGTATTCAGCAAGTAGCTGCATTTCGCCACGAGCTTCGTACATCGTGACGCGTCCGCGAGTAATGACCTGCATTCCGTTTTGCGGACGAAAGCGTAACAGGCGGGCCTGGGCGCGAAACATCACAATTCGAAGCTGAGAGTCGCCGTCCTTGAGCGTGAGATAGATGTGCCCGCTCTCGGCTGGTCGATAGTTGGAAATTTCTCCCTCTACCCAAACATCCGGAAAGCCTTTCTCCAGATGTGTGCGAACAGAGGTCACCAGCTCGCGAACGCCGTAGATCCGGCGCGAGGGTACTTCCGCCGAAAACTCAAAGGAGAACTGAGAATCGCCCACCCAGAAAGTTTATCAGGGGAGCAGGGAACGAGGTAAATTGTGAGTATTAGCGCTGCCTGCAGTCTCACAGTCACGGTGCAAAGTGGAACCAACGTGAGTGATCTTCCGTATCAGACACTAAGTACTGGTGTGAGATGGATCCCCTCGCAGTGACTTTTGTGAGGTGCGAAAGGATTTGTAATGCGTATTCTGCGAGTAGGTTTTCTTTGGATCGCGGCTTCGTCCGTGATGCTCTGCCAGACGTCAGGCGGCTCCGGCATCCAGACCGCCGACATCAATCACAGCGTTGATCCCTGCACGGATTTCTATGAGTTTTCGAATGGCACGTGGCGCGCGAACAATCCTATTCCGCCGGAGATGCAACGCTGGAGTCGTCGTTGGGCTGCAGGCGAAAGCTCCAAGGATAAACTAAAGGGCATCCTCGACGAAGTCTCGGCACAGAAGGATCTTGCTCCCGGAAGTGTGCGCCAGCAGATCGGTGATTTCTACGCTGCGTGCATGGACGACGAAGCCGTAAATAAAGTGGGCATTACACCCATTCGGCCTTACCTTGACGAAATCGACGGACTGAAGAACTTCACGGATGTTCAACAACTCATTATCAAATTCCACGACCAGGGAATATTCGTTCCCTTTGACGTGGAATCGTCGCAGGACAATCACAATCCGAGCCAGGTAATCGCCGATGTTTCCGCCGGAGGACTGGGACTTCCCGATCGCGACTACTACTTGAAGCCTGACGAGCGTTTCAAAGATGCACGAGCGAAATACGTAGTGCATGTGGAGAACATGTTCAAACTGGCGGGATATGATCAGGCTAAGTCTAAGCACATGGCCATCACGGTAATGACCATGGAAACCAAACTGGCTGAAGCCTCACTGGACAACGTCGCCCTGCGCGACCCGGCGGCAACCGATCACAAGATGAAGTTCGACGATCTGAAGAAGCTCGCAAGCCACTTTGATTGGGACGGATATTTCAAGGCCGCCAATCTTTCCACTGCGGACTTGAACGTAGACGAGCCGAAATTCATTCAAGAAGTGGACCGCCAATTTGCGGAAGTCCCGCTGTCGGATTGGAAAAGCTATCTGAAATGGCATCTGCTGAGCAGTTCAGCCGAATCCCTTTCGGAGGCGTTTGTGAACGAGGACTTTCAATTCAATGGAGCCTATCTAGGCGGGACCAAGGAAATGAAGCCGCGCTGGAAGCGCTGCGTAGAGCAGACCGACAACCTCTTGGGAGAGGCGCTGGGCCAGGAATACGTTGCGCGTTACTTTCCCGCAGAATACAAAGCGCGGGTGCAGGGAATGGTGAAAAACTTGCTGCTCGCGATGCAAGACACCATCAATGGGCTGGATTGGATGGGGCCAGACACGAAGCAAAAAGCGCTCGCGAAGCTTGCAACATTCAATCCGAAAATTGGCTATCCAGACAAGTGGAAAGACTACAGCAGCGTTAAGATTCGGCGCAATGACTACTTCGCGGACGTCTTGGCGGGTGACCGCTTTGCAGTTGCCGATGACCGTTCGCGCATCGGCAAGCCCGTTGATCGCGCGCGCTGGGCAATGACCCCACCGACTTCCGATGCTTCCTACAATCCGCAGTTGAACGAGATCGTATTCCCCGCTGGAATACTGCAGCCTCCGGCATTCAGCATGCAAGCCAATGATGCGGTGAATTACGGATCAATCGGCGTAGTTATTGGGCATGAAATAAGCCACGGCTTTGACGACCAAGGTGCGCAATTCGATGCCGAGGGGCGTCTGAACAACTGGTGGAGCAGCGACGATCTAAAGAAGTTCCACGCCAAAACTCAGTGCGTTGTCGATCAGTTTGATTCGTACTTTATCGAACCCACGATTCATCACAACGGAAAGCTGGTGCTCGGCGAATCAATCGGGGATCTCGGCGGCGCGAAGCTGGCCTATCTTGCCTTCAAGAAGTCGCAGGAAGGACAACCGACTCTTCCAACCATCGATGGATTCACTCCGGAACAGCAGTTCTTTATCGCCTGGGGGCAGTTCCGTGGTGATGCGATTCGTCCGGAAACTCAGCGCTTGATGATTCAAGGCGATCCACATCCGATAGCCAAGTTTCGTGTAATCGGACCGCTCTCCAACCTGCCTGCATTCCAAAAGGCATTCTCATGTCCGGCGAACTCGCCTATGATCCGTCCGGCGGAGAAGCGCTGCGAAGTCTGGTAGAAACACCGGTTGACAGTGATGGCCGCCACGATGGCGGCCATCATTTTTACTGAGAGTTCTATCGACGAAAATTGCGTAGCAGCCAGAGGATTACTGAAAAGAGAAGGCTCAAAACAATCGAAGTGGCCAAAGGAAAGTAGACCTGCGTGTTTCCGCTTCGGCTGCGCCAATGCATGTCGCCCGGCAAGCGGCCAAGAGGAAGTCCGAAGCGCGAGGCTACAAGCATCACGGCTCCGAGTGCGACGAGCACGATGCCTAGCCCAAGGAGCGCCTTTCCTAACTCTGTCATCCATCGATTCTACAATCTCACTGCTGAGGACAAAAAGAAGACCCGCGAGCTTGCATGCGGGTCTTTTCGGAGGAGGAGAACGTCAATCAACCTTTTGCGTTCTGGGCAAAAGAATTCGGGGAATGCAGAAAGCGAACTTACTGGTGAGCGGCGCGGTACTTAACTTCTCGCGCAATCGCGGTAACTCTCGGCAATATGTTTCGTAAACACTGTAGAAGACAGCATCCCATGAAGCGCGCTCGGCGCATTGGCGAGCTGCAACGGACATGTCGCGTTGCAGTGAGTTGCTGGCAATCAGGCGCAGTACCGCAGCCGTGAACTCTTCATCGCGGGAGCAGATGAGTCCGCTACGCTCGTGTTCGACGATGAACTTGGGACCGCCCTTATCTGTGACCACGGCTGGGACGCCGGATGCGAGCGCTTCGAGCACCACATTGCCGAACGTGTCCGTCTCCGAGTAGAAGGCGAAGATATCCATGTTGGCGTAGGCACGGCTAAGAGCCGCCCCACGCAGCACTCCGGTAAACTCTGCCTCGGGTACATGCTGACGCAGCCACGATTCTTCGTTGCCATGACCTACAAAAACGAACCTTACTTGGCCGTATCCTGCCGACTTAATAGCCTTCGAAAGAGCGGCAAAGCTGCGAACCTTCTTCTCAGTCGAGAGCCGTCCCACATAACCGACGACAAACTCTTTGTCTTGACCCCGGTCACGATATCTGGGGCTGAAGAGTGAAAGATCAACGCCGCGCCCCATAAGCGAACAAGGTTTGTGGGTCGCGCTGCGCAGTTTTTCAATAAGTTCTGTATTCGGGGCGAAATGGAAGCTTGCCAATTTGAAGTAATAGGCCGCAATTCGAAAGCTTACGTCCTCGATGCCTCGGAGCAGTTTCGTGCGGTTACTGTCGGAAATCCACTGAGGGAGTAATCGCTCCGAACGTCGGGATGCGTACTCATGCACGTTCGTGTGCCAGGACGCTGCGACCGGGATGCCAAGTTGGTGCGCGGCGGCACAGCCCAAAATGCCAATGTCACTGGGGCCAGTGATGTGCACCACATCCGGGTTGAACTCGCGTAATTCTTTCAGCACTTGTCCGTAATGACGGAAAAGCGCAAGGTCAAAGCGGAGATCTTTCTCCAGAGCAAACGAAACAGCCCCGCGTTTCAGGCAAAGCTGAGTTACGCTGCCGTCCTGAGCAATCTCCGTTTTGCCACCGGCGCTCACTAGTAGCATCGGAAACTTCATGCGACGTGCAAAGTCCGCGAAGTTTCGACAAGTGTTAGCAACACCATTCACTTCGTTTAGCGAATCAGGAAACAGCGCGACGCGTACGGGGTTTGCCATCATCGGCGCCTTTCTACTGTCCAGCATGTTGCATCAGCTCGCAATGTTTCGCGAGAGAGAGAGCTCAACCCGCACCTAGTATGAGGGAGACTTGATGACGTCTTGATTACAGCGAGACAAATGGGAGGTGAAAATCCGTCCGTGGCACGGCCTCTCGGCAGAACCTATGCAGAAAATACCCTCCGACCGATAACCGTTTTTGCATCCAACAACACAGTGATATTTGGCAGGGCAGGTAATGAAACTGCGGCTTTTACGCAACAACGTGGTTTGCAGGAAAAGGGATTCTGCTATGAATCGTCAACTTCGTACATCGTTTCTACTGGCAATGACTGCGGCTTTTGCCCTAGTTGCGCAGTCCTATGCAGCGGATTCGCCACAAGTTGCGATCAACTCCAACAGTAGTGCGCTCAAGCCAGGGATGGACGCAGATGAGATAGCCTCGCTCATGGAGCGGAGCAACGAGCAACGCGCGGTTGCGTTGCGTGCCTATGAAGGAAAGCGGTCGTACACGATCACCTATCGAGGCTTTCCATCCGATCGTGTGGCAGCGATGGAAGTAATTGCGCACTATGAGGCGCCTAGCAATAAGAGCTTTGATGTCATTTCAGGCAGTGGCTCAAAGTCGATTCAGTCCAAGGTGTTTTCAAAGTTGCTGGAGGGAGAGCGTGAAGCTGCCAATCCCGAAAACCAGCGTCTCTCCGCACTAACATCGGACAACTACAAGTTCACCCTAAGGGGCTCGCGACCCACGGCCAATGGAGGTTGCTATCGGCTTGGCGTGGAACCGCGGCGTGAGAATAAATTTCTGTACCGAGGCGAGATATGCGTAAACGCCGCAGATTTTGCCGTGGAGACAATCGACGCTGAGCCAGCCAAGAATCCTTCGTTCTGGATCAAGAAAACCCGCATCGAGCATCGTTATCAAAAAATTGGACAGTTCTGGTTGCCCGCATCAAATCAAACGACCACCAGTGTTCGTCTTGGCGGCACCGCGATTCTGAATATCTTGTATTCGGACTACGAACTGCGATAACTCTATTAGAACAAAGGCAAAGGCCGGAGCATTTTGCTCCGGCCTTTGCACGCTTCAGGAACTTTAGAAATGGTAAACGAGTTGAATCGAAGGCTCAGCTACGTGTGTACGAAGCTGGGTCCCGTAGGTGTCATCGACCGAACTACTTGAGAGTTTGAAGTCAGGATCAGACCGGAGCAGGCCACGATACTGGAGGCGCACTGCCCAACGGGCCTTGAAGTTCAAATCCGTACCGAAACCGTAAGCAAAGGCCGGCTTGGTTTGAGCCGACGGAACACCGGTGCCGGTGTAGTTGTTATTCGGAGAGAAGCGAACCATCCCTCCGCCGAACATCGCGTAAGGTTTCACGTGTTCGTTCGCCGGAAGGCGGAAGATGTAGGTCCCGATCATTTCGGCATTGTTTGTTTGCACGCGCGACGTGTTTAAGCTGTCGCCGTTGTAAAAGAGTTCAGAGTTGCGGTGAAGCGAAAAGGCAAAACCCACCGCACTGTGGCGACCGAAGTCATAACGAGCATCTGCAACAGCACCTACTGAATTAGTGCTCGCCTGCGTATTCGAAGGAGAGTTGGAGAGCGCTAAGGACTTGGTAAAGGTTGCCGATGGGAAGATTCCTTCGAAGCCCACACCGATCGAAAGATTGGACAATATACCGCCCTGCGCGTGAGCCATGCTGCCAAACGCCAGTACAGTGACGAGAATCAGTTTGAGTTTCAAAAAATATCTCCTTTTACTTAGGGACAACCGCGACGAAGCTCGGAATCAGTTCAACAGATACTGAAGTGTCGTCGGCTGTTGTGCTCGTGCTCGTTGCTAGATTTAGGCTGTGCAGTGCTGCGGTGTTTGCCGTGCTGTTAAAACTTCCGAAGTACAGCTTGCGGCCGTCATTCAATACTCCACCGCTCAAAGGAACAACCGATTCTGCGGTTGCGATCGTCGATTCCGTTTGCGTACTCAGATCGTAAAAATGGATAGCCGATTCCGGCGTTGTGCAGGCACTATCAACGCCCGTGACAAATTCACGTGCTAATGTCGGAGAAAAGCTGACCTGACTCGGAGAGCACTGCAGAGTGGACGCGACAGGTGTGGTGCTCGTTGCTGTGACCGTAACCGTTGATGTGCAGACATTGCCCGATCCGCCAGATGCTAATCCAGTGGCCAGTGCAGCTGTTTTGCTGCCAACGACTTTCGCAGTTGAAGTCTCTGAATAGTCAAGCCACTGCGTTCCCGCCAGGCCTGTCACTCTGGATATACCGTTAATGACCGTTGTCGCCAGGTTGATCGGCCCCGTTGTGCTTCCTGAAAGAGACAGCGGATTCGTGAAGTTCGGGGTAGTTTGGTACTGATCGTCACAAGTGGAGTAGTTTGCCAATTGATCGCCACTCGCAAAATAAGACTGGCCGTCTGGAGTCCATGCCAGCGCTTTTACTGGCAGACCATTGTTGGAAGTGGTTTTTACGAATGTGTCAGACTGGTAGACGTACACACCAGATGTCCCGCCGATCCAGAAGTTGCTAGAGTCGGCAGCAAATGTCACAGCGTTAATTCCTGAAATGTAATAACGCGTGGCTACCTTTGTTCCCGTCGTGTCGATCAGGTACACAATGGTTCCATCGCTAACAACAACGTAGCGATTATTCGGCGACACTCCAATCACTTTGCCGGAAATCACATCCGTATTGATCCCACCGGAGATGGGATACGTTTGCAATGTCGGCGTGAAGGTCGATAGGTTCACTACCACCAAGCCCTCCAAGCCATCGTCGCTGCCCACGTAAGCCGTGGTGCCATCCGGAGAAACAACTAGTGAGTTTGGCGTATTTGCCAACACAATCGTATGCGTAAGGGACAAGGATTCGCTGTCGTACACCAGCAGTTCGTGGGGAGTCAGCGTAGTTCCATTTGAAACTGTAGAGTTGGCATATTGAGTGCCAGTTACCAGCACACTGCTTCCAGTGGTGCCAGCAACATTCACACCAATTACATTGCTGTAAATCGGATAGCCAAATCCAATCGACTTGCCTGTAGTTGGAGTGGTTTGGCCGGGCAGAATAAAGTCTGCCACGGCAGCGTTACATGTGCTCGGTTCGCACGAAGCCATAACACTGAAAGCTCCCGAGGTATTTGCCGTGAGCTCTGAGGTGAGGGGAAGAACCGTGCTAAAAGATCCAGTCAGAGTATTCGACGTAATGTAGCTCAGAGGGGACGTAACCAGATAATTGTTGTTCACGTCCAGCATTGTTGCTGTCATGTACATCTGGGTGCCCTTGTTCAGGCTGTCAAGATCCGCTGCAGAGTAGGGTCCTGTAGGCGTTCCGTTGATGTACTGAGAAGAGGCCAGAACAATCGACTGAGGCGGACACGAGACAAACGTCATGGGCTGGCTGACCGTTCCGTTTAGCTTCGCGTACACGCTGGTTACACCGGGATTGCGAGCACTGACAAAACCATAGGTACTGACAGATGCAATGCTGCTGTCAGCCACAACCCACGTATAGTCGTTGGCATAAACGGTGCTCGGGGTACCGCTATCAGTCGTCGGACTGCCAGAGGCGAACACGGGTGTTGCAGTGTACCTCACCTCCGTGTATTGCTCCTGGTTGGTTTCCACAGGGTTGTTTTGCGCTTGCGAGACGCACTTACGCGATCCCCATGCGTAAAGGCCGTTGTCCGCTGTGTCGTTTGCATCCAGCGTGATACTGACTGCGCGCGGATGTATGGACAGGCGAGTGGTTTCGCTGACGCTGTGGGTTGCATCGTACGCCGTGATAGTCACGTATCCGGTGGGAAGAGTGCTAGTCACCCGACAGACCAAGTACTCAGAATCCCACTGACCCGCACAAACCTCTCCTCCGGGAGAAATCGTTACTCGAGAGTCGGAGGAGAAAAATTTGATAGCCGGTTGCGGTGAAATAGCATGAGGAGTGCTGTTCTCGTAGGACAGGTCGACCGCTGCCGTGATGGATGACCAGTCGCCGGCGTTCAACGTAAATTGGTCTGGCGTCAACACCATTGTGTAGGTATCGTTGGTGCCAGGTTGAGAGCTGGAGGTCACCGAACTGCCGCAGCTTGCCAGCAATCCGGCAAGCCCAATAAGCATCAGAGTAAACAACCGATTCATGTACCGCACCTATCGGATAGTCATCCAAGTCGGACTGCCTTCTGCGGAAACCTCGGCTGTTTGTAACGCTCTCAGCCTGCCGGTGTTTTGATTGATCGCGATTTGGAATATCTTGTTCGCATTCGTATCGATTACATACAGCGCATTGTTCGAAGTCGATACAGCGGTAAACGTCGGTGTGGTGCACCCAGTTTCGTAACCGCAATCAAATGGTGAAGCAGTGGACACGTTTGTAGAAGTCAGTGCGCCAAGTACTTCAACCGGTTCGCCCGTCGTCGTCGAGATCTTAAAGACGGAAATATTGTGCGAGCCTTGGTTTGCTACGAACAAGTAACGCGAATCATTTGAAGTTACGCCAGTAATCGGGTTACTGGGGAAGGTTGCAGTCAAGATCCCGTTCGTGTAAGACATAGCTGCATTTTCATTGAAGGGTGATCCCGTCATGATCTGCAACGTGGCGCTGCCCGCCACATTGAATCCATAGATCTTGGGGCTTAGGCCGGTAAAGCCCTGGGTCGTAAAGGAACTGGTTTCCGTGAAGTCTGGCACGTACATGTACGAGCCGTTAGCCGACAAAATCATGTAGGCCGGGTCCACACCAACCGCAGTAGGGGCGCTGTTCTGCGTTACGGCACCCGACGAGGTATTCAACGTGAAGCCGACGATCGCCTGCTTCGACGGTGAAAGACCAAACAGAGAGGTACCGCCCGGTGCCATTACCAATTGCGTAATAGGATAGCCAACAAGCGTGGTGCCCACTTGGTTTAGGTAGCCGGTGGCAGTGTCAATCGAAAAGACCACGAGCTCGCCATTTTTTGTGTTGGGAAGTGCAACGTACAGGAAATTGTTGTTTGGCGCCAGCACCATTGAACTGGCTGCTCCGCCTGGATTAAAACCGCCGCAGTTGGTTGCGCCGGTCGAGCCGCATGCAATGTTAGTCGTCAACTGACCGTTGCCCGCGCGGGTGTAAGCATAAATGGTGCTGCCCGCAGCGTCCAAGAAATAGGCCCATTTCCCATTTGCTGAGAACTGGAGCACCTTAGGTGCTGCGGGAGTATTCTGTGGGGAAATGCTGGCCCGGGTCAGGGTGCCGTCCGTGTTTACGTTGAGGACAGTGAAACCCGTACCGCTGGAATTGCTGATGTATGCCAGAGTTCCGGTGTTGGTGACTCCACCACAGCCGACCGTTATTGCCAAAAGGCAAAGTACGGCCGTATAGCCGATCAAGCGCTTCATGCAAGCTCCCAGGGCGGCAGGAATATACTCGCCCATTTTTCGAAAATCAATCTCGTCCAATCATAATTCGGGCAGACCACAATTCACCCCTAAGTTAAGCAGTAAATTGGGTAATTTTTCCTATCTCGGATTGTGAGATTCTACTCTATTCAGTGTTTTTTCGTCTTGACGGCGACCTTTAGCGCGGTTTTGTACCCACCCTGCGGGCCGTTTTGAGGCTTTGGCGCTGCGTGCCTGCCGGTCGCGCTTGCTCCCCTCGGGCGAGGAGTCGCAGAATACATCGACGGAGGCAAATGCCTTGGACCTGCAACTGAGTGCCGAAGAAAGGCGAGTTCTTGGCTCGCTGATGGAAAAGGACATTACCACTCCGGATTACTATCCGCTAACCCTGAATGCCTTGTTGGCAGCCTGCAACCAGAAATCGAACCGCGAACCGGTGATGGATCTTGACGAGGAAGCCGTGCGTGACGCGCTACGCTCTCTGGAAGTAAAAGGCTTGGCGGGACCGGCGAGGGCAGAAGGTCGCGTGGCCCGCTTCGAGCACAGGTTGAGCGAGGTTCTAAATCTCGGGCGACGTGAAAGTGCCCTGTTATGTACGCTCCTTCTGCGCGGCCCGCAAACACCGGGCGAGTTGCGGGGGCGGACCGAACGCATGCATCGACTGGAAGACCTTGATGAGGTTCAGTTGGTTTTACAAAAGCTCATCGAGCACGATCCACCGCTGGCGAAACTCCTGCCCCGCCAGCCGGGAACAAAAGAAGCTCGGTATGGCGATCTTTTCGGCGACACAGAAACAGACTTGAGTGAAAGCTTGCCGACGACAGACGGAGTATCCCAAGCCTCGCTCGAAGAGCGACTTACCCTGCTCGAAGCCGAAGTCGCGCAACTACGCGCTGAATTTGAGGCGTTACGTCAGCAATTCGCTGATTTCCGAAGCCAGTTTTAGTGCGCTGCAAGTGTTCGATCGGCGTCGTTCCGACGATGTTTCAGGGCCTTCAGTCCTCACATTGCTACGTTCAAAAGTGAGAGCTAATACGAAATGCTGCCTCCAAGTCTTTCGCTTCTGCATCCAGCGGCGTAGCATTCTACGTTCGGGGGTTCGAAAATGAGCTCAATTAGTGAAACTCTAGTAACCGGAGTTAAAACCTCCATTCATCCGCCCAAACGCCTGTTATACGGACCCGGCCCCAGCCAGGTATATCCCCGTATCTATCAGGCTATGGCGCAGCCAATCGTTGGCCATCTCGATCCGTATTTCTTCCAAGTTTCACAAGGCGTGCAGAAGGGGCTTCGATCTGCATTTGGTACCGAGAACGAACTGACGCTTCCGATCTCTGCTACCGGCTCTGGCGGAATGGAAACCGCGATTTCCAATTTCATTGAGCCCGGCACCAAGCTGGCTCTATTTGTGAGTGGATTCTTCGCCGAACGCATTGCCGAAATGGCCAAGCGGCACGTCGCGGAGATCGTGCGTCTGGAAAAGCCCTGGGGCGAATCATTCAGCGACGAGGAAGCTGAAGAGTTTATTAGCCGCGAACGTCCGCAGGTAGTAGCCTTTGTGCAAGCGGAAACCTCGACGGGTGTATTCCAGCAGAGTAAAGCGCTCTGCGAGGCAGCGCACGCTGTGGGTGCCGTCGTGATCGCCGACTGCGTAACTTCCTTGGGTGCCATGCCCGTGGATGTGGACGCCAATGGAATTGACGTTGCCTATAGCTGCACACAGAAGGGTTTAAGCGCGCCTCCGGGACTGAGTCCGATTACGATTTCTCCTCGCGCTCAGGAACGGCTGCGGCAGCGTAAGCAGCCAAATCGCAGTTGGTACTTCGACCTGTCGTTGATTCAGGATTACCTCACCGTCTCGCACCGTTATCATCACACTGCTTCCGCGACGCTGTTTTACGCTCTGCATGAGGCTCTGGCGATCATCGAGGAAGAGGGATTGTCGTTACGCCAGCAACGCCATCAAAAGGCACATCTGCGCTTTGTCGCGGGAATTGAGCGCCTTGGTCTGACGATGCATGTGAACGAGGGACATCGCATCTGGAATCTCAACACGCCACGGGTTCCCGAAGGTGTGAATGAAGCCAAGGTGCGTAGTTACCTTCTGGAAAAGCATGGAATTGAAATTGCTGGTGGCTTCGGCCCATTGGCAGGAAAGATCTTCCGCATTGGAATCATGGGCCCGCTTGCCACCGATGAGGGTGTGGACAGATTCCTTGCCAAGTTCGACGAGGCAATGAAGGAAACTGCGTAAGATCGTCGAAACTAAATCAAAAAGGGTGCCGAGTCAGGCTGTTACGAAACTGAGTGACTCTGAAATGAGTTGATGTGAAAATGCTCTCGCGGAAGCGAGGGCAATTTTCATGGGTTTCATTCAAGGGGAGTCACGGGGACAGCAGACATTGTTTCC
>Ga0224528_1000117_pt1 | contig 66701 bp, 63 predicted proteins | sample CBST25metaG_2_FD_179888 | JGI IMG/M metagenome (GOLD analysis project Ga0224528, IMG submission 179888) | Peat soil microbial communities from Stordalen Mire, Sweden - C.B.S.T25 | ecosystem: Environmental > Terrestrial > Soil > Wetlands > Peat | place: Sweden: Norrbotten County, Stordalen Mire...
TCCTTAAACTTGGCTCTGCAACTGGATTCGTCAGGATATTGTGATACGAAATTTAGTAAATTCATGACCTTTAATGATTTGTTCCCATAAAGGTAAGCATTTTAGGTCATATATCCGATAATCATTATAAATTTAAAGAATCCTTTGGTGGCAGTTTGGTTGAACAGAGAAATTTATACTCTCCACTTTATTTTCTTATAATGAAGTTATTTAAATGAGAACTATAATGTCAAACGCAAATTATTTAATTCGCTTAGATGATGCTTGTCCTACGATGGACAAACAAAAATGGCAAAGAATGGAAGAAATATTAGACCAATTTCACATCAAACCTTTGGTGGGGATTATACCAGATAATCATGATCCGGATTTGATGATTAATGACTATGATCCCTTGTTTTGGAATAAAGTAAGAGCTTGGCAAAAGAAAGGCTGGGCAATAGCTATGCATGGATACGATCATGTTTATTTAACTGAGCAAGGAGGCATTAATCCAATACATAAGCACTCTGAATTTGCCGGTCTGGATTTAGAACAGCAGAGAGGAAAAATAAAATTGGGGATAAAAAAAATGCAATCAGAAGAAGTATATCCAAGATGTTTTTTTGCACCAAGCCATACCTTTGATCTTAATACATTAGAAGCTTTAAGACTAGAATCAAATATTGAAATTATTAGTGATACCTTTGCAAGATTTCCATATAAGATGTTTGGTTTCATTTTTATACCTCAACAATTTGGTGCTTTTCGGGTAATTAAATTTGGTGGTATCTGGACTTTTTGTTTACACCCAAATTCAATGGATGATGCCTTTTTTGAACAATGTGAATTGTTTTTAAATAGAAATCAATCCCTTTTCTTATCTTTTGACCTAATTAGTACATGGAATTTGGATAATAAGTCTGCTATAGACAGTATTTTAAGCTTAATGTATTTTGCCAAACGTTATATATTAAGGATTTTACGACATTAGCATTCATAAATTAAAGGAGTTATTTTGTGAGTAAATTAGTAGCAGAAACTATTTTGACTTGATGTTTTTTATGAAATCAAAAACAATCAGAATCTTTCAACTGAGCGCATTTAGTTTGCATATAATCTCTAAACTTACAAGCTATGAGAAAAATGATTAATGTCGTTTTGATTTTTCTTTGTCCTTTTCTTTTTTCACAAAAAAGTAATTTGGTATATCGTTCAAATCCAGAATCGCAAAGTGATGCTGTACATTCGGATCAATATCCAGATTTTAATAATTTGGATAAAAATGCAGTGGATATTACAAAATATCTTCCAAATGGTTTTGTACAAGATGCGACAATAGATTATACTGTATATATTCAAAAAGGGATTTATGACAACAAAATTGTCAAAATGCCTGATTTTCCTTTACTAATTAATGAGAATGGGATTAACGTAAGGAGTGGATCCAGAATTATTTTTCAAGAAAAGACTGTTCTTAAAATGAGACCCAATAATTTGGAAAATTATGGTGTATTGAAACTTACCGATGTTGACAGTGTAGTTATTTATTCACCGGTGATCGTTGGTGAAAGAAATATGCATATTGGTAATAAGGGAGAATGGGGTATGGGATTACTGATTTTGAGTGCAAGCCATATTCAGGTGTTCAATCCTCAAATATCTGATTGTTGGGGAGATGGAATTTATATCGGAGACTCAAAAGGGAAAACCAGTTCTGATATTAATATTTTAGATGCTAAAATTGATTCATGCCGAAGGAATGGAATTTCTATTTCGAACGGGCTTAATGTTCGTTTAATAAACCCAGTTATACAGAATACTAATGGAACTGCCCCAATGTCGGGTATTGATATAGAACCTAATGATAATAAAGCTACAATCAATAATATTCTTATTAGTAATCCAATTACAATAAATAATCGAAATTGTGGTATAGAGATATATTTGGCACGGTTACCTGCTGAAACGGCAATAATGACAAATATAAAAATTATACATCCTATTGATAAAAATGCACATATGGGATTTGCTATTACAACTTCAAACAAAAATGTGGGAACGAATTCTTTTAAACCTTTAAGTGGATTAATAGAAATTGACAATCCTGAATGGTATGGGAATCAAGTTGCATTAGTGAATGGTGGTCTGGATCTTGCACCAAATTTTTTGTTCAAAAACGTTAAAATATACACAAAAGACTCTGAAGGGAATAACGTATTATCACAACAAGAAGTATCAAACATTAAGGGCCACTTCTCAACATATAAGTGTGTGAAGATCAAATAATTTGAGTCTTTTTGTTTTATAGAACCAATTTTTTTTGTTTCAGTTGTAGTTTATTGTGCAGCTGTTCAATAAATAACTAACTAATTGACGTAACTTTGAATTAATGAGAATACTTCATGTAATTTCATCGTTAGAAATTGGAGGAGCCGAACGTATTTTGTCTGAACTCTTACCATTACTAAAAGAGAAAGGTGAAACCGTTTCTCTTTTAGTTTGCAAAAAAACGGATTCCATTTTTGAACAAACTCTTCTAAGTTTTGGCATCGAGATAATTTCATTAAACCTTCCCACCAATCATTCTCCACGAATATTTATCAAACTTTTAAAATACAGTAAACAGTATGATGTAATACACGTACATCTTTTCCCGATGCTATATTGGGCTGCTATTGTAGCTCGCATATGCAGGAACCCATTCATCTACACAGAACATAGTACGAATAATAGGCGGAGAGACAGGGCGTTTCTGAAACCAATTGAACGATTTATTTATAATAGTTACAAGATAATTATTTCCATTAGTATTCAGACCCAATTGAATTTGAAAAATTGGTTATCTGCTTGTGGTGAAGATCATAGATTTGTTGTAATTGAAAATGGGATCAAGTTAAATGATTTTATAATGGGTACAGCTCCCAATGAAATGTCTGGAATACCCCCAAATAGCAAAATCTTATTAATGGTGTCACGATTTAGCGCTTCAAAAGATCAAAAAACAGTTATTCGTTCAATCCCTTTGATTGAGGATTCAACAGTTCATCTTGTGTTTGCCGGTGAAGGGACAACTAAAGATAGCTGTGTTAATCTCACAAATTCCTTAGGTATTAATAATAGAGTCCATTTTCTTGGCAATCGAAATGATATACCTCAATTAATAGCTAATTCATATATTGGTATTCAATCTTCTCATTGGGAGGGGTTTGGCCTTACGGCAGTAGAATTCATGGCTGGAATGAAACCCGTTATAGCTTCAAATGTTGATGGACTTAAGCAGATTGTTGAAGGAGCCGGTCTTTTATTTGAAAAAGGTAATGAATTTGAATTGGCAAATTCAATTAATCGCTTGATAAAGGATCAAGAGGAGTATCGACGAATTTCTAAGCAATGCTTTCAACGTGCAGAAAAATTTAATATTAATAATACGGCTGATAAATACATTCAAGTTTATCATAAGATTGGACTCAAATTATAATGAATGAAGAAACTTTTTATTGTAGTTAATGTAGATTGGTTTTTCCTTTCTCATAGGAAGGAAATAGCTTTGGCGGCTAAAAAAGATGGATACAAAGTTACGATAGTAACGACTAATACAGGGAAAAAAGCAGATATCGAGAGTTTAGATTTTCAATTCTTAGATTTGCCTATAAATAGTACAGGTATGAATATTTTGGAAGAACTAAAAACTTTCTTTTATTTGTATTTTTTGTATCGGAGAGAGAAGCCTGAAATAGTTCATCATGTAGGGTTGAAAATTATTCTTTGGGGAAGCTTAGCCGCGAAATTAGCAAAGGTTAAAGGGGTTGTAAATGCTGTAAGTGGGTTAGGCGTTTTTTTTGCAGATGGTCATGTAAATTCATTCTTTAAAAAAATACTTCTAAGAATTTTGAGGTATTCTCATAAAAGGATAAATCTGAGAGTTATTTTTCAGAATAACGAAGATAAGTTGATATTTGTTCATAATAAAGTTATAGGTGAAGAGCAATCTGTGCTAATAAAAGGTTCAGGAATAGACTTAAATGATTTTGCTTATACGCCTGAACCTGATGACAAAAAAATAAAAATTGTGCTTACTGCCCGTATGATAGAAGAGAAAGGTGTTCTGGTCTTTGTTGATGCCGCTAATTTATTGAAAGAATATTATTATGATAAAGTAAATTTTTTTCTATGTGGAGGAATTGTATCTCATCCTAAAGCTATTAGTGAAGAAACATTACTTCGGGTTTGCGATGGTGAATATATTTCCTGGATGGGTAAGAGAGACGATATAAAGGAAATACTGATGAACAGCCACATTGTGGTTTTACCTTCATATTACGAAGGATTACCGAAATCACTTATTGAGGCAGCTGCTATTGGAAGACCTATTATTACTACAAATGCTGTTGGTTGTAAAGATACCGTTATTGAGGGGTATAATGGATTTAAGGTGCCAATTAAGGACTCGGAAACATTGGCAGACCGATTAAAGACGCTAATTGAAGATGATCAATTGCGAAAAACAATGGGGAGAAATTCAAGAAGTTTTGCCGAGAAAGAATTCTCTATTGAAGATGTTATAGCTAAGCACTTAAAGATTTATATGCAATTATCGACTAACTAGTTCTGAAATAGATTTGCAGAAGAAGTAAACAAAAAACAGGATTATGAAGAACAAATAAAGTTGCATCAAGCCATGTCAAAAGAGATACAAAGGACTGCTTTAGAGCAAGAACTTGAAGTAAGAGTCAAGAAGTTAGAAGCAGAATTAGAACGTGAGCAATTCCGGACAATGGCCTTAAACACCATGATTGATATTGCCGAACGCGAATTAAAGGTTGATATAAGAAAAAAATCTGGAGCCAAACGGTAAGAGAGCTGCGCACAAAAAGTTCCACATCCAAAGTGGATACCTTGTGCGACCTGTTTGGAAGAAGTAGGCAAGCCTACTATCAGCGAGGTAAGTATCATTACAAGGAAGAAGTAAAGGAAGAGATTTTACTTCAACTGGTTGAAAAAGAGCGGGAATTAATGCCTAAGCTTGGTGGGCGCAAGTTATTGGAGACCATTCAACCCCGCCTGCCTGCTGAGCTAAGTATGGGCAGAGACAGTTTCTTTGATTTTTTGCGCAGGCATGGTTTATTGGCAGGTAAACGCAGGCACCGGGTAAGAACCACTTATAGCAATCATTGGCTGCATAAGTATCCAAACCTGATTAAAGAGTTTGTCCCAATTAAAGCGAATCAATTGTGGGTAAGTGACATTACTTATATTGAAACAGGGCAGGGATTCGTTTATTTGAATTTAATAACCGATGCCTATTCCCGCAAAATTGTAGGTTGGGCAACGGGAGCAACATTAGAGGCTATTTATACGATTCAAGCTCTAGATATGGCATTAGCACAATTACCCAAGAAAACGCAGGGACTGATTCATCATTCCGACAGAGGTGTTCAATATTGCAGCAATGATTACGTGAAAATACTCAATAAGAATCATATCCGGATCAGTATGACAGAAAACGGAGATCCACGGGAAAATGCCATAGCAGAGCGTGTTAATGGTATATTAAAAGACGAGTGGCTGAACCAAATGAAGCTGGAATCGCTTGAGCATACAACCAAAGAATTGAAGCGTATCATTATAATTTATAATCGTTGTCGCCCCCATGCCAGTTTAGATATGAAAACACCTGAATATGCACATAATCAATCAGGTATGTTTAGAAAACATTGGAGAACGTATTATAATCAACCGGTGAATCAATTTGAAGAAAAAAATGGATAACTTTGGATCACCCAACAAAGTGATGGCGAAACTTTGAACCATGACAAAAAACAGAATGGGGCATTGAACCCCATCCCGTTTTACCCAACAAAGTTCCGGCTCACATTACCCATTACATTGTAAAGAAGTCATTCAAAAAGCAAGAGTATTAACAACAAAATCTGTAAACAAATTTCAGGACGAGACACAGTTTCCGATTCCTTCAGTCTGATGTTTCCTATTGCTTATGACTGGCTACGGTGGTTCTTTTTTTTAATTGTGTCGAATTTGTGATTATGTATTTCTGATAAAATATGAATGTTGCGATGGTTTATTTCTGTAAAACCATTATCTTTGCTATAAATAATTAGAATCAGTATGCCACAAAGTAACAACCTGTATTTTTTGAGAGATATTGACCTCCATTTAAAAACATGGAAAGAGGATGTACATCATAAACCTTTGTTGTTACGTGGTGCCCGACAAGTTGGAAAATCATCTGCTGTGCGGCATTTAGGTGAAACATTTGAGTATTTTTTGGAAGTGAATTTTGAGCGTAATCCTGATATAAAGCAACTATTTAGTGCCACACTAAACCCCAAAGAAATTTGCAGCAAATTATCAGCTATCTATAATTTACCCATTCAACAGGGAAGAACGCTTGTGTTTTTCGATGAAATACAGGCTTGCTTACCGGCTATTGCTTCGTTACGTTTTTTTTACGAGGAATATCCCGAATTACATGTTGTTGCAGCAGGTTCGTTGTTAGAATTTGCTTTGCAGGAAATACCTTCTTTTGGTGTTGGTCGCATACGCTCGTTGTATATGTATCCTTTTTCGTTCAACGAGTTTTTGCGAGCGCAAGGATTGGATAGGTTGATTGCCGAAAAACGCAATGCAACGATTGCGCATTCCATGTTTGAAGCACTTCATAAAAAATTAATAGATTATTTGCGTACTTTTTTGTTGGTTGGCGGTATGCCCGAGAGTGTGAAAACATGGATTGAAAAATCTGATTATTTAGCCTGCCGCTATGTACAAAATGATATTTTAGAAACGTATATCGATGATTTTGCAAAATACAAAAAGCGAATATCACCAATGATTTTACAGCAAACGCTTCGTTCTGTAGCTTTGCAATCGGGTTGTAAGTTTGTTTATTCTCAAGTATCGCCTGATATGGAATCGATCAAAATAAAGGAGGCGTTAGAATTACTTTCGATGGCTGGAATTATAATGCCGGTTACGCATACTTCAGCTAATGGTGTGCCGTTAGGAGCAGAAGTAAATACGAAGTTTCGCAAATATCTTTTTATGGATACAGGATTATTGCAAAGGTTGCTAAATCTTGATATGGACAATGTTCTTCTTTCAACGGATGTTAATTTGGTGAATAAAGGAACATTGACCGAAGTTTTTGTTGGCTTAGAGCTGTTGAAATATGGAAGTTGTTATGAACGGCAGGAACTATATTATTGGCTTCGGCTTGAAAAAGGTGCTCAAGCCGAAGTAGACTATGTACTATCAATAAGTGATACAATCATTCCAATTGAAGTAAAAGCGGGAACAAAAGGTTCCATGCAAAGTCTTTATAGTTTTATAGCGTTGAAGAAATCAAGGTTTGGCATTCGCACTTCATTGGAAAATTTTGGAAAGATCGGTAATATTGAGATTTATCCTTTGTATGCTATTGAAAACTTATTAGTAAACAATTTTCAGGCATTGACAATTTGATACTGTGAGGATTAGCTGATGAACTCTGAATAAAAAACGGCAAGGCAATAGGGAACTTAATCAATGGACAATTGACAGTTGATAGTTGACATTGACAATGTGAGGATGTGATAATGTGCTGATGAGAAGATTTGAGGATTAGCTGATGAAATATGAATAGGGAACGACAAGGCGATAGGCAATGAAAATAGGAAATTATACATAGATAATCGGTTTTTATTCGATTATCTATGTTTTTTTTGCTATATTTGTGCCAGTAAAAAATGACATATCAAAGTGCGCTTTTATATGTTGTTGAACTTAAACAGCGACACTAATGAGTAATCCTGGTATGCAAGCACTTGAGAAGTTTGGAATAATACCGATTGATTATGCAACATTGGTTACTGCAATCGGGGATTATAAATCACCTCGGGACAAGGTGTGCAGTATGGAAAAGCAAGGTGATTTGATACGCTTGAAAAAGGGGTTATTTGTCGTAGCGACAAAGATTCATCATCAGCTTTTATCGAATGAGTTGATAGCTAATCATCTCTATGGCCCTTCCTATATTTCGTTGGAGAGTGCACTTTCTTTTTATGGACTTATACCGGAAAGAGTGCATGTAATACGTTCGATGACCTTGAAGCGTTCCATCCAATGTTCCACGCCGTTGGGGAATTTCGACTATGTTACCACATCGGGTGATTATTTCAAAATCGGCATACGACAAGAGATTGTAAATAATCAATATGCTTATTTGATTGCTTCTCCCGAAAAAGCGTTATGTGATATGATTATTGCTACTTCAGGTCTCAAACTGCAATCGGTTAAGGCAATGCGAATCTATCTTGAAGAAGATTTAAAAATGGATTTTTCTGCCGTTGAAACGTATGATAAAGAGATCATCAGGCAGTGCATTGAAGCCGGGAGAAAGAGAACAGAATTGACGTACCTATATAAATTCATGAATCAATGAATGTATTTGATCAAATGTTATTTCATTACGAGATCAAAACAGGCAATGACCAGACTCATGCGACACACGAGGTGATGCAGCAAATTGCGCTGGCAGGCTCGTTGTTATACATTGCCTGATTTATATGCCGGGAAAATGCATGCTTTGCTTTTTCGTCAATGGAAGAACAGAATAAAAGGACGTGACTGGTATGACTTTGAATGGTACGTGAGAAATAATGTGGAATTGGACTTTAATCATTTACGCCAACGAATCCATCAATTTGATTCTTTAAGCCAAAAAGAGATGACGAAAGATCATTTTATACTATTACTCAAAGAGAAGATTTCGCAAACAGATATGGAAATGGTAAAGTCGGACGTGAGACCATTTATTAAAAATCAGGATGAGATGACAATCTGGTCGACTGATTATTTTTTGCAATTAGTGGATATGATGAAATATGAATAGGAAACTTAATCAATGGACAGTTGACAGTTGACAATGATAATTTGAGAGTGTGATGATTTGAAGATGTGAGAATGTGGTGATGAGTTGATGAAATCTGAATTGGAAGCTACAAGGCAATAGGCAAAGGGGAACTACAAAGGGAAATTGTTTGTATATTTGTCAATTATAATAGACATATTTGTTGTTTTTCTGAAAAATATCCATTATGATAGATGAAATATTAAAAGCAAGGCCTTTTATTCCTCGTCCGATCTATACCGAAAGGATAAAGCCGTTTATTGATAAAGCGATCATAAAAGTGATCTCAGGGCAGCGCAGAGTGGGGAAAAGTTATATCCTTTTTCAATTAATAGAGGATATTAAACAGGCAGATGCATTCGCCAATATAATATACATCAATAAAGAGCTAAACCCATACGAACATATTACGGATGATGACATCCTGTATCATTTCGTAAAGGATCATTTGAAGGATGGCGTTAAAAACTATCTCTTTGTGGATGAGATACAAGAGATCGCACATTTTGAGAAAGCGTTGAGGAGTTTGCTTGCCGAAAATTGTTGTGATCTGTTTTGTAGTGGAAGCAATGCCAATATGCTTTCGGGTGAATTGGCTACTTTTTTAGCCGGAAGATATATTGAATTTACCGTTCATTCATTAGGGTATGATGAGTTTTTGAATTTCTTTCAATTAGATAATTCAACGGAAAATCTGAATAAGTATCTTACTGTTGGTGGGATGCCGTTTTTGAAAGTGATAGGATTAGACGATACCTCCGCGTTTGAATACTTGCGAAATGTGTACTCCACTATTTTGTTGAAAGATGTTGTGGCTCGTGAAGGAATCCGTAATATCACTTTTTTGGAAAATTTAGTGGAATTTCTTGCTGACAATGTTGGCAATCTATTTTCGGCCAATAATATAGCTAAGTATTTGAAATCGCAACGTACTTCTGTTACTACACAAGCCGTGTTGAATTATTTGAAACCACTTACTGCTGCATTTTTTGTTTATAAAGTGCCACGTTATGATATTGCAGGATTAAGAATATTTGAAGTGGGAGAGAAATACTATTTCGAAGACATAGGCCTTCGGAATTGTATTCGTGGATTTGACAGAAGAAAAGATATCAATAAAGTGATGGAAAACGTTGTTTACCTTCACTTAATTCGTTTAGGATATAAAGTGTATGTAGGGCAATTAGAGTCAACTGAGGTTGATTTTGTGGCGGAAAAAGATGGAACATTCATCTATGTTCAGGTTGCATACATGGTTACTGATGAAAGCACGGTGAATCGGGAATTTGGAAATTTGTTGAAAATTGAGGATAACTATCGTAAATATGTGATAACAATGGATGAATATAGTGCAGGAAGTAATTATAACGGCATTGAACAAATGCATTTGAAAGATTTTCTATTGACCAAACTGTAAAAGTTCTTGCCGACATAGTTGACAGTCTTCATCAGTTGACAATTGACAATGATAATTTGAGAATGTGCTGATTAGCTGATGAAATCTGCAATTTCACGGCAATAGTAAATTGTCAATGAATAAATGGTAAATGTATTGAGGAGTTATTTTTTCGGGCTGAACCAATCTAACACGCCACGTTGCTTTAGGGTGAAGTTAAAGCCTGCATTGTTGCCGGTGAGCGTTCCATGATCAATGGCAGCGGCAACGGAAGCAGTGAAGCCTTTCATTTTACGGGGCGAGTAATTCACTTCGAGCATCCCTGAAAAGCCATATTGGGGATTGATGAAGGGAATATCCATTGTTCCGAACCCTTCGCGATAGGTTGCGAGAATTCTGTCAGACCATTCATCGGCAAGGTATCCCATGAGTCCCAGATGATAAGCCCTCACACGATTGTCTTCAAAAGTCAGGTTGCCATCCTGGTTGTAAATGGGTGACGTTACTAAGGGTGATCCCATGCCTCTCCCGTAGTTTGACCAACCGATGTAAAAGCTATGATCATAATAATCATCACTGCCATACGTCCAATATTTCAGATTGGTTTTATAATCATAATCGGCGGGACGAAACATGATTGGACCGCTTTGGTTGGTCGATTGATAGTATTCGAGCACAATGCCACTGATGAGTTTTTTGCCAACAGCATCGTATTCGAGTCCCCAAAGGCCATCGAACCCGTTGAGTTTCCAGAAACCGGATGAATCTTCAAAATAGTTGTCGAGGTAGGCATGCAGTTGACCGCTGTTCCCCATATCGTAGGAGAGTCTTCCCTGCCAGTTTCCTACATAATTGCCATAAAACCATTCTTGATCAGCTGTAGAAGCTGATTTATCCCCTTTAAAAGGAATCAGTACCATCAGAAAATGTTTCAGGTCGGCTGCATTATGAAAGTCCGAAACAACTTTTCCATCAGCATACGTAATCTGATTGCCTCCAAACTCAACATCTACTTCACCGGCTGCAGTGAAGCTCCAACGTGATTTTCCTTTTAATTGGATGGCTGCCGATTTGCGATGGAGAAAGCCGTTGACGGAGGTAACGCCGTTTTGTATAAATTGAGATTGCAACTGATATCCATTGTCCACTAACCATCCATAAGAGAAGGCTGCTTTTGCTTTCAGCCATGGCATCTTGGGGAAAACTGTAATAAAGTCGGGGATTTCCAATTCCACTTCGGGCAATGGACGTGCGTTTTCGGACCAGAGAGTTCCACCACCGCAACTGCTCAGGAGGAGATTTTGCAAGCCGTCAGTATGTGTTTTGCTGCCAATGTTAAAGGCTACGTTGTGATACCGAATGCCTGCATAAATCTGTTGTGCAATCAGTTCGGAGGTGGAGCGGGTTGATTTGACCACATCGAATCCATAATTGAACGAAACCCGCTTTGCCGTATCACTTTGCTGAAAGATACCGGCACGAAGGAAGGCGCTGTTGGGTTGGATATTGGGAATGCCCTCCAGGTTGGTTACTAACCAAAAGGGGGCAAATTCGCCTGACCCGACATTGGTGGAGAATTCGGTATTGTAGGTTACCAGATTGGTTTGAGCCGTTACCGTGTAAGCGACAAAGCAAAGCATGAATCCGGTGATGAAATGTTGTATCTTCATAGTTTAATTATAGCTTCTGAATGTATAGATTCCGTCGGTGGCCGATAAACGCAGTTTAGTCATTGAAATGTCGAGAATCTTAAAGCGTTTCTCCAAGCCATCCCAATAAAAATTAGAAGGGATGTACCAATTATCCACGACTTGAAGAATTAAGGAATCGCCAACTTGATGGAATTCACCTATTAAAACTCCATGGTTGGGATTGGTGACAGGATTCATGTTTTGAACTTTAAACGTGTAGTTGTCGAAGTTGTAGAAAATACTGTCGCGCACTAAGGTTTGGGTAGGTGTAGTGATAGTCATCAATTGCCATTTACCATTCAGATCCGGATTGTAATCGTGACATCCGTTTAGAATCGGAAGGAGGAATGGAAGTAAGATCACGTAGATCCATGATTTGTTTGTATGCATATGTGTAATGTATAATGTCATCGACTAACAAGTTAACAAAGATAAGGTTTTTTTCTTTTGTGCGAAAGCCGGTTATACGGTAAGTAGTAAAACCAATATAATGTCGTGTTTTATTTTGTTGGGAGTTTTTGACCTTTCCCCAGCCCTCTCCGACCTCACCTGTCCTTCAGACATTCTCTCCAAAAGAAAGGAAGAAAAGGTAAAATCCATTTTTGAGAGGGAGCAATGGTAATATAATACTGGAATTCTCTATTGGATATATACGACACTATTTCTTGGTTATTACTTATGCTTGCCGAATGTCGATATTTACATTTATATTTGCATGAAGATAACCAAACCCAATTTATTCATGCTTCATCGTTCAAAAGCACCTTTGCGACTCGGACTTGCCGGTGGTGGTACGGATGTCAGCCCGTTTTCAGATCTTTACGGTGGTACCATACTTAATGCCACTATTTCGTTGTATGCACACGCCACTATTGAACCGATTCATCAACCCAAAGTGATATTGCAAGCGCTGGATCGAAACGAACGGGTGGAATTAGGCTTGCACGAAGAGATAGTCATTGATGAACTATTGCCACTACATAAAGGTATTTACAGACGCATCCGTCAGGATTTCATGAAAGAACCGCATGGATTTCAATTGACCACTTTTGTGGATGCACCCGCAGGATCGGGGCTCGGTACCTCTTCAACATTAGCCGTTGCTATTATCGGTGCTTTCACGGAATGGTTGAGACTCCCTCTCGGGAGTTATGAGATAGCCCGTTTTGCATACGAGATAGAACGAATCGACTTAGGTATGGCAGGCGGTAAACAGGATCAGTATGCAGCTACTTTCGGGGGTGTGAATTATATGGAGTTTTTTGCGGATGATAAAGTAATTGTCAATCCGTTACGCATAGGGCATACGTATTTGAGGGAGCTTGAACATAATCTGTTGCTTTATTATACCGCTCAAAGTCGTTATTCATCGACCATTATCGAGGAGCAACAGAAGAATGTGCGGAATCATGATGAGGTTTCGCTTGAGGCCATGCACCGTTTGAAACAGCAGGCTACGGATATGAAGAATGCATTGCTGACTGGTAAAATTCATGATATTGGTCATCTTCTTGACGATGGATTCAATCATAAACGGCAGATGGCTCACGGTATCTGCACACCTAAAATGGAAGAGATTTACCGGGAAGCAAAACATGCGGGAGCATTAGGCGGAAAGATTTCCGGTGCAGGAGGTGGAGGATTTATGATGTTCTATTGTCCGGATACGGCAAAGTATGAAGTTGAAAAGGCTTTGGGGAAATTCGAGGGACACATTGTTCGTTATTCGTTTGTGGAAGAAGGGCTGTACACGTGGAGTATTTAGAAAATTAGTTGACAGTGAGAACTTATTTAATTGACAATGGATAATTGACAATGATAATTTGAAGATTTGAGAAGGTGTTGATTAGCTGATGAAATTTGATAATTCTTCAGTCAATGGTAAATTGTCAATAAATAAATAGTAAATGAGATGATGAGATAATAAAACAATTTGAAGATTTGAAAATGAGATAATATGCCAATGTGCTATGAATTGATTTCGCCAAATCGGGATAAGTTATTCTAATGCAATATGAGTATTGTCATCTTCAAATTGACCGATTTTTTTAGCCTTTAAGAATAAAGAAATTTAATAGAAAATCTATGATAAACGATCAAATACGAGGTATTCTTCTTGCATCGGCGGAAGTGAAGAAAGCTATTGCTAATGATGAAGGTGTGATGGAGAGTATTCGAAAGGCGACTGAAAGTATCGTGCAAAGTTTTCAGCATGGTGATCGTGTTTATTTTTGCGGGAATGGGGGTAGCGCTGCTGATGCACAACATTTGGCGGCTGAATTTTCCGGACGGTTTTATAAAGATAGAGCGGTACTTCCGTCCGAAGCGCTTCATACGAACAGTTCGTACATTACAGCAGTGGCAAATGATTATGGCTACGACGAAGTATATGCGCGGATAGCAGGTTCTTTCTCGCCAGGGGATGTGCTTATTGGCCTTTCGACGTCGGGTAACTCAAAGAATATCGTGCGTGCTTTTGAAGTGTGTCGTAACAGAGGTGTTCTGACAATCGGGTTGACCGGTGAGGAAGGGGGAAAGCTGAAACTGCTTTCCGATTTGTGGATTGGAGTACCCAGTAACGACACACCACGTATTCAGGAAGCGCATATCACGGTGGGGCATATTATCTGTCAATTGGTTGAAGAATCGTTATTTGGTCTTGAAAAAGATACCATTAAGTTAAGCCAATCGTAATTATCAACATTAAGGATAATCCAATTATTTGAAGTAATTTTGTCTGCTGGAAAATAAATCTTAAAATCATGTTCACTACCTTTCATGTTCTTGCTTCCATTCTCATCAGCGCTTTATTGACTTATATATCCATTCCTGTGATTGTTCGTATTTCAGCGTTGAAAAAATTGCTTGATAAACCTAATGAGCGAAAGGTAAATGATGTGCCGATCCCTAATTTGGGGGGAGTGGCTATCTTTTTGGGGATTTCTATTTCTACATTATTGGTCATTGAAGACATGCAGGCTTCTGATTTTCGCTATATTTTCGCTGCCATGATATTGTTGTTTTTCGTGGGAATTAAAGATGACATTTTGGTGTTATCTGCCCGAACAAAACTTATTTCCCAGGTTTTTGCTGCAGTCTTCCTGACTATATTGGGAAATATCCGTTTGACAAACCTGCATGGTATCTTTGGAATTGGGGAAATTAATTATTGGTTCAGTTTAGCATTGAGTTTGGTAACCATTGTCGGGTTAATTAACGCGATGAATTTTATTGATGGTATAGATGGCTTGTCCGGAGGTCTTGGTGTAATGATCTCCACTTTATTTGGTATTCTTTTTATTCATTTTGGTGATATTTCATATGCGATTTTGTGTTTTGCCATTTCAGGGAGTTTAGTGCCATTTTTATTTTATAATGTATTCGGAAAGAACAATAAAATATTTATGGGTGATACCGGATCGATGATACTTGGATTGCTGGTCGGGGTGATGGCTATAAAATATAATGAACTTGCGATCGGCTCTACCAATTATTCTTATGCTCCGGCATTATCCATTGCCATTGTGTTTATTCCTTTATTTGATATGATCAGAGTCATTATTGTTCGTGTGATGCATAAAAAGTCTCCGTTTAAACCTGATATGAATCATATCCATCATAAGTTTTTGCAATTAGGGCACTCCCATCTTGTTTCAAGTATTATTATTATTGCTGTTAACCTGTTCATTATTGCTTTGATTTTCTTATTACGTTCGCTGAATATTCATATTTTACTACTTATATTAGTTGGATTAGATGTCCTTTTTACCTGTAACCTTACCTGGTGGGCACACCGAAAGAACTCTTAGCCTTTTTTATGGAATGTATCATTTTAGCCGGTGGTTTTGGAACTCGTTTGCAAAGTGTAGTGAATGATCGTCCCAAATGTCTGGCACCTATTGTTGGCACTCCATTTCTGGAATATCTGTTAATATATTTAGAGAAACAGGGCGTGGAGCACGTGGTTTTATCCTTAGGATATAAACATGAATTGGTAGAAGAATGGCTGTTGGAGTATCGTTGTGGGTTGCATATTACTACTGTGATAGAAAATGATCCTTTAGGTACCGGAGGGGCTATTAAGCTGGCCATGCAACAAACCTCCGGGACCTCTGTTTTTGTTGTAAATGGTGATACATTCTTCCCTGTTCAACTGGACCAATTACTTTACTCCCATCAAAAGAGTGGATTTAAGACAACACTGGGCTTGAAGTTGTTGCATCATTTCGACCGATATGGGAGTGTTGAATTAAAAGGTCAGTGCATTACGGCTTTTCATGAGAAGCAGTTTTGTGAAAGAGGCTTTATCAATGGAGGAGTGTATTTGCTTCAACGGGATGTGTTGGATCATCTTCCTGAGAAATTCTCGTTTGAAAAGGATTTCTTAGAAAAGGAGATTTATCATAACACCATCGGAGGTTACGTGGAAGATGCCTACTTTATTGACATTGGAGTACCTGAAGATTATAAAAAGGCACAAAAAGAGTTGAGAGGAATAGGGAACAGAATAAATTGACAATGTGATGATGAGATAATTAGCTGATTAACTGACGAAATCGGATAATTCTTCAATCAATTGTAAATTGTCAATGAATAAATGGTAAATGTGTTGATGTATTGTCCTGAAATAGGTTTACAGAATAAGTAAACAAAAAGCAGAATTATGAAGAGGAAAGTAACTAAATAATTGACTATAAAGCGAATAAATCCCATAGAATAAGCATTTGTCAATAAAAAACACCGCTCGTATTTGCCATAAGGCATTTACGAGCGGTGTTTTTTATTTTCAGCAGATTAGAACTATTGGTTGTTTTTTATTTTACCGGAATTCAGTCAATGAGACCACCAAAAGAATTTGTAATATTCTTGCGGAATATGAGCTTTTATTGCTTTTACGAAATAATATGAAAATTAGATATGTAAGCAAAAACAGTATATTAGTTGCATTTAGCTATGAAAAAATGGGGGTAACAGTACAAAAAGATGCATTAATTTCATTTTTAACATCAAAAATGATGGGGGTATAAAAAATAATACATATATTTGTCGCGTCATTCAAGTGAAGGGAAACGGAGTGCTAAGAAAAAGGATGATGAATGACTCGATGCTTGTCATGAAAACAAAAAGGTTGGAGTTTTTATCAGGCAGAAAAGAATGTGTTAGTTTAAGATCGATCGGATGTGTTTTAGCAAAAAAAAACATTTTTCGCGCTTCCGGAGGCGTCGTAAAGATGAATGGATGTGAGATTTTCAGGTATTCATTTTAATTTAAAGCAAAAAAAGATGAAAGCAAAAAATGTATTTTTAACCACCATCCTTGGGGGTATGCTGTTCGCAACATTAACTGTTCAGACAGTGCAAGCACAAACGAGTTCGGGCGGTACTTTTACAGTAGGCGCCGATGTTGTAAGTTCATATATATGGCGTGGCATCCCTCAGGGAAATGGTGTCACACCAAATATTCAGCCATCATTGTCATTCACCAAAGGCGCTTTATCTCTTGGGTCATGGGCTTCGAGCAGTTTTACCGGAGATGTAAAAGAAGTCGACTTGTCTGCAACTTATGCGCTTTCAAGTGCATTTGCTTTGACAGTTACCGATTATAACTATAATTTATTAACCCAACCAAATTATTACAATTACGGAAGGGCTACCGGTCATGTCTTTGAAGGTACAGTAGCTTATACCGGAGCTAAACTTAGCGCTTCGGTAAATACAATGTTTGCCGGTAATGATAAATTAAGCAACGGGAATAACGCATTCTCAACCTATTTTGAATTCGATTATCAGTTTAATCCTTTAGCAAAAGTGTTCTTAGGCGGTTCATTAGCAGAAAGTCAAACATATATGACAACGGGATTTGGGATAACGAATATTGGTTTAAAGGTTAGCAAAACAATTCCAATTACAGACAAATTCAGTTTGCCACTTTATGGGATTTTAAGTACAAATCCTTATTCAAAACGCACATTTTTTGTAGTTGGTATTACTTTATGAAATAGGTATCAAATATATTCATTAAAACATTTATATTATGAGTAACAAATTAAGAAACACGGGAAGGGGCGATTATTTTTCTAGATTGATAGAAAATATCTCTAAGCCCAAGGATTGGAAACTTTTCGCAACAGTTATTGCTGGAAAAATGTTAGGTCTGGCAGCCGTAATAGCAGCCATGATAATACTTCCAAGTTTAATTGCAGGAACCCCTGTCTATGCAGCGGATACTTATACCGTTCACGAAACAGCAGTAATTAATTCAATAAATACGATTTGGACTCTTGTAGCTGCATTTTTGGTTTTCGGAATGCAAGCTGGTTTTGTAATGCTTGAAGCCGGTTTTGCCAGAAAACGTGAAACTGTAAATATATTAATCGAATGCGTACTGGATACAGCTATTTGTGGAATTTCATTTTGGGCTATCGGTTATGCATTTATGTTTGGTGCAGGTAACGGTTTCATTGGACAACAATATTTCTTCCTACAAAATGCTCCGGCAACTTATGGTACAACGGGTGTAGCTTTATTGGCACACTGGGTTTTCCAATTCGCTTTTGCCGATACCGCTTCAACTATCACTTCTGGTGCTATGATTGGACGTACAAGCTTCCGTGGCGATATTATTTATAGTATTTTTGTAACTGCTATTATTTATCCAATTATTGGTCACTGGGCATGGGGACCTGATGGATTCTTAGCATTAATGGGAACACCTGGACATTTTCTACCTTCTTTAGGTCAAGGATTCCGCGACTTTGCCGGATCAACCGTTGTACATACAATTGGTGGTATGGTTTCATTAGCCGGAGCAATAGTTTTAGGGCCGCGTATTGGTCGTGTTTTCTTACGAGACGACAAAAAACGAGGAGGTTTACCTGCTGCTCACAGTTTACCATTGGCTACTATCGGGGCATTCTTACTTTGGTTTGGATGGTACGGATTTAACCCTGGGAGTACACTTTCAGGTATGGATTATGAAGGGATCGGACGTATTGCAGCCAATACTACAATTGCAGCTTGTACGGGTTCATTAGCCGCCATGTTGTGCGCTCTTTGGATAGGACCTTTTAAAGGGAAATTTGATACAGGTTTTGCTTTAAACGGCATGTTGGCGGGCTTGGTGGCTATTACTTGTCCATGTTATTGGGTATCTCCTTTTGGATCGGTAATAATCGGAGCAGTTGCAGGGCTTGTAGTGTTTGGTGGTGTTTATTTGATGGAGTATTTTCGTATTGATGATCCCGTTGGAGCAGTGTCAGTACATGGGTTTTCCGGAATCTGGGGAACATTATCACTTGGTTTATTTGCCTGTGGACAATACGGTGTTACTGGTCCTCTTGGAGCGGACACCTCAGCAGCGAATCTTGTTACAGGTCTTTTTTACGGAGGAGGCTGGAATGTTCTTAAAGCTCAGGCAGTTGGTAGCTTTACTATAACAGTAGCTACTTTATTAGTCTCATTTATTGTTATGCTTGCTGTGAGCAAGTTGCCTTATCCATATAAATTGCGTGTTGAACCAGAAGGTGAAACCGGGCCTGGTGGTCTTGATGTTTGGGAGCATGGTGCTGAGGCTTATAGTAATTAATTTATATCGATTTAGAAACAGGAGGATTTAAAAACTCCTGTTCAAAATCAATTTATTTTCAAAAAAGTGCTTGTGCTCTCATTCAAAAGAATTAATTTTGAAATTAAATCATAGAGTCACACTAAAATAAATTATTTAAATCATTGTTTGTTATGAAAAAAATAGAAGCAATTATAAGACGTGCTAAATTTGAAGAAGTAAAAGCAGCATTACACGCAATTGACATTGATTTTTTTACTTATACTGAAACATTTGGAGTAGGAAACGAAAGAAAAAAGAAAAATGTATTTCGTGGTTCATCTGATACGGATTTTATTTCCCGATTAACATTATCTATTGTAGTTCGTGATATAAATCTACAGAAAACGATAGATTGTCTTTTGGAAAAAGCTTATACAGGCGAGGTTGGAGATGGAAAGATTTTTGTGTCGCCCATTGATGAATCATACCGTATTCGCACGAGAGAAAGCGGAGATGAATCTTTGTATATGAAAGAATAGTTGTTAATTAAAAAAACAGAAGAGGCTGTCTCGCTTTTGAGACAGCCTCTTCTGTTTTAAAATATGATTCTTTTCGTAATTTGATATGCATTGATTGCATTCGAAAATATAATCAAAATCAATAAGACTGCAAGTGTACTTATGATGGGGGTATTATGTTGGCTTACTTACATTTTATTTGAATCAACAAAGTTGCAGTAATTTATGCACTTCTATCACATCTGGGTGATATTTCAGCTATTCTTTTCTTTTTGCTTGGTGCCATGAGTATTGTAAAAATGGAGTTATTAGCAAACAATAATTAACAATATCTTATTATATTGATATATTAGGTTATTTCATTTATAATCATCACACTTGCCTGTTATATGTAAGTATAAATACTATTTTTGCTACATTTATGTCGATTTACATCACAATATATACCTAAATGTAACTTATATATCTATTATTATTACCAAAATGTTTTTTTTATTCAAGATAATAATATACTTTTGCACTCAAATCTAATAGTGAGTCAAAGTTGACCTTTAAAATAATGTCCTTCATTAAATCTCATTTTTATTAGAAATCATGATATCTAAAACCATATATATAAAAAAATGATGGATATAAATGGTAGTATACCCCCCAAAAAAATAAGTGTAAACTCAAATATAAAAATTATAAGTGATTTGATTTAGCTTATTCTGATAAGAGCGTTGTGGTTGAAGATATTAAAATTATTAACTGAAAATATATTTAATGAATATAAAAATAAAAATATTTCCACTTGCAATATGTTTGTCACTGATTAGTTCACTATTTAAAAGTATAGCTTTGGTTTTTTAATAGATTCCATATAAAAACAATAAACAATAAGTACATGAAGGAAATTAGAGCGATCATTCGCAAATCGAAATTTGAAGAAGTAAAAGAGACTTTGTATGAAGCCGGTATCGAGTGGTTTTCCTATTGGGATATTACCGGTCTTGGAAAATCAACTGAAGAACAGGTGGTAAGAGGACAGATATTTCAGTCCAGTTATATACAACGGCACATGCTCTCCATTGTTGTTCGTGACCAGAATTTGGAAAAGACAGTGAATGCCATTATGAATGCTGCCCGAACCGGTGATATGGGTGACGGGAAGATTTTTGTATACGACGTTGAATCTACGTATCGTATTCGCACTGGAGAAACCGGACCTGAAGCGCTTTATAACAAAGACAAAGAAGAAAAGTAATACCTCCCACCCGATTAAGGTGCACGATGCAACTTCCCGGAAGAATTTGGGTAAGTGAAGCCGTTGATTGACAGAACAGCTTCGTTGTCATGTTCTTAATCACAAAACAGAATGAATATGAAAAAATTAAGTATAGCAATGATTGCTCTTTTGACTTTGATAAGTTTACCTGTAATGGCACAAGGAGCTGTAGTGACCTCTGTTCCTACTCCCTCAGTAAATGCAGGCGATACGGCGTGGATGATCGTAGCTACCGCATTGGTGATGTTGATGACAATTCCCGGGTTGGCTTTTTTCTATGGTGGGTTGGTGCGTCGTAAGAATGTGTTGAACGTATTGATGCAATGTTTTATGATTACAGCCGTAGTTAGCATCGAATGGGTAGCATGTGGTTATAGTTTATCTTTTGGAAGCTCAAGCGGAGCATTTGCTCCTTACATCGGTGGCTTTCATTGGGCTTTTTTGCATGGGATTCATATTGGTGATTTAAGTCCATATTTCATTTCTCATTCACAACCAACCGGTAAAATCGTAAATGGAGCTCCCGAAATGATTGGAACGATTCCTCACATCGTCTTCATGTTATTTCAAATGATGTTTGCCGTGATTACTCCTGCTTTGATCATTGGGGCTTTTGCCGAACGTATCAAATTCAAAGGCTTTTTGATTTTCTCTTTGCTTTGGGCGTTAGTTGTTTATAATCCGGTTGCGCATTGGGTATGGTCAGCAGATGGCTGGTTGGCTAAATTAGGAGCACTTGACTTTGCAGGTGGAACTGTTGTGCATATCAATGCCGGTATTGCTGCTTTGGTTATGGCTTTGATGTTGGGCAAGCGTCGCGATTATGAAGGTCACGCGATTCCACCGCATAATATTCCTTTTGTAGCTATTGGCGCCGCTTTGTTGTGGTTTGGATGGTTTGGATTTAATGCCGGAAGCGGATTAGCTGCCGACGGTCTTGCCGGTAGCGCATTCCTTGTAACACACATCGCAACTGCTGCCGCTGCTTTCACGTGGGCAATTCTGGATTGGATCATCGGAAAGAAACCGACACTTGTGGGTGTCGCTACGGGTGCAGTGGCAGGGTTAGTTGCCATTACGCCGGCTTCAGGATTTGTTGATGTGACGGGTGCGTTGATTATTGGGGTAGTGGTTTCGTTGGTTTGTTTCTTTATGGTAGCTTATGTAAAGCCGAAATTGGGATATGACGATGCGCTAGACGCATTTGGAGTACACGGTATTGGCGGTATTGTCGGTGCTTTGTTCACCGGCTTGTTAGCTACGCCTGCTATCCAAGCCGCCTGCAGTGGTGCTTTCTATGGAAATCCTCACCAATTGGTTGTACAGTTGATCGCTGTTTCGTCAACCATCATCTATTCCGGGGTTGTTACCTTTGTTCTCTTTAAGATTGTAGACAAACTCGTTGGTTTGCGTGCAACCGATAAAGAAGAAGCCATTGGCTTGGATGAGTCAATGCACGGAGAAACTGCTTATACAACATTTGATTAATGAAAGTGTTTATATGATTCATCCGATGGCAGAGCGTCATCGGATGAATCATCATTTAGTTTATAATCATCTTCTGATTACGAATTGATGGAGTTTTGTTATGTTTTTCAGAAAAAGTACTGACATAGGAGACGGAATACAATTTTTCCGAAGGCTACGATAATCTTCACGCATTTTTTGTAGTATATTTTTTGTACGATTACTAGTTCCTCCTCCCCTCATTTTGACAATGAGTTGAGGTAAATAAACCATCCGAAACCTATCATTTCGCAGAATACGTAGCAACAAATCGTAGTCTGCTGATATTTGTAATTGAGGATCGTACAAGCCGACTTCCTGATAAACTGCACGTTTCATAAAGACTGCAGGGTGAGGAGGCATCCATCCTCGCTGAATCAAGTTGCTGTTAAATGGTTTGCTTTTCCAGTAACGAATAATCTTAGTAGGCTTGAATCGTTTCACATATACCAAATCACCATATACAACATCCACATTGGCAGCTTCAAAAGCATGTTGGACCATTGACAGTACATCAGCTGATGAAAAAACATCATCTGAATGCAGAACCCCGATAACATCTCCGGTAGCTAATCGGATTCCTTTATTCAGCGCGTCATAAATACCTTGATCAGGTTCGCTAATCCATTGCATTTGATTATTGAAACGAGATTCATATTCTTTGATGATGCCGATAGTATGATCCTTCGATTGGCCATCAACTACAATATATTCAATCTCACAATAAGTTTGAGATAATACCGATTCAAGTGTTTCCTGTACGGTATCAGAACTGTTGTAAGTAGCTGTAATAATGGAAAATTTCATTGATATTAAAATTCAGTATATATTTGTTTGGTTTGTTGAAAACAGTAATTCCATGAGAAACGTTTAGCATTTGCATAACCTTCATTTATTATGGTATGTACATCAATTGAATGAGAACTTTTTTGCTTCAATATTTCGGCAATACTCTCCGGTGTTAAGTCATGGAGCATAATGGCTCCCTTACCAGCAACTTCAGGAATTGAAGATTTATTGGAACAGATAACAGGACACCCTGCTTTTTGAGCTTCAATAACAGGAATCCCAAATCCCTCATAAAGTGATGGATATAACAGAAATGCAGCTTGATTATACAGAATATTGAGTTGAATGTTATCAATTCCAACTACATGATAATAGTTTGTTGTTCCTAATGTCCGGTTTAGAAAAAGTTTCTCATTCAGGCTCAAATGTCCTCCTCCGACTATAACCAAAGGTGACTTGGCAATTCGACAAGCCCTTGCAGCAACATTGAAATTTTTATATGCACAACTTCTGTCACCAATGTATAAAACAAATTCACCAGACTGAAAAGGACTAAGCTTGTTTGTTTGTTTACTTTCTATCTGCGTTAGATGATGATATTCTTCATTGACTCCATTGTAAATTACCGTTATCTTGTCGTTATTAATGTCCGGATAAAAATGCATTAAATCAGATTTTGTATTATTGGAAACACAAATGATTTTTTGTGAGTTTTTAATCGCATTCCCAATTTGTTGATGGTTCACGATTCGAGATAGGCCAGTTTGAAAATATTTGTAGGTAAAATCGTGTACAGTTGTAATATTTACAATATTTTTATTGTTAACTGTTCTATAATAGCTTGAGTGAAAGATTCCTTGTTCGGCAGATGGTAATTTGGGGTTAATATAGCGTTGAATTTTATGTGGAAATAGAGATAAGGTGTTCTTCAGAGTGCTTGCTGTTGGTATTTCTAATTGTTTCCTGAAAAGATTTTCAGTTTGAAAATCAATAAATTTGGTTGACATGTCCGGGTCATGCAATACTCGTTTCAACAGCTCATACCAGACGACAGAAATACCACCCGTCTTTTGGAGTGAAAAAATGATATTGTCAAAAATGATATTCATGAGCTATAAACTATTTTTCAGTATATAAAAATGAATTAGTGTATGTAGAAATAGGCTTAATGGCCGATAATTAATGGATCTCTGATATTTATTTATTTCAAGTTTTAGTACATATCCCTATAGAAATCATTATTCATAAAGAGGCCTTTATAAGGATCAAAAAGATCAGCGTAACCGGATATTGATTGAAAAAGAAAAACGCAAGCAAAAGCCAGGAGTACCGTTGCGGCAATTATTTTGTTATGCTCCCCTTTGAACAAAGATATTTGTGATGCTAAAAGTAAAGGCTCCATCATCGTAAAGTAAAAACTTCCTCTGCTTACCATGATTACAAGAGAATTGGCAAAGAGAAAACAAAATGCGATTCCAATAATATATCCGTTTAACAAGATGGTGTAGTAAGGTAATGTCTCTCGTAACTTTTCACGGTTATAGTAAAAAAATACAAGAAAAACCATTCTTTTAAACAAACCGATTATAGAGACCTGTGCGCTTTGTAAATCTTCTTTTGCTCCACTCAAGTAAAGCGAAGCTTTGTCAGCAGCATGACTCCCAACCAAATTTCCGATAGAAGCGAATAAAGTATAAGGAAGCTGAGTTTTCCCAATGATAAAAGTAACAGCCAAAATTAAAAGCACAAAATATAACTTTATCGGCTTATTTAAAAAGTAGAAGATAGCAAAAAATACAGCAGAGGTATGAAAATTAATAGCAACAAACAACAAAATAAAAAATAGTAGCGGCTTCCTTTCAATTACATATCGTAAAGCATATAGACAAATTGCAAAAGCCATTAATTGCCTGTTAGACCCCATCATTCCCATAGATAATGAATAGAACATAAGTAATGATACATAGAAAAAAGGAGTGTATCGTCTGAAACTTTTGAATATTAAGAAATAATAAACGATAGCATGAATAAGAAGAAAGAAAGAATAATTAGATGAGATTAGTTTGCATGCAAACATGAATAAATTATATCCGTATTCCATTCCATTCTCCAAAGGTGAAGTTGATGATAAGTCTGTAATTGATTCAAAATTATCATGATAAATATTCCAATCAGTTCCAGTCTCCCAACGAAGTCCTACTTGCACCACAAGAATCAAATAAATAAAAATCATCATCCATCTTTTAGTTCTTGGAGATAATTCAGAATTAATATCCATTGCAGAAAATACAAATAAAATAAGTATGGTTGAAAAATAGATTATCATGGATGGGTGTTGGTGTATAGTTCTTTGAATTGTTCTAACACAATCGAGTTTGAGAATTTATTATCATAATATGTTCGAAAATTTTCATGTTGAATTGAAAAAGCAAAGTTAATAGATTGAATTATGTCATTAATCGTATTTTCAAATAAATATGCCTTTGAGATGATCACTTCAGGAATTGCACATTTATTTGATGCGATAACAGGTTTGTTAAAAAGATACCCCTCAATAATTGGTAATCCGAATCCTTCCCCATACTCAGCAATCATGAGCATAATATCGCATTTTGAATATAAATGTAACAGTTGTTCGTCATTGATATATCCGAGCATTTCGATGTTTCTTAATTTTCTTGTTTGAATCTCCTTTTGATAATGTTCCAATAGAGGCCCCTTGCCTGCAACTATAAACTTATAATCATGGACTTCTAATCTTTCAGCAACTTGTAATAACAAATCAAATCTTGCTCTTTCTTCAATACTCCGAACAATTAATATATTCTTTGTGTTTGAGATGGAAACTTGCGGCAAAACTAAGAATGTAACAAGAGGTTCAAAATGAGAAGTATTATGGATAATTGTGAAGTTCTCTCGTTTACCAAACAATGATTGTTCTTTAGTATAATTAGAAATAAAATGTACCTGCGAACATCGGTAATAAACTAGTTTCTCAATCATATAAAAAGAAAGATTACCCTTTGTATGCTTGCTCTTATCTAAATAATAAAGCGCATCATGAACGGATAATATATCTGAATTGAGATATGAAACGAAAGAAAATAATGGATTATGAGAATGGATAATGAATTTATGTTTTCTTTTTATTCGGAATAATATCATATTCAAAATAAGTGGCCAATACCAGCATTTTTTTATTGATACACAAATAAATTGCTTGCTCCTATACAATAATGTGTCAGTGCCCCAGTGAATATAATAAACTCTTTCAAAATCAATAGCTTTTGATTGAAAATCAATTACATTCTCCACTCCACGTTTGTGTTGTCTTAAATCATTATATCCAAAGTAAACAATATTCATTGAAAAACCGTTTCAAGTATTTGTTTTACCCGATGTTCGTATGTGTGATTTTGTAAAAAGTGATTATATTGTATTGTTGCCATTTCATGGCGTTCTATTGGTTTATCCAAATAATATTTAATCAACTCGATTGCTTCATTAATATCATTGAATGTAAACCTTTTGGAATCAATTTTTGAGTATTCATCAATAGTTGGGCGGTAATCACAAACTTGGAATGCTCCTGAACCTGCAATCTCGAAAAATTTGCAGTTCACAGATTCAATCTCTGCATAATGGAAATTATTAAAAACTATTTTAGATCCGTAAAGTAATTCGGCTTTTCGCTCTCCGGTAATCCATTCGTCATGAAAATACTTGTCGAGTTTATGATCAAAATAACGCCTATCTTTTTTTCCGAATATGGTTACTTTAATGTCAGAATCAATTAATTTTTTTATCATATTGACTCGATATGGGTATAAGTATCCAAATGCTAAAACATCAATATCAGTTTTGGTTTCAAGTTCAATCCTATCTATAGTAGGTTTTATATGAATACGTGGATTAAATGCTTCGGGTAAATAGGTGATATTTAGCCCCATTTTATGTTTTGCAAAATTTACTATGTAAGGATCCTTTGTGAAATAATAGTCGTATGGGGAAGCAAATATTTGTTGTAATTCGAATGTTGTCAGTGCATCTGGATTGATTTGAATGATTGGAATATGTGGTAATTTATTTTTGATAGTTTTAATACAAATTGGATTGATAAAACGATAAGTACCAATAACCAAATCAGGATTTGATTCAATTACTCTATGTGCAATCTTTTTAAACAGATAGTTATCATATTCCTTAAGATACTTTATTGCAAGATAATTGTACGTATATTTTAATGGTATCACGTCCTGTAAGTCGATTATGCTTGCTGAATGACCAAGAAACCGAAAAGAATCGGCAAGATGATATTCAAGAGTATCAAATCCTTTGCTGCCAATTATTATTACATGCATAGTTCAAGATTTAATAATTTGAATAATGTAATTTTTCCTTTCGATCCAAGTGTGTCTTTTATCCAATATTGTTGGAGATCTTATAATCAGAAATAAATACTTAAAGAGATAAAATGATATCTTTGAAGAATGCTTTCTGAAATAATAAAACATGCTCTTTGTAAAAATTAATCTTTGCTCTTTGCTGTCATTGGGGTTAGCAAAACTAGCCCCTTCTAAATGAACGATAAATGGTCCGTTAATAAGCATATTACTAAATCCTTTGTCTTTTAATCTGCGTTGGAGGTCGGTTTCCTCATAATACATAAAAAAAAATGGATCAAACCCACTAAATTCATTCATTGTTGCTTTAAGAACAAAAAGATCAGCACCTGAGACATTGTCTACCTTGAGATAGAGAGATGCATCTTGATAAAAGGACATCTCTTTTTTTCTCAATTTATCATAATACCTTCTTTGAAAATACCCAATTAAGATAGACATTAACATTGCTTTTTTACTTGGAAATGTTCCTGATGAACGCGTCATCATTTTGTTTGCATCAAATAAAACTGCTCCCAAAGCACCAATTTTCAATGATTGATTTGATTCGGAAAAGTCAAAAAAAATCATCGCTACATTATTTAGTAATATTGTATCAGAGTTCAAAAGGAAAAGATACTTCCCTTTAGCTCTTTTTGCACCAATATTATTTGCCCTTCCAAACCCTGCATTCTCATTATTTTCAATTAACAGAACCTGAGGAAACCATTCTTTTATTGCCTGCTTTGAACCATCAACTGAATTATTGTCAACAACAATAACTTCAAATTCAATGCTTTTTGTTTGCTTGAAAACTGAGTCTAAACACTGAATCGTAAGATCTTTGGTGTTGTAGCTTACAATTATAATTGAAACGTCCATTGCTTTCTATTTATATTACGTTAAGACTAAAGAATGAAGGCATTTCATGGGGATTTCATACGTGAATAATTTGTTTTTAAAGGTCGTATGGAACTCGTCCCGAATATCGGGACTCGTTTCATTTAACATTGACCATACATAAAAAGATCTTATAAACTTATCGAACCTTTTGGAAATTTGATAAACAGAAAGGTAGATTCATCGTAATAGTAAATCTAACAGTTGAATTCAATTTATTAACAACAAACTCTAATAATTAATGCTAATCATCATTCCATCTTAATTATGTTGATGCTTTTTTAATGAATTATTGTGTTCGTTCTTATAAGTCACAAAAATACCTATAAAGACGTATTAAACCAACTATTCTGAAAAATTGACGTTAGGTTGTTGATAATATGTATAACCCCGGTCATCAAGTTATTAAGCAAACATGATTGATGAGAAAAGAAGGTTGATTTCGTTCGTGGTTTTACACAGTATCCATAAATGAACGTTCAACTTTATTGAAAACGATGATGCCAAGAGCAAGTATTACCAGCATAAAGGCAAAACTATAAGCTAGCATACCCCAACTAAAGACCCCGACGCCTAAAGTGCTGTATTTAAAGATTTCAATTATAGATGTAAGTGGATTGAGTGCCATGATCCACTGACGATGTGGTGACATCATGCTGAGGGGATAAATAACGGGAGTCGCGTACATCCAAAGTTGTACTACAAATCCGAATAGCAGTGTTAAGTCGCGGTACTTGGTTGTCATGGATGAGATCAGGATGCCGAATCCCAGGGATAATCCTGCCATGATAATCAACAAAATCGGGAATAACAAGAGTGTGATATTAGGATGGATGTTAGCTCCTTTTACTACATAAACAATATAAACTGCAATAAACAATCCTAACTGAATGGCTAAACGTATAAAGCTTGAGGTAATGGTGGATAAAGGGACAACAAGACGCGGAAAGTAGACTTTCCCAAAAATACCGGCGTTATTGGTAAAGGTGGAAGAGGTTCGATTCAGACATTCGGAGAAATAGTTCCAAAGTGATATGCCGGCTAAATAAAATAAGGGTTGTGGTAAGCCATCGGTGGAGATATGTGCAATACCTCCAAATACAATCATGAACATGATAGTGGTAATGGTAGGTTGTATTATAAACCAGAGAGGTCCTAAAATGGTTTGTTTGTAGGAAGTGACAATATCACGTTTTACAAACATGTACCATAAATCGCGGTAGCGCCATACGGCCTTCAGGTCGATATCTAAAAGTCTCCCTTTCGGTTTTATTACTGTCGACCATTCTTTTGTTTCATCGTTTATGTTCATCTATATTGTTGGTATTATTTGTTTAGGTGGTACAAAGATAAAGAAAATGTGCTTGATGAACTCTTAAATAATAGATGACGTAACATGAGTGTTTTTTATTCAAAAGATGAAAATTGCTCTTTCTCCATTGCAAGTTGTTCCCAACGTTCCATTTCGGTTGCCAATTGTTGTTTCAAATTTTCGTATTCTTCAAAGGCAGAAGGAATATTTTCTTCACTCATGGCTATTTCGAGCAAAGTAATTTCTTTTTCTAACCGGCCAATGGTATTTTCCGTTTCTTCCAGTTGACGTTCCAGTTTCTTAAATTGCCGGTTGAGTTCTTTTCGAGCAGTATACTCTTGTTTGTTTTCGCTATCAGGTTTGTTATTATTGGCAGCTGTTTTCGATGTTGTTTTTCGTTCTAATTCTTGGAGCGTTTCTATCTTTTTATGCTGTAAAAAGTCATAGATGCCACCCAAATGTTCACGTATCTTTTGTTGGCCGAATTCATAAACTTTGGTTACCAAGCCGTCAAGAAATTCACGATCGTGCGACACGACAATTACGGTTCCATCAAAAGATTTAATGGCTGATTTGAGAACGTCTTTAGATGGAATGTCCAAGTGATTCGTTGGCTCATCCAAAATCAGTAGATTTACTGGTTCAAGCAGGAGCCGGATCATGGCTAAACGGCTTCGTTCACCACCAGACAATACTTTGACTTTTTTCTCGGATGCTTCACCACCAAACATAAATGCACCCAGAATATCACGAATTTTGGTGCGAATATCGCCTGTCGCAACGTCATCGATTGTTTGGAATACTGTTTTATTTTCGTCCAACAGCGCGGCTTGATTTTGAGCAAAATAACCGATTTTTACGTTATGTCCAAGTCGTAATAAACCAGAATAGTCTGTTTCCCCCATTATACATTTTACCAAAGTGGTCTTGCCTTCTCCGTTTTTGCCTACAAAGGCCACTTTTTCCCCACGATGCAGTATTAATCCAATATCGTGTAAAATTATTTTTTCTCCATAGGCTTTTGTTAAGTGTTCAATTTCGAGTGGAAGAGTGCCTGAACGAGGAGCGGGTGGAAATTTCAGACTTAAACGTGAAGTATCAATTTCTTCCACCTCGATACGTTCAAGCTTGTCGAGTTGTTTGATGCGCGATTGTACTTGTACTGCTTTGGTGGCTTTTGATCGAAATCGCTCAATAAAATTTTCTGTGTCTTGGATTACCTTTTGTTGGTTCTCGTAGGCGCGTTGTTGTTGTTCAAGTTGTTCTTTACGTAATTCAACATACTTGGAGTAAGAAACGCGGTAATCGTGAATGTGTCCGAGTGATAACTCAATGGTACGATTGGACACATTATCAAGAAAGGCGCGGTCGTGAGAGACTAACAGCACAGCATGTGCTTGAACTGATAAGAAATTTTCTAACCATTGAATCGATTCAATGTCTAAATGGTTGGTAGGCTCATCTAATAATAAGAGATCAGGTTTGCATAATAATATTTTTGCTAATTCGATTCGCATGCGCCATCCTCCGCTGAATTCACTTACACGACGATCGAAATCAGTACGCAGGAAACCTAATCCAATTAATGCTTTTTCTGCTTCTGCCCTATAGTTTTCCCCACCGATCATGTGCAGTTGTTCGGTTTCATGCGTCATTTGTTCAATGATCCGATGGTATGAGGTTGAATAATGGTCAGCGCGGTGTGCTAATTCATAGGTCAATTGATTAATAGATTGTTGTAATTGCTGAATCTCTTTGAAGGCTGTTTCGGCTTCTTCCATAACTGTTAAATTTCCAGGAGGCAACAATTGCTGAGGAAGATAACCAATGGTCACATCAGGTGACTTAACAATCTGACCCGATGACGGGTTTTGTTCGCCAGCAAAAATACTGAGCAACGTCGTTTTGCCGGCACCATTTTTCCCAACTAAAGCAATGCGATCTTTAGGATTGATTAAAAAAGAGATGGAATCAAATAGGGTGAATCCGCCAAATTCGACTGTAAGTTGTTCTGCTGAAATCATCTGTCGGTGGGATGGATACAATTTAAGATATGACCTATTCAGACAAGTTTATTTGCCGGATAAAGAGCAAAGGGTTTGTTTTACTTGCAAGAATAATCGTTTCACTGGCAAAGATACGTTTTTTGCCAAGAGTCACCAAATGAGCAATAAACGATGATAGTCATAAACGATAGTCCCTTTGATATGTTGATAATCTGTTCATAAAAAGCATTTGGCAGTTTCAAGTGGATGGATTAACTTTGTCTTTTAGAAAATCGAATAGTGCGTTGCAACATTCGATTTAGATGCGTTTAATGTCATTCACATAAATATTCTCACTATGAAATTTGTCGTTTCAAGTACGGCGTTGTTAAGCCACTTACAAGCTGTAAGTCGTGTTATTAACTCGAAGAATAACATGGCTATTCTCGATAACTTTTTGTTTCAAATAGAGGGTTCTATTTTAAAAATCACTGCATCCGATCTGGAAACTACAATGATTACCTCAATGGATATTGTGGATGTTGAAGGCGAAGGAAATGTTGCTGTGGCTGCGAAGCTTTTGTTAGATACACTTCGAGAATTTTCCGAACAACCTTTGACGTTCGAGATTGATGATGAAAATTTGGCAATGGTGATTTATTCAGACAATGGACAATACAATTTTATTGGCCAGAATGGTGATGATTACCCACGTTTACCCGTGATGCCTGAATCGACAAATGCTATAGCGTTAGATATAGCAATATTGAACGACAGCATACAGTCCACATTTTTTGCGATGGGCGATGATGAGCTTCGTCCGGTGATGAATGGTATCTTTTTTGATATAACTCCCGAAAAAATGACTGTGGTTGCAACTGATGCTCATAAACTGGTTCGTTTTCAGAATGAAGAAGCACGTGGAGAGAGTGCTTATTCCTATATTTTGGCCAAAAAGGCAGCTAATATGTTACGTAGCATTTTGCCGAAAGAAAGTGGTGAAGTTTTGATTCGTTTTGATGAAAAAAACATCTGCTTTACATTGCCAACATACACATTATATGCTCGCCAAATCGAAGGACGTTATCCTAATTATTCTGCAGTAATTCCAAGGGATAATCCTTATAAGGTGATTGTTGATCGTTTTATATTGCTTAATGCTGTAAAGCGGGTTTCTGTCTTTTCGAACCAAGGTACGAGCTTGATCAAATTGCGTATTGAAGAGGATAAAATTGTGATTTCAGCGCAAGATATTGATTTTTCAATTTCAGCTGAGGAGACCATTCGTTGTCAGTACGAAGGAGAACCATTGTCAATAGGGTTTAAGTCATCGTTTTTAATTGACATCATTAACAACTTAACTTCGGAGTCAATTATATTGGAACTTTCTGACCCGTCGCGTGCCGGTATCTTCTTGCCATTCGAACAACCGGAAGGCGAAAATATCTTGATGTTATTAATGCCAATGTTGCTGAATAATTGACGATTGACTATTAACTATTAATTTAAGGTCATTTATTAAAATGACCTTTTTTGATTGAATGCATATTATGAAAAAATATTTTTTTTTACCAGGGATCTTTCTGACGCTCTTTTTGTACGGTGTTTCTTTATCTGCTCAGACTAGTGAAGTAAAAATGATCAACGCAGCTCAGTTCAAACAGTTGGTGTGGAATTATGATAAAAGTACGTCGGTATATTTAGAATCGAGATTGCCTGTCATTGTCGATTTTTTTGCAACATGGTGCCCTCCATGCAAACGAATGTCACCTTTAATTGATCAGTTGCAACACGAATTCAGAGGGAAAGTATTGATTTATCGAGTTGATGTGGATAAGGATAAGATCTTAGCTCAACGTATGGGAATTGAGGCGATGCCAACGCTTATTTTTTTTAGCAAAAAAAATACTAAATCTTCTTCCATTGGTTACCTGGGTTATGAGGAGCTAAAACAGGTGGCAATTACAAAACTATCACTCAGAAGATAAAAACTCTCTATTTGAGCTCATGATAATTCGTCCGCAGCAACTTTCTATCAAAGAGTATGATTATCCGTTGCCGGATGAGCGGATTGCAAAATTTCCCTTATTCCAAAGGGATTCATCACAATTGCTGTTATATCAAGAAGGGATCATCAACAAAACTATTTTTCGTGCTCTTCCCGATTATTTGCCACCCAATTCGTTATTGGTACGTAATAACACCAGGGTAGTGCAAGCTCGACTTATTTTTTTTAGGAAAACAGGTGCTCGTATTGAATTGTTTTGCCTAGAACCATTTTCTCCGTTAGATTATGCTTTGATGTTTCAGCAAAGAGGTTCATGTGAATGGATAGGGTTGGTAGGTAATGCAAAAAAATGGAAAGAAGATGTTTTGATTCGGTTTTTTGAGATTGAAGGAAGTCGGTTTGCATTGAAAGCAACACGTGTTGCTTCGAGGGGTATGTCGTATATATTGCGATTTGAATGGGATGCACCCATCTCGTTTGCTTCTCTTTTAGAAATCGTCGGCGAGCTGCCAATCCCTCCCTATCTTAACAGGAAAGTGCAACAATCTGATAAAGATACATATCAAACAGTTTATTCTAAAATAGAAGGTTCAGTAGCTGCTCCAACAGCGGGATTGCATTTCACAGACTCTGTATTGGCTGATTTACAGCAAAAAGGTTTTTCGTGGACGGATATCACCTTGCATGTAGGTGCGGGTACTTTTCAGCCTGTCAAGTCTGCGGCAATGATCGATCATGAAATGCATACCGAGAGTATGGTTATAAGTCGTGCCGTTATTAAGCGCTTGTTAACTCATCGTACTCCAATCATTGCAGTAGGCACTACATCGGTTCGTACGTTAGAAAGTCTCTATTTTCTGGGAAGACAATTGCTTTTGAACAAAAATGCTTGTGATTTTCATGTGAATCAATGGACGCCTTATGAAAAGACTGCTTTCAACCCTTCTACTCAAGAAACTTTGGAAGCATTGCTTGATTATATAGATCGACATGGGTTGAATGAATTCCATGCTGCCACTCAGATTTTGATTGCACCAGGGTATACTTTTCATTTAGTGAATGGATTAATTACTAACTTTCATCAACCACGTAGCACTTTGCTGTTATTGATTGCTGCTTTTGTGGGTAACGACTGGCAGCGTATTTATGAGTATGCGTTGCAAAATAATTTTCGTTTTCTAAGTTATGGAGACAGTTCGTTGCTTTTACCCAAACATGAATTGTGAAGTTTGAGAATATATAATTCATAATGAAGTCATCTTGACTTTTACAAAATTTAAATACTAAAAAAGGGGAAGAGCCGTTTTATGAAAAGCAAACATCATAAAACATAACCCTTCCCCATGTACTTAGTACTCGACAAAGATACGATAAATAAAGAAATAGTGCCATTCATACCTGAACCCAAGAGAGGGTTCAAAACCAAATGTGATATTGCCGAGATCGTTAACTGCATTTTGTACAAATTAAAAACAGGTTGTCAATGGTATATGTTGCCTGTTGAAAGTTTATTTTCGGACGTTGTATTGCATTATAAAACTGTTTTCGGTTATTTTCGCAAATGGTGTAAATCAGGACTTTTGAAGCAAATCTGGTTTGGCTTATTGAATACTTACAGAGCCTCTTTGGATATGTCCAGTGTTGATTTGGACGGCAGCCATACGACTGCTTTACGCGGAGGTGAACAGGTTGCTTATCAGGGTCGAAAGAAAAGGAAGACTACCAATGCTCTTTATCTTACAGACAGACAAGGTATCCCATTGGCAATATCAGACCCGATAGAAGGAAATCACAATGATTTACATCAAATTAAAGAACGTTTTACCGACATGATTGTCTCACTGGATAAATCCGATATAAGAGTTGATGGTCTTTTTCTTAATGCCGATGCGGGTTTTGACTCTATGGAGTTCAGACATTTCTGTTCTTCCCGTGAAATAATACCCAACATCGCTATTAACTGGCGCAATGGAGCAAATACGGATGATATATTGTTTGATGAATTGCTCTATCAACAACGCTATTGTATAGAAAGAACCAACGCATGGATGGATAATTTCAGATCTCTATTGAACAGATTTGATGTTACTTGCTCCAGTTGGCAAAGCTTTAACCTTATCGCTTTTATCGTGATATTACTTAATAAAATTAACAAAAAGAAAAAGTCAAGATGACTTCAATAAGAAATTCCATAAGTAGAGAAATTATATTATAAAATATTAATATTAATATGAATAAAAAGGATGTAACATATAATTTGAATGGCAAGAACCAATCAGATGTACCATTGATAAATACTCAACCAATAGGGAAAATATCTTTTTTGTCTGATATGATGGATCATTTTGGGGTTACAATGTCAGATTTGCAAACAGTCATAGGAAAAGTTATGTCAACAGGCGGTAATTTCTCAGACTTGTTTTTTGAACATACTTTTGATTCGTTGTTGAATTTGCGCGATGGCGAGGTTAATACTGTTTCTGCTAATATTGATTTTGGCGTGGGAATCCGTGTCCTTAATGGTGATCAGACAGGCTATGCTTATACTGAAAGTGTAACGTTGGAAGAGATGCTTAAAGCAGGCCTTACTGCATCTCGTATTGCACGAGAATCAAGACATAATGAAACTACATGTCTTATTCCGTCAGTTAAAGTCTCTTCTTATTATCCGTTAATTAATTCATGGGAGGATGCCAGTGTGGAGTGGAAAAAACCTTTTTTGCAGAAACTTAACGACCGTGTTTTTAGTTTGAGTGAGTGGGTTTCAAGGGTTTTGGTGTCTCAAACGGATACTTCATCGTATATTTTATATGCCAACTCCGAAGGCTTGTTGACATTCGATTATCGGCCAATGTTCACGTTAACTGTAACGTGCATCATGCAACATGATGGCAAAACCGAAAATGGGCGTGTCGCTCGTTCTTTTCGTATGGGTATGGAATCTCTCACGGATGAATTAATTGAAACATTAGCTCAGGAAGTGGTGAAACAAACATTGTTTCTCTTTGATGCCATTTCTCCAAAAGGTGGCGAAATGGCTGTTGTAATGGGAGCTGGAGGTTCAGGTATCTTGTTACATGAGGCCATTGGTCATGCATTTGAGGCAGATTTTAATCGCAAAAACATTTCAATCTTTTCAGATAAATTAGGGAAAAGAGTTTGTGATACCCATATTTCAGTTGTTGATGACGGAACGATTCCTTTCAATCGAGGAGCCGTAAATATTGACGACGAAGGAGTGGAAGGGCAAAAAACCTATCTTGTGAGGGATGGTGTCTTGTCAAGTTATTTACACGATCGTATTAGCGCCCGACATTATGGCGTGTCTCCTACTGGTAATGGTCGGCGACAATCGTTCCGATTTGCTCCAATTCCTCGTATGCGTGCTACATACATGGAAAATGGTCAAAATATTGAACAAGATTTGATTTCAACCGTAACTAAAGGCGTTTTTGTTAATACATTTACGAATGGACAGGTGCAAATTGGTGCTGGTGATTTTACTTTTTTTGTCAAAGCAGGCTATTTGATTGAAAATGGGAAATTGACTCAACCAATTAAAGATATTAATATTATAGGCAACGGGCCTAAAGCGTTGGCCGATATTCTATTGGTTGCAAACAATTATGACATGGATAATGGCACATGGACTTGCGGTAAAGATGGACAAAGTTGTCCAGTAACTTGTGGGATGCCTTCAGTTTTAGTATCGAAGCTTACGGTTGGTGGAACAAATTAAACTTTATGATTACCTATGTTTTTTCTTGGATTCAAATGAAATTACACTATTTTGATTAACATGATAACAAACGATCAAAGAGAGTTGGCGCAGTGGTTAAAAGGCTATTTATTACGTCAAGGTGTTCAAGCCTGTCGTGTTGGAATTTATTCGGGTTCTGAGAGCTCTTATGAAGTGCGTGATGGATATATGGAACATTTACAACAAGCCGAAGAAAATCAATTGATTGGCTATCTATTTGTGGATGGAAGATATGGCTCATTTTCGACTAATCGATTGAAAAAAAATGAACTTGAGGCTTTTTTCTCTCATGCAATTAAATCAACGAGATTGTTGGCTATTGACGAAGCACGCCATTTGCCTGATCCCAAACGCTATTATCATGGTAGTGATGCGTTTTTGTCTTTGTATGATGCAACGGTTACCACACTTGATCCTGAGGCAAAAATACAAGCAGCGTTTAGGGCAGGGGCTGAAGTGGATCGAAAGGATAATCGAATTATTTCTGTAGCATCGGCTTATGGTGATAATGAAAGTTTTATTTATTTGATTGATAGCAATGGCCTTGAAGTTGAGAGTGCATCATCTTCTTTTGGAATTTCGGTAAGTATATCAGTAAGAGGCATTGAAGAAGCTAGACCTGAGGCTTATTGGTATGATCAATCCTTGTCATGGGATGCTTTGCAAAAAGAGGGGATTGGAGATATGGCTTTGAACCGTGCTTTGATGAAGATTGGGCAACGTAAAATTCAATCGGGTGTTTATCCGATGGTTGTGGATAGAAATGAAGTGCGCATGTTGTTGTCTCCAATGATAGGAGCCTTGATTGGTAATGCTTTACAACAAAACAATTCATTTTTGATAGGAAGACAAGAGCAGAAAGTATGTTCAGATATAATGACCTTGAATGATTGTCCCTTGTTACCAAAAACGATTGGGGCTCGTTGCTTTGATTGCGAAGGTGTCGTATTGGAACCACGCTATGTGTTTGAGAAAGGTGTTTTGAAAAACTATTATATAGATACTTATATTGGTCATAAATTAGGTGTTGCTCCAACAACGGGTACCACATCTGTGCTACAATTTGGTCTGGGGAAAGGGAATCAAGAAGATCTTCTATCAAAGATTGGAACCGGAGTGTTAGTAACCGGCTTTAATGGAGGGAATTGTAACAGCTCTACAGGTAACTTTTCGTATGGAATTGAGGGATTTTGGATTGAAAGAGGTGAAATTCAATACCCAATAGGCGAAATGAACATTACCGGAAATATGATTTCTCTTTGGAGTCATTTAATGGATGTTGGCAACGATCCGATCATTGCTTCAAACTGGCAAACTCCAAGTGTATTGTTTGATGTGGCTAATTTTAATGGAATTTAGTGTATTGTTTTTCTCATACCAATTTCATGGCGCTCTTTTTCATACCTTATGATTCACTTTTCATGAAAAAGATGTAATTTTGTCAGGTTTTTATGACATATTTCCGGCAGTTTAAAATGACTAGTCGAAACTTTTTATTTGACCTAACAAATAAGTATGCAATTATCAGAATTACAAGCTGTAAAACAGCGGTTTGGCATCATTGGTAACTCACCATTGCTTAATCGTGCTATTGATATTGCAGTGCAGGTTTCCTCTACTGATTTATCGGTTTTGATTACCGGTGAAAGTGGGGTTGGAAAGGAGAATTTTCCTCAAATTATTCATCAATTTAGTCATCGGAAACATGGTCCGTATATTGCAGTGAACTGTGGTGCCATTCCAGAGGGAACGATTGATTCTGAGCTTTTTGGACATGAAAAGGGTTCATTTACAGGTGCACTAAGTGATCGAAAAGGATATTTTGAAGTGGCTGATGGTGGTACTATTTTCTTGGATGAAGTTGGAGAATTACCTCATTCGACTCAAGTGCGATTACTCCGTGTACTCGAAGCTGGAGAATTCATGAAGGTTGGTTCTTCCAAGGTTTTGAAAACTAATGTGAGAGTTGTTGCTGCCACAAATTTAAATGTGCAAGAAGCAACACTTCAAGGAAAATTTCGTGAAGATTTGTATTATCGGTTAAATACCGTACCCATTTATATTCCACCACTTCGTGAGCGAAAGGATGATGTTTTGTTATTGTTTAGAAAGTTTTCAGTAGATTTTGCTGATAAATATAGAATGCCTGCTATTCGTTTAACAGAAGGGGCACAGAAGCTTTTGACAAATTATTATTGGAAGGGGAACATTAGACAACTCAAAAATATTACAGAACAAATTTCAGTGATTGAACAAAATCGTGAAATATCGGAGGATGTTATTCGTATCTATCTACCGGACAATGAAATGGAAACATTACCGTCATTGTTAGGACATTCGGTTCATGACCAACGTATGTTTACTAATGAGCGCGAGATTCTCTATCAAGTTTTGTTTGATATGCGAAAAGACATGAACGACTTAAAAACATTGGTACATGAGTTAATGTCAGGCAAGCAAATAAAAGTGCCGTCATCGATGGAGATGAATGAATTTCAACTTATCCGTTCACAATATGTTTCTACTCCTAAACCAAAGGAGGCATTTACTTCTTCAGAGTTTGCTCAATCAATCTTACCAAAGTCTGATGAGAAACAAGATCATATTGAAGATACACAAGAGTATATTGAAGATTCCCTTTCATTACAAACAGTAGAGAAAGGTGTAATAATAAAAGCATTAGAACGGAATCAAGGGAAGAGAAAACAAGCTGCTGCTGAATTAGGTATTTCTGAACGTACTTTATATCGTAAAATAAATGAATATGGTTTGGATTAATATGTTAAACATTAGTTCTACTTTATTGAAAAATGCATAGTCTTTTTATTTGTGTTGATTGAAAAAGAAGATTAAATGCATGTCTTAAACCTTTTGATTTTAATTGTATCATTTTATTATTTGGTTAATATATTTTGAGTGAAAACAGTTTCAGTATTTTGCGCTTCCAGTAGTAAAGCATTCCCCAGCTATTATGAGGCGGCAGCTAAAATGGGGGAATGTTTTGCAAAGGCTAATATTCATGTTATTTTTGGTGGAGGAAAAGCAGGCCTTATGGGAGCAATGGCCAATCGTTTATTAGATAAAGGAGGGCATGCTACGGGCATTATTCCTCGATTTATGTGTGATGAAGGGTGGCATCATGGTGGTTTGACAGAGTTAAAAGTTGTTGAAACGATGCATGAGCGCAAAGCTTTAATGGCATCCATGGCTGATGCTACTTTAGCTATGCCAGGTGGTATTGGTACGTTTGATGAACTCTTTGAAATTATTACTTGGAAACAATTAGGGTTATTCAATAAACCTATTGTTATTTTGAATACAAATAATTATTTCCGTTATTTTATTCAGCTGATGCAACATGCAGTAGAAGAACAATTTGTTCGTAATGACCATCGCCAGATTTGGCAAATAGTAAATTCGCCGGAAGAAGTATTGCCAGCTATTGAACATGCAGTTGAGTGGTCTGATGATGCGCTTCAATTTTGAAATGAGTATAAATAGATCAAATTTGTATGCGAACTTCACACGCTCTTAATGCTAAATATGAATAATGTTCCCATGAATACTTTTGTGGCTACTGATACAATCTCTTTTTTCACTTCGCAGAAAGTTGCTCCGATAGATACCTTATGGGGTAAACATGGAGAGAATATTTATTTGCGGACACAATCATTGCGGCCTGTTATTATTTGTTATTCAGGGTTTGAAGGGAACACTGTCCATCCTGGATTGTTTTCATACAATGTGTCAAGTGGAATCTTTCTATTTGTAGCGTTTTTATATGCTTTTTTGTTTCCACGTGCTACGAAAATTTTGAAAGATGGTTTGCACGTCATTTTTATGAAACGAGAAGGCCGTAATTCTTTGTTTGAAGACGAGTTTAAAGCTGTAGAGGTTCGTTCTCGAATTTTGTTGATTTTTTTGGGCTCTTTAGGGTTAACTGTTTTTTTATATCCATATGTTGAGCGAATGATTTTCAACACAGACACTCTTATCTCTCTGATTGTATTGAGTTCTATTTTTCTCGGGATAATTGTGTTTTTAGGAATTAAATGGTTGTTATTTAGACTTTTAGAATATGTTTTTTTCTTCTCTGATAAGCAAGCATTGCAGTTTCGGAGTGCTTGTTTCTCAATCATTTTTGGGTTGGGGCTTTGTTTTTTACCATTAGTGATAGCACAAAATTTTGTTTCGGTTGGGTTATCTACAAGTTTTGATCTTATTACGTTGATTTTGTGTGGAGTATCTGTTTTTTTTATTTTATACAAAATAATTCAACTTTTTTGGAATTGGGATGATTCTATTTTCTATATATTTTTGTACCTTTGCACACTTGAAATTTTACCTGTTTTAGTAGGATTGCAAGTTATTAAGCAATTGAGTTTTGTCTTACAAATAAAGTAATTACGTTTTGAAGGTAAAGAAAATTCTGGTTTCACAGCCACCGCCAACGTCTGAAAAATCACCTTATTTTGACATCATTGAAAAGTTTGGTGTTAAGATTGATTTTCGGCCATTTATTAAGGTTGATGCAGTTTCGGCAAAGGAGTTTCGACAACAAAAAATTGCAATTTTAGATCATTCCGCTGTCGTTTTTACATCGAAAACTGGCATTGATCATTTCTTTCGTGTTTGTAAAGAGATGCGCATTGTTATGCCTGAGGTCATGAAGTATTTTTGTATTTCAGAATCAGTTGCGTTATATTTACAAAAATACATTCAATATAGAAAAAGGAAGGTCTTTTACGGTGTTAATGGTAAACTACCTGATTTGTTCTTGGTCATTTTAAAACACTTGGAAGAGAATTATTTAGTTGTTTTATCAGATGTACATAATGAAGAAATCTTACTTTTGTTAGAGAAATACAAGGTTCAATATCATGTAGGAATCATGTATCGAACAGTGAGCAATGACTTTTCGCAAGAAGAAGAGTTTAATTATGATCTGTTGATTTTTTTCAGTCCTCAAGGTATTGCTTCATTGTTGAAAAATTTTCCAAACTTTGAACAAGGGGAAATATTAATAGGGTGTTTTGGAACTACTACTGCAAATGCAGTTCGTGAAGCAGGGTTACGTCTTGATATAGAGGCACCACGTCCTGAAGCGCCTTCTATGACTGCAGCACTTGAACTTTTTTTGAAAGAGAATCACAAGAATCATAAAAGATAATTTTTTTGCAAGTTTATAAAGGAGAAGTGGGTTTTTACTTCTCCTTTTTTTATTAAATAATTTGCCATTATAATCCTTTGCTTTTTGCTTCATTCCAAATTGCATTCATCTCATGCAAGTTTAACAATTTCAGGTCAATTCCTTGTTGGATTGTCCTCTCTTCAAGGTAGTTGAATCGTCTAATAAATTTCATGTTGGTTTTATTTAACGCATTGTCTGGATTGATATTGTAAAGGCGTGCAGCGTTGATGATGCTAAACATGAAGTCGCCAAATTCTTCCTCGCTTTTAACTGTATCTTCTTTGTTAATTTCTATTTTTAGTTCGCCCAGTTCTTCGGTAACTTTGTCCCACACGTCTTCTCTCTTTTCCCAGTCAAATCCCATTCCACGTGCCTTATCTTGCAATCTATAAGCTTTGATTAATGAAGGCATTGATTTTGGAACACCGCCTAATACTGTTTTGTTTCCACCTTTTTCTTTTAGTTTTAGTTTCTCCCAGTTTTCTTTCACATCCATGGCTGTGTCCGCTTTAGTGTCACCAAAAATATGCGGATGTCTGTATATTAGTTTTTCATTAAGACTATCAATAATTTCGTCAAGCGTAAAGTCCCCTATTTCGCTGCCAATTTTGGCATAGAAAACAATATGAAGGAGAAGATCTCCAATCTCTTTTTTGAGTTCTTTAGTGCTGTTCCTCGAAATAGCGTCTGCCAATTCGTAGGTTTCTTCAATGGTAAGTGTGCGTAAACTATCAAATGTTTGTTCTTTGTCCCACGGGCATTTTTCACGCAATTCGTCCATAATGTGTAGTAACTGTTCGAATGATTTTAATGCAGCTTCGATATTTGTATTCATTATTTATTATATGTTAGGTGAGTTAGATTGCGGATATATGTTCAATGATTATTTTTATACCAATGCTGATGAGCAAGATTCCACCGATGATTTCAGCATAATTTTGAAAGTGATGTCCTAATTTCTTTCCAATGAAAATACCAAAGAGTGCAAATGCAAGAGTGGTTATGGTGATAATCACAGCGGGTATCCAAATGGTTTGATGAAGCGTCGCAAAAGTAAAGCCTACAGCAAAAGCGTCGATGCTTGTGGCTAATCCTAATGTAAATAGAACTTTATAAGAAGTGAAGTTGATCGGCTTTTTTTTCTTAAAGTTGTGAAGATGGTGATTGTTAACCATACCATCGTAAAGCATTTTTCCTCCAACTAAAGAGAGTAAAGAGAATGCAATCCAATGATCAAAGTGCGAAAGAAGATTAGCAACGTGCTCGCCAAGGAACCAACCCAAGACAGGCATTACTCCTTGCATAAGAGCTAACACGAATGTAAAGCGTAAAATATAACCTATTTGAAAGGCATGCTTGTTACATCCTGCAGCTATGGATACCGAAACGGTATCCATACAAAGGCCGATTGCGATAATAAATATGGAATAAAAGCTCACTTGTATTTTGAATATAGTTGCTCTTTTGTCATTTATATGGTTTCTATAAGATTTAACATCTTAATAGTTGCTTTGATTGCCGCTTCTGTTTGGTCTGGATCTAATGCCTTGGTTTTGAATGTTCTATCATTAAATTTCCATGTGATTGAAGTTTGCACAAATGCATCTGTGCTTCCTCCAGGCGGAATGGTTACTTCATAATCGGCTAGGATTGGATGTGGTTTTTTCAAACTATCATAAATTTGCCATAATGCTTTCATAAATGCGTCATATTGTCCATTTCCAACTGCTGTTCGTTGATAAATAATACCCTTAATATCAATTTTGATAGTAGCAACAGGCTTCAGTCCTTGTGCAACTGACAAGGAATAGTTGAGAACGTGAATTTTTTCTTCTATTTCTTCACTGTGCAGTAAATCAGAAATAATGTAAGGCAAATCCTCCATCGATACTAATTCTTTTTTATCTCCCAATTCAATGATATGTTGGGTAAGCAACTTCATGGAAGCATCGTCCAGTTCGATACCTAAACTTTCTAAGTTTTTACGAATATTAGCTTTGCCAGAGGTTTTTCCAAGAGCATAAGAACGTTCTCTCCCAAATCTTTCTGGAAGTAAGTCATTATAATATAGGTTATTTTTGTTGTCACCATCAGCATGAATGCCTGCACACTGAGTGAAAACATTTTCGCCGATGATGGGTTTGTTGGTCGGAATTCGAATACCTGAATAACTTTCGACAATTTTGCTAACGTGAGAGATGCGATCTTCTTTGGTGTTAAGCTTCACATGTAGATGATCGGTTAATACAGCCATGACACTTGATAATGGTGGATTTCCAGCTCGCTCACCCAGGCCGTTTACCGTAGCGTGAATGCCATGTATACCAACCATCGCAGCAGCAAACGAATTGGCAACTGCAAAGTCATAATCGTTGTGAGCATGAAAGTCAAAATGAGCTGTTGGATAGCGCTCAATCATGTCTTTGCAAAAGATTCCTGTTTGATATGGATTTAGGATTCCTAACGTATCAGGGAGCATAAATCGTTGAATTGGCAAAGTGAGTAGATGATCCATCATAAAATAAACATAGTCTGGAGATTGTTGTATTCCGTTTGACCAATCTTCTAAATACACGTTTACTTGAATGTTATTAATTTCTGCATAACGAATTACTTCTGTGATTTCTTTCACGTGTTGTTCAGGTGTGCGATGCAATTGCTCTGTAACATGTTTCAAAGACCCTTTGCAAAGGAGATTTAAGACTTTAGCTCCTGTTTGTTTCATCCAATCGACGGTAATGGTTCCATCAACAAAGCCTAACACCTCAATCCGTGATAGATAGCCTCGCCCTTTGCTCCAGTTGATGATGCGAGTAACTGCATCTTGCTCCCCCTTTGAAACTCTAGCAGATGCAATTTCTATATGATCAACCTGTACTTCTTCAAGTAAAAGACGTGCTATGCTCAATTTTTCATTGACAGCAAACGATACGCCTGAAGTCTGTTCTCCATCGCGCAGCGTTGTGTCAATAATTTCGATGGACAGCTGTTTGTTTTTTGTAGTGTTCATGTCAAATGAATTTTGTGTCCTGCTGCAAAACGTAGTTCACTGAGATCAAAAACGTCGCCAATCAGTTCCAATAATGATAGTTGGTTTGAATTGAAAGAAACGCAGCTCACACTAAGTTGTGATGCTGCGTTATCCTTAAAAGAGTTTCAAAATGCAATTAATAGTTTAAGTATTCATTCCTCCACATACATGGATTACTTGGCCAGAAACATAAGATGAAAGTTCCGATGCAAGGAATAAGGTTACATTTGCTACGTCTTCGGGAGTACCTCCTCGGTGTAATGGAATTTTACTTTCCCATTCTTTGCGAATCTCCTCGGGTAACTGATTGGTCATCTCGGTAATAATGAAACCAGGAGCAATTGCATTACAACGAATGTTTCGGGTGCCGAATTCTTTTGCTACCGATTTTGTTACACCGATGATGCCTGCCTTGGATGCCGAATAATTTATCTGATTGGCATTGCCAGACACCCCTACAACAGAGCTCATATTGATAATGCTTCCGGAACCTTGTTTCCACATAATAGGCTGTATCGCCTTGGTGAAGTTGAATACCGATTTAAGGTTTACGGCAATTACAGCATCCCATTGAGCTTCGCTCATTCTCTTCAAAGCGCCGTCTTTGGTAATACCAGCATTGTTTACCAGGATGTCGATATGTCCGAATTCTTTTGCAATTTCGGCAACTACAGCATTAGTATCCTCAAAATTGGCTGCATTAGAGGCATAACCTTTGACTTTAACACCTAAAGCTTCAATTTCTTTTTGAGTTACCAGTGCATTTTCATCGATGTTCAGATCAGTAAAAGCAATGTCAGCACCTTCTTGTGCTAAGCGTAATGCAATGGCCTTGCCAATTCCGCGTGCGGCTCCTGTGATGAGCGCGACTTTTCCAGCTAAAAGTTTCATTGTTGGTTAAGTTAGTTTTTGATAATTAGATGAAATACAAAGGTAGCAATTTTTGCGACCGCTTCAACTTTTGCATTGTTTTGAAGTCTCTTTATAGCTACAATTGAGCTTCTTTGATACGCTCTGCATTTTCAGCAACGATTAATTTGTCGATGATGAGTTGTAAATCACCATCCATGATACTGGATAAGTTGTAGAGAGTTAAATCTACTCTATGATCGGTAACACGACTTTGGGAATAATTATAGGTGCGAATTTTTGCCGAACGATCACCTGTGGAAACCATCGTTTTACGTTTCAACGAAATTTCGTCTAAGTATTTTTGATATTCCATGTTGTAGATACGACTTCGTAGTTCAACCATGGCTTTTGCCTTGTTTTTTAATTGCGATTTTTCGTCTTGACATTGAACGGTAATTCCTGTGGGTATATGTACTAATCGAATCGCTGAATAGGTAGTATTTACAGATTGCCCGCCATGACCTGAGGCACAAAAAATGTCCACACGAATATCTGATTCTTTAATATCGACATCAAATTCATCTGCTTCAGGTAAAACAGCAACGGTTGCGGCTGATGTATGTACCCTTCCTTGTGTTTCAGTGGCAGGAACACGTTGTACACGGTGGACTCCAGATTCATATTTTAAAATGCCATAGACTCCTTCACCAGAAACCTCCATGACAATTTCTTTGTAACCCCCAGAGGGTCCTTCGCTGAAATTAGTTACTTGAACTTTCCACCCTCTGTTTTCACAAAACTTAGTGTACATACGCCACAAATCGCCGGCAAAAATAGAAGCTTCATCGCCGCCTGTTCCGGCACGAATTTCCATGATGGCATTTTTCGAATCTTGGGGATCGTTTGGTACAAGCATGAGTTTGATCTCTTCTTCCAAATCTGGTAATTTTTGTTGGATCTGATCTATCTCACTCTTTGCCATTTCACGCATCTCAGGATCATTTTCTGAATCAAGTAATTCTTTGGCTTCTTGCAAATGATCCAAAGATCGTTGATACTCTTTTTGTGCGTTGACGATTTTTTCTAATTCGTGGTATTCTTTGTTGAGTTTCACAAACCGTTTCATGTCCGAAATGACATTGGGGTCAGTGATTAGTGTCGAGATCTCTATAAAGCGTTGAGATAAACCCTCCAATCGTGCTAAAATCGTATTATTGTTGTCCATACCGTATCTTTTTCGAAGAGCAAAGGTACGATTTTTTGGCCTGACAACCTATATTATGCCATTCCTCGCCCTGACAGCTTAAACCAATTCCAACCGATGACTATGAAAACAATAAAAACAAGAAATGGCACGTACCATTTTCGTTCTTTTTTCCCTGTTTGAGTTATACCATACGCTGCCATGGCTAAAAGGAAGGGTACTGCAGGTAGATGAAATCGTTCGGAGACGGCAAAGGCACTTTTTGCAATGATAAGCAAATAAGTACTGAAGAAGGTAATAATGAAGAGGTGTTCGCGCCATTGATGCCTCTTTATTAGTAAAAATAACGCCAGAATAACAAAAAAACCATAGACATTCCGATCGAAATAACCGCCTGAAAACATCATTTGATTTTTCTGCTCATCGTTGGCTAAAGTAAACGTAGGAAACGGCAAAACAAGTATCATTGGTGCAAATATTGCCATTGTTCCATATTTTGCATAAGGATTTCCGCCCTTTTCATGTGCTCGCCATGTCATGCTACTGTTTTGGTTGTTGTTGCTGTATTGATATAATTCATCAATTTCGTTAGCCATACGAGCCGATAAAAAGATACTAATAGCAGCCATAACCCATACAGTAATAATAATTCGTTTCCCCCACTTTTTTATATGTTGACCTTTAGAAAAGATTAATGCAGTGATTAAAGAGAAGATAGCTGTAATACCAAGTGCGGTGCGAAAAAGAAAAAATAGCAATAGGATCACTATAGTGATTAGCAACGACTTGATTTGAATCCGACTTCCCCTCAATAGTTGATCTGCATTATTGGCAAAAGCCACAACGAGAAAAATCATCATTGTTTCTTTGAGATGGATGCCAACATAGAAATAGAAATTTGGAAGCAACATGAACATGATGCCTGCTAAACGTCCAGCAGATTCTCCAAAATTACGCGTAGTTAAGCGATAGAGTAAAACAGCCGTCCATGCACTAAATATGGAATGAATTAATCGTTGGACAAGTAGAGAAGGTCCTACTGTCAGATCGAGAAATGACAACCATATAGGGAATCCCATATCAGAAACATCCATGTGTTGATTACCGAAAATGGAAAAGAATTGTCCGTTTCGTATCATATCAGCAAATTGCATCCCACTGGCAACGTATCCATGCGAATCTGCAGCAGAAAACTCGAAAGGTTGACCGCTCATTTGGATGTAAAAGAAATAAACAAAAATAACCCAAATTGCATGAAGTATGAATGAGGTTGTAAAAAGCCTTTTCTCAAATCGTTTGACGCTGTTATTACGCCAATGTTTCGAGAGTTCTTGTGTGAAATAGAAAAAACTTACAGCTTCAATGATAGCAAAAGCCATCCATTGAAAAGGCAATAAGTGATGAAAAAATATTAAATTAGTACCTAGCAAAGCAAGGAAGAAGGCAGCTATCGCTTTTGAGCTGAAATATTTCGGCAGAAAAGGATTCTCTTGAGGGTCGTAGCTGTTTTCCATAAATGGTTTTGATCAGACGCACTTAGAAGTTCATGTCGAGTGAAAATTCATTGCGTTTTTTTCTTGAGGACTCTACTTTTTTTTTGCACACTCCAACCAAATTTACCTATTTCTTCACCTAACTTGTAATAATGGCCGTGAGAATAGGCTATAAGTTTGGCTTCTTGCATCTTAAATTGATCTGTTGCGTCATCTATGAAACGGGCATCCGCCTGTATGTTAACTATTTCTGCTATAAACATGTCGTGTGTGCCCAATGGAATGATTTCTTTCACGCGACATTCCATACTAAGAGGTGATTCTTGAATGATTGGTGCTTGCAACTGTATTGATTTGCCGGGAGTGAGGTGCATCTCATCAAATTTTTGATGATCTTTTCCTGAACGTACGCCACACCAATCAGTGGCAAAAGCCATTTCTTCGTTTGTCAGATTAATGACAAATTCACGATTTTTCGCGATAATTGGGTATGAGTGACGTTGTGGTCGAACAGAGATGTAACACATAGGTGGATCAGTGCAAATAGTTCCAACCCAACTGACAGTCATGATATTATATTCTTGTTCAGTGGCTCCGCAGCTTACTAAGACCGCTGGCAATGGATAGATCATTGTGCCTGGTTTCCAGTTTATTTTGGCAGATGGTTGCATCTTGTTCCTTTGATGAAATTTATTTGATCTTTATTTCGTCAGCGATCATCATACGTTCACAATAATGGCAACGTATTGTTAGAGGTGTTTGATTGGTAACATAAAAGCGAGTCATAATCGGTTGATGATTGGTTATACAATTCGGGTTTCCACAGCGGACAATATCTTCAACCTTATCTGGTATCAATAGTTTCTTTTTTTCTTTTACATCAAAATCACGAATAATGTTCAATTGAGCATCAGGGGCAAGCAAAGCAATCTTGTTGATATCTTGATCAGTAAAGAACTTATCAGATACTTTGATAATGCCTTTTGATCCTAATTTTCTGCTGGACAAATTGTTGCCAATTGTTATTTGATTTGGTAATTCATCTAAATGCAAAATAGAGACCACCTTAAATAGTTTGTCTGAAGGAATATGGTCGATAACTGTCCCATTTCTAAGTGCGGCAACCACCTTAACTTCTTTGGATTCCATTGAATTGCGTTTTTTTGTGAATTGATTGCTGCGAGTTTTGCTTTAGAAGACAATCATTCCAATATTGAATATAATCGCGTTTCTGTTGAGGCCTGCCCACTGGTTTGGAGTTCCTCCTACAATCTGATCATTGGTTGAATAGGTTTCCCAATGAGCAATATGTTTAAGTTCATATCCGAGTGATGTCGTCAGACAGGTTTTACCTATAAAGAATTTGTATCCTACTCCTAAATTGACCCATTCGCCCGGTTCGAAGGTTTTCCACCACGAGAAACTTTCGCCTAATTTAGCAAAGGCAAAAGGAGTGTTTTTTGCATCTTTTAAATAACCTCGGAGATCAATGTATAAAGGTAATGAGTTGGCATTAGGTTCCATATATCGTTCATATGCGATACCAACACCAGCTGCATATTGTGGTGTTAAATTATAACCGACACTCATTGAGAGGGTGTACGACAAGGGAGAATAATTGTCGAAAGTACTCTTTTTCTCTGTATTAGGAAGAAATGGATAATTAGTATCTAAAAAACCGTAACCAAAATTAACTTCAGGAATAACATATAAATCACTGTTTTTTTTTGGATCTCGATCTTGATCAAATTGTGTTTGTGCTTTTAAACTAGAAATAGTAGTGAGCAAAACAAAGAATAAAATCAGTTTGATTTTCATGTTGTGACTTGTTTAAAGATGTTTTTAAAATTGGTTTGTTTTGAGCGTGTCAATTATGATATAAGTCCAAGTACATAAGCAATAACAGCTTGGCGAACGAACACTCCGTTAAGAGCTTGTTGAAAATAATAAGCTTTTTCGTTTGTGTCGACGTCTTCGTCAATTTCTGTGACTCGTGGTAATGGATGTAATACTCTTAGGTTATGTCGCGTGTTATCGAGCATCTTGTTACGCAGAGAATAGACGTTCTTTACCTTCTCATATTCCATCAGGTCTGTAAATCGTTCACGTTGCACACGTGTCATGTAGAGAATATCTGCAGTATTAATATTGTCATTCAGCTCGTTATATTCATTGTAGTTGATTTCTCTTTCGTCACAAAACTGTTTGTATTCATTGGGCATTTTTAATTCATTAGGAGAAATAAAATGAAAAACAGGGGAAAAATGGGCCATTGCCATTAGCAGTGAGTGAACAGTACGGCCATATTTTAAGTCTCCGACCATGAAAATGTTGAGATGATCCAAATGACCTTGCGTTTTCTGAATGGAATATAGATCAAGAAGTGTTTGAGTGGGATGTTGATTGGAACCATCGCCCGCGTTAATCACAGGTACGCTAGCAACTTCTGATGCATAACGTGCTGCCCCTTCTAATGGATGTCGCATCACAATAAGATCGGCATAATTGCTTACCATTTTAATGGTATCTTTCAGCGTTTCTCCTTTTGATGAACTAGATGTAGAAGCATCAGAAAACCCGATAATTCTTCCTCCCAAACGATTCACCGCTGTTTCAAAGCTTAGTCGTGTTCGGGTAGAGGGCTCGAAGAAAAGCGTTGCTACCACTTTTCCTTCCAAAAGAGGTTGGTTTGGATTTTGTTCAAACTTTTCAGCTTGTTTCAGCAGCTGCAATATTTCGTCTTTTGAATAGTCGGTAATAGACACTAAACTTTTTTGCATAGCAGAATTCTAAAACAATTTGATTGATTATCAATTTGATATATCGCTTTGTAGTTTGGTGAAAGAACGTGTGTTATATTGCAGCTCTTGAGTTTTGCCCTTTCACTGCCGTTTATATGGCAAAATTACTGTTTTTTGTTTAGATCATTCTTGGTTGATAGTAGAATGTCGACTTTTTTTGTTTTTTTTGCAACGAATTTCTTAGTGGCATCATTGCTTTTATCATTCGTTTGAAAAAGGCTTTTTATTGTATCCTTTTTTTGAGCAACTTTGTTTTTTCTATTTCACTTGTTTTTGAGGATGGAGTATAAATAGTAGGTTGTATTCTCTTTAATTTTTTTGTGTATGAATCCAATTTTTCTGGTCGGTTATATGGGAAGTGGAAAATCTACAATCGGGCGGCTCTTGGCTGCAAATCTTCACTTCCAATTTATTGATCTTGATACGTGGATAGAGAACCGGTTTCATAAAACCATTCATGAACTTTTTACCGAATATGGAGAAATAAAGTTTCGTGAAATGGAACACAAAAGCTTGGAAGAATTAGCCGATTTTCAAGACGTTGTTGTGGCAACAGGAGGAGGAGCTGCTTGTTATCATCAAAATATGGATTGGATGAATGCACACGGCAGCACTATTTATCTGGCAACTTCGGTTGAAACGTTAGTTAGTCGGCTTGCCACCTCAAAATCGATGCGTCCTTTGGTGAGTGATAAATCAAATACTGATTTATATCACTTTATTTCGGAAAGCTTGCATCAACGTGAGCCATATTACGCTCAAGCTTACTTGGTGGTTAACTCCACATCAGATCCTGCAGAAGTGTTAACAGCACGAATTGTTGAAACGATAAATCACCTTTGACAATTTCTCATTGATTAAGCAATGAGAGAGATTTGGAAGGATTGAAATCGCTAAATTCTTTTGCGTGATTATTCAGAGAAACAGAGTACGGAAAAAATCGAGTGTTTCAAAAATCTCTTTTTCAGTGGCATGCTGATTAACTTGGACTTCACCTATGTTTTTCAACAAGGTGAAATTGATTCCGGAAGCATCGTTTTTTTTGTCATGTGTCATATACTCGAACAAGATTGGATAGTCTCTTGTTGTAATACAAAATGTTCCATAATGTTGCTTGATTTCATGGATGGCTTGCAAAAGCACTACATCAGAGAAATTGATTTTCTTATGCGACAAGTAAAGTTCGCAGAGCAATCCAAAGGCCACGGCATAACCGTGAAGCAGTGGGCGTTGATTCGTATAGGAAAAGCTTTCGAAAGCATGCCCAAAGGTGTGCCCTAAATTGAGTGATTTTCTAATGTTTTGTTCGGTTGGATCTTGCTCAACAATGGCTTCTTTGATCGCGATAGAAGTTTTTGCCAACTTTCCAAGTTGATTGTAATCGATGTTATCCCATGAAAAGGATAGAATTTCTTCCCAGGATGATGATGATGACAATAGGGCGTGCTTCAGCATTTCTGCCCAGCCTGACATGAGATTATTGTGATCTAATGTGCGAAAAAATGGTGGATAAAGAATTACAGCTTCTGCTGCACGAAACGCACCAATTTCATTCTTTAATCCGTTGAAGTTAATACCTGTTTTTCCACCAACTGCTGCATCGACAGTCCCTAAAAGCGTGGTAGGTATATTAATAAAACGAATGCCGCGTTTGAATGTTGCTGCGGCAAAGCCACCTAAATCAGTAACCATTCCACCACCCACATTAAGAAGCAACGAGTGTCTGGTTGCTTGGTGAGTTGATAAAAACTGCCACACGAAAGCTAATGTTTCCAACGATTTATTGTTATCGCCTGCAGGTATTTCAATGACCGGGTAATTGTCCAATTGAGAAAGGCATAATTGAGCTGTATTGGTATCCGCCAGTACAAAAACGAAGTCTGGAGCTAAAGATGCAATTTGTTGTTTTAGTTCCCAAATAAGATTCTCCGTGATAATGACGGAATTATTCATGTGGATGGAATTTATAGACATTATGAAGCAAAAATCTGGAAATGAAACTCGTCCCGATCTTCGGGACGAGTTTCATTTGTCTTTTAAAATCAAAATTATTTACAAATGAAATGTCTGTACCTCTTTTCTGATGCAAAGAATCATAGTACAAATATAGGGAAAAGATTCAAACGTAAAAGCGCTCCATTGCAACGTGAGAAATTTCCAGGTTTAACTATTCATTGGTTACACGGTTTACATGCTATTTATTTTTCGTTAATCGTTTTATGTTTGCCTTTCAGTTCAATGACTAAAGCAAGTAAAGTCCAGAGTAGCATTTGCCATGTAACCCAGCTCCATCCGCCATGTTTCCAGCAAAGCAATCCAACAAAGGTACCCAATGCTCCACCAATAAAATAGGATGTCATGTAAATGGTGTTGATCCGGCTATGTGATGTTTCGTCCAAGGTATAAATCATAGCTACATTTGTTACTTGTGTTGCTTGAACGCCAATATCGAGTATTAATACGCTTATAATCAACGCCCATAATGAAGTGGGTAAAAATTTCATCAGAAGTATACTGAAAATGACTAATGAGACAGCCATAAGCAATGATCTTTGTGAATGACCTTTATCTGCTAGTTTTCCAAAGATTGGGGCCATGAGCGCCCCTGCAATTGCTACAATACCAAAAAACCCAATAGTCCCGGTATGAAAATTAAATGGTGGAGCACTTAAATGAAAGGTGAGTATAGTCCAGAATGAGCAGAAAACACCAAATAATAAACCTCCTGTTGATGCAGCTTCTCTGAGTAATGAGAATCGTTTTATCTGTTCTAGAGTAGATTGTAATAGCCTGAAATAATGTCCCTTAAACTCATTGCTGACATTCGGTAAATAAACTTTTAACAATAAGGTAATGATAAACGTCATTATTGCCGAAAAACCATAAACATAACGCCAGCTGAACCATTCAGCAATAAAGCCACTCAATACGCGTGCTGCCAGTATCCCGATCAAGATTCCCGAAAAGATGGTGCCTACGGTTTTACCTCTGGTTTCCGAATCCAAACTGGCTGCCATCGGTAGTATAACCTGTACTGAAACAGAAAGAATTCCTATCAAAAGACTTAATACCCAAATTTCAAAAAGGCTACTGGCTATTGTCATAAAAAAAAGGGCACCCGTTAACAGAGAGAGCAATGTGAAGATTAAGTTCTTCTTATTGATCTTATCTCCCAACGGGATAATGAAAAAGAGTCCTATTCCATAGCCGATTTGTGAAAGCATGGAAATGGTACCTGCCTGGTTCTCGGTCACTTTAAATGACAAAGCTATTTCTTTAAGAATGGGTTGGTTGTAATAGATATTTGCTACTGAAACTCCCGCTGCAATGGCCATCAGAACAACTTGAAATTTAGTTAAGGATTTCTTTTTCGGCATCAAATCAGAATAGTTTTATAATTCATTTATTCAAAACATTCATTTTCACTCTTTCCGTCTGCATAGATATCTGCTGTATCCCCCAAAGTGATTCCTATTTTGAGGATTTTTTTTCAGGGTGGCAATCGATTCTTCATCATTGAATTCACCATAGGCATGATTCATTTCCATGCAATCCAATCCAATAGCCGGGAGCTGAATCGCTGTTTTACCAAAATTTCTGTATTGTATAATAAGTTGGTTTTTAGAGTTCAATGTATTTTGTGTGGCTTGATTTAATAAACAAGAGCCTGCAAATCATTTAGATTTACAGGCTCTATTGAATAAACATGTCGGGGTGAGAAGACTCGAACTTCCGACCTCCACGTCCCGAACGTGGCGCGCTAGCCAACTGTGCTACACCCCGATATCTATAACATACAAAGATAAAACGATTTTGTGAAATCACTTGATGTCTGTCACGACAACAATTCTTTTCTCATAATTATTGAGCCGGAGGCGTAGGCTTTTGAGGTTGTTGCTGTTGTGGCTTTGATGTTTCGTTAAAATTTGGGATTGCCGTTTTAGAAGCTTCTTGTTGCTGCGCTGCTGCAGCTCCTTCAGGGATTGGAGATGCTGTTTGTGCCGATTGTTTTTCAATAGCACCAGTAGAAATAATGGCAAATAAAACAATGACGGCGCAAAGTGTCCATGTCGATTTCTCGAGAAAATCGGTAGTCTTGCGAACGCCCATGATTTGATTGGATGATGAAAATCCGGAGACTAACCCACCTCCTTTAGAGTTCTGAACTAACACTACCAGCACTAAAAGGATCGAGGACAAGACAATCAGAATGATTGCTAACGTGTACATAGGTCTATGATTTATGAATAATTGCTATAATTTTTTCAAGAAAACGAATTTGGTCTGCAAAGTAAACACTTTTTTCCGGAATATTCAAACGTATGACATGTAATATTTTCAGAGCTTCTTCATAACGCTTTTGTTTGATAAGCATAATTGCCATCTCTTCCGTATATAGATTTGTATCGATTGTTTGGATAGGTCTTTGCGCCTCAGAAGTACCTAGTTGAGATATTGCTTCATCTTGAACTGTGTTTTCTTTGGCTTGTTGTCTCGTTTTACGCAGTTTCTGTGCTAAACTTTTCAATGATTCTTCAGAATCGATTGACTGTAATGTAAAATAATCGCTTGTGAACGCATTGTAAAGAGGTGGCTTTGGAGATTGGTTTTCAGGCTGAATAATTCTTTTTTCGGGGAAAAGTAAATAATAGAGTTTACGCCGATCGAAACAATAGGTTGCTGTGCGGTGTGTTTCACGTTCAAAACGGACATCATGCGTGTTTTGAAGGCTTTTGAGCCAAAGCATTCGCGTAATGCTAAAATAAGGATAAACTTCACACATCTCCCGTAATTCCGTAACTTGCTTTTCTTGCAAAGTCTCCGGATGTTTCATCCATGTAGTGAGTTCTTCTTTGGTCATGGTTCGTTATATTACCATTTAGCAACAGTTTGATTGTAAATGTTTTCAACTATTTCTTTTACCATCGCGTCAATAAGCTGGTCTTGTACTTGGTTGAGCATTAAATTACTCGCAAATGTTTGAGAGGCTGAGAATGAAGAATCAAAACTGTCTTTGTCGTTTTTTGTGTTGGTGAAATGGACTTTGACCGTCATTGTAAGTCGTGTTTCTCCGGCTAATCCACTGGTTTGAATGGCCAATGGTTCTAAATCATAACCAGTAATCTCTCCCTCTATTTGCAAATCACCGTTACGGCTAACAGGTTGCAATCTGGTTCGTTGGGCATAAATATTTTGAAGCGCTTCATTGAAATTCTGAGCTAATGGAGGATATACCAATGGTGCATTGTTCGGAAAATTGTAAATGGTAATGGTTTTGATTTTTGAATAATCAATGGATGAACCGTTGAACTTGTACGATAGTGAACATGAGACGAAGGTCATGGCCATAAGCAGACTTAGCAAAATAGGAGGTATCCTATGACTGGTGTTTGTAATGAATTTTGTCATGTTCTTGTATCATTTGACAGCTTTAATTTTATAGGCACATTTGGTAGTGCCTTTCAAAATACTGTTGAGCTTACTTTGAATAAGTTGACGACGTATGGGCGAAATATGATCAATAAAGAGATGTCCTTCAAGGTGGTCATATTCATGTTGGATCACACGGGCAATGTAGCCATCGTACGTTTCAGTATGTTCTGTGAAAGCTGTATCAACATAACGAATTACTATATGATTGAAACGTGGCACCATTTCGTGAATAAAAGGCAAACTGAGGCATCCTTCTTCTTCTTTTATGGTTTCACCGCTCTTTTCAATGATCTCGGGGTTGATGAGGATTCGTCTGAAATCTTTCAAATCAGGTTTTATATCAGCAAGTAGCGATAAATCGATCAAGATAAGACGGATACTCAATCCAATCTGAGGTGCAGCCAATCCGATGCCATCAGAGTGCATTAATGTGTCGGCCATGTTGTCGATCACTGTTTGAAGTTTGGAATAGGTACTTTCAATGGGGGTAGCAACTTTGCGTAAAATGGGTTGCCCGTAAGTATAAATAGGATAGATCATGTCACTGAACAAGGTTTATGGTTTAACGTTTTTATGTCTAAAAAACGGATTTTCTGATTTATCGTTTGCTTTCAAGATATGATTGAAGCAAAATAGTAGCGCTGATTTGATCTACTAATGCTTTGTTTTGACGTTCTTTCTTCTTTAATCCTCCGTCGATCATGGCTTGGTGTGCTAACATAGAAGTGAATCGTTCATCATACATCACGAAATGTCTATCTGGAAAACGTTTCTTGAACCCGTTGACAAATGGAGTAATAAAACGCATAGATTCGGATGGCTGATTATTCATCTGTTTGGGTAGCCCAATCACAACCGTATCGACAGTTTCGACGGTGAAATAATTATTCAAGAAGTCAAAGATTTGCGCTACCGGAACAGTGATCAATCCATTGGCCGTGATTTGCAAAATGTCCGTTACAGCAATGCCAACACGCTTCTGACCATAATCGATGGCTAAAATTCTGCCCATAACTTCTTGATTAATTTAGCGTACAAAGGTACTATAAACCCTGCAGAAAACCAGCGACAGAATAACTACGCCCTGAAAAAACCGATGATATATATTCTGATTCAGGGTTTTATAAGAGATAGTCCAATAAAGTTATGCAAATTCCATTTTTTATGAAGGAAATTACTCTGTTGAAGCAGTTAATTCTTTTAATAATTTCAACATCAAGGTAATGCTTGAAATATTGTATTTTGCTAATGAAAGGCTTGATCCGATACGAATGGTATAAGCCTTTTCAAGGATCGATTTGAACATGAATTCATCGGTGCGGTCGTCGCCAACTGCAAGCAGAAAATCAAAATGTTCTCTTTGGATAAATGTTTTCACTGCTTCTCCTTTGTCATATTTTTCACATTTGATCTCTAATACTTTATGCCCTTCAAGTATTTCAAAGTCTGTTGTATAACGAATCAGTTCAGCCAATTTATCTCGTAATTCAGGAAGTCTCATTTTTGTATTTGCAGAATCGGCATTGCGGTAATGCCATGCTAAGCTTCCGGTTTTTTCTTCAATAAATGTGCCTTGACACCGATTGACGTAGTCTTCCAGTATAGGTCTGACCTTTTCTTTCCATGAAATATCGGCATTGACTGTTGATGTCCATTCCAGACCTTTTTTTTTGATGAAATAACCATGTTCGGCAACTAATGAGACATTAAGGCCGGTAAATTGTTGTTCTAAAAAATTTCTAGCTCTTCCACTGATGATGACTACCTCGTTTTTTTTATCATCAGATAATTGGTGTATAATTTTTAATGTTTTTGGAGGTAAAACAGCTAATTCCGGAAATTTGGCAAAGGGCACTAACGTGCCATCGTAATCGAGGAATAAAATTCGTCGTTGTGCCTGTTTGTAATCGGATATGATTTTTGTTGAGATCTGGTCATCAATATACGTTGTCTTCATGGCATATTGTCGTTTTTTCAAGTCAAAGGTTTGGTTGAAAAAATCATAAGCCCAGTTGAATACATTATATTGAATGATGCGATTCTTCATTTTTTCAAGGCGTTCATGTTTTTCATGTTGATTCATGGTAAGTGCCGTGTTAATAGCATCTGCCATTTCTGCGTGATCAAAAGGATTGATAAGAATAGCTTCACTAAGTTCATCAGCAGCACCAGCCATCTCACTCAAAATGAGAACTCCTTCATTTCCCATTTGACAAGCTACGTACTCTTTTGCCACGAGGTTCATCCCATCGCGTAAAGGGGTGATGAGTCCCACATCACTTAAATCATAAAGAGCAACAAGCTCATTGAAAGAAAGTGATTTATATTGATAGATGATGGGGCGCCATGATAAAGAGCTGTATTTCCCGTTGATTCGTCCTACTATTGCTTCGATTTCTTTTTTCATTTCCCGGTATTTCTTGATGCTATCACGCGAAGGCACAACGACAAAGTTGAAAATCACTTTTTTATGCCATTGCGGGTATTTCTCAAGAAAGGTTTCATATCCTTTAAGTCTTGCGATAAGCCCTTTGGAGTAGTCGAGACGATCTACCGAAAAAATCAATTTCTGATTTGCTAATATTTGCTTGACTTTCGATTTCTCTTTTATTGTTTTTTTGCTGAAACAGGCAGAATTGAATTTGTCATAATCGATTCCAATAGGGAAAGCATCAGCTTTCACTAATTTATTGTGTGTATATATTAAGTTCTGCCGACATTCGTAGCTGGTCGTTCTTTTTACCGACTTGATGAAGTGTTGCATATAGTCATGCGTATGAAACCCAAGCATATCGGCCCCTAACATGCCATTGATGATTGCCCCCCGCCACTCACGTGGTAATAATCTGAATAATTCGAACGAGGGGAAAGGAATATGGAGAAAGAACCCAATAGTGGCATCAGGCATTTTTCTGCGGATCATTTCGGGCAACAACAGTAGTTGATAATCGTGAATCCAAATAAAATCTCCGGGTTTGATAATCTTGACCAATTCGTTGCAAAAGAGTTCATTTGCCTCTTTGTATGCTTCGAAATAAGCTTGATCAAAAACACAATAGGTAGGAAAGTAGTGAAATAATGGCCAAACAAGATCATTGCAAAAGCCACCATAAAACAACTCGTTGGTTCGTGGAGGAATATCAACAGGGACAATGTCAAAATGTTCGTTTTCAATCTTTTTGGAACCGGAATTTTTAGGTAAAATATCTCCAATGCCAGCCCATACAATCTTGCTGCTAATAAATTCGCTTTTGGTTTGCTTCAGATTTTCCGATAGGGCAAGTATGGCGGAAACAAGTCCACCTGAATTTTGAAGAGCTTTGTGTCCTGTTTTCGTTTTTATAAACTTGAAAGGAAGCCGATATGCAGCAATGACCAATCGTTCAAAATGTGTGTTTTTATCCATCTTTTATGGCTTAATAAACTTTGAAATAATCTGTTCTTTCGAGAAAAGCGTTGCCGTATTGATGACAGCCAAGTGAGAATATGCTTGCGGAAAATTTCCAAGAAGTCTTTTTGTCGTGAAATCAATGTCTTCGCTAAAAAGTCCTACATGATTACTAAACGTTAAGAGTTTGTCGAAAATTTCTTGTGCTTCCTCTTTTCTGCCAATGCGGAAAAGTGCCTGAACTAACCAAAAGGTACCAATAGTAAACGACGATGTTGGTTGCCCGAAATCGTCGTAATTGACATAGCGATACATTAAATCCTGGTGATATAGCGCTTGTTTACAAGCCAAAACGGTTTTCTGATATTTCGGATCCTTTGCATCGATAAACCCATATTCTGCCATGAGCAACAATGAAGCATCAAGATCAGAATTGCAATAGGTTTGCGTAAAGGTTTGCAAGTCTTCTTTCCATCCGTATGTTAACACGTCTTCTTTAATCTCGGCGGCAATTCTGCTCCATGTTTCGGCATAATAAGTTTTGTTGAGCAATTGAGCTATCTGCGTAGCTCTATCCATTGCCACCCAGCACATGATTTTTGAAAAAACAAAGTGTTTCTCCTCATTTCGTATTTCCCAAATTCCCTGATCAGGCTTCGACCATTGAGATGAAACTGTTCGGGCAAGGTTACGCACAATTTCCCACATCTCTTCAATTTCATCTAAGTTGCCCGGAAAGAATTTGTAATACTGAAGAATTACGTTTAATACGTAACCAAAGACATCATTTTGTTTCTGGCTAAAAGCATTGTTTCCGATTCGTACCGGTTTTGAGTTTTTATATCCGGCTAAATGAGGCAAACTAACTTCCATCAAATTTCTTTCTCCCCTGATGCCATACATAATTTGAAAGGTATCGTGCTTCGAGCGCAGAATTCCTTTGATATAACCCAAAAAGCGACGGGCGGCTTGATTGTGCCCCATTTTCAATAAGGTGTCTATTGCCATGGAGGCATCGCGAAGCCAACAAAACCGGTAATCCCAATTACGCACCTCTCCGATGGTTTCGGGAATGCTGGTTGTCAAGGCAGCCAGAACTGCGCCTGTTGATTGAAACGACAGCATCTTTAAAACCAACAGACTGCGGGTGATTTCTTCGGTGTATTTCTCGAATTTCTTAGAGCGATTGGCTAAGTTGAGCCAATATACTTTCGTTCGTTGAAACTCTAAATTGACTCTGTCTAAGTTGATGGAAATTAATTTCTGGTTGTAAGAAAGTAATAGGAAATCATGACTGGTTAACGTAATTTCACTCCCATCTATAATTGCATCCAAGTCTAACCCGGAGTATAAATAGATGCAATCGGTCGGATTTACTTGCGAATAACTTCGGATGTAATTGTCTTCCTTAAAATGTACCACATCTTCGCCGCCATAATTCAACTTTGGACGATAGCTTATTCTAAAAGAAGGTGATCCGGATGAGAGTCGGATATATCGGTAAATCTCAGGTGGAGTAAAGTAGTCTTGATCGGTTTTATAGCGTGGCATAAAATCGATAACATCAAAGCTTCCTTTCTCTGATTTAAACTTTGTGACTAAAACATTGGTATGGTATAAATAACTTTGTGAAATGGTGTATGAATTGTCCACTTCGATGCTGAAGTGGCCTCCTATGTTGTCGTCGAGAATTTTGGCAAACACGGAAGGAGAATCGAAATCAGGCAAACAGCACCAGTCAATGCTTCCTTCCTTTGATACTAATGCTGCGCTACGACAGTTGCCAATTACCGCATAATCCAAATTATCCATCATAAGCCTATTCGTCTTTTTGAAAATGAGTTGCAATAACTCATTTTATATATGAGTGAAAGTAATAACTAATATACGAATAATAACGCATTTATATGTTGTGTGTTAACTTATAAAAAGCAAATTTAAGTTCATGAAGATGCTACAAAGTATTCATGTAAAAATGATATCTGAGTCTTCTTAACTGCAATCCAAAAACATACGAAGCTGTTTTTTTTCATTGACTTTCAGTGATTTCCTTTTTGATTTTCCAATGACAACATGCAACTGTCGGCACTATTTGTTATCGCCTTCATTCAATAACCCAACTCATCATCGATTAAAATGATTTTAATGCGATGTTTGGGATATGATTTTTCGGTGATGGTCCAAGTATTGCAAATCCTTTGGGGGCTTCGGCAATCCTGACAAATACCCGTCTTTTGGCAGGGCAATTTGAAATTTGGATGCCGTTGACTGTTCATTGGGGCGGCAATGGTTTTTATGCGCTGAAAAGCTTCGTAACGATTTTTCACGATTTTATTTCTGCCGATAAACAATACCACATATTCAGGACCGAAAGTTAACGCAGCCACCCTGTTGCCGATCATATCGAGATTGACTAATTGCCCTTGTTCCGTGATGGCATTTGTGCCTGTAAGAAAAAGATCAACAGTTAGCGCTCTTTTTCGTTTGATGATTCTCTCATCCCAGCTTTCATCGGGACTGAAAGTTTCGATAAATTCAATGGTTTTAATGCTTTTAAGCAAGTCAAGCACACCGGTTTCCTTCATCGTGATGGAATCGGCATAAGAAGCACTTGCGATCGGAAGCTTCTTCACGATTTCATTTTCAAAAATAGCATGTGCAAGTTGTAGATTCTCAGCATAGAATACCTCAAAATTATTCCGTTCCAGTTTCCGGATGGCTTTTTGTAGTTTCTCATCCATATTATCATGCAGTTTTAAGTCGGTTCATTGAACCTGAACAAGATCAGCTTATCTCAATATCGTATTTATCCAATAATCCCAATGCCCCTTCATGTGAGAATTTAGCCTTTTTGATGCGATTCTTTTCCGGATCGATGGAGTAATTGAATGACGATCGGAAATCAACCTTTTCTAAATTCGTGTGGTCAAATAACGTTCTTTGCAAGTCACACGTTTCAAAGACAGAACCGGTTAAATCGGCTTCGGCTAAATCGACTTCTTGCAGATTACATGTTTGAAAACGTGTTTGTTTGAGTTTCAGTTTGTGAAAGGAAGAAAATTTCAGCATGCAGTTTTCGAAATGGACAGAAAACAAAAACTCATTGCACTCATCAAAACGGACTCCCAATAATTTACAATTCAAAAACGTAACATCTCTCAATGCTGTGCTTTTCATGTTGACCAAACTGAAGTCACAATCATCAAAAGTACATTCGTTGAAAAGAATATGTGATAAATCGGCCTTATAAAAAATGCAACGTGTGAATGTGCAATGTTCATATTCTCCTTTGAACAAGTTGTTTTCAGTGTAATTTGTTTTTTCAAAAGTCTTATTCTCAATTAATTTAATGTTCATTGTCTATGAAATTGAAGATTTACATTGCCATGCAGGTAGGTATTTGTTGTATAACAAAACCTGTTTAAAGTGCTTCGTTGATTTGAAACCCAAAGATGGAGAAATTAAGTTGTAAAACCAATATAATGTCGTGTTTTATTTCATATGATTGTTTTTGTTTTTTCCATTAAAGACATATGGAAACTCGCCCCGAATATCGAGACTCGTTTCCCTGAAAGTTTTTGACCTCTCCCTAACCCTCTTTAAGGAAAGAAGATGCTGAAACCCTCTATCTGCTATTTACGACAATATTTCCCGATTATTACTTATAAGCAAGGTGGGTCTTGAAAATCATGATTTTATAGGAGTTGAAACACATGCAAATAGGTTGATTGCCAGTTTATTAATCAAATAAATTAGGGAGTTTTCTTTTGATTGTCAAAGAATTAACATAAATATTAGCGAACCATTGATTCATAAACACGATGTGTATTCATCGTTCATATTCCAGTGTTTGTTCTATATTGGGTCTAATCCTGTTCTAAGATAAAACTTATATAATACATATGTAAAACCTATATAAAACATAGATAATACTTATTTATTTAAATAAGTATTATCTATGTTTTATATACATGTCATATATGTTTATAGTGTATGTTATTCGTAACCCAGTTACGAGGAAGCTTCGAAGGAAAGACGATGTTCCTGTTCGTGAATGTCAGGTGTAGTATATATGCCTTATTTTTTGTGGAGCTGCAGTTGCTATTCCATTATCTGATTGACAACTTCACAGAAACAGAAAATGTGAAAGTTAATTTGTTGTTTTTTGAGGTTGAAGAAGGCAATAAAACAAACATCAGACAAGCATGAACTTTTGTTATCTGTTATTCCATACTATCAATGAATTACGACATTAATTTGTTGCTATTACTTATCTCAAATTTCACGGGAAAAATTCATCTGACAAGCAGAAAAACATCACCCTGTCACTGGAAATGCTTTCACGTGTACTCAATTACATACACATTCGTGGTTAAATGTAATTTACAATGATTTACTTATCATCTGCCCCAAAGCGAGAAGTACTGATTTTTAGAGTATAAAAAAGAGACTAAACAGGTTTTATAGTTCCTTGATTTAGCCTCTTTCAATTGAAAGAATATACATTATCAATGCTTTGGTGGAGTATAGCGGACTCGAACCGCTCATCACACGAGGATTCAAAGCAGGATGATCAGTGTCACTCGGGGGAACTGTTTGTAATACAAACTACAAATTGTCGGATTCAGCTTTCGTTCAAATGAAGTCTCAAAGCCATTTAAAACTAGTTGTTTTGGCTCACATATTAGGGTACCAGTGCACGCTATTGAGGGGTAATGTCATATTTCCTTGCATTTATTTCCACAAATATAGCTATAATCATCTTATTACTAAACGAAAAGAAGTTTTTCAGCAGACCCTAGTTAAGGAACTAAAGAGCGAAACACCAAAGATTGCAGACTTAAAGGCAGCACTTGCCAGAGTAAACTGAAATTTACAAGATAAAAACGGATAATTTTTTATCGATAGTGTCCAGAAGATTACGTTCGTTTTTTTATTTCCCCCGAAAATCAAAAGATGATATACACGAAAATCTCATTGAATATTTCAACGAAAAAACAGACTCATACATACAAAGAATGCCGCGCCTCACGGAGCAGCATCCCTCTCATTTATTAATGCACATGAAAATATTTTTGTCGGTGTTATGTTGTTTGAGCAATTACAATTAAACTGATATGAACAATTCCTATTTTAAGCCTAACGCAATTAGCTCTCGCTTTTTATATTATTTCCAGCCATTGGTTCACTTTATTTATTTTCTAACACCATAAAAATGTATGGTTGTAGTGTAACCTGAGTTGATAGTGTCACGGATTTCCCTGTAAACACGTCACTCCATGTGGAATTTGATAAAACAGCAGGTATTGTATAATTAATTGTCGTGTTTCTAAGATTATCTATTACAAATACCGTATCG
>Ga0224528_1000120_pt1 | contig 65137 bp, 47 predicted proteins | sample CBST25metaG_2_FD_179888 | JGI IMG/M metagenome (GOLD analysis project Ga0224528, IMG submission 179888) | Peat soil microbial communities from Stordalen Mire, Sweden - C.B.S.T25 | ecosystem: Environmental > Terrestrial > Soil > Wetlands > Peat | place: Sweden: Norrbotten County, Stordalen Mire...
CATTCCATCATGGCCCGGAGTAGTCCACTCCAATAAAGGCCGAATACATTTGCGCAGACCAACCCGCCACCCTTACTTTTCGCTTGCGACAAGGCGGCGGACCATACATTTACTCCGGCGCTCATAGCAGGCCTCCGGTGCGTGAATTCGCATTACAACTACACAGATCTCGACCGCGACCTCGAAACCATTATTGCGTTCAATCGAGACATTGTATCTCCATGCTTCATGTTAAGGATTTCAAGCACACAGACAAACCCGCATCAATAATTGATCCGCCCCCAGCTGCTGATTTAGGCAAAGGAACAGTCGATTACCTTCCGGTATTCCAAGCGGCGAAGAAGGCTAATATCAAGCACTACTTTGTAGAGCAGGAAGACTTCGCTGGACCTCCTCTGGAAGCACTTAAGGTTGACGTGGACTACATGAGAGACATGAAGATCTAACAGTCGCCGCTTCTCGATGTCTGACTACTCGCTCCGATATTTTCGAGTTGGTGGCAATGCGTCGCCACATGCCCGGTATTCACTACGGCTCCATAAGAGCCTTCAGGTACTCAGGCTCCTCACCTAGCCACGCAGGAGTTGCCGCTGTTCCGTCGTAAATAGAGGAAGTTTTGAAAGGTTCGAATTCGCCCTTGGCTGCGGCCTTTGCTGTCTTTGCAAGTAGCACATTTAACTGGTCATCAGAGAAGGGCTTGAATGTCCGAGCGGCTTCAATCGCTTGCTGCAGAATGTCGATGCTATCGATGCCGCAGATTACGACCGAGGTCTTAAGGTTCAAGGCATACTGGATTGCCTCGATAGGAGTCACTGTCTTCGACTTCACAATGGAGCCGTTGGCAAGCGTTTTCATTGCGAGAACGCCAATGCCTTGCTTCACTAGTTCAGGAACGACCAGCTTCGAGAAACTGCGGAAGTGTGCATCCATCACATTTAGCGGCATCTGTGCGGCGTCAAACTTGAACCCATTTTCTTTTGCTACCTCAAGCATGTAGAGGTGAATGTGGGGATCTTTATGGCCGGTGAATCCAATGAATCGAAGTTTGCCAGCCTGCTTTGCCTCGAGCAGCGCTTCATGCGCTCCGTTGGCGGCGAAGATGCGGTTGGGGTCCTCGAAGCGAAGAATTTCATGATGCTGCACGAGGTCTATGCAGTCGGTCTGCAGGCGTTCAAGCGATTGATCGAGCTGCCGTGCAGCTTCCTTCTTTGTGCGACCATCAATCTTCGTCATCAGGAACACTTTTTGACGAGAGTTATTCTCGTGCAGTGCACGTCCCATGCGAATCTCGCTGATGCCGTCGTTGTAGTCCCAACAGTTGTCGAGAAAGTTGATGCCATGGTCGATTGCGCTGTGAATAATTCGGATGCCAAGCTTCTCGTACACCTTTGGTAAGCCAATGTGCCAGCCTCCAAGTCCAATGGCAGACACCTTCACACCAGTTGTCCCGAGTTCTCGGTAAGGGAAATCACTATTCTGTGCAGTCATCGTGAGGTCTCCTTTCAGCCTCTTCCGCAAATGCGGATATAGGTTCGATGATAAAGCTATCTGGGATGTAGCATGGAAGTGAAGTTCGAACGCATTCAACGCTTCACTGTCGTTGCGGGTGCCCTCGTTTCGATTGTCTTAGCAATACTCGCTACCCGGTCGTAGGACTGCAGTCTTGCATCATGCTCATAGGTATCGGTAACAACGATCACCTCATCGGCCCCAGTGCTTGCAATAATCTTCTCAAGACCTGCTTTTACCGTCGTATCCGATCCCACAATTGCTTCTGCTAATTTGCTCTCCACCGTTGCTCGTTCCCAGTCCTGCCATAGCGGTTCCATCGAATCTACCGGAGGCAGCAACTCCACTGATTGGTTTCGGATCAGGCGCAGAAAGCGCTGCTGTGCCGTCGTAAACAGCTTACGAGCAATCGCATCCGTCTCTGCTGCGATTACCTGCACCGCGACCATTAAGTGTGGTTTACGCAATACTAGGCAGGGACGAAACTGTTCGCGATACATCTGCGCGGCTACGTGCATATATTCGGGAGCAAAGTGTGCAGCAAAGGCGAATGGCAGTCCCAACGATGCGGCCAATTGCGCGCTGAAGTTACTCGATCCAAGCAACGTTATCGGCACGTTGCTCCCCTGTCCCGGAATCGCTCTCACTTGCTGTCCTGATTGCGCCGGACCCAGGTACGCCTGTAGTTCATTGAGCAACTCGGGAAAGTCCTCACCATTTTGCCGCAGGTCGCGCCGCAATGCTCTCATCGTCTGGAGGTCGCCGCCTGGGGCGCGCCCTAGTCCTAGATCGATCCGTCCGGGATACAAAGCCTCCAACGTTCCAAACTGTTCTGCCACGACTAACGGTGCATGATTCGGCAGCATGACTCCGCCGCTCCCTACGCGAATCGTCTTGGTTGCTCCTGCCACATGTCCAATCAGTACCGGAGTAGCGGAACAGGCGAGCCCCGGAATTGCGTGATGCTCGGCTAACCAGAAACGCTCATATCCAAGTTGCTCAACGTGCCTTGCCAAGTCAACTGAACGGCCTATTGCGCCACTTACAAGCTCACCGACCCTCATGCCTACAAGGTCTAATACCGAAACCGATAATCTGTTTTCCATACGGATTGGATGAAGTAAGGGGAGAAGCGATGCAGCCCAAGACCGGGCGATCAGATAGGCCGTCTATTCTCCACTTCGTAAACAGTTGCCAACTCAAAGTCCAACGACTGTGAACGATGTCAGGATTCGACAATGATGGATGGTACTGCTTTCGACTTAAGTCTCTCTCGCGTGACAGCCAGTCTCTTAAGAAGAGCCACGAGAGTACGGTAAATAAGGTAGCTCGCTAAGGGAGCCCCGGCTGCCCACACAACAATGGCGTGCATAGTAGCAGACCACAGCGCTTGTACAGCTGGGACGATTCCCATGTGGACAAGAGTCAGTATCTGCGTCAGTGAGAGCGAAAGTTTGGGAGAGCGGAAGAGTATCTCTCCTGCTCGGATCAAAGGTATCAGTAAAACCAACTGCATAGGATAGATGAGAAAGTTTACCAATTGCAGTGCTGGCAAATTTAAACGAAAGAATATCGCGGCCAGAAAGCATAGCAAGGTTGTCGATCCGAGAACAGGGAAGACACCTAGTACTAGACCGAACGCAATGCTGAGCGCGATCTTCTCCGGCGTGATCCCCTGGCGTAAAAGGTCAAGAATGGGCCCAACTACACGGTGGCGAACAAAGCTATAAATCATAATTTACGAGAGTCTCAGGCTGATCGCTCAGAACGCATTGGAGTGCCGTAGCAGAGGTTAACAGGATCAGATTAACCTAAACTATCTCTCAGAACACTATGTCAACATGCGCCCTAGTCTCCGTAATGCTTCCCAGCTCCGATTGAGGACACGCATCCTATCGACCGTGCCCTCGAGGATTTACTGAGGAAGAACAACATACTCAGCGAAGATGCAGTCTGCGGCTAGCCGCACCGAACCTATCGGTCCGTGCACGAATAGCAGGGGTCGATGGCTGCTTGTATCAGTGCGGCGTTGGCCAATTCCGCACCGCGCAGCATCAGGCGAATCGCCGGCATGTTGGCGTAGGTCGGAGTGCGCACGCGCACGCGACGAGGGTTCATGGACGCATCCGAGGTGACGGAATAGAAGACCTCGCCGCGCGGAGCCTCCACCCTACTAATACCGGTCCCAGCGGGTACACGCGTATTCTCTGGGCCGCGCCATTCGCCTTCGGGTAGTTGGGTAAGAGCTTGGCGAAGAATGCGGCAGCTCTCCAACATCTCAAGCGCGCGCACAACTAACCGCGCAAGCACATCTCCTCCGGTCTGCACCGGGACGTCGAACTCCATGCGGTCATAGGCTGCATATGGAGCCGCCTTACGAATGTCCTGCGCAACGCCCGAGGCTCTAGCCGTGGGACCAACAATGCCCCAGAGCTGTGCCTCTTCTTTAGTGAGAATTCCAATCCCTGAGCAGCGAGCGATTACCGAGCGGTCGGTAGTGAAAATGGGAATCGCCGTGTGTTTGATCTCTTCCTCTAGCAGGTCTACCACTTTGAGCACACCACTTGGGTCTGTTAGATCGCGGTTGACTCCGCCAATGCGATTCATCGAGTAGTTCACGCGATTGCCGGAGATGGCCTCCAAGGTATCCATGATCTTTTCACGCATCGCAAAACAGGTCATGAACATAGTCTTGAAGCCGATCAGCTTCGCTGCGATTCCGGCCCAGAGTACGTGTGAGTGCAGACGTTCCAATTCCGCCATTACCACTCGTATGTACAGTGCACGCTCGGGTGGCGCAATTCCGGCAGCATGCTCTACTGCTTGGCAGAAGGACATCGTGTGGATGTTGGAACAGATTCCGCACACCCTCTCCATCAGCGCAATTGCCTGCACGTAGTTACGCTTCTCGGCCAGCAACTCAACTCCGCGAAAGTTGAAACCGATATTTAGTTCGGCATCGCGAACCGTCTCGCCTTCGCAGAGCAGATCGAGTTTGTAGGGTTCTTCAAGGCCGGGGTGATAGGGCCCGATCGGAATTCGATAACTCATAACGCCCTCGCTTTGCGAAGCATGGTTCCAGGTTCTTCGCCGTGCTTGAGAAATAGAGGCTTAGTTGGTTCTGCGCCTTCGAAATCCACTGCCATGTGCTCGTGAAGCTCGCGCTCGATCCAGTCCGCAGCAGGGCAGATGTCTGTGATTGCCGCGATCTTACTGTTGGACGTATGAGTGATCACTGACACCAACTCTCCATTGAGATCCCAATGGTAATCGAGTCGAATCTCGCTGCTCTCGGAGAGTTCTATCCCATTGATGGTGATGAAGCGTGCGCCACTTGCGAGCATTAACCCGGCCATCTTGCGTACGTCCAGCGATTCGGCGGTGATCCAGTTCGAGCCGTTCTTCTGCTCCAAAGGCTGGCTCAGTCCAAGTTCAAGCAGAATCGAATCGAAATTGCTCATAGTGTTTTTCCCGCGGCGGGTGCCGCTGCAGTTGCCGCAGGTTTCTTGCGGGTCATGGTGTGTTGTTGCTTGAGCGCTCCGAGATTTGTGTAAACAGGAGGGCGTGTTCCCTCCATGCTGAGCGCCTGGAAGTTTTTGCAAGCGTCCAGGCACCGACCGCAAAACGTACACTTACCGGCGTCATAACTCCACTGATAAGTATCCTTGTTAACTTTGTCGCGCTTTACTTCGATAACCTTTGTTGTGCAGAAGGTCGCGCATCTTCCGCAACCCATACAGCGGCTTTCGTCAAGCTGAATTTGGCCACGAAAGTTCGGCTTTGTAGGCATAGTTTCAGGGAAGCGCAGTGTAATTGCGCCGCCAAAGAGGTTCTTCAAAAGCAATCGGATAATATTCAATGCTTCAACCTCGTCAGCAGTCCTGAGGCAAGAGCCAGTATCGCCATGAGAAGTCCGAAACGTGCGTAGAAGCGTACGGAAATATCCATCGTAATGCGAGCCGTGGCAGCAGCTGTACCAGCGAGCAGAACTACAAGCCCGAGAGCGACGCCGGAGAACAGGAGGAGGTCCAACCCCAACGACCCAGTTTGCGGGATCACGAGACTGGCTACGAGTCCGGTCATCGCTACCCATTCCAGTCCGTGCGCCAGTTCCCATAAGGCCAATTCTGCCCCGGCATATTCCGTGAGTGGACCCGCGTAAATCTCCTGCTCTGCGTTGGGCATGGAGAATGGATTCATGTGAAGCTTTGCCGGAATGCAGATCACGATAGCGATAATGCCGAGGCAGCGCATGGGCGTGATTGCCCCCGACGCAAGATCGGGCAGGCAGAAGGTGTGCTGCGACGCTGCGATAGTGACCAGTGCAGCCATGAATACCAGGCTGTAGCACACACTCGATACCGCTTCACGAGCCGATCCAATCTGTCCGAACAGCGACCGGGAAGTAAACCCCGCCAGAACCAAACAAATGGACGGCATTTCGAGTAGAGCAATGAGCAGAATCAAGTCGCCGGCAAATCCACTGGTTCGTGGCGCGACCGGGAGCAGGCTGATTGCACCAAGCATCGATCCGACGGAAAGGATTGGCCAGAGCCTGGTGAGAGCACCGTCCAGTCCGGGGCGTGATGGAACGTCCTTGCCGAGCAGCTTTACGAAATCCCAGAAGGGCTGCATGAAAGGTGGACCAATCCGCTGCTGCACCATAGCGGTTACTTTACGTTCGATCCACAGAATGAACCATGCCACGGGCAGTGCCACCAAGAGCCCCGGTAGAAACAGTTCGCGTAGTAAGTGATTTAAGTTCATAGCGAACTATCCTCCTCCGTGCCTACGGTCGCCTTTCCCTCTGCCAATATCTGGGCTGCCCTTGCGATACCCTCAATGATTGCATCCGGTCGAGGTGGGCAGCCGGGCACAAAAACATCCACTGGAATGTGCTTGTTCAGCGGCCCATCAATCGAGGGGCTGTCGGCGAATACATTGCAAGTAGCAGGGCATGAGCCGATTGCAACGACTGCCTTCGGGTGACTCACTTGTCCGTAAACTGTGCGAAGCGCTTCGGCTGCGTTCTTTGTTACTGGCCCCGTAACGCAAAGAATGTCGGCGTGCTTCGGGCTTCCTTCAAGATGAATACCTAGTTGCTCCACGTCGTAGCGCGGTGACAGGCAGGTAAGGAATTCGATGTCGCAGCCGTTGCAACTGCCTGAATTCAGATGGAAGATCCACGGACTCTTTCGACGTGCCGTGCAGAGCAGACGCTTGAACAGGTTCATCGAGTCCCCCAAATCAAAGTCGGAAAGGCAGCAATGCCAACTCCTGCAACCACGAGCATCACCATCAAGCCCACAACCACCGCGCATAGCAGCAATGGTTCTCCCGCAGGCTTACCCTGCGTGCGGGATGGGCCCCACCAAGCACCACAAAGCACACGCACATAAGCGATTAATGAGAATCCCGAAGAAAGTACAAATGCAGCTAGCACCAGCGGACCTGCGTGCAGCGCGGTCTCGTACAGCCTCCATCGCGCGGCAAATCCCAATGTGGGAGGCACTCCGAGCATCGCCAGCATCCCAAGCAGAAATCCGCATGCACTGATTGGATAAGTGCACGCCAAACCGCTAGCGTCCGATGTGAGTTCGCCATCGGCTTCTGGTGCGCTCAGGGAAATGTAGAGTAGCGCCTTCGCCGCTGCGTGAACTGAAGCGCCGAGTAATGCACCGTACACTCCCAGTTCTGTACCCGAGAGCAAACCCAGCATAAGGAACCCTGTATCTTCGATTGTGGAGAGAATAAGCAGGCGCTTCAGATTGCGTTGCGTGAGCATTAGTAGAGAGCTGCCGAGCGCGAAACCAATTGCCGTCGCCAGCCACACCCCATGCGGAGTCATCAGCCAGGGCGACGCCTTTACGAGGATCGAGAATTCCCCCAACACTGCAATATCGATGACAGCAATGATCAGGCCCAAGACAAGTGCCGGAAGTTTCTCGGCCATCTTGGGTAGCCATAGTAGGACCGGCAGAATTGCGAACTTCATGAAAACGCCGCAAATCAGCAGGGTCCTTGCCCACTCCGGTGAGCCATTCACCAGCAACAGGTGCCCGCCCACAAGGCTGGCCGCCGCTCCGACAACAAGGGCGCTATATAGCCACGCGATCTTCTCGCCGCCGCTTGCCCGCAAAACTAAAGGCAACACTAGGAGAGAGGCCGCTTCCAGCAAGGCGAGTCGCAAACTGGGCTCGGTGACCGCCATACCTGCCACAGCAGTCCAGCCGCTCAGCAACATCAGCGGAGCCAGACTTCGCCATTTCGGAATCGTGATTGTAGAAAGTGAGAGAGCAAGACACGCGATGCCGCAGCTTAGAATCAGCCCAAGCGGTAATCGCGAGACAGAGCCCTGGCTTGAGATCGCCGTGACCCCGGGAACGAGCCACCGCCAACTTATCAGCGTGAGCACCACTAATCCGGAGGAGTAGGCAGCAGCGTGGTCCTGTACCGTCTCCAGCGTTTGCGAAAACCATCTGGAGACGCCTTGTAATGCTTCCCAAATTCCAAGATACAAGCGATCAACATCGGACCAGCGGAAGAAGCCACCCCAGTGTTTCTTTAAAACAGCCGAAAAGTCGCTCGCAGGCAAGCGTCCTGATCCTGAGAGTATTTCGCCGCCAGTGAAAACTCCACCGCCGTCGCCCCCGATCATGGCCGCGCCACCACCGCCCACCAGGACCTGCGAACTACGCGCAGCCGTGCCGAGCATGTAAACCAGCGCTCCCACCGCGATGGAAGCGGTTGCTAGAACCAATCCGCCAGTGATCCACCAGCTATAGCCAGCACCGGCAAGACCAAACCACGTAACCTGCATCACCGGTGTCTGTCCCAAAGCAAGAAGAACCGGGTTGAGAATGTAATGGAATGCGATTTGCGGAGCCACGCCCAGCACCAGACTCGCAACAGCAATCAATCCGAGTCCCCACTGCATCGAGTGTGGGGCTTCGTGTGCGTTCTCAGTCGCTTCCGTCGTGTTCCCGAAGAACACGGCATTCGATGCCTTTGCGCAGACGAAGACCGTGCCCACGCTGACGACCCATGCCACCATTGCGGGCACAACCAAGCCCTGTTCCAGCGCCGCGGTGTACAGCAGCCACTTACTCACAAAGCCGCTCATCAGGGGAATGCCCATCATGCTGGCGGCGGAGATCAGCCAGACAAGAGTAGTTCGCGGCATCTTCGTCGCAAGTCCGCCCAATTTGTCCATGTCGCGGGTCCCAGTCGCGTGCTGTACAGACCCGGCAACCAGAAACAGTCCGCCTTTGAAGAAACCGTGATTGAGACAGTGCAGCAGTCCTGCAGCTATCCCCAAGGGAGTTCCAATCCCGATTCCGGCAATCATGTAGCCGATCTGGCTCACAGTACTGTAAGCCAGCATGCGTTTTAGGTCGTGCTGCACCATCGCGTAGATGACGCCTACTGCCATGGTCACCGTTCCAACCCACATCATTGTGAGTCCCCACGAAGGGGCCCATGGTCCGAAGCTGTGCATGCGGGCGGCCAGGTAAACGCCGGCCTTCACATAACATGCCGAGTGCAACAGAGCGCTCACCGGAGTAGGTGCCGCCATCGCTTCGGGAATCCATGTATGGAGAGGGAACTGGACAGACTTCGCAGCGATTGAAACCAGCATCAGCAGAAACACTGCGTTCGAAAATGCTCTGGCGACGGCGGGATCAGTCCACAAGGCGCTACCCGTGCGTGCATAGACAAGCAGAATCGCGGCAAGCAGCCCGTAACCGGCAAGGTGCGTCATCAGGAGCACTTTTCTTGCTCCCCTTACCGAGTCTGGGTTGCGATACCAGAACCCCACCAGCAGGAACGAACAGAGTCCCACCACTTCCCAACAGAGATAGAGCAAAAATAGATTGGCGCTGTAAACAAGCCCCACTAGCCCACTGATGAACGTGAGCATGATTATGTAGAAGCGTGTGGCAGACGGATCCTCTGCCATGTAGTCAATCGAATAAAGCAGTACGAGCGCACCTATCACGGTGCCCATAAAAGCGAATAACGCGCTGAGGGCATCTACGTGAAAGACCAGCGCCAGTGGGCCGGTCCAGTGGAGAGCACTGAATTCAATTGCCTCTCCATTACGAATGAGCGGAAAGGTCGCGAGCACCGCCGCGAGGCTGGGCAAGCAGCTTATAAGCGCCAGAATACCCTTGGCCCTCGCGGATAGAAAACGTGCCAGCAACAATTCCAGCGCAGCTCCTACCAGCAGTGAACACGGAGCTAGAATGACAAGCGATGCACCGGTCATGGATGATCCAAGCCGCATTCTTATTGCAATGCGCAATTTAGATAAGAATTACCCAGCTATGGAACTGACTACAACTGCCTCAAAACGTGATCGTTAACTTGTGGGGTTGCCATCCCATCCAAAATTTCTTTTGAGAGAGTGTGAAGGGACAAGGGCAGCGGAGCAGCGACATCAGTCACAACCTGTTGTGAAGTTGATCACATGTTCAGCTCTGGCTCAGGGCGCAGAGGTTCCCTTTGGCACCGCCGCGTCACTTAGCGGGGCATAAGCTGTTCAGCTTTCGGAATAGCCCTTAATCCTTATGCTCCGGATCGCGGATCCACGAGAGAGCCCGCATTGCAGAGGGATAGCCTAGCGTCGTGATCGCCAGCACTGCGACATGGTCCAGTTCTTCGTGAGTGACCCCCGCTTCTAGCGCGTGCCGAACTGCTGAGTGGGTCGCGCCTTCCAGGCCTGAGCCAATCGCCAGAGCCACCTTGATCAGTTTGCGATTCTTATCGTCCAGGGGACCCGCGCTGTGGCATTCATCGGCGAGCTTCGCAAATGCCTTCCATACGTCAGGATGCTGTTGCCGGAAACTCTCATTGTGATCGGAAGGTTGCGCCATGCATGGGGCCTCACTCGAACTGGAATGCCATGGAGTATAACCCACTGCTTTGACTTCCCACGTTGGGAATTGAATGCTGACATTCAGGAACTTAGCCTATTGATCACTCAAGCTTGTGATTGCACTCACATCACCAGCCATTGTGTCTCTGCGACGATCTTGTCGGACTGATGTCACAACCCACTGTGACAGACTCGGCCCCGGGGTGGGGTTGAGGGAGGAAATACCTAAAATGAGTATCAATCGACGGCAGTGGCTGAAGAAAGCTACTGGAGCCGGAGTCGGCCTCGCCGCTGCAGGTGTTCTTGGCGTGGAAGCACCGGAAGTGCAAGCCTCCACCAAGAAAGAAAAGCTAGAAGGCGTTGAGGAATTCACATCCGCCTGTAACTTCTGCGCATGTGGCTGTGGCATGATCTGCCACGTTAAAGATGGCGAACTCATAAACCTAGAAGGCGATCCCGATCACGTTATCAATGAGGGAGCGCTCTGCGCCAAGGGTGCGGCGATGTCTGCCACTCACACCTCAGAGCGTCGAGTGAAGCGTCCCCGCTACCGCGCACCGGGCAGCGACGAGTGGACCGAACTAAGCTGGGAAGAGGCGCTTGACAAGATCGCGCACAAAATCAAGGCCAACCGCGACGCTAATTGGAACGCGACCGAAAATATTAAGGGCGTCGATTACCAAGTAAATCGCACAGATGCCATCGGTTTCATCGGAGCAGCACAAAATACCAACGAAGAGTGTTACCTCATTACCAAAGCCTCCCGGCTTCTTGGAACGGTCAGCGTAGAGCATCAGGCCCGCGTCTGTCACGGCCCCAGCGTTCCCGCTCTCTCGGCGTCGTTTGGCCGCGGAGCCATGACCAACCACTGGCTCGACATGCAGCACTCCAAGGTCTTTCTCATCGAAGGCAGCAACATTGCCGAGAATCACGTCATGGGAATGAAGTGGATCAAGAAGGCACAGGCTAAGGGTGCCATCGTCATCCACGTCGATCCGCGTTTCACCCGCACCTCTGCCGGAGCCGATATCTACGCCCGCATTCGCGCCGGTTCCGACATTGCCTTCCTCGGTGCGGTGATCAACTACATCATCCAGAACAAGCTTTACGACGAAGCGTACGTCAAACTCAACACAAACGCCCTGCTGCATTCCAAGTCTGATTTCGAATTCAACGACGGACTTTTCTCTGGCTTTGACGAAGCTTCCCATCACTACGAAACGACCTCTTGGGAGTATGAGCTCGACGGTACGAAGAAGCCTTCCAAAGCCAAGTCGCTCGATGATCCAAAATGCGTATTCTCTACGATTAAAAAGTTTTACAGCCGCTACACTCTTGAACTTGGCTCGCAGATCTCCGGCATACCTGTTGACCAGATCAAGCTGATTGCCGAGACCATGGCAAAGCACAAGCCCGGCTGCATCATGTACGCACTCGGTGCCACCCAGCATACTTACGGTGTGCAGCAGATTCGCTGCTACGGCATCCTGCAGTTACTGCTTGGCAACATCGGCGTACCCGGAGGCGGAGTAAACGCCCTGCGCGGCGAGCCCAATGTTCAAGGCTCCAGTGATATGGCGGTGCTCAGCCACTACCTCCCCGGATACCTCAACTATCCCACCGCCGATCAGACGACCATGAAGGAATGGACCAAGAGCAACGGGACCTTCCGCGAAAAGTTCTTCATCAACACGATGAAGGCCTGGTTCGGTGATAACGCTACTGCTGAAAATGAATACGGTTACAGCATGTTGCCCAAGCGCAATCCCGGCAAGGACTACACGCTTTACGGAATGATGGAGTCCGCCATTCGCGGACAGTTGAAGTTGGCCTACATCATCGGCCAGAATCCGGCTGTTACCAACGCCAATCTCAAGGTGACCTTAGCTGGTCTGGACAACCTTGACACCTTGGTTGTGCAGGAACTATGGGAGACGGAGACCGCTGAATTCTGGCGTCGTCCGGGTGTCGATCCAAAGACAATCAAGACCGAAGTCTTCCTGCTTCCCGCAGCGTATTTCATGGAGAAAGAGGGAACTATCTCCAACGCTGGACGCATGGTGCAGTGGCGTTACGCAGCCGTTAACCCTCCAGGCGAAGCCAAGACTGACATTGAAATCCTTGACGTGCTCTTCAACAAAGTGCGCGCGCTCTACAAGGACTCTGTCGACCCTAAGGATCAGCCGCTTCTTAAGGCACAATGGAACTACCCATCCAACTCTCGCGCTGAATCAGTTCTCCGCGAAATCGGTGGAACGGATCTCAAGACCGGATTGCCAGTGAACGGCATTGCCGATCTACAACCTGATGGCACCACTGCCTGCGGAGCTTGGATCTACGCTGGGCTATTTAAGGGTGGAAAGAATCTCACCAAGCGTCGCGACAACAAGACTGATCCCGGCGGACTCGGAATCTATCCCGGTTTTGCTTGGACCTGGCCTGGCAACATGCACATTCTCTATAATCGCGCTTCTTGCGATGAAAAGGGCCAGCCTCTTAACAAGGATCTCCCCATCGTCTGGTGGGACGACAAGCTAAAGAAGTGGGCAGGATGGGACGTTCCCGATGTGCCCGTTGCCACCGATGGACCGGACACTCCGAACGGGCAGCGTCCTTTCCGCATGAACGGCGAAGGCTTGGGACGTCTCCTCGCAGCCGCCTACAAAGATCCTGATCCGAAGGACAAGGAGCTTCCTCGCGACGTCTCCTACACTCCTAAAGATGGTCCTTTGCCCGAGTTCTACGAGCCTATCGAGAGCCCGACGGCCAATGCCATGCATCCGAAATGCGCGACGAATCCATGCGTAAAGTATCCACGCCTCACGGACGGACGTCACCCGATCGGAACCCGTGACAAGTTCCCATACGTGCTCATGACTTCGAGTATGGCCGAGCACTGGTGTTGCGGATCCACAACGCGTAACGTTCCATGGCTCAATGAACTCGTACCCGAACCGGTTGTCGAGATTCCTGAGATGCTGGCGATTAAGCTGGGTCTTAAACATGGTGAATACGCGAGCGTCTCCTCTGCAAGAGGAGAGGTAACAGTGAAGACTGTTGTTACCAAGCGCATGCAGACCCTCAAAATCAACGGAGAGGAAATTGTCTCCGTCTGGATGCCTTACAACTGGGGATTCAAGGGACTCAGTACCGGTCCCAGCACAAACGTTCTAACCATTGATGCAGTAGATCCGGGCGCTGGAACTCAGGAAACCAAAGCCTGCCTCGTCAACATCGTGGCTGCTACCAAGGGAGGCTCCCATGTCTAGCGCGACTCTCATCGACACAACCGTATGTATCGGTTGTCGCTCCTGCCAGGTCACTTGCAAACAGTGGAACGGCCTGCCTGCAGAAAAAACATCATTGCCAGATGCCAAGGTTGTGCAGCAGAATCCCAAGCAACTTTCGGCCAAGACGTACGTCGTGATTCAGCAGCACGAAATTGATAACGCTTCTGCTCCCGGCGGATTCCAAAGTATCTACGTGAAGCGTCAATGCATGCACTGTGAAGACCCAGCCTGCGCCGCGGCCTGTCCCGTCACAGCCATGCACAAAACGAAGGAAGGCCCGGTCGTTTACGACGCGTCCAAGTGTATCGGATGCCGCTACTGCATGTGGGCTTGCCCATGGGGAGTGCCTACTGCAGAGTGGGATTCACTTTCCCCGAAGATCAGCAAGTGCGACATGTGCTACGGACGCAGTACGCAAAAAGTTCCTACTGCGCGCAACGGCGAGAAGATGATTGCTTCGCAGCATCAGGACTACGCCGTGCAAATGGCCGAGCCCGCTTGCGTTAAGCAGTGTCCTTCCGGCGCACTCAAACACGGAAATCGCGAAGAGTTGTTGGCTGAAGCAAAACGCCGTATCAGCGACAATCCTGGCAAATACGTGAGCCACATCTACGGAGAGCATGAAGCGGGCGGCACTAACACCCTCTACCTTGCATCCGTTCCATTTGCGGATCTCGGCTTCCCAACGGTACAGACCTCGCCGTTCCCGCACTATAGCGAGATCGCTTTGGGTTCCGTACCACCTGCGGTCGTTGGCGTTGGAGCATTGCTCGGCGGAGCCTATAAGTTTTCGCAGCGCAGGGCCGCCGTTGCCGCAGCCGAAGGTGGTGGTGGCGTCGCGGTCCTAGAAGCCCCTGCTGCACCTGCTTCTGCAAAGAAGACAAAGCGCGTCGAGCGTCCTGAACCTCCGCAGCAGCACGAAGAGCACCACCCGCACTTCGCTGCCATTCCTGCTCCGCTCTGGACTCCGGCCAACAAGTTACTTGCCGGTCTCATGGCCTTTGGAGCAATTTCCTTCCTCCTGCGTTTTGCTCTCGGCATCGGAGTCAGCACCAACCTCTCTGACACCTACGCATGGGGACTCTGGATCGTATTCGATCTCGTCTGGATCGCTGTAGCTGCTGGAGCCTTCGCCTCCGCTGGTCTCATTTACATTTTCCAGCGCAAGGATCTCTACACCATGGGCCGTACGGCAGTGCTCATGGGTTTCCTCAGTTATTCATTCGTGATGGTCACGCTTCTCGCCGATCTCGGCATGCCGTGGCACTTCTACGCGCTTGCGCTTAACGCGCCCAAGCACTCTGCCATGTTTGAGGTCTCCTGGTGCGTGGGACTCTACGTCACCATCCTCTTGCTTGAGTTCCTGCCGGTTCCGTTCGAGCGCTTGGGACTGAACAGCTACATGGAAACTTGGAAGAAATACTCTCCGGTCTATGTAGCCGCAGCCATGCCTGTGTTTGTGTACCTGCTCTCGCGCAAACTGGTGTGGGCCGCACTTGCAGCAGTCGTATTCGGATTCCTTGCTTACGCCTTCCGCACCAAGCCAGGTGAAAAGCCAGTCCCGATCATGCTCGCCATTGCAGCAGTTACTTTCTCAACCATGCACCAGAGCTCGCTCGGTTCGCTCTTCCTGCTCATGCCGGATAAGCTCAATCATCTCTGGTGGTCGCCCATGATGCCAGTCTCCTTCTTCCTCTCATCCATTGCGGCCGGTACGGCGCTGATGGTTCTGATCGAAATGTGGATTGCGAAAGCGTGGCATCGTTCATTGCGGATCAAACAGGTAGCTGCCATGGGCCAGGTCGCCTTCTGGGCTATGCTCGTCTATCAGGTTGTCCGCATCGGTGACTTGGCCTTACGTGAAAACCTGAACCTTCAGGTTGGCGGATCCAAGACACCACTCTTCCTCGCAGAAGTTCTGCTGGGCGGACTGTTGCCGCTGATCTTGCTCTCGACCGATAAGCTGCGTAACAACCCCGCGATTCTCGGGATTGGCTCGGCGCTCGCTGCGGCAGGCATCGTCTTCAACCGCATGAACGTCGTAGCCTTTGCCATGACGCTTCGTGGAGCAATGCCGCAGACAGCACCCGCACACTACTTCCCAAGCATCTTCGAGTGGGGAGTTTCTGTCGGACTGATCGCCGCGACCATCTTCCTATTTGGTCTGGGCGTACGCTATCTGCCAGTGCTGCCCGAAGAAACAGAGCACTGATTCAAATTGCAAACAGGTAAGCAAAAAAGCCTGGGCGTTCCGGTTCATCGGAGCCCAGGCTTTTCTTAATAGAACTCCGGAAACTTCCAAAGTCCTTATCGGGTTCGTTGTTTAGCCAGCATGCTTCAACTCAGGGACATCGACAGGTTCATCTTTTCCGATTGAGACATTCAGCATTCCTCCCAGGACCTCATCAGCGCGGGCCCGATAAACCGTCACCGAACCTGTATGCTTACCCCAGGCTTTTGGATCGATCTTGTCGCCGTTCTCTCCGAGCCGCTGCAAACGCTTCTTGTCTTCATCTGTCAGTAATTGGCCAGTAAGAGGCACAAGATGTTTGACGTTACCGGCTGTAATGTTCAGGTATTTCCCAACACCTTTTCCGTACTCGTCATGAATCAGCAAGAAGTGCCATAGCATACGTTCCTGCACGTCGCGTTCGCACTCGGAGAGCAGCATGCCCATGTTCAGGATCAGATCCTGCCGCTCCCAATCCATCATTGTGCAAAAACGAGCGCGGGCCTGAACGTAGTCGTTGCGACGTTCAATCACGTTCTGCGTCAACTTGCCGTGAACCTCAGGTGGGTCATAAGGCTTAGGCTCGGCCGTCTGGAGTCCGTTGTGAATGGAGGGCTCAAAGTTCACATGCGGGTTTTGCCCCGGTGCGACGTCGACAGAATAGGACATCTGTCCACCGCGTTGATTCGTGTGAACGCCCTCAACACCCTTCGGCTGATTAACCGGCAGTTGCAGGTAGTTCGGCCCCACGCGATATCGCTGCGTGTCCGAATAAGAGAACGTACGACCGACCAGCATCTTGTCGTCCGAGAACTCGAGTCCGTCGACAAGCACGCCAGTTCCCATCGCAATCTGCTCAGCTTCGTTGTGTTGATCTTTCACATTGCGATTGAGTGTCATGACTCCGACGTGACGAAGAGGGAAGCTGTTTTCAGGCCAGATCTTCGTATCATCGAGCGGATCCCAGTCGAGTTCCGAATGCTCACTGTCTTCCATGATCTGCACGAACAAATCCCATTGTGGAAATTCGCCGCGCTCGATCGCGTCAAAGAGATCTTTCGAAGCGGAACCAAGATCCTTGCCCTGCACACTTTCTGCCTCGGCTGCAGTCAGGCTGGCCACGCCGCACCGGGGATGGAAATGATATTTCACCAAGCAGGTTTTGCCCTCGGAGTTCACCATCTTGTAGGTGTTAACGCCGAACCCCTCCATGAATCGGTAGCCCGCCGGAATACCACGAGGGCTAAACAGATGCGTAAGCATGTGCATCGACTCTGGAGTCTGCCCCATAAAGTCGAAGATTCGGTTCGGTTCCTGCCGGAAAGTGACCGGGTCTGGTTTCAGCGAATGAATGACATCTGGGAACTTTACTGCGTCGCGAATAAAGAAAACTGGCAGATTGTTGCCAACAAGGTCCCAATTGCCGTCTTCAGTGTAGAACTTCACTGCGAATCCACGCGGGTCGCGTGCAACTTCCGACGAGTCGCGACCACCGATGACCGTAGAGAAGCGGATCGCCAGTGGAGTCTTCTTTCCCTTGCTCTGGAACAGCTTGGCTCGTGTGTACTTGGACGCAGGCGCATCGCCGATCATGCCGTCCGCTTCCAGTTCTCCATAACAAACAAACCCGCGAGCGTGTACAACGCGCTCAGGAATTCGTTCGCGATCGAAGTGGCTGATTTTTTCGAGAAAGTGATAATTTTCTAGTGTGGCTGGGCCGCGGCTGCCAATTGTACGCTGGGACTGATTGTTGAAAACTGGATGTCCCTGCCGGGTCGTAAGAGTATTGCCATCGTTCTCGTGCGATTTCTTCTCATCGTCTGCTGCCATGTATGTCTCCTAAGTTGCAACCTTTAATAGCGGGTCCACGCACCCTGACAGTTCAGTTCAGCAACCGTTTGGGCACGTTTAATTGGATGGTTGTCGCGGATGTGGGATATGAGGAAACGGGTCACCACCGTATTCAGACAGTCACGGGAGCCAAAGGGTTGCCCGCATCCAGTTTGTCTTTGCAAGTTCAGGCAAATACAGCGTCTCCACCTATTTAGAACTTCCCAGAAGACAAGTGGAGTTCCTGACAGAACATACTGAGAATCTCGGATATCGACAGGACTGTCACACGCTGATCCTTTTGGCTTCCGTCGAGCATCCATCGAGAGTGAATCTTTTCGGTACGGACATTCAGACATCCAGCTCGAGTTTCCTGAGCGACGGGCTTTCCATCACGGTTCAGCAGTTCCTGCCTACAGCCTCGGGGAGATATCCAGCCGTCCTCGCTCTCCACGGTTCAGGCGGCATTCATGAGGGTTGGGCCGAGCAACCAGCCAGACTTATGGCAGGTCAAGGTTACGCCGTTTTCGTAGTCCACTACTTTGAGAGAACCGGAACCGTATGGGCCGACAATGCCACCACCCGCACCAATTTTCCTGTGTGGATGAGGACCATTGGAGATGCGATCACCTTTGTCGGGCAACACGCTTCAGTGGACGCGAACCGCATTGGCCTGCTTGGGTTTTCCCTTGGTGCCTACCTTGCACTGTCAGTAGCATCGGTCGAGCCGCGAGTGAAGGCCGTAGTGGAGTTTTTTGGCGGAATGCCGGAAGAGCTGCATGGTTTCACGCGTATGCCGCCGGTGCTGATTCTCCATGGCGAGCAGGATCGAGTAGTTCCGGTAACTGAAGCAACGCGTCTGAAACAATTGCTAGAACGAACGAAGACTCCTTACGAAGTAAGGCTCTATCCTGGGGCGGGGCACGGCTTTAGCGGTCTGCAGCTTCTAGACGCAGGTCAACGGACGAGCCAATTCTTGAAACGCAATCTGTGAAGTAAGCCACGGTGGCGAGTTGGCAGTTCCTCGTGCCTCCATGTCACGGACGCTAATTCATTGCTCGGAGCGTAATGTGAAGCAGTTCACTGCGTTTAAAAAGGCGCATGCGTGGCCCCCAAGTCCCGGTGCCTCGGCAAACGATGGCGGTCATGTTTTGAATCCGGTAACGCCCCGAAATGATCGGGAAAGCGAGTTTCACGAGATACGTGAATGGCCAGATCTGGCCATCGTGTGTATGACCAGAGAGCATGAGTCCGATGCCTGCGCTGGCCGCTCGTTGTGTTTCAAGCGGAGTATGCGAGAGCAGGACGCTGGCACCTTGGGGTCTCTCACTCAGCACTTTTTTGACGATTGACGCGTGCGCCGGGCGCCCTCGAAATGCTACGTCATCAACTCCGGTCAGGACCAGCCCAGGGATGGGTTCGACACTTTCATCGCGAAGCACGTGAAAGCCCGCACGCTGAAAGAAATCGATAATCTTCATGCCTCCCGCGTAGAACTCGTGGTTTCCGGTTACAACATACACGCCTTTCACCGCGCGAAACTGCCGCAGTACCGGAAGCCAGTTGGCATAAGTCGTTTCATCGCCTTCAAAGATATCGCCCACCAGCAGCAGGAGATCGGGATGGAGAGACTCAAACTGAGCCGCACGTTCACTTGCCCAGCTATGGCCGAGTAGCGCTCCCATATGCATGTCGCTGGCCACCACGAGCACCGTCCCATCTGCCTCGCGGGGCAGTCCATCGAGTTCAACCTCATACTCCGTTACCACCGGGGAACGCCGCGCTTGGACCAACGCCACGGCGGTCATTAAAAGCGCCAGAACAAACGCTCCCGCCCTCAGCACAGGCAGTTGCGGGCGCGGCCCCAGACCAAATCCGGTGCAGAGATCGAGTGCGAGGACTGTAGAAAACATCAGGAAAAACGCGCCCACCCAGTAGGCACCTACGATTTCCAGCACGTGCGAGAACCGGTCGATGTTGTAGTGCTCCAGCACGCGCGAGACGATGTAACTTGCCCCAAGCAGGATCACCACGGGAATCAACAGCCGCGTTGGTACGTAATGTGCGATGAATGGAATTGAGAGCAGCCGCGAAACAACGTAAAAATGCAGGCCAGTCCAGAGAAGGCAGAGAATCAAGAAAAAGAGCACAGTGCAGGGATCCCCCGCTTTGAGTGTATAGAAGAAAGTAGCAATTCCAACTGTCGCGTATAGAATACACACCATCATCATGTCGGAGCAAAATCGTAAGATGGACGTGCAAAACAATCTGGCGCAGTGGAGAGCGAAAAGAGGACTCGGAGCTTCGCAATTAGCGGCTGCAGTCGGCATCAGTCGTCAAACGGTCTATGCCATCGAAGCCGGCAGCTACGTTCCAAATACTACTGTCAGCCTCAAACTGGCTCGCATCCTCGACACCACGGTTGAGCAGATCTTTCAACTCGGACCGGAGGAACCCGCCACTGCTGAGACATCCGAGGCTATTGTGCTGGGCGACCCGGAGTCGATGTCCCCCGGACAGCCGTTGCGCCTCTGCAACGTCAATCGCCATGTCGTCGCGGTAATTCCCGAGGCGGGTGCGTGGGGTTTGCCGCCCACCGACGCAGTTATGCTTTCGGCGATCCGTGCGGGAAAGCGACACGCGAATGCGAAGGTTAGGATGGTGGGAACAGATTGGAAGACCTCTTCCCGAATCCTGATCGCTGGCTGCGATCCGAGCGCTTCCCTCTTGGCAACTGCCCTGCAGAGGCAAGGATGTGAACTGGTAATAGCCTATGAGAACAGTTCGCAATCACTGGAATTGCTGCATGAGGGGCTCGTGCATGTGGCCGGTACACATCTCACGGAAAACGACGAGCTGTCACCAATAACAAAGTTGTTTCCCCGAAACTCTGTAGCGGTGATTTCCTATGCAATTTGGGAGGAGGGACTTGTGCTTGCCCAGGGGAATCCGAAAAAAATCTCCGGAGTGACCGATTTCATACGGAAAGATGTGAGGATTGCGAATCGCGAACCTGGAGCAGGCTGCCGAATTTTGCTGGATGAATTACTAAACGAACATGGCATCGCAGCTCGACAAGTCAAAGGATACGAGCGAGTTGTGCTCGGACAACTTCCGGCAGCACGTCTCGTGCAGAGCGGTGAAGTGGACTGTTGTATCAGCACTCAGGCTGGCGCGCGCACGTTGGGTCTGGATTTCATTCCATTGGTGCGGAAGCCATACAGGTTGGTCGTTCGTCGCAAGCAACTCGAGTTTCCACCAATCCAAACCTTGATCGAGACCTTGGGACGCGCTTCGTTCCGTCGTGAAGTGGAGACCTGCATTGGTTACGACATGCGTACTGCAGGTGACCGGCTTGACTAAATACTGCGGTCCGCTTCAGTTTGTCTTTTCGCCTGCTAGTCGAAAGTCCTTGTAGTGTATTTTGTACTTCTTCATACGCAGTCCGAGGATACGTCGAGTCAGCCCCAGTTCTCTCGCAGACTCAGACATATTGCCGCCGTATGTCTTTAATGCGTCAATGATCATTTCGTATTCGATCACTCCCAGCCTTGCATCCAGCCCTCCCTGCTGCACGGTTTCGGAGAAAATTGGCGTCTGGAGTGAAGGAGGAAGATTATAACCGTGAATCACGCCATCTTCGGCCAGAATGGTTGCGCGTTCGATCACGTTTTCCAGTTCGCGCACATTTCCCGGCCAGTGATAGCTCATCATCATATTCAACGCAGGAGTCGAGATCCTCTTAATATCCTTTCCCGTCTCCGCAGAGTAATGTCCAACGAAGTAATCCGCCAGCGCAATGATGTCGCTACCCCTCTCGCGCAAAGGGGGAATCGTGATGGGAAAGACGTTCAGCCGATAGAAGAGATCTTCGCGGAACTGCCCCTTCTCAACCATCTCAGCCAAATTTCTGTTAGTTGCGGCAACAATTCGAATGTCCACCTTGACGGGATGATTGCCGCCGACGCGTTCAAATGTCTTCTCCTGCAACACTCGAAGAATCTTTGCTTGCATGGAAAGCGGCAATTCGCCAATCTCGTCCAGGAAGATAGTGCCGCCATCAGCCGCCTCGAAACGTCCCTTCCGAAAATTCGTCGCTCCTGTAAAGGAACCCTTCTCGTGCCCAAAGAGCTCGCTCTCGATAATGCTTTCCGGCAACGCCGCACAGTTGAATTGCACCGAAGGACCATCCGGCTTCACCCCGGAATAGTGAATCGCGTTGGCCACAAGCTCTTTGCCTACGCCGCTTTCTCCTAGGATGAGAACCGTCGTCCTTGTTTTTGCAACCTTCTCAATCAGCGCATACACCTCGCGCATCCCCTTCGAGTTGCCAATGATGTTCGCCGGGTGGAATCTCTCCTTGAGCGCGTTATGAAGACGACGATTCTCATTGATCAGCGAAACCCTGTCCACATTTTCGAGTAGGTATATCTCAACGGCCTGCGCCATCATGGCAGCAATTACACTGATTAGCTTAACGTCAAGATTCAGCAGTACATCATTGTCATATTTACGCTCGGCGCTAATGGTCCCCAATACCTTATGCCCACGAACGATCGGCACGCAGAGGAACGACAGTTTATTGTCCTCATCGCTTCTGTCACGTGTCCGGCTCAAAAACTCTGGCTCGTCCCCAATGCGTGGGATTATCATCGCCTTGCCGCTTTCAACGACCTGTCCTGTGATCCCTTCTCCGAAGCGATAGATACCTCGAGATTCCTCCTCCTCCGTCAGCCCAAAACTCTCATGCACATAGATGCTGCCGGAGTTGCGGTCATACAGGCTGACAGTGCCGCGCACAACATTCATGTGCTGCTCCATCGTTCGCAACAAAATAATCAGGGTGTTAGAAAGGTCGGCGCCCTCGGCAATCAAACTGCTCATCTCATACAATAGGGGCAACGTCCTTATGCGACACTCGCCCGCGAGACAAATCCAGCGATTCTCGATATCTGACATCGCCCCCCTCTCTAACGCGGGATCACTGTCACCGTGTCCCCGTACTTCAAGCGACGTTTCCAGTTCACGACCTGCGCTAGCTGCGATTGCGAGCATGGCGTTCCGGGAACCAGGCACATTCGTCTCCATGAAATCTCCGTCTGAGACGGCGAGACAGTCTCAAGATCTCCCCGCCGCACTCTGTCGTATAGAGTGAATGCAAATAGTCATGGATGAAAGACAAAGTTTTTTATAGGAGTCATTCAAAAAACGCATATGAGTTCATGGGTAGAAGATGGATTAGCCTGTTACAAGAACTAAGCTACTCATCGCACGGTCCGTCCGAGACGCTCGTTAGCGAACATCTCGACGTACATTTCCTGGCTGCACTATTCGTGGCGGTCCGCAGCATATCAATTTGTAGTTGCGACTGTGCTTCTCCCAGCATTCCGACTGCATCGGCCCGGCATCTCTGACAATGCCGCATCTGCGGTAAATACCTTAAGGCGACGTTTCTTGCTGCTTTAACTTGGCAGTGCGATGGTTCCTCGATCTTCCCGAACGCAGTTTCTCCCACGGGGTACAGAGGAAGAATGTTTAGAATGTCAGCTCCAAGGGCAGCAACCTCGCGCGCAACTTCTTCAATGTGTTGGTCATTGACGCCAGGAATATAGATAGTGTTGATCTTGACCGTCACTCCCAGCTTGCTCAGGCGCGAAATTGACTCTGCCTGTTGCTTCCATAAATGCGCGGCCGCCTCCAGAGCGGTGTGGGTACTGCCATCCCAGTGCATCCACTCATAAATATTCCTCCCAATCTCTGGGTCCGCCGCATTGACGGTGACAGTTACGTGGGAAACACCGATGGCAGAAAGTTCGCCGACGTACGGAAGCAGATTGAGGCCATTAGTTGCGACGCACAGCAAAAGCTCGGGAAATTCGGCTTTTACCAACCGGAGAGTTTCCAGCGTTTCCTCGGGATTGGCAAAAGGATCGCCCGGACCGGCGATCGCGACCACACTCAGATTTGGCAGCTTCTTTACATATTCGCGGAGATACTCAAGGGCTTGGTAAGGAGTGAGTACCGCGCAGGTTACTCCAGGGCGGCTTTCATTGACGCAACTGAATTTGCGGCTGCAGTAGTTGCATTGCATATTGCACTTAGGTGCCACTGGAAGGTGGATGCGCGCATACGAGCGCCGCGCCTCTTCGTTAAAACAAGGATGAGCCCCAAAATCAATCTTAGGGGATTTGCTGTTATTGGAGAGGCTTTGGCTCACCGTACACCTCAATTCATTGCATGAACTCAGTTGACCACCGACGGAGGAGGTTGCGGCCAAAGCCGTCTATCCACACCCCACGCGATCCAACTCCTTCTTTCCAAGTGCAATTCACAAACCACTCCCCATTCAAGTCATTCACACCTGTAGCTCTGGCTTGCAACGCCTGTGCAGCCGTTCCTGTGCGTCGCTATTCTGGTGTTCCTTATGGAAAATAGTTACAGATGACCGCGCGGCGAAATGTACATTTACGTACATAACCAAAATCATCGGACAACTATGTACTTCAACCGCGTCGTCGTAGTGCACCCATGCCAAACTAGAGCGATAGAAATATGTGATACATGCAATAAATGATCTTTATCTGGCGTGGCGAGTTATGTTAGAGTTCCTGCTCAGAAGGAGTTTTACTATGAGTAAGCTGGCAATTATGGCTCCCGAAGAAGTACAGGACAGCATCTTAGAAGTGGTTGATTACGCTCTCGCGCACTTTAATGCGCATGAACATGCTTTTCGTCAGCGTGAAGAACTGGAACATAGCGACGGTTGCGCATGTTTCTACTGCTTTAAGACTTTCCCGACCGCAGAAATAAAGACCTGGGTCGACGATGACAAGACGGCAATCTGCCCAAGCTGCGGCATGGACTCGGTGATCGGGTCCGCCTCTGGTTTCCCTCTCACCAAGGTAGCTTTGCGAAGAATGCACGCAAAGACGTTTTGATCCGTAGGGTGTAAGACTATGGAAGCTCAAAGGGCATTGCTTAATAGCGATGCCCTTTTTCTTCTTATCGACAGCGGGTATCGCTACTTATGATAGATCTTCTCACTGATGCTTCATTTCAACGCATCCTCCCGCTCCGAGTAGGTCTGGGCATCGCATTCAAGGCGAGGTAGTAGCACTTCCTCTGTGTCACCATTTTGTTCGTTACCCGTAACTTTCCGCCAGGATGTTACGTTTCCGTCCAAAGCACCGTACTGGACTCCTCATCCCCTTTCCAGAAGTAACTCTCCTGATGCCTTTGATATAAGGGTTGCTTTCTCTGCGGGTTCTCAGCTTGTTATCGAGCGAAGTAAGTTGGCACCGCGATTGCAATGTCATTAGTTATTCGAACCACTAGCTTTTCGGAGAGAGGTGACTTATGAGAAAAATCGCGATCTATGGCAAGGGCGGAATCGGAAAATCGACAACCACTCAAAACACGGCAGCTGCCTTGGCGCATTTTCACGGCAAGAAGATCTTCATCCACGGCTGTGATCCCAAAGCGGATTCCACTCGTCTGATTCTGGGTGGAAAACCGCAAGAGACCCTGATGGATGTTCTGCGCGAGCAAGGGGCGGAGAAGGTCACCAACGACAAGGTCATCCGAAGAGGCTACATGGATATTCAGTGTGTTGAATCCGGCGGACCGGAGCCTGGTGTAGGCTGCGCAGGACGCGGCATCATCACGGCGATCAACCTAATGGAGGACAACCGCGCATATACCGACGATCTGGATTTCGTTTTCTTCGATGTGCTCGGTGACGTAGTCTGCGGCGGTTTCGCCATGCCCATCCGCGAAGGTAAAGCACAGGAAGTGTACATCGTTGCCTCCGGAGAGATGATGGCGGTCTACGCGGCCAATAACATCTGTAAGGGTCTTGTGAAGTATGCCAAACAGTCCGGCGTACGCCTTGGCGGCGTCATTTGCAATAGCCGCAAGGTTGATCGCGAGCGCGAGTTCATTGAGGAATTCACCGCCTCTATCGGAACGCACATGATCCATTTCGTTCCCCGCGACAACGTTGTGCAGAAGGCGGAGTTCAACAAGAAGACCGTCACAGAATACGACGACACTCAAAACCAAGCTCTGGAATATGGTGAGCTCGCCCGCAAGATTATCGAGAATCAGAATTTTGTTATTCCTAAGCCACTCAGCATGGATCAGTTGGAATCCATGGTCGTGAAGTACGGCATGACCGACTAACACGCAAAGAAGAATACGAAATGAATCTCGCGTGCTGCGAATTCAAACAGTAAAGGCCGTTTCCATTTCGATCTACGGATTCGGAGCAACCTTGAAGCTCAATGATTACCGGCGGGTGGAGAGCCATCTCGCCCCAAGATCTTAGGAGGTACTATCGATGCCCTATCACGAGTTCGATTGCAGCACGTGCATCCCTGAGCGTAAGAAACACGCTGTAGTTAAAGGCCCGGGTGAAACGCTAGCCGACGCGCTACCAGCGGGTTACCTCAATACGGTACCGGGCTCAATCTCCGAACGAGGCTGTGCTTACTGCGGAGCCAAGCATGTCATCGGCACACCGATGAAAGATGTAATTCACATCAGTCACGGGCCGGTGGGATGCACCTACGACACCTGGCAGACCAAACGCTACATAAGTGACAACGACAACTTTCAACTGAAGTACACCTTTGCTACCGATATGAAGGAAAAGCACGTCATCTTCGGTGCTGAGAAGTTGCTCAAGCAGAACATCCTCGAGGCATTCAAAGCCTTCCCGGATATCAAGCGCATGAGCCTCTACCAAACTTGTGCCTCGGCCCTGATCGGGGACGATATCAACGCTATTGCCCAAGAGGTCATGGATGAGCTTCCCGATGTAGACATCTTCGTCTGCAACTCGCCGGGGTTCCGCGGTCCCAGCCAGTCCGGAGGCCATCACACGATTTGTATTGCGTGGTTCAATGACAAAGTTGGCACGGTCGAACCCGAAATTACCAGCGACTATGTCATCAACTACGTCGGCGAATACAACATCCAAGGCGATCAGGAAGTAATGCAGGACTACTTTAAGCGCATGGGCATTCAGGTGCTGTCAACCTTCACCGGCAACGGCTCCTACGATGACCTGCGAGCCATGCACCGCGCACACTTAAATGTCTTGGAATGCGCACGTTCGTCCGAGTACCTCTGCAACGAGCTGCGGGTCAAGTACGGCATTCCTCGTCTCGATATCGATGGCTTCGGTTTCGAGCCGCTCGCTGATTCGCTTCGTAAGGTTGGTCTCTTCTTCGGAATTCAGGACCGTGCCGAAGAGATCATCCAAGCTGAAACTGCACGCTGGAAACCAGAACTCGACTGGTACAAAGAGCGGCTCAAAGGGAAGAAGGTCTGTCTCTGGCCCGGCGGCTCCAAGCTCTGGCACTGGGCTCGCGTTATTCAAGACGAGATGGGTGTCGAAGTCGTGTCGGTCTACACCAAGTTTGGTCACCAAGGCGATATGGAGAAGGGAATCTCGCGAGCTGGTGAGGGTGCCCTCGCCATTGACGACCCCAACGAGCTTGAGAGTCTGGAAGCCATGTATAAACTAAAGCCCGACTGCATCTTTACCGGAAAGCGCCCTGGTGAATTCGCAAAGAAGATACGCGTCCCTTATCTGAATGCGCACGCTTATCACAACGGCCCGTGGAAGGGCTTCGAAGGATGGGTTCGCTTTGCCCGTGACATTTACAACGCTATCTACTCACCTATTCATCAGCTTGCAATGCTCGACATTAGCAACGATGAGATACCTACCGACAAAGGCTTTGTGACGCGGAGGATCCTCTCTGACGCTAACCTGAGCGATGAGATACGGAATGCAGATAATCTCCGGCAGTACACCGGTAAGTTCGACATCATTCCAGATCTGCGCAACAAAACCGCCGAAGACTTTCCCTACTTACGGCAGGACAAACTAGAGAAAGCGATCTGAGGGAGATAGCGATGGAAGACCTGATGAAAGAGCGGATCGAGCAGTTGATCGACTACATCATGAAGCACTGCCTCTGGCAGTTTCATTCCCGCACATGGGATCGGGAGCGCCAGAATCGCGAGATTCTGACCAAGACGAAACAAATCTTATGCCAGGAGTCCGTCGAACCGGCGGACCGTCTGGATCGTTGCCACTGGGTGGATGCGGTCGTTTTAGCCGAGGCATACCGGAAGAACTATCCGTGGATCAACAAGCTGGATACGTCCGAGATCGCCGTGCTCATGAAGGGTGTTCATGAGCGTCTTGATTACCTCACCATCACCGGATCGTTGAACCTCGAACTCACAGATCAGCACTACTAAGGAGCGAAACATGGCTTGCAACGTCACAGAACGGCAGCGCGCCGGAGTCATCAACCCGATCTTCACCTGTCAGCCTGCAGGCGCTCAGTTTGCAAGCATTGGAATCAAAGATTGCATCGGCATTGTGCACGGAGGGCAGGGCTGCGTGATGTTCGTGCGCCTGATATTCTCGCAGCATTTCAAGGAGAGCTTTGAACTCGCGTCCTCCTCGGTGCATGAAGAAGGCGCAGTGTTCGGAGCTCTCAAACGTGTAGAGGAAGCTGTCGATGTCCTCCTTATGCGCTATCCGCACGTGAAAGTAATTCCGATCATCACTACCTGCTCCACTGAGATCATTGGCGATGATATCGATGGCCTCATAAACAAACTGAACGATGAACTCCTCCAGGAAAAGTATCCTGATCGCGAAATCCATCTAGTTCCAATCCATTCCCCGAGTTTTGTGGGAAGCATGATCAGCGGCTATGACTCAGCCGTAAAAGACATCGTGAAATACTTCGCGACCAAGAGTGAGCCCAACGGCAAACTGAATGTCTTCACCGGCTGGGTAAACCCTGGCGATGTTACTGCGCTCAAGCACATCCTGAAAGAAATGGATATCGATGCGACAGTTCTCTTCGAGATCGAGGAATTCGATTCTCCTCTGATGCCTAGCGGGCAACATGTCTCGCACGGAACAACGACCATCGACGACCTAAAGAGCACCGCGAATGCTTCGGCCTCTATCGCGCTCAATCGATATGAAGGTGGCAAGGCAGCGCAATTTCTTGAGAGCAAGTATGGTATTCCAGTCACAATCGGACCCACTCCCATCGGAATCCGCAACACCGATAACTTTCTGCAGAACCTGAAACAGATCACGGGTAAGCCGATTCCTCGATCGCTTGTAAAGGAACGCGGCATCGCCATCGACACGCTGACGGATCTCACGCACATGTTTCTGGCAGAGAAGAAAGTGGCGATCTACGGTAATCCTGATCTGGTTATTGGATTGGCACAGTTCTGCATTGACCTTGAGATGAAACCGTCTCTATTGTTGCTGGGCGATGACAATCCGAATTACGGAGAAGATCCGAGAATCAAGGAACTCAAAGAAAAGGTCGATTGGGAAATGGACATCATCACCAATGCCGACCTGTTTGAGTTAGAAGACAGGATCAAGAACAAAGGTCTTGAACTCGATCTTATTCTCGGGCACTCCAAGGGACGATTCACTGCCATCGACAATAAGATTCCAATGGTGCGTGTTGGATTTCCAACCTACGACCGTGCAGGCATGTTCCGTCATCCCGTGGTTGGCTATGCCGGCGCAATCTGGCTTGCCGAACAGATGGCCAACGCTCTCTTCACGGACATGGAATACAAGGGCGAGCGAGAGTGGAGTCTGAACGTCTGGTAATTGCGAAGCACATTTGCGGCTTCTCTTCGGGGGTACGCCGATAGGGAAGCCGCGCTTCTCAAAGAAACTGTACGGTATGTCGAGAGGTCGAAATGATAGAAGGCAACACTCTTGTCACGATCCCGCTAGTTCAGCAAACCTCTGAACTCGACGAAAAGGTAAGGGACTGGTATTTTGCCTATGGTTCCAACATGAACCTCGGGCAGATCGGTTCTCGCTGCAGTCGGCCCCTGACTGCAGGTGTCGCGAGACTAGCAGATCATCGGTTGTCGTTCTATGGACATTCCGAAATTTGGGACGGAGCTTTGGAAACCGTAGAGCCATCTCCCGGCGATGAAGTGTGGGGCGTGATGTTTTCGTTAAGTCGTCTCGACTGGGAGAGACTCGACGATTGGCAGGGCGCCCGTATGGATGGTGGCGGAATGTACTTTCACTTCCCAGCTATGGTTACAGCCATAGACGGACAGCAGCATAGCGTCCGCTTCTACAGAATGGACGTACAGGGAAGTCCGCGGAATCCTAGCAGGGAGTATCTCGAACACATCGCTCGTGGGGCTTCTGACAATCGCCTACCTCCTAGTTACATTGAGGCACTCATGGAGAGGGAAGCGGAGAAATCGTCCTACGCCGTCCCGATGCGAGGTAACACTGATCTCGCGAAGTTTGCAGGTATTTCCTGTGCAGAGTGCCCAAGTGGCGCAGCGTGAATTAGAAGCTATCCGGAGGATGACTGACATCATGAACATTGCGGCATTCGTGAGTGAAAGCGGGGAAATTGTCGACTTCTACGAAGAGGGTCAGCTCTGTCTCTTCGGAAAAGTCTCAGACGCCTGGAGCATAACAAAGGTAATCCCTCTAACGCTTAAAAGGGAGATGGGCCTTGCCGGATTAAGAGCGACACTGACGAACACTGTTACTCAACTGAAGGATTGCGAAGTCGTCCTGGTACGCGAACTAAGGGGAATTGTGAAAGTCTATCTAGAAGAACTCGGCTATCGAGTTTGGAAATCAGAAGGCCCCCTGATCGATCAGTTGGAAAACGTTTCGTATCGCGAGCAAGAGATGCTTGCCGAAGAAGATATAGCGGTGCCAAGCCCCTTACCAGTGGGGGAAGCTGGAGATGACACCTATCGCATCAACCTCGTTGAACTCATTCAGAGCGGCATACCGCATGTATCCCGCGAGGTTTTAATGCCATTTTTCGAAACGGTCTCGTTCCAAAAGTTAGAGATCGTATGTGAGCACATACCAAAGTGGTTTCCAATGGAGTTAGAAGCATTAGGACTCAGAGTTGGAAGCCAGACGCAGGCTGCCTTGGTCGACGGGATGATGACGGTAACAGTTGTTCCGAAGTGCGGACCTCGCAGCTGTCCTCCCGGTAAGAGAAGCAAAGGCTTCTCATGTCATTGCGGCTAGACATTCAGACTTTGCGCACAGGCACAAAGCGCAGAGATCCGTAACACTCAGGAGATAAGAAATGGAAGCGCATCCTCACGGCGCCATGCGTCGCAAAGATCGAGTAATTTCAGATCGTGCAGAAATCGATACAATTCTGGCATCAACCAAAGTCATGCATCTCGCCCTCGCGGATGGGGACATTCCATTTCTTGTTCCGGTTTTCTATGCTTATGACGGAACTTCTATCTACTTTCATTCCGCAAGCGCTGGAAGCAAGATCGACATCTTGAAGCGCAATCCGAAGGTCTGTTTTGAAGTGTCGATCGATCACGGTGTAATCGAAAGCGATCAGGCCTGCGACTTCGAAGCCAGGCACCGCACGGTGATAGGTTTCGGAAGAGCAAACTTCGTTGAAGAGGAAACAGAGAAGGTTCAGATCCTCGACCGCATCGTTGGGCGGTTCACTAACAGGCAGTTCGACTACCTGAGAACCAACCTCCGCCACACAGCAGTAATTCGCATCGAGATCGAGTCAATCAAAGGAAAGAAACACGGTTTTTGATGTAGGAGGCGCGGGGCGTTGGAATTAGATCTGATTCGCTTATTCTCAATATCGCGCAGACAGGTTATCCTTCTTAATCAAGGACGTTTGGGAGGATGATATGGCGGAATTGTCGGAATCGGATACCAACCCGGAACCTATCGTATTTAACGGGAATCCGCGCGAGTTGTATTACTTTGCTTACGGTTCCGACATGAATAAGGAACAGATTCATGTGCGATGCGCTGATCCCAAGGTTGTTGCCGTAGCGAAACTTCCTCATCATATGCTGACCTTTGGGGGGTATTCCCCAGTCTGGGACGGAGCAGTGGAAAGCGTCGTGGCTTCAGCGGACCAAGATGTTTGGGGAGTAATGTACGATCTCAGTCTTTCGGATAGAGACCGGCTCGATGCTTGGCACGACGCTCGCATGGACGGATCAGGATCCAGCTTTCACTGTCCTGCTACGGTCACCGACAATCAAGGCAACCATCACACTGTCCTACTTTATAAAAGAGACGTACGCGGCACGCCGCAGACTCCCAGTCGGGAGTACCTCGATTACCTTGTTCAAGGTGCCGTCGAGAACAAGCTTCCTTCCGACTACATAGAGAATTTGCGTCGAGTGGAATCCCGGAAAGCCGAGTACGAAGTTCCTAAGCATAGAAGGTCCGGCGGCGAGCCACTCGTCGAGATAGACTGCTCCCAATGCACCGATGGCGGACTTACCATTCCAGACTTCCTGACTAATTCGTAGCCTGGGTTGTAAGTAATTTACGTCATCTCCAGGGCGACGATGACGCTCTCAACGTCCGGTTGCGGCCGCGGCCAGATGAACATTCGAACTCAGGGCGAATGCGTACCACGCTACTGTTCCAATGGCAGCCAGAGCAACACCAAATCCTACGCAAAGGTATCCCATAAGGGCCTTACTCTTCGGACTTTCAATCAACTTCCATAGAATCGCGCCTGACCATGCGCCGTTGGCAATATGGAACACCGTGCCGATGACTCCAACAAGCAGCAACAGAATCGTAATGGAGTTTACTGCCGGTGTATTCCAGGGATGGAAGGCCGACGCTGTGTACGCGAACGCTGTACCGTCTGGCGCCCCTGTCGCTGTAGGGCTTAGAGGATGCGCCGCGCTCCATCGATGTCCCCAGTCCCGCATCGCCGCAACATGAGGCACCAAGAATGTCAGCATTGCCAGTCCACTCCATCGCTGCATGAAGTAGCGTAGCTTTCCGCCACGGTCGCAGCGCTTCACGTTGTACTGCACGCCTTCCTTCGCGAGCAAATACAGACCGCTTCCAGCCTGCAGCAGCATGGGCAATAGGATCAGTAGCAGCACCGCACCTGGAAGATAGGCAAGGGATCGATGAACCAAGCCAACAGTGTGCTCATAGCTTTGCGGATTCAGCCCGGTCATGCAAATGAAGAAATGCGCGCCAACGAAAAGCGCCAGCCACAGTCCGATCGCCGAATGAAGTTTCCTAGGCGGGCGCAGTTTTCCGCACTTGCACGCCTGCTTGGCCTCCGCCGGTCGTGCCTGCAGTAAAGGATGGTTGTACGCCGTCGGGGAAGCCCCCGGCACGGTCAGGGCCATGTCTTCTGAAGCTTGCACGTTCTTTGGCACGTGAACCTCCCAAGAACAGGAGGACTTCGGAAGTTCGCTTGTCCGCCAGTTAGCATCCAGAGTGGGACCAAAGAGTCCAATTTACAAGGCAAAGTTTTTTATAGGTGTCATTAACTAAACCGCAATAGACTTAAAGATGCGTCGACCTTCCCCACCGCTGTTGTACCGTGTCGTGTACTCAACAACCGGCGCATCCTTTCCCAAGTATATTGATATCGCCAGAGGGCGCGACGTTGTGAGCAGTTTCTACTGCCATGTCACTTGCCGAATGTTGAGATCATGTCCCTGATTGCTTCCGGTCTCTATCACTTGGGGAATGGAGCCGAGGTCCATTTTTATTGCCAAGCTCTTACTTCGAGCACGCAGTGACCTGCTCAGTAGAGACGCTCGGATGAACAACACCTATGCGCAAGTCAAGTCGCCAGATGTGGCGTTCGTCGAGGCCAACATGCATCGCGTTTTCTGGCGTCTCTTTCCAGATGGCATTCATGCCTACGCGACGTCCAATTGGTTACCGTCCCTAGCATGCGGAACTTCAAGCATCAACTGGCGCAGGCGCTCAGCAATCACCTCAACGTTAGGGGACTTCAGGATTGCTGAGTGATCGCCGGGGGCATCGTGAAACTCTCCTCCATTCCCCACCAGCGGTCGCCAATCTTTTGCCGGATCCCAGAACGATCCACGACGATCTTTTGACTGGAAATATGCGAGTCGCCCACCGTACGGCTTGGGCTCGTACTGAGCCGCTGCTATATGCAAGAATCGGGAGTAGTCATTTCCCAACGAGTCTGAGGTCAATTCGGCACCGCGAAGCCAACGCTTATCTCGCTCTGGATCCAATATGTTATGCAAGCGAGGGCCCAGATACGATCCCCACTGCTTCAGCGGAGTCCCCCTGAGCTGGCGAGCATGGTATATTTCTTTCTGCATTCGCTTGAACATCCTGTCGGCAAGCGAAGGATTGTCGCGGCTCTTTGGGTATAAAGCGTCCACCATGACGAGTAACGCCACGTCGGCCCCCATCACACTTAACTGCCGCGCCGTTTCGTAAGCCAGAACTGCTCCGGCGCAAAAACCGCCGACCATGTAGGGTTCCTCCGGGTAGCGCTCCTTAATGATGTTGGCAAGAGTGCGTCCAAGTCCTTCCATGAGGAACGACCGGTCGAGGCTCTCCCATTGTTCGTTTTGCATCCAGATGGGCAGTACTTCGCTGACGGGCCAGAGATTCGCCGTCAAATCCCGCAGCGACTGGTCGCCACCGGCCCACAGCAGCGGAGCGACAAACCTGCTCTCACGTCGGGAGGCACCACCGTCCATGAACCTTCTCCGAGGAGCGGTCGCATTCACTTTCTCTGCCAGCAGGTCAGAAAACTCACGCAAAGTGGGGTGCTGGAATAGACTTGCAACTGGCACCCGTACGCCCAATCTGCTCTCCACGATCGACAGAAGTCTGGCAATCAAAAGAGAATGCCCACCGAGATCGAAGAAGTCATCGTTTCTGCCTACATGCTCGAGATTGAGAACCTCGGCCCAAATTGCTGCGAGAGTGTTTTCGATCTCGGCTAGTGGTTCCTCAACATCGCCAGTCGAGTAGGCATCTGCATCAGGGACAGGCAACGCCATTCGGTCCATCTTGCCGTTAGACGTCAGTGGAAAAGAATCCAGACGCACATACGCTGCAGGAACCATGTAGTCGGGCAGGCACTTGAATAGGTGCGAGCGCAAAGTCTCTATTCTTAGAGTGTCTTCTTTTTTCGTACTTATGAAATAGGCAATCAAGCGCTTGTCACCGGGCGTATCTTCGCGGGCGATCACAACCGCATCCAGTACTTCAGAGCATTCAGCCAGCCGCGCCTCGATCTCGCCCAGTTCAACACGAAAGCCCCTGATCTTTACTTGGAAGTCATTGCGGCCCACAAACTCGATGTTGCCATCCGCCGCCCACTTTCCCAGATCCCCGGTTCGATACATCCGCCCTCCAGCCTTGGATGTGAACGGATCGGCAACAAACCTCGCCGCTGTCTGCTCTGGACGGTTCAGATAAGCGCGCGCCACGCCGGCACCGCCAACGTACAACTCGCCTGTCACGCCCACAGAAACAGGCTGGCCGTAACTGTCCAGTATGTAAACGGTCAGATCAGGAATTCTGCAGCCAATTGGACTAGCGCCGCGCCGCAGAGTATCTACCTGTTCAAGCACCCTGTAGGTCACGTGTACAGTGACCTCGGTGATGCCATACATGTTGATGAGCCGAGTGCGGGAAGCTCGGTTCTGCTCATACCACGGCTTAAGCGTGGACACCTCAAGTGTTTCCCCACCCAAAACCACATACCGCAATCCATGTGACGCCTTGCTCCTCTCCTGTGCACATACCAACTGACGAAATGCGCTGGGTGTCTGATTTAGGACCGTTACTCCTTTGCGACAGATCAGGCTGTAAAACTCCTCCGGTGATCGAGTTACACTCTGGGGAACGATAATCGAGCGCCCACCGTATAGTAGTGCCCCCCAAATCTCCCATACTGAAAAATCGAAAGCGTAAGAGTGGAATAGTGTCCACACATCCCCTTTTCCAAACTCGAACCAGCGTTTAGTGGAGCTGAATAGCCGCGTGACATTTGCATGTTCGACCATGACGCCCTTGGGCACACCGGTAGAGCCGGAGGTGTAGATGACATAGGCGAGATGATTTGGTGTGAGTCCGACAGTGTCGGGATCGGGGTTGCTCTCGGTCGAACGCTGCCATCCTGGAGATTCATCTGTGAATACGAGGATGGGCAAGGCTGGACGTATTTCTGAGAAGAGACTTCTTAATCTACTCTGGGTGAGCAGTGCAACAGGATCACTATCGTTGAGCATGAAACGGAGCCGTTCGACCGGATAGGCGGGATCAAGAGGCACATACCCTCCGCCTGCTTTGAGCACTGCCAGCATGGCGACAATCATCTCGAAGCCACGCTCAAAGCAGATAGCCACACGCGCATCCGGCCTTGTGCCCAGTTCGCGCAGGTAATGTGCCAAACGGTTGGCACGCCGGTTTAGTTCGGAGTAACTCAGTTCTTTATCGTCATAATCCAGAGCCACTGCGTCCGGGGTCTTTGCCACCTGCTCTTCAAACAACGTATGCACACACGAACATGGATACAGCTTGGGATTCTGTCCCCACGACAACACTTGCGCCTGCTCTTCCGTTGTGCTGAGATTCAGATGCGAAATCCGCTCGCCGGGAGACTTAATGGCATGGCCCAACACTGTCTCAAACTGCCGAGCTATGCGTTCGATGGTGGGGTGCTCAAATAAGTCGGTGTTGTAGTAAAAAGTTCCGCGCAACCCTTCTTCATATGGCGCGATATCGAGCGTGAGGTCGAATGGCGTGACCCCACGATCAAAATCAATTCGCTTGGCCACAATGTTCTCCATCGCCAAGAGCGGATTTTCGATATTGCGGTACTCAAACATCACCTGAAATAACGGTGAGTAAGCAGAACTCTTCCTCCTCCGAAGTGCGTCCATTACGGCATCGAATGGTACTTCCTGGTGTGCGAGTCCGCCGACCACCGTTTCCCGCACCCGCTCAAGAAACTCGCGAAAGGTGGGATCGCCGGTCGTGCTGGTTCGCAACACCAGTGTATTGATGAACAACCCAATCATCGCCTCGACAGATGGGTGGTTGCGGACCGCGACGGGCGTGCCGACGACAACATCTTCCGTGCCCACATAACGATGCAGCAACACATCAAAAGCCGCTAATAGCACGGTGAAAACCGTCGCGTTGCTGGCCCGGGCGAGCTCCTTGCATCGCCCAAGTATCGTACCGTCCAGCTTGAAACTGACGGAACTGCCTCTGTAGTGAGTCTTCGGTGGCCGAAGAAAATCATGCGGGATTTCGGTCAGCCGAGTGATGTCTGCCAATTGCTGTTTCCACCACGCAAGTCCTTCGGGACTTGACTCTGCCTGACGGGAATTTTGCCAGGCTGCGTAGTCGGCATACTGGGCGCATCGCGAATGAGCGAGCGTTCCGTTGTACGCATTGGCGAAGTCGCGGACGAGCACAGGCTCGGTGGATGCATCGCATGCAATGTGATGCGCCACCAACAGGAGAACGTGCTCATCGGGTGTAAGGCGCGCCAGAGCACAACGCAACACTGGGTCTGTTTCCAGGTTGAACGGACGAGCAGATTCCTGATGTATCCAGTTTGTGATCGCCAACTCTTGCTGATCGCTGGCCTGGTCGCTGAAGTCCACTATCGCCACGGAGAACGCGTGTGTGTCGCGCACCACCCCTGTCACTACGCCTTCGCGCTCACAATAATTTGTGTGCAGAATTTCATGCCGCTGCACCACTGCACTCAGGCTCTGCTGCAAGCGAAACAGGTCGAGGTTGCCCTTCAGCCGATAGGCAAACGGACGGTTGTATATCGGAGCCTCCGGCTCGAACTGCGAGAGAAACCACATCCTTTGCTGGGCGGATGTCAGCAGTACCCCATCCGCACCGTTAACAGAAGGCAATGTGGGATCGACGGAAACGCTTTGCGATTGCGCTTCAATGAATGTTGCCAGCTCGCCAATCGTCGGCGATTGAAACAAACGAGGCAACGAGAGCTCTACTCCAAAGGTGTAACGTATTCGTGCGATAAGCTGGCTGGCAAGAATCGAGTCTCCACCGGCATCGAAAAAATTGTCATGAATCCCTTCGCGCTCCGATTTGAGGACCACGCGCCAAATCTCCGCCAGACGAATCTCGGTGTCGTTGCTCGGCGCGCAATACTCTAACCTAGGTACTTTCGGTAATTCGGCAACAACATTGAGTCCGAGTTTTTCTGCTAATCCGATGCGCTGTGGTTTGCCCGTCGGTCCCTTGGGTAAATTCGCCAGAAATACGATTCTTTCCGGTACTTTGAAATCGGCCAATGAGCGAGCAGCGTGTTCGCATAATTCCAACTCACTGGCGGACGCACCGGTCTTGAGCACTACAGCAGCAGCAACCTTTTCTCCAAGAACCGAATCCGGCAGAGCGAATCCCAACGCTTGCTCCACTGCCGGATGCGAGAGCAGAGCGTCATCGATTTCGCATGGAGGAATCTTCTCGCCACCACGCACGATCAGTTCCTTGATGCGACCGATGAGAAAGAGGTCTCCTTCTTGGTCGAAGCGTCCTTGGTCGCCCGTGTGAAACCATCCGTCGCTAAACGACTTTTGGTTCGCGACGGGATTATTGTCGTATCCATTGGTAACGTTACGTCCACGGATTACAACCTCGCCCACCGCACCGTTAGACAAGAGCGCACCAGCATCGTTCATAACGGCAACTTCAACGCCGGTTGGACACCCAACCGACCCCGGTTTTCGCGGCGATGGAGGCAGTCTATTGCATGTCATCTGGTGAGCTGCCTCGGTCATGCCATATGCCTCAAGCACTGGCACGCCGAAGACGCCTTCCAATCGCGCCAGCATTGTCACAGGAAGCGCCGCCGAACACGACCTTATGAAGCGCAATGGGTTGGACGCGATGATCTCGCGATTTGCGTCCGCCCTTGAAAGCACGCTGTGATGCATCGTTGGTACGCCCGTGTACCACGACGGTCGGAACTCACCCAGCCAGTCAAAGAAGGCCGTAGCCTGATACCCCGGAGTGCACACGACACTAGCCCCGACGCTGAGCGACGACAGCACAGCACCCACCAGTCCATGAATGTGAAACAACGGCATGATGTTCAGGCATCGGTCGCTTGCGGAGAGCTCTAGCGATTGCGCGACGTTAGCTGCCGACACACAAAGATTCTCATGAGTCAGCGGCACAAGTTTCGGACGCGATGTGGTGCCTGACGTGTGTAGAACAAGCGCAACATCCTCCGCCATGACTCGCTCCAGCAAGTGTGAACCCGTCTCAATTTCTCCCATCCCAATCTCAAAGCGGCCCGCTTCACCTTGCTTACTGCGATGCAACTCTGCGATCTCAATATCCAGAGAGCGCGCCACATCGCGGATCGGTGAGTCAAGTTCTGCGTCCACGATGACCAGCTTAGGATTTAGGTCAGAGAGGTAAAACTCGATCTCGCTTGCCTTGTATGCCGGGTTCAGCGGAGCGCACGCTGCCACGGAGGCGATTCCAAGAAAGAGGCTTGCCATCTCAGCTCCGTTCGGCATCATAACGGCGACACTATCCTTACGCCCCACACCCCGAGCAGCGAGCCATCGTGCCGTCTGATCCATCTGGAACATCAGATTCTGGTAACTCGCGGACGGCTTGCCGCAAGCCAAAAGCGCATCCGCGTCTGGAGTACGTTTTGCAACCGCAGCAATCATGGAAGGCAGATCAGAGGCGACTACTTCAGGCAGGGACATCATTGTCAGGAACTCTCCATCTGGCTCTACCGTCAAGAAGTTAGTCAAAGCCATTCAGAATGACCGAGGCCAATGTACCTAGGCGGGTTCGTGTAGCACTATTGCCAAGGGTGCTACGGAAATGTTCAGTTCTCGCGTACTGTTGGTGTTCGTGTTGATTCGTATCCGTCTTAAAACGTTGTTAATTATTTCTGCGATGAGTCATAAAAAGGCGTGAATCGGACGGGGTATCTCGCCGTCGCGTGTAACGTTATGTTGCCACAGAGATGAATGCGATTTGAGAGACAATCGAGTCCTGTCCGGAATGCCTGTAAACCAGCCGCACCTGACACAAGGGAGATGCCATCAATCACTTGCGACCTCGGGCAACTTGCACGCAAAACGGTGCCCAGAAGCGCACTGTGCCTTTGCTTTACTGTCAGAATCCATCAGCACTATCAAACAGGCGTCAGCTTTCATGAGGGACCAGCTACGGTCCTGAGTGCACCTTGTGCTCCTCATAGACAAGGTGCCCACTGGGAATGCGTTCACAGGTCTCATTACCCAATAGGATTAGTTTTTATCTCCTCCATCGGGGCTTATCCCCAAGAGCAATCCCCTCCATCATCAATGTTAGACAAGGGCCCGGCGGATGGCTATTCAGCGGTGCTTGCGTAAGGGAGACGAGAAGAGTCAGGAACAACATGGTATTCGGTTTTCATCGGAGACCCAGGATGGGCCTAACATTATCCCGGACTGCCGCATGGCATGTGCTCTACCCACAAGGACCAAATTAATACCGACCTGTTCGCATTTTTCAAACGCGAAGGTCGGGTGGCAGCTAACTACCTATTGCCAAGCTAGTGCCTGGTCTTTTGCATTCTGCACGGCCGGGAATTTCATTCTCCACGCGCCGTCCCACATTCAAGCGTTTGGGCGCTAGAAGTAATTCTGCGGGCAGTGTTCTTCGAACTGTTCTTAACAATATAAGTTAGCTGATCCTATACGCTGGCTTCTCAAAGGGAGGTTTTATGGCCGGAGTCGATGTGCTTCTCAAACCTGAAGAGTGCGCTATGTTGCTGGTTGACTTTCAGGCGGGACTGGCCTTTGGCGTAGAGTCTATCGCACGACAAACCGTTCTGAACAATGCGGTCGCATTGGCTCGAACTGCGGAGGCGTTCCATGTTCCAGTGGTCGTCTCCACTTCCGCGTCTCGCGTCTACAGCGGATCGCTTTTACCGGCTTTGCAGGAGGCGCTTCCGTCAACTATTCCTGTCGAGCGAAAGAATATGAACGTGTGGGAGGATGCTGGGGCTCATCGATCAGTGATCGAGACAGGGAGGAAGAGGCTGATTGTCGCTGGACTCCTTACCGAAGCTTGCGTTTCGTTTCCAGTCCTCTCTGCCTTGAAGGACGGATTTGAGGTGTTCGTTGTTGGCGACGCATGTGGGGGCTTGAGTCTCATGGGACACGAATTAGCGCTCCGTCGCATGGAGGCTGCCGGTGCTCAATTGACCAGTTGGATTCAGGTTCTCCTCGAATTCCAGCGCGACTGGACGAGACATGACACCTACGAAAGTGCACGGGCCATCGTAGTAGCAAATGGTGGCGGTTACGGCATGGGGCTTGCCTATGCCCGAGAGATGATTCACCCAATCTGAATGGACTTAGGAAGTCTGCTTCGCGGCGCTCCGGAGACTGAATTTCCTGGCAGGCCATTCCTCTTCGTCAATGTAACAAAGCGTCCGTTTTCAAATTCGCTTAACCCATCTTCTCCCCCGACCAGAATTCGCCCTGGTCGAGTGCTTGTTATCGTAAAAACCCTTCCGCTCTGCAATCCATCTTTTCGCGAGAAAACCTTGAACGTGCCATTCTCAAAAACAGCAACCTCGCCGTTCTCAAAGCCAAACCAAACTCGTCCCTGTTGGTCCGCGAAAATGACCCTGCAATGAAACTTCGGAAGACCTTCAGTCCGGCGAAACTCTTTCCAGACTCCACCGCGAAGCCGCAGAACATGTGTCTCACTTTCTTTACTCCAGAGTGTGACCCAGAGGTTTCCCTCCGAGTCCTTGGCAATGCCTTCTACAGACGCTCGGTCTTGAAGTCCCTTGGCATGCTCGTGGAAGGCGACACCTCCTACAATGTGAGCCAGTCTGAAACTTCCGCCCACCCACACGGTGTTCTGTGCTTCCGCATAGAGGCTGAGTATGCGATTAGAATCTGTGCTCGAATAACGGGGTAGGTGCGTATGGCTGATCTGTCCGCCGTGAATGCGATGTATCGAGTCGCGGGTGTAATTCATTACCCACACACTCCCGTCGCGAGTTGATGAGAGAGCAATTTGTTGGTCAGGGGTCAAACCCTCCTGTGCAGAAAGAGAGGTCACCTTATTCTCACGGAAACGGTCAAGTCCGCCTGCCGTGCCAAACCATACATTGCCTTCGCGGTCTTTGAACGCAGAATAGACCATCGCGCCAGATAGCCCTTCCCTCGGCAGAAAACGTTGGAGCGCGGACTTGCGAGCCTCTCGATAGTCGGCGAGACGGCGTACGCCTTTCTCAATCAGACCTACCCAAATGCTTGCTCCTTCATCAAAGAGCAAACACATCGATTCGCCATTGAGGGTAATTTTCTTCTTGAGAGGTTCACCTGTAATGGGCCTGACTGTGCGGCCTGTCGTATCGGCAATCCAGATAGCCCCATCCGGCGCCTCGGCTATCGTCCGAACCATTCCTACAACTTCACCGGTCGTCGCAAAATGATTTGAATCAGGTGCAAGGGTGAGAATCGTGTTTCGACGAACTGTATCTTTGCCTAGTCCGAAGTCCAATCCATCCGTTGCCACCCAGAGTGTGCCGCGACGGTCAACCAGGAGCGATTGTGCTCCGGGTGCAGGATATCCGGATTCCGCCCCGACTTTTTCCCACTTTCCGTTCTTAAATCTGCCAAATCCATATGCCCCTGCCACCCAAATCACTCCGTTTTTGTCCTCGACGATGGAGAGTATTCCGCCACTCGGAACGCCACCTCCAGCCAGATACCCGCGCAAGCGGTTGTCCTGAAGATGGGCGATTCCACCAGAACCGTAACCTATCCATAAGCTTCCATCCCGTGCAGTGCAAAGCGACAGGACCGCCGAACCCGGAACTCGCTCGCCGAACACGGGTTCCCAGGCAGTGAAGCGAATCCCGTCAAATCGATATAGCCCGGCTTCGGTTCCGAGCCACAAGTATCCGTTTGGTGTTTGTGCTATTGCTCGGACCGGCCCAGGTAGTCCGTCGGAGGCCGACCATGAGGTATGTGTGAATTGGCTGATTAACTTGTGTGGATCAAGCGCCAGCGCATGACCGGCAAGCGCAATCGTCAGCAGAAAAGCAATACCCGTTCGGGTGAAATGCATGAGCCGACTGGAATGCGAGATAAAGTGTCCGCAACGCAGCCGTCCAGAAACTTTCAAGCTGAACTTATCCTTTCCGAAGCCGCAGTGGTAGCCACTAATCGGGGCGTGGCAGGTCTATATACGTCGAGACGAAGTTACAGCTTTACTTGCAAGGTGAAATTAGGATGCATGCTTGTTTGTGTGATTCATCGTGGAGCCGTTAATCGCGGTGCTTAAGTCCGCCCGATACGCGCGAGCGGGGCACCTGCAAATTTGATGTTCCAATCTGGTTCAAAGACTCGGGATAGTTAGGACAAGTTTGTGTCGAGCATGTCGATCAGTTTGCCTGAGACCACTTCCTGGGAGATCCTTCACCCCGTGGGAATACTGAAGAGTCCTTAGGAGGCGCGAGTACACTGAGCGCCAGGTTGCCGGAGGTCAGATTACTGGTGAAAAACGAAGAATCTTCGAATTGAATTGAGCATCCAAAAGCCAGTTATGCCTCAAGCGCAAGTTAGTGCATCAGCGGAAAAGAAACCGACAACTCGAATCCTGATCGTCGACGATCATCCTCTGCTGCGAGAAGGAGTTAAAGCCGCCCTCTCCAATCAGGAGGATATGGCGGTAATAGCCGAAGCCACGACTGGGCGAGAGGCCATTGACTCTTTTCGGGAACATAGACCTGATATAACCCTCATGGATCTCCGCCTGCCGGATATGTCGGGTATCGACGCGATCATTTCCATTCGCGCCAGTTTTCCTGGGGCGCGCATTATCGTGCTCACGACTTTCGGCGGAGACGTCCAAGCTTTGCGCGCCATGACTGGAGGTGCGTCAGGCTATCTCCTCAAAAGTACACCTCGCAAGGAGTTGCTAGAGACAATCAGGGCAGTGCATTCGGGACGCCGTCGAATACCCGCTGAGGTTGCGTCAGAAATGGCCGAACACGCCGGTGAGGAGGTCTTGACGCGCCGTGAAATCGAAGTTCTTCAAAAGGTAGCGTCTGGTAATGCCAACAAGAACATCGCTGACAAGCTTTCGATTTCGGAAGACACCGTCAAGGCGCACTTAAAGAACATCATGGCAAAGCTTCGTGCCAACGACCGAACACACGCGGTTACAATCGCGGTATTGCGGGGCTTCATCGATATCTAGTTCTTTATCCCATCCCCTATGACTTAGGACGGGCTGGCCTCGCGAACGGGAATTCAACTCCGAACAATTCTGGGCGGTTTGTCGGCTAATTGATCCTGACAATCTATGTTGGCCACTTTTGGGGAAGTTTCGAAAAGCCTCAGAAGAAAATGGAACAGCTATTCTGGCCACTATTCGATTACCCAACTTAAATCAACTACTTGCGAGTTGGTGAATTATCGTTTGCCAATCCATGCCCTGCGTATGACCATGGACGCGTGCGGGTTCCAAGCATCAATTTCAGAGAAGATCTGGTCTTTCCGAGTGTTCTTTGGCATTCTTGCTAGGATGTCCAATAGGATGAGAACAATATCGCAGGCCGGGGTGCTCTTAATGCTGGTCGCATTAGCGCCCATTGGGCAAGGGCGTGGCACTGTACGCTCTGGGACGCTCAATGAGAAATTGCGATCGGCATTTGGAAATCAGCAGGGCGCGGCGGTCGTAGTGCGAGTACAGGATGCGCAGTTGCTGGCGGCGTACAACGGTTCTGTTCTAACACGAACGGTTGCGACGCCGGGTTCCAGCATCAAGCCATTCACGTTGCAATATTTACTTCAAAAGAGACTTCTCAAACAGTCCGACCGCATTGCATGCAGGCGTCCACTGATGGTCGGCGGAGTGCGGCTGAATTGTTCGCATCAGGGGGGGCTTGGCGCGTTCAACGCAGAGGAGGCGCTGGCCTTTTCCTGTAACTCGTATTTTACAGAGGCAGCCAAGCGTCTGCCCCCAGGCGAGTTGGAGCGCTATCTGCGCGAGTTGGGGTTTGAGCGTCCAAGCGGACTGATGGCCGGCGAAAGCGTTGGTCGGATATCGACGGCCGAGACGATGGCCAGCCGGGAACTGCTGGCGATCGGGGCTGAGGGCATCGAAATCACTCCGCTCGAACTGGCCCTGGCGTATACGCAAATTGCACGGTGGCAGAGTGCTCCCACGGCAGCTCAGCGAGTGGTGCTCGATGGGTTGGGCGGAGCGACAGATTACGGGTTGGCACAACTGGCGCAGACCAAATTAGTGAAAGTAGCAGGCAAAACGGGTACCGCTTCAAATCCTGGGAATGCGAGCACACACGGCTGGTTCGCGGGATTCGCTCCGGCCGACAAGCCGCAAATCGTGGTCGTGGTCTATGTGGAGCACGGGCGCGGTAGCCTGGAGGCTGCCACAATCGCGCACAGGATATTCGAGAGCTGGAAAAGCGGTGTGAAGTGAAGCGTATTTTGGTTGCGCTCTGTCTATTACTCGCTCCATTTTGCTCGGCGCAGCAGCCCGACATCCGGTTGCAGGTCCTGTCGCTCTATAAGGTTCAGAAGGCAACGATTTATCCACTCGACGGCGCGAAATTGCGCTGGTGCGCAAGGTGCGATGCTGCTCCGTTGAAAAGTGCATTACGCATCTCTACCTTGGCTTCGCTGGTCAAGAACGACGACGACGGAAAGTCCTCTGCGGGCCTGTGGCTGGATGGCAGAGTGCGCGTGGAGTTTGATGGCGCACAGCCTCGCACGTTTCGGATACCCTTGGAAGTTCATGCAATGGGTGGCGCGTTGATTTTCATCGCACGGCTGCCGACGGAGGAGTATACCGCCGCAGTCGTACAAGGCGAGACCTCTGGAAATATGCCGCCCGAGGCTTTGCGGGCCATTGCCGTAGCAGCGCGAACCTACGCTACGCATTTCCGCGAGCGCCACAAGGTGGAGCACTTCGACTTCTGCGATTCGACGCACTGCCAGTTCGCTAATTTGAATGTGACCCCTGCGGTAACCGCGGCAGTGGAACAAACACGTGGTGAGTTGCTTTGGGATCATGGCAAACCTCTCGCGGCTTACTATCATCAGGATTGCGGTGGTAGGACCGAGTCGGCAAAGAATGTTTGGCCCAGTGCGGAGCAGGCCAATAGCTCTTCGCGGGATGATCCATATTGCGTGCGAAGTTCGAAGCCGTGGCGCGCGGAGATATCGCATCGCGAACTGGGTGCTGCAATGAAGAGCGCCGGGCTGCGAGTTCCTCAGCAGTGGGATGAAATCCGAATCTTGCGTCGAACACCCTCGGGTCGCGCCCAGACACTGACCTTTGGAAACGAACATTCCGAGAACGATGTTCCGGTCGCTGCATCGAGCCTGCGCTTTGCCGTGGGCCGTTCGATGGGGTGGAGTTTCCTGAAAAGCGATCTTTACGATGTTGCGTCCAATGGCGATCATTTCGTGTTCACTGGACGTGGTACCGGGCACGGCGTGGGCCTATGCCAGTTTGGTGCGGCCGAGATGGCACGCGAGGGCAAGAGTTACCGCGACATACTCGCCTTCTATTATCCCGGAGCAAGCATTGGAGTCGCCGCCAGCGGCATTGTGTGGCGTAAATCTCCATCTGCGCGGTTGGATGTGTTTACCGTGGATGGCGAACCTCGCTCAGCACTGCAGTCCGGAGTGCGGGCGCTGACCTGGGCCGAATCTCAGACGCGACTTCACTCTACGATTCGGCCAGCAATCTACGTGTATCCCAGCGTGGAAATGTTTCGCAACGCGACGGGTGAGCCAGGATGGGTGGCGGCCAGCACTCGCGACCAGACGATTCGGATGCAGCCCGCAAAGGTGCTGGGTGCGAAGATGGAAAGCATTCTGCGGCACGAGTTTGTTCATGTACTGCTTGAAAACCATGCTGCACCCCAGACGCCGCTGTGGTTTCGTGAAGGCTTGGCAATGCTGATGACCGGCGATGTGCCGACATCCGCCACACCGCTTGGGGTGCGGCAGATGGAAGAGACTCTGAGGACGAGAAGCGACAACAAATCCATACAGGCCGCCTACGCTTCCGCCCTCACGCTTACGGCACGTTTGGAACAACGGTATGGCCGCGATGAAATTCTTCGCTGGCTAACTAACGGCATTCCCTCCGGCATTGTCGAAGGGCAGAGCCGCTTGCAGGAAACTGCCCACCACCGCTGAAGTCATCAGCCACACCCCTACAGCCAGCACGTAAGCAGCGAGCAGACGCAACACCATGCTAGCGGTTTCTTTTGCGAGTCCGTGCAGTGGCGTCCAATTCACCAGCACGTTGGGAAGCCAGATTCCAAGCAGCGCGGCCACGGCAACGGCCAGCCAGTACTTCCAGCGGGCGTACGTCCGCAGAGCTTTCCCAAAGCCGCCAAGGCTGAGGCAGGAAGACGTGGCCGAAGAGAGTAACGGAAGAAAGAGTGCAGGCAACAGGAACCAAATCAAGACAGAAAACTTAATCAACACCCAATCATGGAATCGCGATTCGCCGATGCTGCCTTGAAGGAAGTGCGGCAATCGCGTGAAGAAGTATCCACTGATCTGCCATGAACGTTCGGAGATCTTCTCTAACCAAATCATTAGAAAGGCCAGCACGCCGATGAACAAGATGAAAAGAGGTAAGTAGCGGAGGCCCAAGAGGAAATCGCGATTGAGAGATCCACGCATCGGTGTAAGTCCGTGTGCGAGTGTGCCGCAATGCAGCCATGCGAAGGCAAAGAGAATCAATAAGCCGGTGATGGCTGACAGGAGTAATTGCCATGCGTGGGCTTCTGGTATCAGCAGCCACAAGGTAACGGCGGCAAACAGTAGGGCATTGCCCGCGAGGTGGAGCGAAACCAACCTCCAGTCAAATAACGGAGCGACCGCAGATCGAAACAGGTTGCGCATTACTTCACCTCCATGGTGGCCGGGGCCGTGGTTGAAAGGACGTTGGGTTGATACATGGGTTGCACCGATGCCGGACTTATGCGGAAGATTCCAGCATTCGTTACCTTCACTAGGTAGAAATACTCGCGCACATTGTTAGTGAACCAGGTCTGGAACATCACTGCGCGATCGTCATGAAGTTCGCGGCGGTCGTACCAGTTGCGCCACCAGGAAGGTTTTTGGCGGAGTTCGTAGGAGTCCTCGCGTTCAACGAACTCGGTTCCTGAAGGAATCGGGTCTTCGATCATCAGGTACTTCCATTTGTCTCCCGTAACCGTGACTTTGATGGCTAGCAGGTCGCCATTCTGTAAGGCTCCGGAGATGGGCGTGAGATCGTAGACAATCTTTTCGCCGGATGTCCCGGTCGTCATTTTGAAGTACTCACGCGCGATGCTCAGCTTAAATCCGTTGCGGTTGTAGAGCGAGCGGTCGGTGGAGTAGTAGGTGCCCCGCGCCAGCCAGTAGAGCCTTCCTGCGCCATTCTTGCGAATCTCGATTTGGTTGGCGCCTGCGATGGCCGAGGCGGGTAGGTGTGCGGTTGAGTTGATGCCCGACACCGCGTCCTGCGAGGTGAAGCTCTTGCTCAATACCTGCTTGCCGTTTACATAGACCTCGGCGTTGAACGATGCGTCGAGTTCCTTGCTTACTTTTAGGTATTCCGTGATTCCGAAGAGCACCATGGCCGTTTGCTTGGTGGACTCCCAGTAACCTTCATTGCGATGCCGCATCATCCAGAGCACGGCCCTGGGCAATGCGGGATCGTTGGGTGAGAGTTGCGCAAACAGCTTGACCGCATAGGCAGTTGCCTCTGCGCTGTTGTCTACTTCAATCTCCAGCAAATCGTCCTTGCTTGCAGGCCAGTAGACACCGTCGCCCTCCTGCCTGGCCGTGCTGTGCAGCAGGCGAGCAGCCTCGTTCGCTCGGGCGTCGCCATTCAGATGCATCGCAAGTCCTGCGAGCGCGATGCCTTCAGAGCTGAGTTCTGAGTGCGATTCCCAGATCTTATCGAGCGAATTGTGGTCGCGCTCTCCAGCCTGCGCGAGAGAGTAGACGACAAACGCACGAAGGTCAGGAATCATCTTCGGATGCTCCGTCAGCATTTTCTTCAGATAGTTCTTACCCTTCTGGAAGGCTTCTGGTTTCACGTCGTATCCTGCCGTTTGCGCTTGTGCCATACCCGAGACGACGTACGCGGTCATGAACACCATGCTGTTGTCGTCTTTCCACCAACCCCATCCACCGTCCTGGTGTTGGAATTCATAAAGACGGTCGAATCCGGCATTTACCTGTTGCTTGAGCAACGCGGGATCGATGTGAGCTGGCACCTTCAATTCGCGCAGAGTGTTGGCGACCACGACATTGGGTATGAAACTCGACATCGTTTGTTCGGTGCATCCGTAAGGGAACGATGTCAGGTACTCAAGACCATCAAAGATTGCTCCGGCGATCGAGGGCGAGAGTTCAACGTCAATCCCACGTGTGCTGGCGTCGATGCCTCCAGGGAAGTTGATTGCTGCCGTAGAGAGACCCGTGAGATCAGTGATCGTGCCCCCGTTGGCGAGTGCTTGTTTCACACCAAAAGGAACAATCGGCAACGAAATTTCCATTGCATCCGACTCTTCGTTGGTGAGCGCCTTGGCCAGCAGTGTCGCGGAAGATTGGCCGGGTTTTGTGCGTAGACGCCAATTCAACTTAGCTTCGCCGTGTGGAGCAACACTTATCTCCTGCATTGCTCCTGAGACGATCTCCAGACCTGTAACATCCAGCGACATGCGAACGGTTTTCGCCGACTCAAGGTAGTTTCGCACGATGGTCGAGATAGTCACTTCGTCGCCCTGGCGGAAGAACCGGGGGACCGCGAGACTCACCATCAGATTTTTGCGGACCAGAACCTTGTTGATGGACGCGCCCGCCTTGGTGTCCATAGTTATGGCTCGCACGGTAGTGCGCCAAGTTGTTAAGGAATCCGGGAAGTTGAGATGGGCGGTCGCATGGCCGGAGTCGTCAGTATGAATATCCGGCGACCAGAACGTCGTATCAGGAAATGCTTTGCGCACCTTCGGTTGCACGAACTCATTGGCTTTCACCTGTGCCAGAGCTCGATGGAGCCGTCCGCCTAAGACCCCACCAGGCACGCCTCCACTGGCGATAGGGAATGAACGCTTGCCGGCTTCTCCATGAAAATAGAAAGAGAACGACTGTTCAGTTTGCACGCCGCCGTAACGGCTTTCGTAGAACGCGCCTACGATGTTGCCCGAGGATTCGGGACGCACTGCGTAGATCGCATCGTCCACCACCCCGAGGCTCAGCTCTGCCTGCACGGGCGCGCCGTTCGCATCCTTGACCATGACGTCGTAGGTTGCGGGTTCGCCAGGCTGAAACTGCTTCTTCGACGGAGTGATGTCGATTTTCAGCGTGCGCTCCACGGGCGGGACCTTAACATTCTTGGAACCGCTGTAGAACTTGTCGTCATTCACCATGAAGGCGCTGACGTAGAAATTCGGTTGATCCTGCTCCGAGATCGGTACGTCGACTGTTCGGTTCCCGCCATTGGCTTGAATAGCGCGGCGAGTCATCACCGTTCTTCCCTCTGTGGAGACGAACAGTGCTCCTCGCTCCGCGCCGCCCATGACTACAAGATGCGCTACGTCGCCGACCTTGTAGGAGCTCTTGTCGGCGATCACCTGAAGTTGTTGCTCGTTCCCCTCTTCGCCCCAGGTGGATTCGTCCTTACCCACAATCCACAGCCAATCCCGCGCTTCCACCTCGCGCCGCTCCGGCGTAATGGCAGAAACTCGAAGCACGGTTCCGTTGCTACTCTCGGAGGCTGGTACATTGAAGCGCGCGTAGCCGTCGGCTCCGGTCTTCGCCGCGCCCGTATAGATAGTTGCATCCTCCTGTCCAAACTTATGACGAAGCAGTTCAACTCTCAAGTCGGCCTGTATGGGATGCTTCTCGTAATCAATCGCTTGGACGACCACCGGAATATTGTCGCCCACTCTATAGATGTAACTTGCGGTAGAGGCCGTGAGCCGGAACGTTCCGTAGCTTGCCAGGAAAGCATTGGTGCCCGAGACTGCGCGATTCGAGGCATCGGTGACTTGCGCCTCAACTCGATAGTTGACGTCTGTCCTTTCCTTGTTTTGAATCTTGGTCGGGATGCTGATGACGAGGCGGCCATTCGCATCGAGTTTTCCATCCTGCTGAATAATCCGCTCGCCATAGAAGGACTGACTGCTGTCTGCGTCGTCCTCGCCGGCCTCGGAATCCTCATCCGAATTCCACGCTCGCTCCGTGGCAACGGTGTAGGTAACCTTCGCGTTCGCCACTGGTTCACCGAAATAGTAACGCGCTTCGATCGTTGCCTTCGCGCTCTCGCCTTGCAGCACGCGTCCGCGCTCGGGCGTTACCTTTACGAAATATTCTGGTTTCTTGTACTCCTGTACCTCAAAGCTACCGCCAACCCGGCCTCCCGCTACTGTCACAGAAATCGTGTAATAGCCCAGGGCAGCGGTTGTGGGGAGTTCCAGCGTTCCGTTGATGCTGCCGAACGGTGAAAGCGCATAGGTCTTTTTCAGTACCGGATTGTTTGCTGCATCTTCGATCGTAACTTCGGCTTGGCGCTCTGAGGGCAGAAGCAGTTTTTCTCCAGAATGCTTGCGCACAATGGCTTTGAACTGGACGGTGTGGCCGGGACGGTAAACAGGTCGATCCGTGTACACAAATCCTGTCCAGTCAGCTTGGGGATTGCTGCTGAGACTTAGGGAGTACGGTGCAACAATCGCTACATCATCACCATGCTTTGCCAGAATCCAATTCGAACTGTAGCCGCTCTCAGTGTCAGCGGAGGACTCCTCGTATTTTACGGCGACCGTTGATTCGCCGATGCCGTCGACTCCCGTGACGAAATCGACGAGCTTCTTCTTCTTGCTCCATACGGAAACCTTTGCACCCGGAACCGGCTCGCCCGTTTTTCGATCTACCGTAAATGCGACAACTTGTCCGGGAGCAGTTTTTGTGACCAATGCCATCTGCGATACAACAATCACCGTATAAGCTCGATATTTACCGTCCGTGGCTTCCACGGCGTAGAGTCCCGGTTTCAGATCCTCAAGCGGCAGAGTCGAAGACTCACTCACGTACTTCGGTGGTAACTCCATCCGCCAGCGCGCGACCAGTTGTTGGGAATTCAGTAGAGGTACGTCTGCAAACCCCACGGTTCCATTCACACTGCTTCGCTTCGCTCTTCCTGAGTGCCAATCGCGGATATCCGCACGTGATTGCCCTGAAAATTGTCCTCGGAAGAAATTGCGAATCCAGTGCCAGCAACTCATCTTCCAATCGTGAAACCTCTCGAGCCACATCCGCTGATCGACCTGTTCAGCAGGAGAGTAGTGTTTGACGCCGAACTCATGCAGGTCGTCGAGTTTCGCAAAGAATGTCTCGGGATCATTTATCTTGTAGACGCGAAATTCCAGAACATCCACGTTATGTGCGTAGACATTGACCGTTGGCTTCTGGTCAGGCCTAAACGTACGATCGCTCGAAAGTGAAAAGTACACTTCGCGCGACTGCGCGAAAGAGAACATGGAACAGATCAGTACAACCAGAAAGACGGTAAGAAAGCGAAGCTTGTGACTCATTTGGCCTCTCGCAAAATGTTCCAGCGGAAAACTCCAAGAAAATTAGGATTGCTGATTACCGGACGCCAACGAGCATTGGGGTGGGCCAGCAGCGAACTCAAACTAACGCGCCTGATTTCGCCCGGCCATTTTCCATCGGGTCCGGTGTGATAGACGAGCCACTCGTTGCCTGCTCCGAAGTGACTGCGCCCGACAAAAATCATCGAGTGAAAAGGAGAGCTCTGCCCAAACTGACGGAAGAACAGAAGATCGCCCGGTTGCGCGAGACGAACATCTCGAGTGAGAAAGTGCGCATTCTCAACAATCAGGCTCTTTGCATCGGCGAACTCAGAGAACGTTCCGTCTACCAGATCCGCGGGGAGAAATACGCCCTGCTTAACGCGGAACAACTTCGGGCCCAGCGGCGTGTAAGGGTAGGAATACTTCACAATATCCGACGCGACAGGCAGAGCCCCGAAATTCGAGTCAGATGCCCAGGTGGAATCGTGTTTGCGCATCGACTCACGATAGGAGTAGCGCAGTAGTGCAGCGCAATCGTTGATTTCTGGAGGCAGTTTCACTCCAGAAAGAGCCTGTCGTTCGGCCAGTAGTGTGAACCAATAGCGGAAAGCACTGCGATCCTGAGGTGCTGTGAGCCGGAGAAAATCAGGCGTTCCATCTCGATAGAAATCGCCCTTCATAAGTAGGCTTTTGAGTGTTACGCGGGAAGAACGGAACGTCGTGCCGCGAATTTCAATCGTTAGTAGTCCCGGATTGACGCCCGGAACAAACTCAAGCGCCATCGGTTCTCCCGGGTGCCTCGAGACTGCTCCTACGATTCGCCAGTGCCCATCCTGTTCAAGAACCCTCGCGTAGATATCCCCAAGCTTGAGTGTCCGGCCGTCTTTTGCAGAAATTCGCAGAAAGACTCGCGACTCGCCATCGGCAATAACCGACCGGAGCGGAGAGTCAACCACCAATTGTGAACCCTCGCGCGGCCTGCAGCCTGCCCCGAAACACAGCACGAGAATGAAAACCACAACGCCAGCATTTCGCACACACGTTTCCGGTACACAGAAATGGAGAGAAGCTGAAATTATGCCAGCCAGCGACGACCGTGTATAGCTGTAATCCTATTTAGCTTCCATGTACGTAAAACGCTAACTGGCAGGCGAGGTGAGCTCATACAATTTAGCTAGGCAACCAAGCACTATCCCTTTTCTCCACTGGCTTATCCGTGCAATTATTGCGGTTGCTGTCGCAAGTTCTCCCGAATTCTGTGGGAGCGCAGAGCGCTCCCATGCATAACCTAATTAGGAAACAACCACTAGACATGTAGGAAAGCCTCGATCATTCGGCGGTTCTTCAATGACGGAATTGGAACTGTGCCGATCACACGCTCAATTGTGACAAATACTTCCAGTTCGTGCGCAAGCTCTCCTCAATCGTCAGACCGGTTTCATCTTGATCGACGATGAACTGGGTCACCCCAAACTTCCTCGCGTCGCCCAGGACTGCTGTCCAATCGATTGTTCCCGACCCCGCCTCTGTGCAATTGTGTGTATGCATCGAATCGAAAGGCGAGAATGAAAAGCTTTTGCTCGGCTTGCGATCTTTGATGTGGATGAGCGCCAGTCTGCTACGGTTGTTGCGCATCAGATCCAATGGGTTTTGACCTGCCTCAACGGCCCAGTAAACATCCAGTTGGAGCTTTGTCGCAGGGTCCAACTCCTGCATTAGTACGTCGAAGCCACGCTGCCCCTGCAAGGGCTTGAACTCATAGTTGTGCGGGTGGTAGCCGAAGTTCATACCCGCAGCGCGCGCCTTGACTGCAGCCTTGTTCAAGTGCTCGGCAGCCAGCCGGAAACCATCAAGCGAGTCCCACTGCGCTGGCGGAATCATGGGACAGATCATGTATTTCAACCCCAACTCAGCAGCGTAGTCCACCTTCTCCTCGAGGGTGGCGTAATCGAAATGGCCGCTGAACGCCTTGAGTCCATTGTTGGCGATCAAGGATTTTAATTCTTTGGCCGGACGGTTGTAGGCTGCAGAGAAGGGCTCTACATGCGTATACCCAACCTCGCGAATTTGATGCAGGATGGATGGAAGATCGTTCAGCAGATTGCGGACCATGAAAAGTTGCACACCAAACTCAAGTCCGGAACGCGTGGAAACAGTTTGTGAGTTGAGTGGGTCAGCGAGCAAAGCCCGTGATTTGAGTGGGGCAATGAGCGCAGCACCGGCCGCTGCGACAGCCAAACCTGCAAAGCGACGTCGAGTCAACATTGATCATTCTCCATTGAAACGTACTTAGATTTTCAGCGCGAAGCAAAACACCTTGAATTCGACTTGCTATTTGACCTCAGGGCAGCATGGACCAGATGACAAGATCCAATCCCACCATCAGAACCGCAGAACCAGGAATAAGAAGAAGAGCTTTCTTTAGACGCAGCGGATCGCCCCCGGCGATTGCGCCGATGATCCGCGAACTGACCGCCAAGCCTATCCAGCCGCAGGTCATCACAATGCCGATTGCGGTGCCAGTCATGCGTGGAAACGCGGTACCCACGATAGCTAGCGTAGTTGGAAACACCGGAGCCATGGAGACCCCAGCTATAAATACAAGCACGAATTCGAATGTCGACTTGTTGGTCCGGAGCATCAGAAACGTGGTGACAGCCATGGCGATGGAAGGGTAGACACGGCTCCCGATGAACATCGCTGTTCATTCGGAATGTTGCAGTGGCTGATGAGCTTCCCGAAAGGGTAGACGTTTGAGGTTGCGACCGCGGTGGATCGGAATGCCCGATGATGCTTCCCGCTGGCTGGTTCGCATTAGACCTCAGGATCTTAGCGATAAACGCCGTTCGCAACCATCGATCCAATCAACTGATTAGCAGAGAGTGCGTTGTGGACTCCATCTCCAGCCGCGGAAACTCGGTGAGGAGGCCGAGGACCTGAAGGTCCTCGGAAACAGTAGGCAATTCTATTATCTAGTAGGCGGTTATATTGCACAGTAGGCAAAACAATTAATCGCCTCCAGTCAGTTACAGATGAAGTGGTCAACTTGGTTGTACAGTGGCCAACTCATTTGTACAGTGGCCGACATTGATGTACATCATCAGGTCGTTGTTCACGAACAACAATTACGGGAACTAGCCGTCCTGTAAGTGCTTGATACAATTGGCTTCAAAAACTCGCAAATTTCTCGATTACGGGAACTGACATGCGCAGCATATATGTGGCGTTCTCGTTTCATGAACAACATTTTCGGGAACAGGATAGCCGTTGGTTCACGAATGCCTTGCTGCACGGCGGCTCTTGACACGATAGAACCTATGAGACATCGACTGAAGCGGGAGCCGACACGCGTTCACAGGAATATTGCCGCTTGCTTCTTGTGGTGTTCTAAACTCGGCAGATTCCGCGGAACGCAGGGACCGGGCACGATCAGTGTAACGAGCGAATACGTCCTCCAAGGTGTCATCTGAGTAGAGCGGCGGAAAATGTCCCATCATGTCCAGACTTCCTCAAATACCAGATTTGGACCGCGCCTTGCGGGTGGTTCGGCACGCACCATATTACCCATGTCCAAGCTTAGCGCAGCAAAAAAGTCACCGCTGATTCCATCTGCGTCCTTACCTTATGGGGATGCACAAGTCGCTAACCGAAATCGTTATGAAGGTTTGTTGATCCTTCTCGTCGTCGGTCATCAAAGCAATCAGGTCAGCGTAGTCTTCAACCCAGCATCAGCGAATTACTGCTGTAACTGCGACATGGCCCAGGGCTTGCTGCCTCCCGATCTGATGCGTGAAACAGTCATGAACGTGTTCGTTCCGGAGCAACATCGCCTGCTGCTCCCCATCCGGAGTAACAGAGCAAGTCCCTTGCGATCAGTTTATGCAACATGAGGCGCGACGCAGGAACCGCGCCTCACGTGCCAACGTCTTAGCCATTTACGCAGGGTGCGCTTCTTCAGTTTCCCACTTGTACCGGCGGTGGTTCGGTGGCTGGTGCTCCTTTTATGCCAATTCGAATTATCAAGAATTGAATAATCACAAATTGAATAAGTTTCTCGCCGAACACCCGATCCTGGGATTGCGGAGTTTCCCCCTGGACACCGCGCCAGAAAAAAGCGCGCGTGGAAAAATCAGAGCAGCGTTACCGAGTACCTGCCGGTTAAGGCGACCATCCATCCGGAACGAGGGAATTCCCGAACTCTCAACACTCTGCATGCGGTTACAAGCTCCATCGGCGTTTACCGGGAGTAATCTCACCGATTCTTCATAACTAATTGTCGATAAGTGGTTTGCCCTGTTTTAGCCAAACGAGACCGAATTAACGAAAGGCGGTTATCCTTGATGTATGCGCGCCGGAATGAAAATAGGCCACAGAACGTCGCGAGAGCGGTGTTCTGCGGCGGAGCAAAAGTAGTCCGCCGGATTTTGGTTTTGTGAGCTGAGTTGCTGAATCAGCAGAGCTCATGAGACACCGGAGGGGTGTTCAGGGTGGAGATCTATGGGCGGGTTCGTCGAGCGGTTCTTGTGGAGGGGCGAAGTCAACGAGCAGTAGCGCGAGAGTTTGGTCTTTCGCGCACGACAGTGCAGAAGATGCTGCGATACGCAGTGCCTCCCGGCTACCAGCGTCAGCAGCCAATCAAGCGGCCCAAGCTGGGGCCGTGGGTAGGCGTCATCGACGCCATTCTGGAAGAAGACAAGCAGCGACCAGCAAAACAACGGCACACGGCGAAGCGGATCTTCGAGCGGCTGCGCGAGGAACACGGGTTCACGGGCGGCTACACGATCGTGACCGACTACGTTCGCGCCGCACAACTGCGTGGGCGGGAGATGTTCGTGCCCTTGACGCACGCGCCGGGCGAAGCGCAGGCAGACTTCGGCGAAGCCCTGGTGGTGATCGCCGGAGTGGAACGCAAGGCGCACTATCTGGCGATGGACCTTCCGCACTCCGACGACTGCTTTGTCATTGCCTTTCCGGCGGAGACGACGGAAGCGTTTCTCGAAGGCCACGTTCGTGCCTTTGCCTACTTCGAAGCGGTGCCCACGCGCATTCTCTACGACAACACGAAGATCGCGGTGGCCCGCATTCTGGGCGGCGATGAGAGAGTAAAGACGCGCGCCTTCTCCGAGTTGCAAAGCTACTACCTGTTTGCCGATAAGTTCGGCCGTCCGGCCAAGGGCAACGACAAGGGTAAGGTGGAAGGCCTCGTCGGTTATGCACGGCGTAACTTCATGGTTCCGGTTCCGCGCTTCAACAGCTGGGACGAGTTGAACGCGCACCTGGAAACGCAGTGCCGCGCGCGGCGTGAGCGGCGGTTGCGCGGACAATCGGAGACAATCGGCGAACGCTTCGAGCGTGACCGTGCGGCGATGCTGCCGCTACCGGTGTCTCCGTATGAAGCCTGCGAGAAGGTCGCAACGCGGGTCAACTCGCTGTCACTGGTTCGCTATCGCGGCAACGATTACTCGGCACCCACGCAGTTCGGACATCGCCAGATCTGGGTGAAGGGGTACGTGCACGAAGTCGTGATCACCTGCAACAACGACGTGATTGCGCGGCATGAGCGCAGTTATGAACGCGAGGCGGTGATCTTCGATCCACTGCATTACCTGGCGCTGATCGAGCAGAAGACACGCGCGCTCGATCAGGCCGCACCGCTTGCCGGTTGGCAGTTGCCGGAGTGCTTCGCGCAACTGCGGCGATTGCTGGAAGCGCGACTGAAGAAGCATGGCAGCCGCGAGTATGTGCAGGTGCTGCGGCTGATGGAAACCTTCGCTATAGGCGAAGTAACTCATGCCATTGAAGACGCCTTGCAACTGGGCACGATCAGCTTCGATGCCGTGAAGCATCTGCTGCTGTGCCGCATTGAAAGAAGGCCACCGCGGCTGGACATGGAGAACTATCCGCACCTCCCGCTGGCTCAGGTGCGAACTACACAGGCTTCCGATTACATGACCCTACTGGCGGAGGTGGGCGCATGAGTAACTCCGACGTTTCTGTAACTAACACTGCACCTCAGCAGACGTCCGACACTCCACAGTTACTTCTGGAACATCATCTGAAAGAACTGCGGCTACCGACTTTCCTGCGTGAGTACGACAAGGTAGCGCGGCAGTGCGCGGTCGAGCAGGTGGACTATCCGCGTTACCTGCTGCGCATGGCGGAACTGGAGTTACTGGAGCGCGAGCGCCGCGCCATCGAACGCCGTATCCGGCAAGCGAAGTTTCCGGTGGTCAAGACCATGGACAGCTTCGACTTTCTGGCCATCCCATCGCTGAACAAGACGATGGTACTGGAGCTGGCTCGCTGCGAGTTTCTCACACGTCGCGAGAACGTTCTGTTGTTGGGTAACAGCGGCACCGGCAAGACGCACATCGCGCTGGCTCTCGGCCTTGCTGCCTGTCAGCGCGGACACCGCGTGCGCTTCACCACTGCTGCCGCGTTGGTCAGCGAACTGATCGAGGCACGTGACGAGAAGAAGCTGCTGCGATTCCAGAAACAGATCGCTGCCTACGAACTGCTGATCGTCGATGAACTGGGTTTCGTGCCGCTCTCCAAAACCGGTGCCGAACTGCTGTTCGAGATGCTCAGCCAACGCTACGAACGCGGCTCGACGATGGTGACCTCGAACCTGCCGTTTCAAGAATGGACGGAGGTGCTCGGCTCCGAACGCCTGACCGGCGCCCTGCTTGATCGGCTCACTCACCACGTCCACATCCTGGAGATGAACGGCGACAGCTACCGCCTCAAGCAAAGCCGCCGCAAACGGGAAACACCTTCCAACATCTAATCGCAACCACACCCCCCGCGTCGCACACGACGCGGGGGCAGAAGGGCTTCTTCCGCTACGCTCCAGAGGTCCTTCTGCCCCGCAAATCCCTGCTCCACACATGAACTCTATGTAGTCTCAGCACTGATCGGTGATGCTGGCACGCGCATAGCGGCCTTGACACTCAGAGATCGGCGCCCCATCCTCCGACGGAAAATCAAGCTTCGCGTCCCAAATCTGAAGGACTATTTGGCGTCCCTCTGGGTTTGCCCTAAGCGCTTCGCTCGCACGCTGAAGTTGGTCGAATCCTAGATTTCTGCGAAGCCGGAAGCCATAGGCACCATGGTACTCTGGCACCTCGCCGGCAAAGCGGGGGAGGAGAGGATTGAAAAAGTTGAGGTACTCAGAATCGCGGCGTCCGTTCAATATCCCGATCACTTCGACGATCGAGAAAGCGACACTCAATGCAGGTGTACGTGACACTACCCATCGTTGTCGGGAATCGCGCAGTTGAATCGCCACGTGGAGGAGTTCTGTGGTGCTACCTCCTCTTCCGCCTTGTCGGGGTTGGTGTGCTCGATCTTTCAATGCGGCGACGGAAAGAAGCCACGCTTCGTCTGCGGATACGACATCAACTGAGAGCATGCCGCGGCTCCTCTTGCTGCTCGATTAGTTCGTTCAGGCCCCACTTGGGCGGGTACCAGTAGGCAATCGGCACCGGCGAACATCGGAATACCTGTTTGATCCGCGTCCTTCCAGTGATTCCGACCACCCCCGGATGTGCATGTCGGGCATATTTGTCCACTTCTCAAAATAGGTTTTGGCAATCGATCAATTGCAGAGGCCGGCCCCATAATGATTCGAATTCAATTCCCAGGCGTTCAAATTCCACTTGCTGCCGGTCGGCGACCATGCGAATAATGTCGGCTTCGTTTAGGCCGCCGAGATCTCTGAAACACTTCTTGATTCCGTCCCGCGCTCCAGGCCCGGGTACGACGAACTCCATCTCGCTAAATGAAGTGAGTGTGCTGTAGTTGAGATCGGTTGCATATTGATATGCAAGAAAAGTGCCAATCATCGGGTAGGACAGCAATAATTCAAAGACATCTCGCATTCCCTTCATGCGCGATATCTTTTGCGGAACACCATCGGACATCATGTTTTGCAAAAGCGAAAGGTGATTTCGATGTTTCTTGGCCCCGCCATGCTTCCCGCCGGACGGCATAATGTAGGCAGGAGAGTAGATGGTCTTTTTTCGAGCCATAGCAGACGTTAGCACTTCATCGAGCGCGCTCAAGTCAAAAGTTGCTGAGGATAGCGGGCCGAGTGCAGCTTCCAACAATTGCCAAGTCTCGATCTTATTGAACAGCTTAAAAAGTAGGATCCTGAAAAAGAGTTCCTCTGGACCTTGGTCCCCAGTGTAGATTACGTTCCGGATCAGGTATTGGCTAACGCGGTCCGATGCGCGGTATGCATTCGTGAACTTGAAGTGAGAGAGTATAGGATCATCGGTCCATGGTGGCAACGCTTGATGCGCCCTCTTAAAGAACACCTGTTGACGTTTCGCCGCAAAGCGCCAATAGGTATCGTAGACCTCCGAAGGGATCGCTGGAGATAGCTTCGCGAACATCATGGGAGCCGTTCGACACGGAGGGGGTGGGTCGGAATGGAGCGAGAGCGCACCTTGATGCGGAATCCGCACATTAGTGCGGTTCTCCAAGGGCCTGAGCTTCAGCAATGACAGGATGTCATCAAAAGACTCTTCGACAGAGTGGGCGGTTGAGACACGATGAATGGGGTATTTCCCCTGCTCATTAGCCTCAATTTCCGAATATGCATCAATAAGCAATCCATGAATTGCCGGCAAATGCTCCATCCGAGCAGGGATGGAGCGTTCGAGTAAGAAAACGACTGTGGGATGACGGTGTGACCAATGGTGAAGCTCGAGGTCAATCATGAGTCTGAGCGACTCAGAATCTATTCCGGCAACCTTGCCGTACGCGATGGTAGACCACCAGAATCTATCCATCACGACGATCTCTCCGGATTGAAGCGCGGGGATGATAGTCGTATGCAAAGTGTCGATGTGCGCCGCAATATGCAGCAATTGTTTTGCTGCGGGAACTATTCCATGCAGTCCGTGCTGTTCCGGGTGATGATGCACGTTGTATACCAGGACACCGAGTGAGCCTTCGATATGACCAGGCGAACTGACGTATCCTGCAGTGTGTCCTAGCGACGTGAGCCACTCAACGAGACGAAGGCTGAGCGTCGTTTTGCCGGTCCCATCCGGACCTTCAAATGTGATCAATTGGCCAACCATTCTATCCTTCATTTGGTGCCACGACTGCTTAGGGCGTCTTCAAAGAACGTCAGTACTCGTAGAGCGAGCGCTCGTCGTTCCGATGCAGGGATTCTTTGACTCCAATCGATGATCGTGTTCCGTTGGAGACGTTCTGGTCTGAAGCTATGCTGCCGACGAGCTTGCGAGCGCTTGGCATGCTGACACGATTTCATCGCGCCGCTCCTAGGCATTGTAGCTGGCCCTGCGGAACTCAGAGGAGGAAATCATAACGAGGCTGCAGCATTATTACGCCGCAACTGCAGTCCTCACTTCTATAATCATCCGTGCATGTAGCCCTGATCGTTGTCGATGGGCCGATGCGCTCACTAACGACAACGGCGCGGATTATTGAGTTCTGAGAGATAGAATTGCAGGTTGCAAGAAAAGCGGGGAAATGTTTCCCCGCTTCTAACGGTTCCCGGAATTGTTGTCGAGTTCCCTAAATTGTTGTTCGTTCCCGGAATTGTTGTTCGTGAACATCGTCGTCGTCCCGAGCAGGCGCTTACTCAACAGTCACAGACTTGGCGAGATTGCGTGGCTGATCGACATCGCAGCCTCTACGCACCGCAATGTGATAGGCGAGCAGCTGCAGCGGAACGATTTCGAGAATAGGAAGCAACAGTTCTGGCGCCTCAGGTATGAAGATCACGTGATCTGCCGCTTCTCTGATGTCCTCATCGCCTTCGGTAGCGATAGCGATAACTCGTCCTGAGCGGGCCTTCACTTCCTTTAGATTCGAAATCGTCTTCTCATAACGCAACACCGAGCCAGGATCGCTCTTGTCCTGCGTCGCAAGAATCACGACGGGGAGATCTTCGTCGATCAGCGCGTTCGGACCGTGCTTCATCTCACCGGCCGCATATCCTTCGGCGTGAATATAGGAAATTTCTTTCAGCTTCAGCGCGCCTTCAAGTGCGATTGGGAAATGTATGCCGCGTCCCAAAAAGAGGAAGTCCTGCACGCGCTGATATGTTCTCGCAAGATCCTCAATTTCCTCTTCACGCGAGAGTACTGCCTCCAGTCGTCCAGGTAACTTCGAAAGCTCATGCGTCAGCTTGATCGATTCCTCATCGCTCACCGTTCCGCGAATCTGCCCAAGCCTCAGCGCGAATAGGAATAGCGCGACCAGTTGTGCCGTGAAGGCCTTCGTCGACGCAACTCCGATTTCCGGACCCGCATGCGTATAGATCGTGCCATCCGCTTCTCGGGCAATCATCGCCCCAACCACATTGCAGATTGCAATTGTCTTTCCGCCACGCGATTTTGATTCGCGCTGCGCTGCAATCGTGTCGGCGGTCTCACCAGATTGGGTGATGACCATCGTCATTTCGTCTTTTTCGATGAGCGGATTGCGATAGCGGAATTCGCTAGCATAATCCACTTCCACCGGCACCCGCGCCAGGCGCTCGATCATATACTTTCCCGCGAGCCCAGCGTGCCAACTGGTTCCACAAGCTGCAATGTTCAATTTGCGCAGCTTGCGAAATTCTTCATCGGAGACATCCATCTGCTCGAGAAAAACTTTACCCGTGTCAAAGGAAACTCGCCCCATAGCGGTATCACGTACCGCCCTCGGCTGCTCAAAGATCTCTTTGAGCATGAAGTGTTTGAATCCGCCCTTTTCCGCCATGATCGGATCCCATGTAATGTGCTGAACCTCGCGCTGTACGGGCTTTCCGTCGAAGTCGGTAAGGGTCACGCCTTCCGGGGTCAGTACGGCCATATCGCCATCTCCAAGGAAGAACAGATCGCGCGTGTGGTAAAGAATTGCGGGCACATCGCTGGCGACAAAGTACTCATTCTTGCCAAGGCCAATCACCGCAGGCGGACCATTTCGTGCGGCAATAATCTTATTCGGTTCCGTGCTACAAATCACTGCAAGGGCGAACACACCGCTCAACTGCTTCACCGTTATGCGCACGGCTTCTTCCAGCGAAATCTTCTTGTCCGGATTCTCCAGAAGAAAGTACTTCTCGATCAGGTGCGCGATAACTTCGGTGTCGGTCTCGGTCTTGTAGGTGTGACCTTCTTCGCGCAACTGCTTCTTCAGCGCGAGGTAGTTCTCCACGATGCCATTATGTACAACGACGACGGTTCCGCTGCAATCGCGATGCGGATGAGCATTCTCTTCACTCGGGCGCCCGTGCGTAGCCCATCGTGTGTGTCCAATCCCATAGGTGCCATCGATCGGATTGTGACGGATTACTTCTTCCAGATTGCGCAACTTGCCTTCTGCGCGGCGAATCTGCAGACCGTTTTCTCCACCGGCAACGGCGATACCCGCCGAGTCGTAGCCGCGATATTCAAGACGGCGCAAGCCATCAATAATCACCGGGACAACTTGCTTATTACCGACGTAGCCAACAATTCCGCACATGAGCGAATCCCTTCGAAAATAGAAGCATTAGTGGATATAACCCGCCGCAGCGGGAGGTGTTGCGAAAACCGCTATTCCCCGATTAATCCTCGATGGAATAATGGAACTCTTCAATCACCGGATTGGTCAGAACTTCGCTTGCCATGCGTTCAACTTCCGCGCGCGCAGCCTCTAGGTCGAGACTCCCATCGAGCAAAAGCTCAAAGTATTTCCCTTGGCGGACATCGGCGACGCCCTTGTACCCCATCTTGGTCAACGCACCCTGGATGGTTTTGCCCTGCGGATCAAGGACGCTTTTTTTCATTGAGACGTAAACGTAGGCTTTCATGGATTCCTTAATTATACAGCGCTGCCGGATGGCATTTAGCTACCGCTGCTCGTTTTTGCACTACAAGCCAAACAGATCGCGCAGTCGCCGTGTTTGGGCGCGACTGACCGGAATTTCCGTCTGCTTCTTGTCGTCCATACGAATCTGGTAACTGCTTTTAAACCATGGCACTACTTCCTTGATCCGATTGATATTGACTAGATAGGAGCGGTGTGCGCGCCAAAACAGATTTGTATCCAGGGACGTCAGCAGTTCTTCCAGAGTTCGGCAGTTCGATTGTCCTTCCATATTCTGCGCCACTACCGTGATCACTCCGTCTTCAATCGATGCGAAGCAGATTTCTTTCTGATCCACAAGAAACAGGCGGTTATTAGCCTTCAGCAGAACTTTCGTAGTCTGCGGTTTCTGTTGCTCCAGCAACTTGACGAGCGTGTCCAACTTCTCACTCGGAGCCGCTTCCGCCTCTTGCGTCTTGCGTGCCTTGTCCACCGCCTGCAGAACGCGCTTTTTATCAAAGGGTTTCAGCAAATAGTCGAGCGCGCTGACCTCGAAGGCTTTTACTGCATATTGATCAAAAGCCGTAGAAAACACAATGTTCGGCAGCGGAATCTTCTTCTCCAGCAACTTCTTTATGACGCCGAAACCATCGAGTCCAGGCATCTGTACGTCAAGGAAGACGAGGTCCGGGGACGTGTCTTTTATCAGGGTCACGGCTTCCACGCCATTTTTCCCTTGGCCTATAATTTCCAGGTCTTCCACATCGCGCAATAGGTAGGAGAGCTCATCTCGCGCAAGCTCTTCATCGTCCACAATGATGACGGATAGTGACATTGGCGTCCTTAATCGGTACAGACGAGTATAGAACGCCAAAGGATGCGGAGAAAGCGCCCTGTCTCATTTTTGCAACGGGGGCTCGCCAAGGCCACGATTCGAGAGCTTCACGCTAGTCAGCCTTAGACGCAGCGAGGACTGGTTTTGTTGGAGTGCCGCTCGAAGAGGAGAAATGCCAGACAAGAGCCGTCAGCAGCGCGAGGGCGAGCGTTTCAAACAAGAACTGGCTCTGACTCAACATCGCCATCGGGAGCTTCGACTTGCTGTAAAAAC
>Ga0224528_1000121_pt1 | contig 63851 bp, 56 predicted proteins | sample CBST25metaG_2_FD_179888 | JGI IMG/M metagenome (GOLD analysis project Ga0224528, IMG submission 179888) | Peat soil microbial communities from Stordalen Mire, Sweden - C.B.S.T25 | ecosystem: Environmental > Terrestrial > Soil > Wetlands > Peat | place: Sweden: Norrbotten County, Stordalen Mire...
GTCGAAGGGGATGCCGAAAACACGTGCCTGCTGCAAGGCGTGTGAGGAGACTTCCATTACGGCTTCGGTGGCGCCGTGAGCAAGTGAACGGGCAAACATCTGGTTCAATTCCAGAGACTCTGGCGTGGTGTGGGGCGCGGGAAGAACCTCTCCGGGCAAGTGGTACTCGACGGTACCGATCAGAGCATTCTTGCGCCCGGCAGCCTGGAGAATTGCTTCGACGATAAAGGTTGTGGTGGTCTTGCCGTTGGTGCCAGTGATTCCGGTGACTCGCAGACGCTCTGCTGGGCGCTTGTAGAAGTTCGCACTCAGGCGCGCCAGTGCTCGACGTCCGTGAGGCACTACGGCCCAGGCGACGGAGTCACGAGGCGCTTGGGAAGGCGAGTCCGTAACAACGGCTATGGCTCCGGCGGCGATGGCTGTATCGATGTAGCGATTTCCGTCCGTGCTCTCGCCGCGCATGGCGACGAATACCCAACCAGACTGCACTCGGCGCGAGTCATAGTCGAGGCCTTTGATTTTGCAATCATCACCGCTCTGCGAAAGCACTTCGACGCCATCGAGAATTTCAAGAAAAGTTATCACGCTAATTTGTCCAAACCCTGCAACGGCAGGCGATTATTTTTAACGCGAAAAGCGTACAACGATTTTAGATCCCGGGGGGAGATACGCGCCCGGTGGAGGCTGCTGTTCGCGTGCAGTTCCACTACCAAGAACCTGCAACTCAAATCCAGCTTTGTGTGCCGACTGGATTGCTGAACGCATGGAGAGTCCCCGCAGTGATGGTACAGTGGAACCGCCTCCAACATCGAGTACTACGGTTCCTCCGCGAGCATCAACTTTCGACGCGGGCATCACTGGCAGAGGCTGAGTTGTTGGCGGTGCATTCGCAGGTCTTGAGGAATCCGGAGTAGCTGCAGAAACTAAATTGTCAGCGAGGAGTCCGTCTCCGGGAACATGCTGAGCGTCTTCCGTATCTCCTTCGGAGGCTCTGGCGACCAACTGCCTGCGAACTGAGTTGCTCTTTGGCTCTACGTCGTGTGGCACTCCGTAGTAGGCGAGTACCTGCTCAGCAACTCGCTTAAACACTGGAGCTGAGACCTGGCCACCTTGGTGCAGTCCGCGAGGGGAATCCAGAATCACTGCAATCGTTAGTGCAGGGGTGTTGACGGGCGCGAATCCTACGAAGCTCGCTACGTAATCTGTCTTCGAATAGGCGTGGGTGTGCGGATCAATCTTTTGCGCAGTACCTGTTTTTCCCGCCGAAGTGTAACCATCCAGAATGGCTCGCCGCGCTGTTCCCTCCAAGACCACCTCTTCTGTGAGGCGTCGCATGACGGCAGACGTGTAGGAGGAGATGACGCGTCGCTGAGCCTGAGGATGAAACTCGATGCGTTGGTATCCCTGATTAGGCGGAGTAACTCCTGCGACGATTCGCGGCAGAGAGTAGATGCCATCGTTGGCTATTGCCGACATCATTGAGACAATCTGAAGCGGAGTGACACCAACCTCTTGACCAATAGACATGGAGCCAATCGACGAAGCAGCCCAACGGCTGGGGATGCGCACGAGTCCACGTGTCTCACCGGGAAGTTCAACGTTTGTAAGCTGTCCAAAGCCGTAATCCTGAATGTGTTTATAGAAACGCTCAGGGCCGAGTCGCAGGGCCATCTTCACGGCACCGACATCGCTCGATTCCGCGTAGGCCTTCTCCAACGTTACGGTGCCAATGTGGTGTGAGTCGCGGATTTTGATTCCGCCCACCATGATGTAGCCAGGATCACAGTTAATGATCTCTTCTGGACGCGCCAACTTCTCTTCAAATGCCGAGGAAAAGGCCACTGTTTTGAAAACCGATCCCGGCTCGTAGACATCGCTGACGGCGTGGTTCTTTAGCTTCTCTGGTGTAATGTCATGCGCGAGATTTGGGTTGAAAGAAGGCGCATTGGCCAAGGCGAGGATTTCGCCCGTGCGAGGATTCTGCACGACTACCGTGCCGCTGAGGGCTTGCGTCTCCTGCATCGCCTGCGCCAGTTCCTTTTCGGCAATGTACTGGATTTGTTCGTCGATGGTGAGCACGACGTTTGCCCCTGGCTCAGGCGGATGCTCAAGGTGTCCGAACCACTTGCGGCGCGCGTCCATGGTGATGACGACGCGGCCCTTCACTCCGTTTAACTGGCTCTGATACAGATGCTCGATTCCTGCAAGTCCAGAGTCTTCCATACCCACATAGCCGAGCACCTGGGCGGCCAGCGATCGCTTGGGGTAGAAGCGCTTTAGTTCCTTTTGAAAATAGATGCCGCGAAGATTGAGTGACTTGATACGCGCTGCCGTCTCACCATCCACTTTACGGGCGACCCACGCGAAGTTGCGCTGCGACTCCATGCGCTCCAACACGCTGTCGGCATCTTCCCCGGTCAACGTCGCGAGCATGGTGGCAGTGGTCTTCTGATCAGGGATTTCGCTAGGGACGGCGAAGACGGAATCGACCTGCACGGTCATGGCAAGTTCCTGCCCGTTGCGGTCGTAGATAATTCCACGCTGCGGAGAGATTTCTACGGTGCGCTGTTGCTGACGGTGTGCCCGTTGCACCCATTCGCCATAGTGCAGCACCTGAAGGAAGGTGAGACGCACGACGATGATCACCGCCCAAAGACAGAGAAACGCTCCAAAACAAAGGACGCGAGACTTCACGTTGATTGGAGCCCTGCCTGGGGCCATCGCTTACACCCGCACCGCAGGGGAGCATGAAACGTCCCCAACGCTAGAACTGAAAATGCCGGCTGAACCGGAACAACGGAGAGAACTCCAGATAGCTGGAGCAAAGCGCTCGAAGCGCCAGAACATTGGATTTAAGCTGGAAAACCGCACCTTCCAAAGGTAATACAGCGATGACGGCTCGTACAGGTATTCGTGTGCAAAACCTGCACGAGGACCGTCATTCGCCTGAACCCAGGTTCGAGTTCGTACTTAGTTTGGAACCGAAACAACTGAAATATTGTTCGCGCGTGCCATGACTGGTGCACCGCTGTCTGGCGTGCTTGGATCATCCAGTCGCTGCACCTGCCCAACCGCAGGTAAACCCATACCCATTTCGCGTGCCAAGGCGTCGATGCGACCCGGTTCCTTCAGCGTCGCTTCTTCAAGCTTCAGCGTACGATTCACATCTGCCATCTGGTCCCGCTTGGCGCGCAGGTCTTCGATCTTGTAACCGTACTCGATCGAGTTGCAGTGCTGGCATAGATAGACCAGCGACATAAGGAAACAGATCACTACCGTCGCGGTAAACATGCGCATTTCACGATTGCGTACAGGGTCGACGGCACGCAACAGACGGGAGTTATCAATCGCCTTGTGAAAGTAAATCTCGGGCGCCCCCGGCATATAGCGGCGAGGGGTGGCCGAAGCCGTGTTCAGTGATGTCGTGCTCATTTTTTGCGGCCATGCCGCAGCCCAGATCGCCATATGGTTTCCACCCTCTACTTTTCCTAACTTCTCCACACCGTGCACAGCTTATCCACACAAAATCCAGAGCTGATGCGTAAAAAACTACTTCTTCCTACCACGTCCTCGAACTTCTAATCGAGTCGCCGCACGCAATTTTGCTGATCGCGCCCGCGAATTCTCTGCCGTCTCTTCGTCCGTAGCAATGACCGGCTTCTTGGTTAACGGCTGCCATACTTCGTCGCGGACTCCGTCACGCATGGCATCCTTCACCATTCGATCTTCCAACGAGTGGAAACTGATAACTACCAGTCTTCCACCCGGTTTGACGACCGTGGGCGCGGCTTTAAGCAACGCCCGTAAGTCCTCCAGTTCGCGATTTACATAAATCCGGATCGCTTGAAAAGTCAGGGTCGCGGGATGAATGCCTTTACCTCTCGGTTGATTCATTGGCCGGGCAGCGGCCGATACAACTTGTGCTAGATGAGCGGTCGATTTTATCGGCCGCGCCCGAACAATGGCTCTGGCAATTCTCCGTGACCTCCTTTCCTCACCGAATTCGTAAATCAGATCAGCGAGATTGCTCTCGTCGAACTGGTTTACCACTTGATCGGCGGATAGCTCAGCATGCGGGTTCATGCGCATATCGAGCGGACCTTCCGCCTGAAAACTGAATCCTCGGCTGGCATCGTCAAACTGCATGGAGCTAACTCCAAGATCGGCGAGTACGCCATCCGCACTGCCGGGGGCCACGAGTTCCGCCATTTCGGCGTAAGACGCGTGATGCAGTGTGATCTCGGGCCAGTCCTGCTGACGCCCCTCAGGGGCCGTCAAACGTTTGCGTGCCATCTCCAGCGCGTTGGTATCCTTGTCGAAACCGATCAACCTACCCTCGGGGCCTAGCAGTGTTGCAATGGCCGAACTGTGTCCGCCCAATCCGAGAGTGGCATCGACGTAGGTTCCTCCGCGCTTGATCGCCAGGAAGTCGATCGCTTCGTTTAAAAGAACTGGTGCATGACTGAATCGTTTCCCGCCAGGCGCGCCCGTCAGAGCGCCTTCATTGCCTTCGGACTCCTTACCTGGGTCCGTCAATTAAATCCCCACCCGCGCCAATTCATCCATGTCTTCGGGGGTAAGCGGACTACCTTCGACTACCCTGCCGAATTCTTCCATGACGCGAATCTCGATGTGCTTCAGCTTGCCGATGACAGCAACTTCACCTTTGAGCCCGAATTTGTTGCGGAGCCACTCCGCAATGGTTAAACGCCCTTGGCTGTCCATCGTTACGACCTGTCCGTAATAGCTCGTGGTATCCAGAAATTTCTGTACCGTCTTGTTGGAAATAGGCTGACTCGCGGCCCGCTCTTCAATCGCTTCCCACTCCTTGAGGGGATACAGTTGAATAACGGTTCCATCGATACTGGTGATGTAAAATTGACCGTCGTAGCTCCTGTCAATCTCACGCTTGAAATCGGCGGGCATCTTGAGCCGGCCCTTCTCATCCAGTCGTGTTGGACAGTTGCCGCGAAACATGTAAAAGCCCTCTCGTGGGCCTGATTTCTATGCTGGTCGTTCCAGCGAAAAGAAGTGGAGGGTGGCACCGGAGCGAGGTTCGTAGTGATTACTCCACTGCGGTCCCTTTTGCTCCACTGGTGTCCATCCTATCCGCAATCCTTTGTCTGTCAAGAGCGAAATGGACATTTCGGTGTATTTCCCTATTTATTTTTGCTAAACACCTCACCTTTTGAGCTATTTTTGCCGAGACGCTGTATTCCTTGTCCAAATCTGGTGTAAAGGGGCGGGCAATGGCGCGCTTTGAGGCGACCCAATGGTTACCAATAGAAGTTTCTAAGGTGTTCGCTTTCTTTTCCTGCCCCGCGAATCTGCCGCGAATTATGCCTTCAGAGGTACATGTACGTGTGGTGTGGGCCGCACTCATTCCTCCCGCTTCCTATGTTCCCGATTTGGATATGAATGATGCAGCAGGCGCCGGGTCGGAGTTCATCTTCTCCTTTTGCCCGCTGCCGCCTTTACCTATAAGGATGAAATGGCGTGCGAGGATCGAGGAGTACGAACCGGGACGGTACTTTCGTGATACACAACTTTCGGGCCCCATGCATCGGTGGAATCATCGCCACGAATTTGAGGCTGAGAGCCGCAATGGAACGAAGGGCACGCTGATCCGCGACAGGGTGGAGTTTGAGATTGGCTATGGCTGGCCGGGAAGGATTCTTGAGCGATATCTCGTACTGCCGGCTATGCGGAAAAGCTTTGAGCAGCGACAGGAGCTGATAGAGAAGATGTTGCGTCCGTGAAAATGGGAAAGGCAGCGCCGAATCCTGATACAAGGACGGCACTGCCCCCGGGACTCTGTAGCCGTCCCTCACCTTTTTAGGGGCCGTAGCGCCCCAATCTGTTTGTTCAATGCACCCAGTTACAAATGCATTTTCTCTTTGCTGCGGATTAAGCTGTCGATGGTTCGCGGTTGGTGCGGCATTCTCTCAGGAGCGCGAGGCTGTCGCCTTCTCGCTGGCACGGCCATCGGCTGAAAGCGCTCGGCAGGAGGGACAGCGGCGGCTTTGACCGGAATGATCCATGCGGTGCCTTTGTCGGATCGGAAGCGGTCAAGCCAGCAGCAGAACAATGCGAATGTAACGCCTATCGATGCCAGCGACAGCAGAAGAGAACGGGTCAAGAAATGCAACATCTGACATGTATGCACAAACGTCAGTTGCCAAGCCGCCCCAGTCCGCGAAAATAGAGCCTTTGAGTTCACAAGCTTCCTTCCATCCCTGCGCTCTTCGGCGCACCAACCAAAATCTCTTAATGAATGCCAGCCGCTAGCATACTGGCTGTATATCTCTTGTCGGCATCGTTGATGTGTTTCTGGAGCCACTGACGCAAGAAATCCAACAATTTCATGCTGAGTGGAATTTTGCCGGCTTCAAAATCGTGAACCATCTGCACGACGTCTGCGGTGAGTTTGTCGTGCTCGGCCTTGTGGCGAGCAAACTCAGGATAGTTGGCGCGCAACATCATGCGCTCCTCATCAGCAAAATGTTGACGAGTGTATTGCACGAGACTCTTCAGGACGATGGGAGCAACCTGGCCGCCTTTGCCCAACTTCATGGCGTCGTGCAACTCGTTCAGCATGTCGAATAGCTTTTGATGCTGCTTGTCGATGGAATCAACACCGACCGAATATTCGCTTGTCCAGTTTAGAAGTGCCATCAGTCTCCTCCTTCAAGAGTCCAGTTGGGCTCGTAATGGGAGTATCGGCCGAATCAGAACAAGACTTTATCGAGCGGTGTGTTCCTCTAAAGATTCCAGTGGCATTGGCCGCTGATCTTGAATGTCGCTGTAACCCTTTTGATCGAAAGCTGAGGTGTAGTAGCGATGAGCTCGCTCCCAAGCTTGATCGTCGGGCGGCGCGCCGAAGGTCTGGATGTAGAGAGGCGAACCGGGGAAGGGATACATGGGAACGGGTTCGCTGACCCAAACCCCTTCGAGTTTCATCTGCTGCTGCCAACGACGGATCTCGTCGCGATTGTCGTGCTCGGTGAGGATGAGATTGGCCTGCACCCAGGGGATGCGTTTCCGAGCGTAGATCAACAGTTCGCTGATTCGCGCGGTACTCATGCGACAGTTCTTGTTTAACTCGTCGCGGCCGGCGTCTGTGATTGACTCGATTCCACACTCGATGGAGATGGTGTTGGCTCGACCTAGAAGATCAAGTTTCTGTTCGTCCCACAGGTCTATGCGGGTTTGGAAGCCAATGCGAACGTTGCGATGGGAAATCTCCTCGAGCAGGTGCAACACATTCTTGCCGACACCAAAAATCTCGTCGATGAAATAGATGTAGTCGACGCCGCGTGCGATCAGGCGGTCGATCTCCAGCAAGACCTCATCGACATTGCGTTCGCGGAATTTGTTACGGAACAACTGCTTGTTGCAGAAGGTGCAATTCCATGGGCAGCCGCGGGCAAACTCCACCTCCGCTCCGCGTCCGCCGCCTTGGTTGAAGACGTGGTGGCGGTGGCTATGTTTCTCCACACTGTAGTCGGAGTAATCGAGGGCGGAGAGGGTTGACATGTCAACTGTGGCTAGGCTTGCGCTCAGGTGCTCGAGTCCGGAGCTGTCGCGGAAGCAGAGGCCATCGATGAGGTCCCAAGGGTCGCTGGCCAATGCGGCTAGGGCGTCCTCGCTCTCACCTTTGATAACGAGGTCCGCGCCGCTCTTGTGCATGGCCGCACGCGGCGTGGCAGAGGCGTGGGGGCCGATTAGAACTTTTGCCGCACGACCGCCGATTCCAGAGAACCACTCCTGAGGCACACGGAGCTCGGGTGGAGGACAGCGCCAGAAGAGATACGACGGGGCGGACGGAATGACGAGAAAATCGGGGTCGAAAGTTTCCACGCGCTGGCGAGTCTCTGCCAGGGTGAGGTCATCGGTCTGGGCGTCGACGACGAGAGCCTCGTTGCCCTTGGCGCGAATCTTCTGCGCAGCGAAGAGCAACTCCAGTGGCGTGTGAGGGTCGCGGCAGCCGAAGTAGGTGGAGCCGGTGAAATCCCAGTTGGGATTGACCAGCGCGTAACGGCGAGCCACTAGGCCGTCCTCCGCATGGGGGTGAGTAGCTCAGCGAGTGCAATGCGCTCGGCACGCGTGGGGGCAAAGAGTTCGCGATTACTGCGGTACCACTTATTGATTCCCGCGAGGATTCCGTCCAACTTTACCTTTGGTTCCCATCCGGTATGGTTGGAAAACTTGCCGTGGTCGGTGACATACACAAGCTGATCGCCTGCGCGCTGTTCTCTGAAGTTGTAGGCCGTTCGAGCGCCGGTAAGTTTCTCGATGTGCTCCATTAGCTCCAGCAGAGAGACGGTATTCTGCTGTCCGCCGCCGATGTTATAGATCTGGCCCGCGGTGAGTTCGCGCCTGGCGTAGGCCAACTCAAAGGCATTCAGTAGATCTTCCACGTAAAGGACGTCTCGTACCTGGCGTCCGTCTCCGTAGACGGTCAAGGGTTTGCCTTCTAGCGCAGAATAAAGGAAGTGCGCGACCCAACCCTGGTCTTCGCTGCCAAACTGGCGAGGACCGGCAATGCACGACATTCTGAAGACGACCGACTGCAATCCATAGATGCGGGCGTAGTCACGCACATATTGGTCGGCAGCGCCCTTGGAACATCCGTAGGGGGAGTGGAAGTCGAGGGGTTGAGACTCATCCGTAGCAGTACGTCCATCCGGAACATAACGCAGGCCTTCCGCATGGACGGCGCCGTCGCCAGAGTTGCCGTAAACCTTGTTGGTGGAGGTGAAGAGCATGTACGGACGTTGCTCGTGTTTGCGAGCTGCTTCGAGGATATTGAACGTGCCACCCAGGTTTACGTCGAAATCCAGCTTGGGATCGACCAGCGAAGTTGTAACCGCGACTTGGGCTGCAAAGTTGTAAATTTCTGTAGCGTATTTCACCACCCGGCCTACCATGGCGGCGTCACGGACGTCTCCAACCGTGATCTGCAGCTTTCCGGTACGACCAGCTACTTTCTGCAGGAACTCCAAATTGTGCCGAGATCCTTGACGCGATAGGTTGTCAAAGACGTGCACCTTGGCTTCGGTGGTTTTCAGCAGCCTCTCGGTCCAGTTAGAGCCAATAAATCCAGCTCCTCCAAATATTAAGATGGACCGGAAATCTGACTTCGTCGTTCCCATTCGTAATCCCCCGTCGCGCCCAGCAGCTCCGTTCCGCAGCTCTCCTGGGGCACTCGTTTTTTAAAATAGCCTATGGTAAGTAGATGCGGATGAACCTATATACGTTGACCCATGGCTGTATTTCGCCCAGCTCAGCTAAATTCGCTTATACTTAATGCATCCCCCGCGAGCTTCTTAACCCTTTTGGACTAAGCCGCATCGCATTCAGGAATAAGCCCATGTCCGCAAGTGCGGCAACAACGATGGTGACAGTTGATGATGTGAGAAGGGCTTACGCGAGAATTCGCGAGTCGCTTTTCCTTTCCCCGTGTTCGCTTTCTGAGACCTTCTCTCAACTCTCCGGCAATCAGGTTTATCTGAAAATGGAGAATTTGCAGATGACCGGGGCGTACAAAGAACGCGGTGCTCTCAATAAGATTCTGGAACTGACGCAGCAGGAGCGAGATCGAGGGTTGATTGCGGCTTCGGCTGGAAATCACGCGCAGGCTGTCTCCTACCACGCCACGAAGCGGGGCATTGCGGCCCAGATCGTCATGCCGATGGCCACTCCATTGAATAAGGTCATGGCAACGCGGCGGTTTGGCGGCGAAGTCGTGCTGCATGGAGCCAACTATGACGAGGCGTGCGACGAAGCGAAGCGCCGCGCCGAGGAATCCGGGCTCACCTTTATTCATGCTTTTGACGATGACGCGGTGATTGCAGGACAGGGTACGCTTGGACTCGAACTGCTGGGCCAGAATCCTGATATTGATGTAGTCGTAACCGCGATTGGCGGCGGAGGCCTCATTAGCGGGATGGCCTGCGCTCTTAAGGAGATCAATCCACGCATCAAAGTGATCGGGGTACAGACCTCGCGGCTGCCTTCGATGAAAGCGGCAATCGAGGCGGGACACCTAGTTACCCTGCCCGTCGCCTCCACCCTGGCGGACGGCATTGCAGTGCGGCGAGCAGGCGAACGCACGATGCCGATGGTTCGCAAGTACGTGGATGAGATCGTCACCGTTGAAGAGGAAGAGATTGCTAGCGCGATTCTACTGCTACTGGAGCGAGAGAAGACCGTTGCTGAAGGCGCCGGAGCTGCAGCCGTAGCAGCGATCCTGCATCGCAAGATCGACTGCACGGGAAAGCGCATCGCTGCGGTCATCAGCGGCGGCAATATCGACGTGGGCATTCTCTCGCGCATCATCGAGCGCGGTCTCGCGAAGGATGGACGCCTGATCCGGTTGCGCATCCATTTGCCGGACTATCCCGGCGCTCTGCACACCTTGACGGGAGTCTTGGCCGAGCACCGTGCCAACATCGTGGAGACGGCTTACGACCGCAAGTTCGGCGTCGATCTTGGCTATTCTGCGATCGATTTGACGATGGAAACTCGGGGCAATGAGCATGTTGCAAACCTGCTCAATGCGCTCGCAAAGTCGGGGTACCAGTTCGACCGCATTCAGTAATCAGCACTCAAGATACTTCCCCGCCCCGGCTCATGTCGGGGCGTTCTGTTTTGTCCTATGGAAACCTTACGAGCTTTTCCAGCGCGCTTCGCGGTAACATTCAGTTATGGCTCTAGTCTGGCTGGTTGAATGCAAAATCTGCGCACAGCGCTTTCCGCTGGTTCCGCGTGAACTTGTAAAAGGAAAAAGCACCGACGGGTTGGTACGCGGTAAAGAAGTCGGACGCTTTGAATGTCCTCATTGTCACGAGTTTCAGGATTACTCGACCGATGACTTTATCCCCGGCGAAGGCGAGATCGTGCCTTCGCGCGATTCCGAATAGCACGCAGAGGAACGCATGCCTGACTTGCGGTATCCAATCGGACCTTTTGAGGCTTCGAACTCGCCAAGCACCAACATGCGTTCCGCCCTGCTGTACCAATTGTCGGAGTCGGCTAGACACTTACGTATAGCCGTCGCAGGTCTATCCGAAGATCAGATCAACACGCCGTATCGACCGGGAGGTTGGACGGTAAGGCAAGTAGTTCATCATCTCGCAGATGCGCAGATGAATTGGTACGTTCGGACAAAGCTGGCGATCACGGAACATTCCCCAATTGTTAAGTCCTATGATGAAGCGCGCTGGGCCGAACTGCAAGATGCCCGGACGGGACCGCTTGAACCATCTCTTATATTGCTGGACGGAATCTCTGAGCGATGGGTCTGCCTGTACCGCTCCCTGACCGAAGAACAATGGAAACGCACGATCATTCATCCAGATCGTGGTGTCTTCACTTTGGACACCACGCTTCCAATGCATGTGTGGCACTGCCGTCACCACACTGCGCACATTACCGAATTGCGAAAACAAATGGGTTGGAATGGGAATGGGCTTTAGAACCGATAGGTGCCGTGTTCACCACCTATCGGTTTGCGTTCTGCTACCTCTGCAACAGGTCCACGGCCATGGCAGTCATGGCAGTCACTCCGGTACGAATGGTAGGTTCGTAAACCGGTGCGAACAGTGCCGAGTGAAGGCTGGGCAATGGAGCTTTCGTCTTCTCGGACAAGGCGAGTTTGTCGGCGTCCGCTGCGCCTAGCCAGAAGATCACGAAGGGAATTTTTCCGTCGAGATTGAAGTAGCCCACGTCTTCGCTGCCCATGACTGGCTGCGCCACGTCTACGCGCGATGCTCCGAGAGCACTGACGGCGGCTTTGCGCATGCGATCGGCAAGGGCCGCATCGTTGATCGTGGGCACGGTCGATTCTAGAATCTTCACTTCCGGCATACGATCTGGGGCTACTCCGTAAGCGGTGGCAACGCCGTTTGCCGTACGCTTCACGCCGTCCATTAATTTCTGGCGAACTTCCTCGGAGTAGGCACGCATGGAGATTCCGAGTACGGCATCGTCGGGGATGATGTTGTTCTTGGTACCGGCGTGAAACGTGCCAATGGTGAGCACGGCGGGGTCCTGCGCGGGTATTTGGCGGCTCACAATGGCCTGGGAAAGCATGACGAATTCCGCGCCCATCACGACAGGGTCTTTGCCGCTCGCAGGTTTCGATCCGTGGGCACTGATGCCATGGAACACTACGCTGAGACTTGTGGCTCCGGCCAACATCGGTCCGGGTCCAAGGGCGATGTGTCCAGCGGCGTAATCGTTGGTATCGTGGGTGTCGAGGATGTAGTCGGGCTTGGGGAAACGGGTGTAGAAGCTGTCGGCAAGCATCGCCTTCGCGCCTTCGATGGTTTCTTCGGCGGGCTGACCGACCAGCATGGCGGTGCCGTGCCATTTGTCCTTGTTCGCCACTAGCTCACGCGCTACACCGAGCATCACGGTCATGTGTATGTCGTGACCGCAGGCATGCATTACTCCGACATCTTGCTTTTGCGGATTCTGAGAGCGCTCATGGCTCGCGAACTCAAGGCCGGTGGCTTCTGTGACGGGAAGCGCGTCCATGTCTGTGCGGATGAGAACGGTGGGACCTGCGCCATTTTTCAGAATGCCTACGACACCCCATGCTTGCGAACCGTCGGCATACTTGCCGACCTTCTCGGTAACTTCGTATCCAGCTTTGCGTAGTTCTCCGGCGAGGAACGCGGATGTCTTCTCCTCAAAGTGGGAGAGTTCGGGGCGCTGGTGAAGTTGTTTGTAGGTGGAAGTGAGTTCCGGCATCTGGCGTTCGACTTGAGCCTTCAAGGCATCGGAGGAAATGCCTGTTTGCGCGGCAATCGTTTGGGAGGTACAGAGGAACGTCAGGACGAAGCAAGAGGCAGCGAAACGCATAGTCTTCCTTTCGGTAGCCGCAACAGGTGCGGAAGGGCTGCGAAAGCGAGTATAGCAAGTTGCACCTGCTTCGCAGCCCACCGAAACTTAATGCTTGAGAACCGTACAGACGGAGGCACAGAGCGCGCCACCAACGTTGAACGTTGCTGCTGCCTTCGGATTTTTCACTTGCAGTCCAGCCGGAGCGTTCCCGGTGAGTTGCCAGAAGCAGGAGCCCAGCATGGCTATCCCTGTGGCTCCAATGGGATGGCCTTTGGCGATCAGGCCTCCTGAAAGGTTGATGCCGCACTCGCCATCTACACGAGCCTTCCCATCCACCCAGTATTTCGCGCCTTCGCCGACCTTTGCTTTGCCGATGACTTCAGCGCCAATTGCGCCCATCACGGAGAAGCAGTCATGGACTTCGGCGACGTTCACGTCTTCGGGCTTGAGGCCTGCCATCTCGTAGGCGCGGGCCATTGCTCGATTGGCTCCGGCGGGACGCAGGACGTCGCGTCCTTCTTTTAGCAGGGGGTCAGTTGCTTGCGCGAATCCGGCGATCTCTACGGCATCGGCCCGGGAGACTCCCAGCTTTGCCAAGCCCTCCTCGGTCGCAAGGATGAGTGCTGCGTAGCCATCGGAAATCTGCGAACAATCGTAGGTTTTCAGCGGGAGGCCGTCGACGATGTATCGGTTTCGGTCTCCGATGGTGATGGCATCGTCGAGCGTGACCTTCACTTTGTTCATCTGCGCCAGAGGGTTCTTGTTGGCGTTCGCGTACTCTTCGACGGCAATCGTTGCCAGGTCTGACTCCGTCACCTTGTGGTGCTTGATGTAGCACTCCATGATCTCGGCGAAAAGGTTGGGAAATATGTAGGTTTTGCCGGGACGCTCATCTGGATGCGAGTAGTAGCCGAGGGCCTTACCGATGAGCTTTCCATCCATCTTGCCTTCGGCGTCGCGCATCTTTTCGTATCCCATGGCGAAGCCGGTTTCTCCCCATCCTGCCTGCAATTTCAAGATGGTTGAGAGCACGGCTTGACCACCCGAGGCACATGCGTTTTCGACGGACTCGATGGACTTGCCCGCAAGACCTGGGACTGAGGCGGCCAGTCCGGAGACCAGACCCTGCTCGTTGAGCGACATGTTGCAGGCAGCGGCTACCGATCCGACGTCGAGCAAGGACGGATCGGCTTTGATTTCCTTGCAGACTTCCTCGATGGAGGTTCTTGCGATCTCGGGAACCGTCATTCCGAGAAGTTTGCCAAACTTGGATTGGTGGTAGGCAGCTATGTAGACGCGTTTCATCTTGATCTCCGTGAGAGAAGATGCGTTTCACTGCTTGTGAGATTCCAAATTCTGCAACTCTCCGCGAGATTAGCGTGGACTAGTGGTGTAGGTCGGCGTTCAAGCTGAGCAGGTTCACGAGCAGGCGTAACGCGCCTGGCACCCCGGCCGGAAGTTGGCGAGAAAACGAGAGGCCGGTGTAGATCACGTATCCGCGACCGTAACGTGCTCGAATCAACGAACCTTCCTGCACCGGTTGGGCCTGATCGTTCATGCGAAGTAATGGCTCGAAATGCGCATCCCAACTTTGCGCGAAGTTATGGCCACGCTCCTCTGTCCAACCTCGGAAATCCTCGCTGCTCATCTCGTTTGGGTCTGAGAATGCGTCATCGTGTGGCTCAAGTATTTCTACTGCAGAAGCCTCGTTGCTCACCCGTGACGTTCCGAGTTCAACCGGGTATGGCAGCGGAGCTACGCTGGCAAAACGCGCGGCGTCCGACTGCGATAGGATCAGCACCACGCCACCGTCTTCGACATACTTCAGTAGACGGGGTCGCGCCTGAGCAAGTTCTTCGCGGGAGTTTACGACCTGCGGTCCCAAGACGATAGCCCAGTATTTTCCGAGCCGCCCGTTCGTCAATTCCTCGCGATCAACGTCTGTCACGCTCAGGTTGATATCGCGCAACGTGTCGGGGATCGGGTCGCCAGCACCTCCGACGTAGCCGAGTTGAATATTCTCCGGAACGTCCACATCCGCGGACGCGAGCAATCCATCGGAGGGACGATAATCGAAAGCTATCTGGTCGTCAGCACCACGAACAATTGTGTATCCCTGATCGAATACGGCCGAGCCCCAGCGCACTACGGCACGCACCGGAAAAGCTCCTTCGCCGCCACGTTCCTGGACGAGGAAGAATCGATAGGAATGCTCTTCGCCGCGCCCATCGATATCCAGGACTTCATGCTCTGGTTCGGCTCGCCATCCGGCAGGAGGGTGAACGGAAAGCAAGGCATTTTGCAGCTTTCCAAGATTGCTGCGGACTCGCACTTCGATCTCTCCATAGGAGAGATTCGTGCGCCGGTTCCAGTGCGTATGCGGCTCTACTATTACAGATACTGGTGGGGCTACGACCACGGTCCGCATCTTGGCGATTGGCGTTTGCAGGTTCGGATTTTGCGATGCGTCCTGAGCGGCGTTGTCGGCGGTGGGGATGATTGCTTCCGGGGCTTCTACCGGCACGCTCACGCGCACAACTTCTCCGGCTATCTCCACCTCGGCGATGGCTTGTAGCGATGGCGGAGGTAGAGCATTCGTGACGATGCGCTCGTCGAGGATTCTGTATGCGCCATCTTCGTCGCTATCTAGCAAGAACTGCGGGCGTGTGAATGGCGCGTCCGAAGGGACCCTCCCGCGAAACGTTGCACGCATGTCACCGGGATTCCACTCGCGCCGAGGCAGCCAGCGACCACCCTCAGGCTTTAACTCCACACCTGCAACACGAACGCTATTGCTCGCACCGGGCAGCACATCCACCTGCACAGCAAAAGACGCTCCTGGGACCAGCACGTATGCAGCCCCTGCGATGCCATCGCTCATCAATCGCGCTTGGACGTGCACATCTGCAGCCAACAGCAATGCCTGTTCCGCCTGTTTACGCTTTTCTTCCACCTCGGCACGCAGAGAGGCTGGTGTGTGTGCCGCTAAAGTTCGGTCTTCAACGCCGCGCAGGTTGCGCAGGTACTCGGCAAGTTGGGAGACGACGTTCGCTCGATCCGCGCCGCTCTCCATTGCTGCCGCAGCCGCGTCGTGCATGGCTCGTAATCGTGAGCGCATCTGCAACGCATCTTCTGCAGCCAGTCCCGGTGCGGAGGCAATCTGCTCAAGGGAAGTGTTCAATCCTTCTGCGAAGCCCTTCGCGCCCTCGCTCATTTGAAAGCCGCGTGCGGAGGCAATCAGGCGATAACGACGTACGACCTCGGTTGGAGCATGGGAGAGTCCTTCTTGAGAATGCTGCTCGGCGAGTGCGTGCTCGCCTTGCTGCTGCCAGCTCTCGCGTTCTCCTGCGCCGGTTTCGGCTGCATTGAAAGCAACTGAGTATCCACCGGAATGCACGAGCGCGAATAGCCGCTTCGCCTGCCAAGGTTCCACACCGCCGGTCAGTTGTTCCGGAAACTTCTTCGCGTCGGCAGCCGCGCTGAAAGCCTCGCGCACCAGGATGGCAGTGGCCGCGTGCTGGCCGTCTTCTTCGGAAGAACCGAACGGTGTAACGATAATCTCTGGACGAGTCTCGCGGATCACTCGCACCATGTCCGCAAGTGCGGCGTTGTGACCTCCCCAGCGATCGAAAACCTCGTCGGCGGTTCGCGCAAATCCGAAGTCCACCATGCGCGTAAATCGCTGCTCGACTCCGTAGTGGGCGTCGCTTGCAAACTGCTCCATTGTGCGCAGCAGACCCTGTTCGGTGGGCTCAAGAATGCCCTGACGATTGTCTCCGCGCTCTCCGCGTGTCAGCGTAAGCAGCGTAACCTTGGCGCCTTGTCCGTGAGTTTGAGATAGGAGGAGCGCGCCGTCTTCATCGCCGGGATGTGCAGTAATGTGCAGCACGCGGAGAGTTGTATCTAGCGCGCGAATCTGGCCCCGGAGTTGAGTATCCGAGGCAGACGGCTGCGCGTGGGCGCAGGAGGCCAGCAGTAGTGCGAGGCAGAAGCCGAATATCTTGTGAAGAGTCACCGCTTCCCTTGTATCTGTTCAACCCTGCACAGCGCAACCCACAAACGCAAAAAGGCCGAGGAGCATAACTCCCCGGCCTCACTTATGTCTCACTTTCAGGCAGAAACCAGTTCACCCGATTTCACTGCGGCCAGCTTCTCTTCCAGCCACTTCATCCACTCGTCCACTCCGTCACCCTTGCTTGATGTCTCGATGATCTCGATTCCCGGATGCACCGTGCGGGCATTGCTCTTGGCAAGTTCGGCACTGAATGGAACGTAGGGTAGCAGGTCGACCTTGCTTAGAATCATCAGCTCGGATTTCACGAAGATGGAGGGGTACTTCAGCGGCTTGTCTTCGCCTTCAGTCACGCTCAAAATTACGATTTTAAAGTGCTCGCCTAGATCGTAGCTTGTGGGACAAACGAGGTTTCCCACGTTCTCGATGATCAGCACATCGAAGCTGTCCAGCGGCCAGTCTGCCAAGTGCTTCTCGATCATTTTCGCATCGAGGTGGCAGGTCCCGCCGGTGATAATCTGCTTTACGCGGAATCCCCATTGTGACAAACGTGTCGCGTCGTTTTCCGTTTGCAGATCGCCAGTCAGCAACACCACGCGCTTGCTCTTATCCATCCGCTCGAGCGTTCGCTCCAGCAGCGTGGTCTTGCCTGATCCTGGAGAGCTAATGATGTTGACGACCAGAATCTTATGCTCGCGAAACTTCTCGCGCAATTCGGCGGCAAGCTTCTGGTTTTCGTTTAGAACTTTCTTCTCAACCACGATCTGGCTCATTCTTCCACCTCAACGTATGCGATCTGGAGCTCTTCTCCAGCGATGATGATCGTTGCAGCCTCGCCACATTCCGGACAGGCAGTGGCCCAGTTCTCTGCTCTGAATTCAGCGTTGCACTTGGGGCATCGTTGCCGCCGCTGAACCTGCTCTATCTCCAGCGCCAACTGCTCCCAGTCCGTATCCTTCACAACACACTCAAAACCGAAACGCAGGCAATCCACATCGATGCCTGCCAGTTCTCCCACGCGCAATCCCACTTTGGAGAAGCGTGTGCCCACAGGTTGCTGCTTTTTCAATTCGCCAAGCTGGTCCAGCACGGAAGAAACAATCGATAGCTCGTGCATCAAGACCCCTGAGTGAGCGCCGGAACATATCACCGGGCACTTTGTTGATTCTCATCTTCTCATAAACACCTTGGCTGTGATGAGCCTCACAGTTTTGCCGGATGTTTCCGCTACGATTAAAATTCACCATTCTGGAGAGTTCATGTCAAACCTTCATCTGCAGGTATCTAACCTTCCTAACCCCAACGATCCTGAATCATGGGAGCAGTACGTCGAAGATTTTCGCAAATCGGGGCATAGCAGCGTTGAATGGATTGCCGAGTATCTCTCGGGTATTCGTGAATGCCCCGTTCACCCGACTATGAAGCCCGGCGAACTCGTCGATTCTCTACCCGCCCACGCGCCTGAACAAGGCGAGAGCTTTGACGCAATTCTCGGGGACTTCCGCGAGAAGATTCTTCCGGCCGTTACGCAGTGGAACCATCCCGGTTTCATGGCCTACTTTGGAACCTCGGCCTCGACTCCCGGAATTATCGCCGAACTGTTGATTGCGGCCATGAACACCAACGGCCTGCACTGGAGCACCTCTCCGGCGGTGGTTGAACTTGAGCAGGTTGCAATGGGATGGTTGCGCGAATGGCTGGGCTTGCCGCCGGAGTTCTTTGGCATCATCTATGACACGGCCTCGACAAGCACTATGCACGCGCTCATCTGCGCCCGCGAATTTGCTCAACCTGAAAGCCGCGAAGAAGGATACCGAGGCAACCTCGTCGTATATACCTCGGAGCAGGCACACTCGTCGGTTGAGAAAGGTGCCATGGCTGTCGGCATTGGGCAGAAGAATGTTCGCAAGGTTCCGACCGACTCGCGGTTCCGCATGAAGGTCGACTCATTGCGAACGCTCATTGAAGCCGATCTCCGCGCGGGACTTCAACCTTGCTGCATCGTTGCAACCATTGGAACAACGTCTTCCACCTCTGTCGATCCGGTTGCAGAATGTGCACAACTGGCAGAAGAGTTCGGACTTTGGCTACATGTCGATTGCGCCTACGCTGGGCCCTGTGCGTTGCTGCCCGAGTGCGCTGAACACTTTGCCGGGATTGAGCGCGCCCACTCTGTTGTTACCAATCCGCACAAGTGGCTAATGACGCAGATGGACCTAAGCGCGTTTTTCACCCGGAAACCGGAAGTTCTGCGACAGGCGTTATCTCTGGTTCCTGAATATCTCCGCGCCTCAGACGATCCTCGTGCTGTACATCTGATGGATTACGGTGTGCCACTAGGACATCGCTTCCGTGGACTCAAACTGTGGTTCATCCTGCGCTACTTCGGGCGCACTGGCGTGATGGAATTCCTTCGCCGCCACAACCAACTCGCGCAAGAGTTCGCAAAGTGGGTGGATGCCGATGATCGCTTCGAGCGAGTCGCGCCTGTTCCCTTCTCCGTGGTCTGCTTTAGGCTTCGGGGCAGTGACGAAGCGAACAAGGCTCTGCTCGACGCGGTAAACGCCAGTGGAAAGATCTACCTATCACACACCGCACTCAATGGCCGCTATGTGGTCAGAATCGCTATCGGTAATATTGCTACCAGCTTCGCGGACGTCGAATTGGCATGGAAACTCATTCTCGTTGCAGCGAAAGAGGCCAGTTCTTAATTTAGCGGCATTGGGCAAGAACAAAAGATTCTGAGTCGGCAGGTGTTGACTCCGAGAGCAGAACGGGCTATAACCAAGCACATCATGATCCTTTGTTGCCAGATGTGTCGCATCTCTTCCTGCTGTTGTTGCGGGAAGCGACGCTCTGGCGAAAATGAGATCGTGGAATAGAAGCTTATTCAAGAGAATTTCACGAACCCACCGCCAGTAGCCCAGGCCGGTGGGTTTTTTGTTGCTCCGAAAGTAGTCGCATGGCATCGGAACAGATGGGGCTCTCGTAATGGCTGCAGAGCGGCATCGTCCGCCTTCGGCTGGAGTGAAATTTTTGCGGCGGTTCGTCGAAATGCGGACCCGATGGAGATGAAATGGCAATTGCAAACAGCATCACGGAACTGATTGGAAAAACGCCACTACTCTACCTGAATAAAATCACCAAGGGAGCGGCAGCACGAGTCGCCGTAAAGCTGGAAAGCCAGAATCCGCTGGCCAGCGTCAAGGATCGCATCGGAGTTGCTCTGATTGAGGCTGCCGAACGCGATGGAAAGATTCATCCGGGCAAGACTGTACTGATCGAACCGACCAGCGGCAACACAGGGATTGCACTTGCATTCGTTGCAGCAGTCAAAGGGTATGAACTGATTTTGACGATGCCGGAGACAATGAGCCTGGAGCGCCGCGTGCTTCTGCTTGCTTTTGGCGCAAAGATCGTGCTGACGCCGGGTCCCGCCGGAATGAAGGGCGCAGTGGCGAAAGCCGAAGAGATTTTAGCTGCGACTCCAAACGGCTACGTCCTGCAACAGTTCAATAATCCTGCAAATCCGGACATTCACTTTGCGACCACTGGACCTGAAATCTGGAATGACACTGAGGGTAAGGTTGACATTCTGATTTCTGGCGTGGGTACGGGCGGCACGCTGACCGGAATCACTCGATTCATCAAGTCGAAGAAACCCGAGTTTAAGGCCATTGCAGTGGAACCGGCTGAGAGCCCCGTACTCTCTGGTGGAAAGCCAGGACCTCACAAGATTCAAGGGATCGGCGCAGGCTTTATCCCCGGCGTGTTGGATACCAAGTTGATCGATGAAGTGATCCAGGTCTCCAACGACGAGGCACTCGACTTTGCGCGTCGCCTTCCTAAAGAGGAAGGTTTGCTAGTCGGCATCTCTGCCGGAGCAGCGGTGTTTGCGGCTCTGAAGGTTGCGCAGCGTCCTGAGAATGCAGGCAAACTGATCGTTGCGATTATTCCGAGCTTTGGAGAACGCTACCTGAGCACGATCCTGTTTGAGCAACTTCGCAAAGAGGCTCAGGCATTGCCTACGGTACCGATCGGCGAGCCGGTCGCGTCCAAAGCATAGTTGTCACAACGCGAACCAGACAGAAATTCCCAAGGGATAAATGCCTTGGGAATTTCTGTTTCTAAGCAAAAGCTACTTGCTGTTTCCGTCGCTATCCCGGTCCACGCTGCTGAGGGTGACTTTGTCCTCGACCGTGTGGGGAGCAGGTTTGGGCGGCGGAGGTGCCTGCGTGTTTTCAGTTGGTGCCTGAAGCTGAGTAAACGAGCTGACGGGATTGATCAAGTTTGACAGGCTCCTTGCTCTGTAAAGAACGTAACGGCTGTCCTTAGTCAGAGCATGAGCCTTGCGGATGAATCAATCGCGCGAGATGCGCATGCCACCCCATGCCAGTCCGGAACCAACTACGGCCATGCTGATTACGCAGTTGCGCAGCTCATCCCAGTTCTGGGAGAGGACGCTGGGAGCTCCGGCGGCGCCGCAATTTCCAAAGTACGAAACGTTCGCGTAGTGATCCTTGCAAGCAATCCCCGTGCGTTTGCATACACTTTCAAGCATTCGCAGATTCGCCTGATGACCTATAAAGACCTGACGACGGGTCTCCGTGGGAGGCATTGAGCTTTGCAGTTCCTTTACTACATTGGTAGTGGTGCGAATGGCAAAGACCTGCACGGCGTGCCCCTCCTGCGCGAAATGGCCGCCGGTAGGGATAGTGATCTGGTGCTGGCCTGCGGGATCGCTTTGAAAACTGGTATCGGAGATGACTGCGGGGGCGGGTACGCGTGACGAAACAATGGCGGCCGTAGCTGCATCCCCAAACAAGACAGCCTGACGACGGTCACTGTAATCAATGCTGCGAGTGAACGTTTCGCTGTTGACCACCAAAACGTAGTCGGGGAGCACTTCCGGTCTCATCTGATTCAGAAAATGAATTTGCGAAGCAAAGCTTGAACATGCAGACTGCAGATCGAAGCAGGTGGCGGGAATGCCGAGCGAATTCGCAACGCGGCTGGAATCGGCCGGAATCTGCATTTCAGGTGAACATCCACCCGAAACAACCATGCCCAGTTGAGAGGCCGTAAGTCCTGCGCGCTGGAGAGCCAGTTCCGTGGCGCGAACCGACATTTGAGTAGGCGTGGTGTGAGCCGCTTCAGCGGCTGCGCGCGGATCCTGGTTGCGAGTTTCGCGAAGATAGTCTAGCGGTAACGTGGTGCGCCGCTCGATAATGCCGACGCGGTCTTCGATCCACTTCACGTCTACCCCAATGTCAAGGGATGACAAAAAGTGATTGTCGAGAATCGTCTCAGGATGAAAGTGTCCAAGAGCGTGGAGGTACAGCAAAAAGCATCTCCTGTGTGTTCTCCGCGAAAATTCCAGCCTTAATTCCGGCGAGCATGCAAACCGCCATTCTTACTTCCGGGCACCATCGCGCGAGGAGTTGGAGAGGCTCTGATGCCACGATCCGGCAGGTAGCAGCGGGTCAATATCTTGAAGTTTAAACGTTGCAGTGCATCGGGAGCAATCCTTGAGCATGTTGCGTTCGGATGTGACAGAACTATTACCCACCGCCCCTCACGCCGGGTTCGATAACCGCCATTTTGCTTCGTTGTCAAGACGGGAAAGCTCCGGTTTTGGGAGCGTTTTCAACATGAATGTGGAAATGCTGGTGCAAAAGGACTATGAAGCTCTCGCAACCCTTGTTATTACAGGCCCTTCTCCATCTTGCACAAGAATCGGTGCGATGTACCCTGAAGGTGGAAAGTTGCAATTAAAATGGGGCGGAATGAGCAGTCACTTTTTCGAATTCGGTCGACGAGACTTCGATTGACGAGACTATGTGAGCGGTAGAACTTGCGCTTCTCGGCAAATCACTGGCGTGGTAGCGGGATGGATGCTAGCATGGGTTGTGGTCTTCCGGGAAGTTAGCGAAGACCTTCTTCTTCAGCAAGTGCATCAACTTGGAGGCAATAATTATTGCCTCCAAGCGACCTAAAGATTAACCAAATCGGAATCTCTCAATAAAACGTCAACAAATTCAATCAGTTAGCATCATAAAAAAGAATGTTGACCTTAGCTCTACAAAGTTTTAATGTACAACAGTCGACGGTACAGAAGAGAGTGTTGTCAGTACAATCGTCCATCCAGCCCCGGAACTACACGGGCTTTGGCAGGGTCCTCCAAGTAAAAAGTTACCGCTGGGGAGGTTAAAGCCTTGTTGCGTCTTAAAGCCGACGCGATTGGACGGGAGTCGACCGAGTTTTGAACTCTGGTGGAAGACATTGTTCCACCCAAGATTGAGCGACGAGCCCCATTTGCTTCGCATCTATAAAGAAAGTAAAGCGCGAAGCCGTTAAGTAAATGAAGGCTGCAAGATGTTGGCTCAGTCAGGCGGAGTCTGCAAAGAATTACAGCCAGCCACATCGGTCTTGCAAGGGTTTTGTTGGCAAGATTGATGCACAAGGAGATGTCATGCGTTCCGATAAAGTTTTTGAAGCTTTACACACATTGCAGAATCGTTATATGCTCTGCCAGATTGCTTCCAAGGCAACTCGTAAGTTCCACAAACCGAATACCCGCATTCAGGACACAACGAATGATGTTCTGAACCGCATCTCCGATAACGAACGCGCCAATGTGATGGCCGATCCGGTGAATGCAAAAGACGCTCAGCGTCGTGCGGCTTAGCGGCTGAAGTTTTAGATTTTCACCTTGCGGCCTGCCGTAAAAGCGGCAGCTGCAAGGGATCAGCCTCAACTCAACGCAGGTAAACAGGCAGTTCGCAACATCAGCCGTGAATCACCCATCCGGTCGTTATAGAGATTCAGGCCGGTTTCCCATCCAAATGGTTGCTTGTTAGCCGAGCCAGGATTAACGGTAACCCAATTCCCGGCGCTTCGCGGCGCACCTGATTCCTTCCTCTCGAAAAAACTCCGTAGGTGGACATGACGATCGCTGAACTCAAAGAAAAGAACATTACCGAGCTGACCAAGATCGCTCGAGAACTCGACCTCCCCGGTGCGAGTGGCCTGCGTAAGCAGGACCTTATCTTCAAAATCCTGCAGGCGCAGAGCGAAAAAGAAGGACACATTTTCGCCGAAGGCGTTCTGGAAATTCTTCCCGATGGCTATGGCTTCCTACGTTCCCCGGATTACAACTATCTGCCCGGCCCAGATGACATCTATGTTTCGCCGTCACAGATCCGCAAATTCGATCTGAAGACCGGCGACACCGTTAGCGGTCAGGTTCGTCCTCCTCATGAGGGAGAAAAGTATTTTGCACTCGTCAAGATTGAGGCCGTTAACTTCGAGTCTCCTGACGAAGCGCGCAACAAGATTCTGTTTGATAACCTGACGCCGCTCTATCCGCAGGAACGCCTCAAGTTGGAAACTGTGCGCGACAACATGAGCGCTCGCGTGATGGACATGCTGATTCCGATCGGCAAAGGTCAACGCGGTCTCATCGTCGCTCCGCCCCGTACTGGTAAAACGATGCTGCTCCAGAACATTGCCAACTCCATTACGGCGAACCATCCGGAAGTGGTGTTGATCGTTCTGCTCATCGATGAGCGTCCGGAAGAAGTAACGGACATGCAGCGTTCGGTGAAGGGCGAGGTTATCAGCTCGACATTTGACGAACCAGCCGCACGCCATGTACAGGTTGCGGAGATGGTGATCGAAAAGGCCAAGCGTCTGGTCGAACACAAGCGTGATGTGGTCATCCTGTTGGATTCGATCACGCGTCTTGCACGCGCCTACAACACGATCGTTCCTCCTTCGGGCAAGGTTCTCTCCGGCGGTGTGGATTCCAATGCGCTGCAGCGGCCTAAGCGCTTCTTCGGCGCGGCCCGCAACATTGAAGAGGGTGGATCGCTCACCATCATCGCCACGGCTTTGATCGAAACCGGCAGCCGCATGGACGATGTGATCTTCGAAGAGTTCAAGGGTACCGGCAACATGGAAGTCATTCTCGACCGCAAACTCAGCGACAAGCGAGTCTTTCCGGCGATTGACATTCAGCGTTCTGGTACTCGTAAGGAAGAACTGCTTCAGGCTAAGGAAGACTTGCAGCGTATCTGGGTACTGCGCCGCGTACTCAATCCGCTCTCACCTGTCGAGGCGATGGAGTTGCTCATCGACAAGCTGAGCAAGACACGCGCTAATAGCGACTTCTTGTCTAATATGAGCAGTCTGTAGACGTTTTGTATTTCACTATGCGCCCGGCTTCGGCTGGGCGCTTGGTATTGGGCTAAAGGTCATGGCCAATTCTGCGTGCACGCCGCAACACTCGTTTAGAGATAGTCGGCGAGGCATTCTGGGCGGCCAATCCTATCCAAAGTCTCGCAACCGGACGAGTGCCCAGACAGTCGGCTGCGAGGCGCAGTGCTTTCGGCGCACCTGTGGCTACTGGAATCAGGAATCCCGGAGCTGCTGAAGAAGCGATAAGTACCGCCTTTCGCTGTAGCCGTTTGAAACGCGGCTTGGGAGCCCATTGTCCCCACGGCCAATATGTAGATCCGAGCAACCGTTCCAAGAAGGTGCGGAAGACAGCCGTGGCGTTGTAGAAGTTTACCGGCGAGCCAAGCACCACCGCATCCGCGCGGTGAACTTCCGTGAGCACCGCCTCTAAATCATCCTGAATGACGCAGGAGCCACGGACCGGGCTTTCAGGCTGGGTGCAGGAGCGGCAATTGCGACAGTATTCAATCTTCTGATCGATCAGAAAAATCTTCTTCGTCTCTGCTCCGCGTTCGCGTGCACCAGCCAGCACAGCATCTACGGCAGAGTCCACCGTTCCTCCTCTACGATAGCTGCCGACAATCGCGACTACTCGTCTTGCCATGGTCTTTCCTTTCGGTGCGCATTTTACCTCAGAACGATAGGTTTCTCGGTGACGCGCAGCTTTGGAGCTTCCCGGTATAATCGGAAGTTACAAACATCACGGTTCGTAAGGACGATTTCCTTGCACATGCATGCACAATCAGGCGGTCCGCAACAACCCGAAGGACCGCAATCGATTCCAGGTATCAGCTCTATCATCGCGGTCGGTTCCGGCAAGGGGGGAGTCGGCAAGACCACGCTCTCCGTTAATCTTGCGCTGGCACTGGCGCGCCTCGGTTTCAAGGTTGGTCTGCTCGATGCCGACATCTACGGACCAAACGTTCCGCTGATGTTGGGGGCGAGCGGCGAGCCTGAACTAACTCCTGACAACCGCATTATTCCTGCCGAGCGATTTGGCGTTCGTGTCATCTCGGTCGGGTACTTGAACCCCGGAGACAAGCCGCTGGTGTGGCGCGGTCCCATGTTGCACTCGGTCATCAAGCAATTTCTGGGGCAGGTCGCCTGGGGAGAGCTCGACTATCTTGTGATCGATCTGCCTCCAGGGACCGGCGACGTCGTCATTTCTCTGACGCAGACGGTTCCACTTACCGGGGCGGTTGTGGTCACCACGCCGTCCGATGTTTCGTTGCAGGATGCGCGCAAGGCCATCGAAATGTTCAATCAGGTGAGGGTTGAGATCCTTGGCATTGCGGAGAACATGAGTTACTTCGTGTGTCCGCACTGCAATCACGAGATCGACATCTTCTCGACAGGCGGAGGCGAGCGTACGGCCAAACAGTTCAACGTACCGTTCCTTGGACGCATCGAGCTTGATCCCACCATTCGTGAAGGCGGAGACTCAGGGCATCCAGTGGTGCTGGCTGGCGAGCAGGCGAACAATGCCAAGAGCCTCTTCGCATTTGCGCGGAAGGTACTGGAGCGAGTGGACGAACTCAAGAGCAGCGGCGGCGGTAGCGGCATTCTCAGCATCGACTAATTCCGGCTCACCGAGCCAAGGAGAAGCATGGAGAGCACGACGCCCAGTACCGCGTTAAACGAAATGATGCCGGCCGAGAACCTTCGTCCGATTCCCTACTGGCACACTGCGTTGTTGGTGCTGGTTCTCGTCGTGTTCAGCGTGCTTAACTCCAAGAGCGGTCATGGAGCGAGCACGGGACACCCGCCTACTCGCATCTATCTGGCGACCATGGTCTATGAATGGCTCCTCACCGGATATGTCTGGTGGGGATTGTGGCGCGCCGGAATCGGAATGCGCGAACTGATCGGTGGCCGATGGAAGAGTGTAGAAGATTTTCTTCTCGACATCGCGATTGCCACCGGTGCATGGTTCGGGGCGCTGATGGTGATTGCCGTCTTCGCCTATGCCATGGGTATGAACCACGTGGGCAATATCGATGACGCGAGAAAGCAGATAGGATTTCTTGCTCCACAGAGTTCGCTGCAGGTTGTTCTGTGGATTTGCCTGAGTGCTACGGCCGGCTTCTGCGAGGAAGTGCTCTTCCGTGGATATTTTCAGAAGCAATTCACCAGACTGCTGGGCAACAAATGGACAGCCTTGGTGGTCGTGAGCATTCTCTTCGGTCTTGGACACGGATACGAAGGAGCGAAGCGCATGGTGTTGATTGCCTTGCTCGGCCTCTCCTTCGGCATCATGAGCCTGCTCCGAAAAAGTCTAAGACCGGCGATGATGGCACACACTCTGCAGGACACAATCTCTGGATTGCTATTGCGCGCTCTTCGTTAGAAACAGCAAACACGCAAGTTTTTTGGACGCGAGCATGGAAAGATATGCTCGCGTCTTTCTTTTTTTCTTGACATGCATTTCTAGACAACATATACAACTATGCAATTACAACTTTTGCGTTGTAATTACATCCAAGATTGTTCAAAGGGAGAATAGTCATGGCAACGAAGAAAGCTGCGAAGAAGGCTGTTAAGAAGGCTGCCAAGAAAGTCGCAAAGAAAAAGTAGTAACTTTCCGCATAAAAGGCTACACGAGAGGGGAGCGCGAAAGCGTTCCCCTTAGTGTTTCTGCGGGTAAAACGCTGGTCTCACGAATTTCATGTTCAATCCAGAATCGCAGCTATGGCAGCGAGGGCGGCAATCGCGGCGGTCTCGGCGCGAAGGATTGTCGATCCCAAGGTTACGCTGCGCCAGCCTGCGGCATCGAAGAGCGCAAGTTCCTCTTCCGCCCATCCGCCCTCTGGTCCAACGGCCAAAGCGATAGGCGCCGCGGCTTCGGTCAGCGATTCCCGAATATTTTCGCTTCGCTCATTCTCATTCAGCAACAGTCGAGTTGGAGCTTCCAGAGTAAGCGCCGGTTTCAGCTTTACGGCTTCATCGATCTGCGGAGGACTCAGACGTCGCGATTGCTGTGCTGCTTCATGAGCGATCCGGCGCCAACGCTCCACACGCTTGGCTGCCGCCGTCGCGAGGTGGGAGTCCGTGCGGCGGGCGATCACAGGAATGATGCGCGTCGCGCCCAACTCTGTGCATTTCTCAACAGCCCAATCCATCCGGTCGAACTTATAGATGGCCATCAGCAGAATGATCTCCCGCTCAATACCTTCGGCAACTGCATCGCCGAGGATGAACTCTACGCGTTGATCGGAGACCGATGCGATCGTTCCCAGCCGTACTGTTTCGCCGCAGACAATATCGAACTCCTGCCCGACGCGAGCCCGCAACACTCGCGCCAAGTGCGCAGCGTTCGGTCCTAGTAGTTCAGCTTGGTGATCAGAGAATTCGTCGGCAATCCAGCGGCGGCGTGTCATGCTTCCAGCGTAAAGCAAAGCAGCAGTGTAGATCAAAACATCAAAGCAATGGGCGCGGAGGAAAGCCCGCGCCCATTGCTTTGACACTTTAAGTTATTAGTTGAACATGTCCTTCACTTTGTTAAGCAGGCTGCGTTTCTCGGGAGCGTTTTCGTGTCCGAGAGTCTCGGCTAACTGCTCGAGCAGTTCGCGCTGGTGCTTCGTGAGTTTGCTAGGGGTAGTGACCTTCACTTCTACGAACAGGTCGCCGCGCCCGCTGGAGTTTAGCATCGGCATGCCACGCTTGCGCACGCGGAAGCTGGTTCCTGTGGCGGTTCCTTCCGGAATGTCCAGCGTTGCCTCGCCCTCCAGAGTCGGAATCTTCACGGTCGCTCCGAGAGCGGCCTGGGTGATGGAGATGGGGATCGCGCAATGCAGGTCTTTGCCGTTGCGTTCAAAGAACGGATGTTCGGCGACGTGAAGCACAACATAGATATCACCGGCAGTCCCGCCATCGAGTCCTGCGTCGCCATGGCCGGTGTAAAGGATGCGGGTTCCGTCTTCCACACCCGGAGGTACCTTCACCTGAAGGGTGTGTTGGCGGGTCAATACTCGTTGCCCCTTACACTTGGCGCACGGATGTTCAATCATCGTGCCCGTACCCTGGCAGACTGGGCAGGTGCGAGCTACGCTGAAGAATCCTTGCTGATAGCGGACCTGTCCGTGACCATCGCACTGTCTGCACTGGCTGGGAGCCTTGCCGTTCACCGCTCCGGTTCCCTTGCAGTCTTCGCATAACTCGCGACGGCGAACCGAAATTTCCTTCTCCACCCCGAAGGCTGCGTTTTCGAAGGCAATGGTAAGGTCTTCGCGGATGTCTCCGCCACGCTGTGCACGCGAACGCCTACCACCGCGCCCTCCGCCAGCGTTGCCAAACAAGTCGCTGAAGCCGAACATCTCGCCGAACAGGTCACTAATGTCCACCTGCTGGAAGCCGCTCTGTCCTTGGCCTCCGCCACCTCCGTTTGTGAAGGCGTCATGGCCATAGCGGTCGTAGGCAGCCCGCTTTTGCTGATCGCTCAGCACCGAGTAAGCTTCGCTGCACTCCTTGAATCGCTCTTCTGATTCGTCATCCCCGGGATTGCGATCCGGGTGATACTGTAAGGCGAGTTTGCGATAGGCGCTCTTGATTTCGCCGTCCGCCGCAGTGCGCGTGACGCCGAGTACTTCGTAATAATCGCGTTTAACGTTAGTAGCCAGTGTCCCAAAAGACCGCCAAAGCGGTCGTCCTCCGTGGCGCGGTGATGCGCCGGTCCAGTTTTACTTCTGCGGGTTCTGAGCTACGCGAACCATTGCGGCACGAAGCACGCGGTCGCGCAGTCGATAGCCGCGCTGCAATTCATCAATGACGTGATGGTCGGGAACGTCAGAGGTCTCTACCATCTGAATGGCCTGGTGCTGACTGGGATCGAAAGGCTGTCCCTGAGCCGCAATCGGTTCCACACCAAGGCGCGTGAGCACATCGTGGAACTGGCGATCGATCAACTCCACGCCGGAGCGGAAGTCTACGGTGGAAACGCCTTCGGCTTTCAGCGCGAGATCGAGGCTGTCAAGAATCGGAAGCAATTGCTTCAGGAAATCGGTGAGTGCGTAGTCGCGGAACTCCTGCTGCTCCCGAAGGTTACGTTTGCGGAAATTTTCAAACTCCGCCTGCAAGCGAGCCAAGCGGTCGAGATACAACGCGTTCTCCGACTTCAGTTTTTCCAGCTCAGACGGCTGCGCGCTCATGGAATCGTCGCGTGCATCGCTCTGAGGAAGCTCATGCTCCACATCTATCGGAGTGTTTTGAGTGTCTTCGTTTGTCATTTTATATATTTTATTCCGAGTCATTTAAAAGCTTGTCGAAAAGCCGTGCGATGTAGGACACGGCAGTTATAGTGTTCTGGTAATCCATGCGGGTCGGGCCAATTACAGCAAGCCGTCCCAGTATTTCCTGCCCACTGCGAGCCGGAGCACCGATCAGGACAAAGCTCCTCAAATCGGGCATTGTCTCGTCGAGACCAATAATTACGCGCACCGCTTCCTGGCGCGTGTCTACGTAGGAAGAGAGCAACTCGACGATGCGGGTTTTCTCCTCCAGCGTTTTTAATAGCTGACGCAAGCGTTCGCTGTCGTTTTCGCTTTGCACCAGGTTGGCAGTGCCTTCTACATAGACGGCCGCCGCCTCGTCCTTTGTGGCCAGCGCACCGCTCTCGCAAAGCTGCGCAAGGGATCGCATCAATTTGTCGTATTCGTCGCGTTCCTGCTCGATGCGATGTTCTAACTCACGACGCACATCCTCAATCATCCAGCCGCGGAAGTTGTCGTTGATATAGCGAGCGGCGAGATCAAGTTCCGGTTGCGCAACATCGTGAGGAAGACGCAGGACGCGGTCGCGAACTACGCCGCTCTGCGTAACCACGATGCCCAGTACGCGTTGTTCAGAAAGCTTCTGGAAGTGCACATGTTCCAGCGCCCGACGGGGACCAGCTGAGGTCATTGCTACGCCGACGCCCGAGGAGATCAGCGAGAGCACGTGCGAGGTGCGTTCCATGAAATCCTGAACTTCGTTTACACCTTGGAAATAGCGCTGAATGTTCTGTACATCGTCCGGCTTCAGACTTACCTGGTCGGAAAGCTTCTCAGCATAATAACGGTAGCCCTCAACGGAAGGGACGCGGCCGGATGAGGTATGCGGTTGGGAAAGTAGCCCAGCGTCGGCGAGGTCTGCCATCACGTTTCGAATGGTCGCCGCACTCAAACCTTCGCGGCTACTTCTCGCAAGCGTACGCGAGCCAACGGGTTCACCGGTCGAGATATAGGTCTCGACGATTGCCGTTAGAATTTCCTGCTCACGCCTGCCGATGGTCGCCATTGCATATACCTCACCGCCATCCTGACGGCTGAGTTCCTTCAGGAGCGGTCATCCCATTTAGATGCAGCAGCTTATATCTACGATGCGGGGTTGAACGCCCGCTCTGGTAAAGGAACTACTCTAAGTTTAGCAAAGTCGGCTCAAGTTTGCGACGACGAAGCTCTCAGAAACGGGAGGCTGCTCTTTTGCAGAACTGAAGTTCAGTTCCGGGAATGTGAGTTGGTGCTCGACGTGAGACATACCGTAGAATTATCGACGATTCCAAAAGTACTGAAGATTTCGCGGGCAAGCACCTGGAATGGCCTGCATGAAGGCGCCTATCTTAATGCTTTTCAAGACCTTGAGCGCGGCCGTGTACGGCATCGACGCAAACCTGATTGACGTGGAAGTAGATGTTTCCGGCGTAAAGATGAACGAGGACCACTTCACCACCGTTGGTCTGCCGGATACGGCTGTTCGCGAAAGCCGTGAACGCATTCGCGCTGCTCTGAAGAATTGTGGATACGACATCCCACCTACTCACATCACCATCAATCTGGCTCCGGCTGACCTGAAGAAAGAAGGCTCCGGATTTGATCTGCCTATGGCTCTGGGAATTCTGGGAGCATACGGTGGACTGAAGAAGCAGGACCTTGGTGAGTATGTGATCGTCGGCGAACTCTCGCTCGATGGTGGGCTGCGCCCCGTTCGCGGCACACTGCCGATTGCCGTGGCTGCCCGCGCCCGCAAGATTCCAAACCTGTTAGTCCCGGAACAGAACGCACGCGAGGCTGCCGTGGTTGAGGGCGTGAAGGTCTACCCGATGAAGAGCCTGATCGATGTTGTGCGGCTCATCAACACGGGTGTCGGGCCGGAACCGATTGTTGTAGATAGCCAGGCGCTGCTCGAACAGGTAGAGCACTTCCCTGTGGACTTCAAAGACGTGCGCGGCCAGCACACGGCCAAACGCGCTATGGAGGTGGCCTGCGCGGGCGGACATAACATCCTGATGATTGGACCTCCGGGTGGCGGCAAGACAATGCTGACCAAGCGCATGCCGACGATCCTTCCACCGCTTACGTTTGAAGAAGCGCTGGAGACAACGAAGATTCACAGTGTCGCGGGAGTGCTGGATGCGAGCAACGGACTAGTGGGCGTGCGTCCCTTTCGTTCTCCGCACCATACGATCAGCGATGCGGGATTGATCGGCGGCGGTGCGGTTCCGCGTCCTGGAGAAGTATCGCTGGCGCACAACGGTGTGCTGTTTCTCGACGAACTTCCGGAGTTTCCTCGCAACGTGCTGGAGGTGATGAGACAGCCTTTGGAAGACGGAACCGTGTCCATCGCGCGTGCCGCTATGTCTCTGACGTTTCCGGCGCGCTTTATGTTGGCAGCCGCGATGAATCCGTGCCCTTGTGGATTTTTTAACGACCGCGCCCGTGAATGCAAATGCACTCCTCCGATGATTCAACGTTACATTTCAAAAATCAGCGGGCCTCTGCTCGACCGCATCGACATCCACATCGATGTCCCTGCTGTGAACTACAAGGAACTGCGCTCGACGGTACAGTCTGAATCGTCGGCATCGATCCGCGAACGGGTGTTGAAAGCACGCGAGAAGCAGTTGAAACGCTTCCGCGAAGCAGGAGAAAAAATCTTCGCAAATGCTCAGATGGGATCGCGTCAGATTCGTGTTTTCTGTGAACTCTCTGCGGACTGCGAGCGTTTACTGGAACGCGCTATGACACAGCAGGGACTGAGCGCACGCGCACATGATCGCATCCTGAAAGTTTCACGCACAGTCGCCGATCTGGAAGGAGCTGAACATCTTGAAGTGAAGCATCTCGCGGAAGCGATTCAGTACCGCACGCTGGATCGGACTTACTGGGCGTAGAGTTACGGTCTGGGTCTTCGGTGTATTACGGGACGAGTTGCCATCTCTGCCATGGATCGCCGTGCCAAGGATTGCCGTCACAGTTATCAAGTATGATCGGAGCGCCATCGCGTTCGTTGACAGCCATCAGGCACTTGCCGGAATCCAACTCGACGATTCGACCATCGGGAGTAAAGCGAAAACGTTGGTTGTGACCGAAGTGACATCGCCAGAGTTGCACGGGTGTGCCGTCTGCCCGCGAATTTCCGCCACGCACATCGAGACAAAAACCTCCGGTGCCAATGAGAGCGGACCAACCACCTTCCGAGGCTGTAACCGTCCAGCGCTGATTCTCGCCAGGGTGGCAGTGATACACCATGACCGGAGTCCCATCAGCCTTGCGGTCGCCCGCAGCGTCCATGCAGAAAAAATCGCGTCCGGCTGCCGACCGTATGGTGAGATTTGTGCCTGACTGCTGAGCGAAGGTTGAGAGGCCTATCCCTAGTAGAAACAACAACACTACAAACGTACGAATGTTCATCTGGGTTCCCGCAGTTTGGGGGTCGAGATCGATTCCGAGCATCTTGAAACAAAACCTCAGGAATAGCAAGAATCTTTCGTACGAACGCATTCTCGTCGCATTTAAATTCCAACGGCTACGTCATACACTATGCGAGAAAGGAACTGGGGACTCTGCACTCCGCGACTCCAGTGACATGGTCAGAAGATTCCTATGGCAAAATTCCATTCCTGGGCAGCACAAGGCCCAAAGCAGAAGTTAACTCACTTCGAGTTCGACCCCGGTCCCATCGGAGTTGAAGAAGTTGAAATTGCTGTCGAGCATTCCGGTCTCTGCCACTCCGACCTTTCAGTTCTTAACAACGAGTGGGGGATCTCCCACTATCCATTTATTCCCGGCCATGAAGTCATCGGAAAAGTAGTTGCCGTCGGCGAGCAAGCGAAGGGCGTAAAGGTTGGGGACCACGTTGGCGTCGGCTGGACAGCGGCAAGTTGTATGCACTGTTACCTGTGTCTCTCCGGCGAACAGCACCTTTGCCGTACAGCACAGCCCACCATCATTGGGCATGCCGGAGGCTTTGCCGACCGAGTCCGCGCTCACTGGGCTTGGACCATTCCCCTCCCAGCGGCACTCGACGCCACAACCGCAGGACCGTTGCTCTGTGGCGGCATCACGGTCTTCAATCCGTTCGAGTTGTATTCGATCAGCCCAACCGCTCGAGTCGGAATTCTCGGGATCGGCGGATTGGGACACATGGCGTTGAAGTTCGCGAACGCATGGGGATGCGACGTTACGGCATTTACCTCCAGCGAGTCGAAATACGATGAAGCAAAGTCGCTGGGAGCACACCACGTCGTTTCCAGTCGCGATGTAAAGTCGATCAAGTCCATTGCTGGATCGCTGGACCTGTTAATCATCACGGCGAATGTTCCTCTGGAGTGGGGCGCACTGATTGCAACGCTCGCACCAAAGGGACGCATGCACGTCGTGGGTGCCATACCCGCCCCGATTCCGGTGCAAGCCTTCGACCTGATTGGCTCGGAGCGGGAGATTTCCGCCTCCCCGACAGGTTCGCCCGTGGATATCGCGAAGATGCTCGACTTTGCGGCGCGACATAACATTGCGCCCCAGGTTGAACGCTTCCCCATGAGCCAAGTAAACGAGGCATTTGCGCATCTGGATTCCGGCAAAGCACGTTACCGGATCATCCTCGACGCTGATTTCAAATAGAAACACAACCAACAAAATACCCCGCCACGAGTTCGTTGGCGGGGCATTTTCATTTCGAAGATTCGCAGCTATTGGCGCGAGTACACACGTACGTAATCCACCAGCATGCTCTGCGGGAAGTCAGTTCCCCAGCCCGGATTTCCCGGCCAGCTTCCGCCTACGGCTAGATTGAGCAGAACAAAGTATGGGTGATCGAAGCCCCACCTGCTACCAGCAGGAAAGTCTGCTGGTGTGCGAGTCTGGAAGAGCACGCTGTCGACGTAGAACCGCACAACGTTCGGCTCCCACTCGACGGCATAGATGTGGTAGTCGTCGCTAAACTTCTGTCCCTTCGGAAGCGTAAAGCTCTTATTCACCATCACTTTTCCACCCGGCCCGGCTTCGTGCAGGCTTCCCCAAACAGTTCTGCTTTGCGGATCGACGCTCTCCATGATGTCCAATTCACCGCACGTTGGCCAGCCATCGCGGTCGATGTTTGCGCCAAGCATCCAGAACGCTGGCCACATGCCTTTTCCAATTGGAAGCTTGATGCGAGCTTCAAAGCGTCCATACTGCTGAGCGAACTTGCCTTGCGTCTTTAGCCTGCCAGAGGTGTAATCGCGCGCAACGCCGTCGGCTCCCGTGTACTTTTCCTTGATCGCATTGATGACGAGGTTGCCATTCCGTATCTGCACATTTTGGGGACGCGCGGTGTAGCTTTCCAATTCGTTGTTTCCCCAGCCTCCGCCGCCCGTCTCGATCATCCACTTTGAGGGATCTGGCAAAGAGCCGTCGGGACTGTTGAATTCATCACTCCAAACCAGCTTCCACGCCCCTTGGGACGAGTGATCATCGGCAGCCAACGCACTTGTGCTCACAAAGGCTAGGCAGGCGAACAGCACCAGGCAGCCAAGACCGAGGGTTTCTGCGTGGCGATGGAGTGAGTGGTTTCGTGATTTTAGCGAAAAACCAAAGAATGAATGCATAGGGAACGTATTCTCGTCTCTGCTGCGTTGGCAATTCTCCACCAGCCAGGGCAGCAATATTCCAGGAGAATTCTGAACGTTGTAACTCTCACGCAGCGGGCTCTGAGTTGTCAATGATTTGAAGAATGACATTGCCATTCTTCAAACATTCTTCAAACCTGTGCTATGATCCTTCAACGGCTTTATGCCGATAGGAATTTCAAGATGACGCTACTCACCAACACTCGAATGCGTATGGCCATGTGCCCCCCAGGCGGTGGTCGTCCAGCTTTGAGTGTCTGAGTAATCGCACATCTCTTCTCTGGCAGCCGTCTGGGGGGTCCCCTCAAGACGGCAAATTTGTTTTAGGACGCTTTACTCACCTGCCAGGGGAGGTTTCATTGGCTTCATCACACGACATCGCAACGGTTGCAATCCACGGCGGACGCTCGCTGGACTCTCACGCCAGTTCCCTGCTCTTCCCGCTCTACCAGACAGGCACATTCGTCCACGACGCGGTTGGAGTAGATAAGGGATTCAGCTACTCGCGCGTTTCCAACCCCACGGTGGACGCGCTGGAACGCTCCATCGGCGCACTGGAAGGGACCGCTCCCGCAGTCTGCTTCCGTACAGGGATGGCCGCAGAAAGCACACTGTTTTTCTCCGTGCTGAAAGCGGGCGAACACGCCATCCTCTCCGAAGTCACCTACGGAGGAACCATCCGTCTCTTCCGCGAGATTTTGGAGCCCCTCGGCGTACACGCCAGTTTCGTCGATACCTCCGACCCTGCAAACGTGGAAGCAGCCATCACTCCGCAGACTCGCATTGTATTTATCGAGACCCCGGCCAACCCAGTGCTCCGGCTCACGGACATTGCTGCGATCGCAGAAATCACCAAGCGACACGGTCTGCTGCTTGCGGTCGACAATACGTTTCTCACCCCAGCCTTGCAGCGTCCGCTGGAACTGGGCGCGGACATCTCCGTGCTCTCCACCACAAAGTACATCGACGGACACAACGCCACGGTTGGCGGCTCGCTGGCAACGAATGACGAAGTGCTCGCCGAGCGATTCCGGTTGATCCGCAAAACCCTCGGCTCCATTCAGGCACCCTTTGAAGCATGGCTCACGCTACAAGGAATCAAGACCCTCCCTGCGCGTCTTCGCCTCCACTGTGAAAACGCGCAGGTCGTCGCCGAGTGGCTGGAATCGCATCCAGCCGTGGGGAAAATCTACTATCCCGGACTTCCGTCATTCCCCCAATATGAACTGGCACTACGCCAGCAGCGTGCGGCAGGAGGAATGATTTCCTTCGAACTAGATGCACCTTACACAACCGCCATCGCCGTAATGAATTCGGTGCAGCTTTGTTCGCGCGCTGAAAGCCTCGGCGGCCTTGAGACTCTTATCACTCATCCGGCCTCCACTACCCACGTCGATCTTTCTCCTGAACTTCGCCAACACCTCGGAATCTCTGACGGACTGATCCGGCTCTCGGTCGGACTGGAGTCTCCCGCCGACATCATCGCCGATCTCGAACAAGCATTTGGGACCGTTGGCTGCTGTTGCACCAACGCACAGGAGGCCACCTATGAAGTTCGCTAGCCGTCTCGTACAATTCGAAGCCGCACCCGGAGACCGATTCCGTCCCACGGCCACCCCTATTTATCAAACAGCTACCTTCGAGCAGGAACACGCCGACAGCTTTGGCGATTACGACTACTCCCGCAGCGGCAATCCCACGCGCAAGGTTTTGGAAGATCTGGTAGCCAAACTCGAAGGCGGTACGCACGGCTTCGCATTTAGCAGCGGAATGGCCGCCATTACTGCCGTAGCGCGCACGTTGCGCACGGGAGATGAAATCCTTGCTGACAGCGATCTCTATGGAGGGACCTGCCGCCTGTTCACGCGCATCCTGGAGCGCTCAGGAATTGTGGCCAGCTATGCAGATGCAGGCGACCTTGAAGCCTTTGCTGCGAAGATCACGCCTCGCACACGCCTCATCTACGTTGAGTCGCCGACCAATCCGTTGCTCCGCGTGCTCGACCTGCGCGCCCTCGCCGAACTAGCGCATGCCCACAACGCCCTGCTGGTGGTAGATAACTCGCTCATGTCGCCATACCTTCAACTGCCGCTCTCGCTCGGAGCCGATATCGTGTTGCATTCGGCGACCAAGTTTCTCTGCGGACACGCCGACGTGACCGGAGGCGTAGTAGTGGTCCGCGACCAGAAACTCGCTGAAGAAATCTACTTTCTGCAGAACGCTGAAGGCAATGCACTCGCGCCGTTCGATTGCTTCCTGCTGTTGCGAGGACTTAAGACTTTGAAGCTACGAGTGGACGCCCAGCAGCGTAATGCGCAGGCCATCGCTGAATTTCTCGCCAACGATCCTCGCGTTGACCATGTTTTCTACCCCGGCCTAACCACCGATCCGGGCTATGCTCTGCAACATCGTCAGGCTTCTGGTGCAGGCTCGGTGCTCAGCTTCACGGCAAAGTCAGTCGAGGCTGCGAGCGCCGTCGCCGAGCAGGCAAAGATGTTCCAGATCTGCGTCAGCTTCGGTAGCCTCCACTCCACCATCAGCCTGCCCGGATGTATGTCGCACGCCAGCGTTCCACCCGAGATCGCCGCATCTCGCCAGCTTCCGCCGGAGTTGGTTAGAATCTCAGTAGGCATCGAAGACTCCGACGATCTTATCGTCGATCTCGATCAGGCTTTGGGACAGAAGGAATCGAAAGTAGTTCCGGACAATACAGCAAGCGAGCTAGCCACACAGGGAACGGGAAGATAGACATACATGAATTTACGGACAGGGACACGCATCAGCGACAAGGCCGCGCGGTTTACCGAAAGTGTAATTCGAGAGATGACGCGCCAAGCCATTCGCCACAACGCCATCAATCTTGCCCAGGGATTTCCTGATTTTCCTGCGCCCTCGGAACTCAAGCTTGCCGCTCAACAGGCTATCGCGGAGGATATCAATCAATACGCGATTACCTGGGGCTCGCGTCCGTTGCGTGAAGGCATCGCCGCCAAGGTCGCACTCTGGCAAGGCCTCACGGTTGATCCTGAAACCGAAATCACCGTCTGCTGCGGTGCCACTGAAGCGATGATCGCGGCGCTGCTTGCCACGGTAAATCCCGGTGACGAAGTAGTCGTATTTGAGCCATTCTACGAAAACTACGGAGCCGATGCCATCCTCTCGGGAGCCACGCCGCGCTACGTTCCTCTGCACCCGCCAGCCGATCCTGACGGCGAATGGTACTGGAACCCAGCCGAGCTTCGAGCAGCCTTCAACGAACGCACCCGAGCCATCATTCTCAATACGCCTAACAATCCCACGGGGAAGGTTTTCACGCGCGCGGAGTTGGAATCCATCCGCGACCTCTGCGTCGAGTTTGACGTCATTGCCATCACCGACGAAATCTATGAGCACATTCTCTATGACGGCAGCGTGCATATCTCTCCCGCCACGATTGAAGGCATGGCCGAGCGCACCATCACCATCAACGGAATGTCAAAGACCTACAGCGTCACAGGGTGGCGTGTCGGTTGGACGATCGCGCCTCCAGATCTGACCTCGGCAATTCGAAAAGTACACGACTTTCTTACGGTTGGGGCCGCAGCTCCCCTGCAAGTAGCCGGGGCCGTTGCTCTGGCGCTGCCCTCCAGCTATTACCAACATCTCGCGGATGATTACGTCGTGCGCCGCGATCAACTGCTAGCTGCGCTCCGAACCGCTGGCCTAACGGCTTATCGGCCACGAGGAGCGTATTACATCATGACCGATGTTTCCGGCTTCAACTTCCGCGATGATCTGGAATTCACTCGCTACCTGATCGCCGATATCGGAGTAGCCGCCGTTCCTGGCTCAAGTTTTTACAGCGGAACACCGGACGCAGGGGTTCCAGGATTATCAGCGCGTGGCTCACAGCAGGTCCGCTTTGCGTTCTGCAAACGTCAGGAGACGCTCGCAGCCGCAACCGAACGCCTTGACAAACTTGCACCACAATGAGCCGCAGCGGAAAAATTTGCATAAGTGGCGCGCTCAACTAAGCGGCGGCTCTGTGTTGCTTGTAGCGCGGCACAAATTCCTCCTGCACAAAGGTTTCAAACGAAGTGGGCGTGGTGTTGCTGGCACTGCGCTCCTCAAGTGCTTTCATGTGCCCGGTGTTCATTGCTGCAGCCATCTCCAGAATCAACCGGACGAGGTCCGCAGACATACCCATTTGCAGCATCGCCGACCGCACCTGATCGTCTGGTGCCTGCACGTACTGAAGATCCGGCCTCCCAATTGCATCTCCGATAATGGTGGCCACCTCGTTCATCGTTATGTCCCGTGGCCCGAGTAACTCGCGAGTCTGATGCGATCCAAAGTTCAGGTTCAACAGCGAATCTGCAGCTACGCTAGCGATGTCTCTAGTGGCAATCATTCCCACCCTCAACTCTCCCAGAAGTGGGCCGGCAGCAATGCCCATCTGCTGAATTGGGGTAATTTGCGAAAGAATGTTCTCCATGAAATATCCCGCTCGCAAAGACAGAAGATTGAGCCCGGCGATACTGTTAAGCCGCTCTTCCATCTCATGAAGCCCCACTACCGGTCCCGTTCTGTCCGTTTTGTCTGCCCCAAAGCTACTCAGGGCAACCGCGTACTTTACCTGCGCTCGCTCCAACGCCACTGCAACCGACTGGCTTACCGCATTCTGGTGAGCCCGGAAATCTGGTCCCGCAGGCGTCGGCGGAATCATAATGTAAACGCATTCGGCTCCTGCAAACGCCTCAGTTAGAGCTTCGCGATCTGTAAGATCGGCAACAAAGAGCTCCCCACCTGCGCTGGCAAGCCGTTGCATGCGATCATAGGAACGACCAATCCCGCGAACCTTCTTCCCTGCTGCAAGTAGACGCTTTGCGACGACACTTCCAGTATTCCCGGTTACGCCTGTGACTACATACATAGGACTCGCCTCCTGATTTTCCACTTGGATAAGTCATTGGGATGCAACCCCACCCCTGCGAGACACTGCTTCTCTTCACACACCCTAAGCAAGTTCCCGGTATAGGAATCCGAAATACGGACCGGCAAAACAAGACCCCACATTCCAGAACGAAATGTGGGGTTGAAAGATAAGTATTTTCTGTTGTTCGGGTGCATGCTCAACTCAGAGCTTTTGCAACGGCGCACTGCAGGCGCGGGACTTCTGCTTAGAAGTCGTTGAAGTCCAGGGCGATTGGCTGGCCGTCCTCATCGTACTGGATAACCGGCTCTCCGCTTCGCTCGACCGGTTCCGCCGATTTTTCCTGTTTACGCTGCTCCATTTTCTGGGACTTCTCTTGCCGCTTTTCCTGGCGAGCTCGCTCTTTCGAGCGCTTTGTGAAGGTGGTTCTTGAATTTCCTGCCATTAGAACTCCAATCAATAGATGTTTTTTCGAACCGATCATCGATTCGCGCGTTCACTCGCATATCAGCTTTGCCATCGGAATCGGGCGGAAAGCAGCCAAACCTCGGCTGACCGCTGACCAGCGAATCGAAAGATTCCTAAGCTGAACATGCGTTTATAGAAGGGTGCCGATCATCAGCCACACCCCGGCTTCCTCTGCCCTGGTATGGCGATATACAGTCTACGGCTCACAGGGAATGCATCTTCATACCCATTGTATTCCTTTCAGACGATTTCGTGTCCCGCATCGTCCTCCTTAGCAGGATGCAGACCACCGCACCCGCGATGCGCATACTCGACCGAAACTTTCCTTGGGAGGTGGGTTAAATGATATAGAGCATTCGAGGTCTTGGAACATGATGAAAAGAATGGTACTCGCGTTGTTCGGTCTGGTTATCGCTTTTGCCTTGATCGCGCCGCCGAAAGTCAGTGCTCAGGTCGCAATCGGAATTGGCGTCGGAGTTCCGGCTCCCGTTTACGCCTATCCTGCACCCTACGTGGCGTATGCGCCAGATTATTACTATCCCGCCCCATACGCTTACGCATGGCCGTCTGTGGTCGTTGGTGGAGGCTGGTATGGCGGTGGATACGGATACCGTGGCCGGGGCTACTACGGCGGATGGCGTGGTGGTGGATATGGCTACGGCGGCGGTCGTGGTGGTTACGGTTTTGCAGGACGGAGTGGCTATGGCCGCGCAGCGTACGGCGGCGGTGGACGCGGTGGATTTGGCGGTGGCCATGGGGGTGGCCGCCGATAAGTCAATCGCTACACCCCAATTGGCCCCTTCGGCACCTTGCTGGAGGGGCTTTGTTTCTTAAAGCAAACCGCCCGTCTGCAAAGTTAAAGCGCTCAGGGCGAGTTCTAACTTGGAAATTGCTTCGTCCAGCTCTGGATGCTGTCCCAACTGCTTTCTTAGCAAGGTCAATTGTCGGTGCGCGTCCGCAACCTGTTGTGCAACCGTAGCCGTATTCTGGGATGGCGTGGGGGTGTTAGGCGTCGTGTTCATTCGGCACTCTCCATTAGCGCCCCTATTATCTTCTAAAAAAGGCCGCTGCTGGAGCCGGACCTGCGTCCGAATATTCCGAAGTCTGTTGTTTGAGCCCGTAATTGTGAACGGCGGTCGTTGCCGTGGCTCCCATATGCACCGCACTCGACCAGCGTTCAACGTGATGCCATCCCATCCGGTGCATCAGGTAGCTACCGCCCACTTGGGCGCCTACCACTCCGACAGAAAATAAGGACATTCCAACCCGCGATCGAGCAAGCGAAGTAGGAAGCTCGACCTCTCGTCCGCTTCCCGAGTCCAGCATTTTCCACGTGGAGTCACAATCCATTGCATGCGCAACAGCAACACCGGACCAGAGCGCTAGGTTCTGCGTGTCGAAAAAGGCATGCGATTCCTGACCATGGCAGAGCAGGGTGCTGAAAGTGAGTGCAACGATCACGCAAAACTGTGCAACGTGGAGTTTCATTGGGATCATTCTGAAGGTGAGAGGCTGGATCGGCGCTAGTGATATCCACCTACGTTGGCGCTTTTTGTTGCTCAACTCGCCATAGGGCTGCCTGATTCGGGAGGGCAAGGCTGCGCTCCAGCATCTTCTTACATTGACCTATTCAGCAGTTCTCGGTACCTTCTTCGTATCGATGAAACTGCTCGTTGCAGATGACTCAGGTCTGTACCGGACGATGTTGAAGCCTTTAATGGAGAGTTGGGGCTACGAAGTGGTGCTCGCCTCCAATGGCTACGAAGCCCTACGTGTCCTCGATTCTGAGGATGCACCTCGGCTCGCTCTCCTGGACTGCTTCATGCCCGGACTCTGCGGATTTGAACTCTGCAAGCTCATCCGTGCCCGTGAACAAGGCTATATCTACACCATTCTTCTAAGTGTCGCCGACCAGCAAAGCGATGTTCTCAGGGGATTTGAATTAGGGGCAGATGACTACCTCTGCAAACCCTTCGAAGATCTCGAACTGAAAGCTCGGCTGAAGGTTGGAGAGCGGATTATTCGTAGCCACGAGTTGTTAGTAGAAGCCCGGGAAGCACTAAAATTTGCGGCTTCGCACGATCCTTTGCTCCGCCTGTGGAATCGTTCGTCGATCATTGAGTTATTAACCACGGAGCTAAGTCGCGCAAAACGTCTGCAAACGTCCGTAAGCATCTTCTTCGCTGACCTGGATTGCTTCAAACCTGTCAACGACAACTACGGGCACCTCGTTGGGGATGACGTGCTTCGTGGCGCTGCCGATAAAATGTCCCGCGCTGTCCGCGAATACGACCACGTTGGCCGATACGGCGGCGAGGAGTTTCTTGTGGTATTGCCCGACTGCGCTACAGATACTGCGCGAGAAATAGCTGAACGAGTGCGGCAGCAGATCGCCGAAGCGCCCCTGGTGACCGATCCCGCCCCCATCAATATAACGATTAGTATTGGCGTCTCCCAATGGCGCCCCGGCGAAGAAGCTCGCGACCTCCTGCACCGAGCTGACGAGGCCATGTATCGAGCAAAACAGAAGGGACGCAATCGAGTAGAGGTTGAAAATGCAGACGATGCCAAGAGCAACGCAACGGAATGAAATGATGGACGCCACGTAAACGGTTTTCGAACTCAGCGTAAAAATACTAAGTAGAACACCTCAAGGTAAATCACTGCCACGACGAACCACCGCCAGCTTCTTGTTGATTTCGGCCAGTTCCAGATAAACCACCACAGCAGCACCGAATGCGGAACGATGACAATGATCTGCAGCCATAAAGGCCACGTCGATGCCTTCAGGCCGATCATTGTCATCGCCTCACGATTCGAGGAAGCCCGTCATTCAGGTACTGGCAGATCATCTATGGGTCGCCACTCCTGCAGCCCCCGCTTCAGGCCAACAGCGATGTTACCTTAGGCATCCATTCGCTAATCGGTATGCTCTGCGGACACAAGTCCTCGCACGTACCACATTCGATGCAGGAACCTGAGCGCTGTTCTGCCGTCAAAAACACCTGATACTTAAATCGCGCGCCTGCAACATCATCAAATAGATGCGCATAGTTAAAGTGATCAAAGTTCGTCGGAATGTCCACACCATTCGGACACGGCATGCAGTAGCTACACTTCGTGCAAGGAACCACCGTCCGAGCTTCATACTTTGCCCTGACATCGGCGATTAGTTCCAGCTCAGCCGCGCCAAAGCTATTCACACGCGAAGTGTCCGCGAAGTGTAGATTTTCTTCCACCTGCTTCATTGCGCTCATGCCACTCAGCACTACGGACACTTCCGGTTGATCCCAAAGCCATTGCAGCGCCCACTCGGACGGAGAGCGTTGAATTGCGAAACCATCCATGGCCGCTCGGATGTCCTTCGGCGGATCAACCAACCGTCCGCCCAACAGAGGCTCCATGATCACCACCGCGAGGCCTTTGCTTGCAGCAAGCTTTAACCCGCGTGTTCCCGCCTGGTTTTCCGTGTCCATGTAGTTGTATTGAATCTGGCAAAAGCTCCACAAATCGCTGCCGTTCACGATCTCTTCAAAACAATCATAATCATCGTGAAACGAGAACCCAAGATGCCGGATGCGTCCATCAGCCAAAGCCGCCGCGGCCTTCGCCAATAGATCGTGCTTCAGGACAATGCCATGCCAGCGGTCTTTATTCAGGGCGTGAAGCAAATAAAAATCGATGTGATCCGTCTGTAGCTTTTTCAACTGTTCGCCGAGTAACCTATCGAAGTCGTCCGCGCTTGCGACCATCCAGACTGGCAACTTGGTCGCCAGTTTAACCTTATCGCGATAGCCGTCCTGCAGCGCCTTGCCAACTACGATTTCGCTTCGCCCGTCGTGATAAGGGTATGCCGTATCAACGTAATTCACGCCATTATCAATAGCGTGGCGAACCATACTTATAGCTTCTGCTTCGATGATGTCACCGCTGGTTCGCTGCCCAGTTACGGTTGGAAACCGCATGCAACCAAAGCCCAGAGCTGAAGCCTTCCAATCCAATTTTCCAAAATTACGATATTGCATTGTTGCTCCCTTGGTTATTCCTTGCTAACAACCTGTTCTTCCAGCTAAATACTGCCCTCAAGAACCTCTTCCGCCGTGCAAACATCGACCATGCCCTTGCAACCATAAATCACCGGAAGCACCTTTTCTGCCGGATACTTCCTCCGCCACTCCGCTACTTTCTCTGTACCCGCGCGATAAGCCGGAAGATACATGCGTCCCAGCAACGGATGCCGTCCCCACGCCCCACTCAACTTATCGGCGCGTTCCTCGCTTACCAGAAAATCATTGCGCAAAACCTTCGCGACATCCGCCTGCGCACGTCCTTCGCCCCAGGTCAGATAACTCGATTGGTTCTTCGCATCATCCTGCAACAACGCCAGCAAAGCTCCAATCTGCATGTCCTCATCCGGTAGCTGATCGAGTTCGGTAGCCCCATGTGCAATCAAAATAGCGTTATTCGCAATGCCTTCGAACAGCGCCGCTGCGCGCGTATTCATCGTCAGCACGGTCGCCTCAAATCCCACAGCACCGCGCACGTGAAGATTCTGCAAATATGCGAACGTTGTAACGTGCCCCGGCACAACCTCATGGCTGATCAACTGATAGAACTCCGGCACAGAAATCTGCAGCGAGGCATTGATTTCATACGTTGCCTCATATTGCGGAGATCCGTCGCCATTCCGCGCACGCCCAACATAGTTCATTGAACCCGAGAACCAGGCATCCTTAATCGCCATAAAGTCGATGTTGGCCCGAGGAACTCCCACCAACTCCTTTGGCAAATACGGTGCCAGATGCTTGCTGCTCAACTGATCGAAATAAGCATTCACCGCAGAACTCAGCGTTCGTACGCTGGCCATCGGAGTCACGCGATCCTTGCGCCAAGCATCCACCGCCGTCAGCAGCGAAGCCCCGTCGTGCGAACTATGCCCCGCTCGTCCCAGCAGTTCCGCCACCCGCTCGCGCTTTTCCGCAGGTTGCGAAGGTTCAGGCGCGCGTCCCGCCGAGGCGATCACGCAGCGCTCGTACGGAACCGCTGCGCCCTTGCCGAGCATCTCCATCGCGAGATCCCACATGACCTCGACAGACACGGATAGCCCAAGCAGATACTTTCCCCGCAATCCTCCAACCTTCGCGGCCTCACCCTTCAACCCTGTGATCGTCGCAGGCAAATCCACTTCTTTTAAATATGCATCGATTGCCGCATGATTGATCTGCTTCGCACTGACGCCTCCGGACTCTCGCACCTGTGCCGCGGAAGCAACCGTGTAAGCCACTGGCAGCGGATCATCGCTAAACCACGAGTCTGCGATGAAGCGTCCAACACCCGACGGGCACATCACATCCCCGCCCCACAATGTATCAATGCCGATTATCGCGTTCGCTATAAATTGATTTTCTGAAGTCATTGAACCTTCTTTCTCCCGCTAAATTCTTCCGCTCTCGTGTTCAGGTTCGCTAGGCTCTATCATCCCTCGATCTTCTGCCTCTTCAGAGAACTGAACCAAACATACGCACACAGCGCCACAAACATCAGCGCCGAAACCGATTCAGAAACCGAAAGGTTGTCATAGAATGGCGTTTTCAAAAGGTCTTCCCGATACCATGGGAACAACCGCAACGCCGCTCCAAACACTCCACCCAGCGCGCCTCCGGCCATCAGTCCTGAGGCGATAATTACTCCGCGTTCACGAATCGTACGTCCCGCCTCGCCGCCTCGCTTCTCAGCTTTCTTGTTCAGCAAATGCGACAAGAAGCCACCCACCAGCGCAGGAGTGTTCAACTCCAGCGGCAAATACATTCCGAGCGCAAAAATCAGCGATGGCTGCCCCAACATTTCCATCACAATCGTGATCATCGCTCCAACGCCGAACAAGACGTACGCAACCGGTTGATGACTCATGAACCCTTCAACCAGCGCCTTCATGATAGACGCCTGCGGAGAAGCCAGCACCGGTCTCAAGTCGCCCACCGCAGACTCGCCAAACTGGAATGTTCGCGCCAGCATGACAATCGTCAATCCTGCAGCAATCGCCGCCGCCGTTACACCCAGAAACTTCACCTTCTCCTGAGCTGCGGGAGTCGATCCAATCCAGTACCCGGCCTTCAAATCCGTAATCGTCTGCCCGCTCACGGAGAGCGCCGTGCAAACCATTCCCGCGATGGCCATCACGAAAAACATTCCCGTCGTGCCCGATACTCCAAACCTCAGCAGCACGACTGACGAAATAATAATCGTCAGCATCGTCATGCCGCTCACCGGATTCCGTGCTGTCGTTGCAATCGCGTTGGCCGCGACAGAGGCGAAGAAGAACGAAAACACTAGAGTCAACAGCAATCCCAGCCCCAGCACTGTCCATGAAACTTTCAGACTTCCAAGCAGCAGCGCGACTCCAATCGCGCTCACCACGACGCCGAGCAAAATCGCGATCATCGGCACATCGCGATCCGTGCGATCCACGTCCTTGTCCTCTCCGCGACTGAAGGCTTTAAACGCGATGATGAACGAACTCGCAACGATCTTCAGGCTCTTGACGATCCCAAATATTCCCGCCGTCGCAATCGCACCAACTCCAATGAATCGCACGTATCCGCGGTAAATCTGCATCGCCGTCATGTCGCCAATCGGCACCGTTCCTGGATAAACCGTGCCTACCACATGCTGTCCTACGAAGAACACTAGCGGCACGAGTACTAGATTTGCCATCACGCCGCCCGCGCAAAGAATCATCGAACTGCGCAACCCCATGACGTACCCAAGCCCAAGAATAAAGCTGATTGCGTCGAAGCTCAGGCCTGCCCGCGCTTTTACGCCCACGGACTTTACCAACGGAATCCATTGGAAGCTGACCGTCTCTTTCCAAACTTGGAACGTCGTGACAAAGAAGTCATAGACGCCGGAAATCAGCGTTGCCTGCAGCAACAACTTGGCCTGCGAACCACCCTTTTCACCCGTAACTAAGACTTCCGTTATCGCTGTGGCTTCCGGATAAGGCAGCACGCCATGCATCTGCCTGACAAAGTACCGCCGCAGCGGAATTAGAAACAGCACACCGAGACATCCACCGGCAACGCAGATGAATATCGTCTGCACCGGCTTCGGATCGAGTTTCAGAATGTACAGCGCCGGCAGCGTGAAGATCGCTCCAGCTACCACCGACCCGGCCCCGCCGCCAATCCCGGTGATAATGACGTTCTCCAGCACCGAGGAGCGACGCGAATAAACTCTCGCTAGCCCAATCGCCAGAATCGAGATCGGGATCGCGGCCTCCATCACCTGTCCCACCTTCAGCCCGGAGTAGGCCGAAGCGATGGTAAAAATAACGCAAAGAAAGACGCCCCAAAGTACGGAGCGCCAAGTCAGTTCAGGTTCTTTCGCTGCTGCCGGAACGATCGGACAGTATGTCTCGTTCTCGGTGAGGGGCTTATAAGCGTTGGCTGGTAGTGACTTTGTTTCAAGTTCGCTGGTCATCCGAGGACCTTTCATCGCAAGACTAGTCCACAGCGCGGGCGCTGCACTTCACCTTGCTTCAGCCGCAAGGCTTCAAGCGCAGGGTTGCCAGCCAATCGTGGGACTGCGAAACAATACACGTGCGAGGTCTCGCACGACAGTGACATAGCGCACGCCATTGTCGTGCGAGAGCTCAATCTACGTCACTAGATTTCGAAAACGGCCCCTGTATCCGCGCTCGTGACATGAAGCAGATACCGGGCCAGCCAGCCCCGTTTCACTTTCGGCTCAAACTTCGGCAGATCCCTCAGTCTCTGCTCAATCTCTGCTTCGCTCACCTTTAACTCAATCTGGCAGGTCTTTGCGTTGATGTAGATTCGGTCGCCCTCGCGCACGGCGGCAATGGGGCCGCCCGCCGCAGCCTCCGGCGAAACATGCCCAATGCACAACCCCCGCGTACCGCCCGAAAAGCGTCCATCGGTGATCAACGCAGCTTTCACTCCCGCTCCCACCAGTGCCGCCGTTGGAGACAACATCTCCTGCATCCCTGGGCCGCCTCGCGGCCCCTCGTAGCGAATCACGACAACGTCGCCGTCCTTCACTTCGCCTGCCAGAATCCCCGTCAGAGCGTCTTCTTGAGACTCGTAAATCTTTGCCGCGCCCTCGTATTCCATCATCTCCGGAAGCACGCCTGCCACCTTGACCACCGCACCCTTCGGCGCGAGATTCCCAAACAGCACGACCAGCCCGCCGGTTTGCGAGAATGCCTTCTCGGCTGTCCGAATCACATCGCCATCAGCGTCCGGAGCACGCCCGACAGCGTCTCCCAAGACTCCCGTCACCGTGGGCACAGCGAGCTTCAATTCCGTTGTCCCGATCCGGTTCAGTTCCTTCAAAATAGCCGGAATTCCGCCGCAGCGATGCACGTCTTCAATGTGAACTTCCGGACGGCTTGGGGACACCTTGCAGATGTTCGGAGTCTTGGCTGAGATTTCGTTGAGCCGCCTCAGGTTGAATGGAATTTCTGCAGAGTACGCCAGCGCAAGCGTATGAAGAATTGTGTTTGTAGAACCACCCATGGCCATATCGAGCACAAACGCATTCGTCAGCGACTGCTCGGTAATAATGTCCAGCGGGCGAATGTTCTCATTCAGGCATCGTTTCAGCGCGTGTGCAGCCCGCTTTGAAAGCTCAATGCGATCTGGGTTCGGCTCCGTGCGGCGAAACGTTCCATCCACCCATCGCTCGGCCGGAACCGTTCCCGTTCCCGGTACCGACAAACCAATCGCCTCACCCAGGCAGTTCATCGAATTGGCGGTAAACATCCCCGCGCAGCTTCCGCATCCCGGACAAGCTTTTTCCGCCAGCGAACGCAACTGTGCGTCGCTCATCTTTCCCACGCTGTGCTTGCCCACGCCCTCAAACACGGTGATCAAATCCGTATGATCCGGTCCGGCCAGCATTGGTCCGCCGCTCAGGTACACAGCAGGAATGTTGATTCGCGCCATGGCGTTATACATCGCCGGAACAATCTTGTCGCAGTTCGCAATACCGATCCACGCATCGCAAGGATGTGCACCAATAATGGTTTCAATTTCGTCGGCAATCAATTCACGCGAGGCGAGCGAGTACTTCATCCCGTAGTGTCCCATCGCAATGCCGTCGCACACCGCTCCACCAACGTTGGCGTACCATACGTTGAATCCCAGAGCTTTCAGCTCGTCGCGAACAATCGCTCCGATCTTGTCCAGATGCGCGTGCCCTGGAATCTGTGTGGTGTAGGAGTTGATGACCGTGACAAACGGCTTTTTTAGATCGTCGAGAGAGTCAATCAATCCCTCGGCCATCATCAGTGAAGCAGCCGGAAGCATATGTGCGCCTTCGGCAACAATGCGGCTACCGCGTTTGCGGATGTTTTCGATTCCAGGGTTCATGTTGCACTTCAGTTTACTTGACCCACAATCCGGCTGCACACCTCATTCCTCGCAAATTTAACCAGCCCGTCACCGATAAATCGCATCTGTTGGGTGATAGCGCATAACTTGAAGGTCTTTTCTGCCCTATTGCGTGTAAGCTAATTTGCTAGAAAGGAACCCCCACGGATGAGCGAATCTCAAGTAACAGAGCTAACCGGACTGCTCGCCCCAGGAACCAAGGCTCCCGATTTCAGCCTGCAAGACGAGCCACACCATCTGTTCTCTCTCAGCGAATTGCGCGGGAAACCCGTGATCATCGCCTTCTATCCGGCCGACTGGAGCCCTACTTGCGGCGACCAGATTGGCTTGTACAGCGAGATGCTTCCCGAGTTTCAGAAGTTCGGAGCCGAACTGCTAGGTATCTCCGTCGATGGCCCCTGGAGCCACAAAGCCTTTACCGAAACCCGCAACTTGCACTTTAGGTTGCTCTCGGACTTTGAGCCCAAAGGCGCGGTTGCGACCCAATACGGAGCCTATCGGCCCGCCGACGGAATCAGCGAGCGAGCCCTCTTTGTCATAGATAAGGATGGCGTTATCACGTGGAGCTATCTCTCGCCGATCCGAGTGAATCCCGGTGCCGATGGAATCCTGGAAGCCTTGGAAGCCCTTCCAAAATAGGAGAATGAATGGCTAAGCTCAAAGTGCCAGTCTCCCCAGAGGACCACGTCCAGGGACCAGGCGCCGCTCCCGTAACGTTGGTCGAGTACGGTGATTATGAATGTCCGCACTGCTTTCGCGCATCGGGAATCGTGAAGCGGCTCCAGAAGCGATTTGGGGACCAGCTCTGCTTTGTCTTTCGCAATTTTCCTTTGAACGAGTCGCATCCGAACGCCCAGTCAGCCGCCGAAACCGCCGAGTTTGCAGGTGCCCACGGAAAGTTCTGGGAGATGCACGACCTGCTGTTCGAAAATCAGAAACGACTTGGCGGCTCACTGTTTCTCGAACTCGCCCAGCAACTCGGACTCTCCACTCCTGCATTGAGTCAGGCGTTGGAAGACGGACAGTTTGCGTCTCATGTGCGTTCAGAGTTCAGCGGCGGAGTTCGAAGCGGAGTCAACGGAACGCCAACATTTTTCCTCAACGGTGTCCGTTATGACGGCTCATGGGAGTTCCCTGAACTTCTGCTGGTACTAGATCAAGTCGTTGAATCGGCACGCAATCCTGCCGCCGATTGAGCAAACGAACGCGCTCGGAGAGTATCTGAGCGCGTCTGAGCATCCACGACTCTAAGCGGCGTCCTTCGATTTTCTACCTTCATAATCCAAAGGAAGAAACACAGAGAAGCAGGTTCCGGATCTTCCCGGCTTCGTTGAGCTATGAACTCGCAACGTGCCACCGTGATTCTTAACAATCGTCCTCGAAACCCATAAACCGATTCCAGTCCCCTGATCGCCCTTCGTCGTGTAGAAGGCCTGGAAGAGCTGTGCACGATGTTCGGGAGAAATCCCCGGACCATTGTCGATGATGCTTACACGCAAGCCTTGCTCGCCCGTGTCCCAGCGCTTGCCCAGGTGCACACGAACAAGCAGTTTATCGCCCTGAACACTGAGCGCGTCCATGGCGTTCACTACCAAATTTGAAAACACCTGCCGCAACTCGCCCGGAGCGCCTTTCAGTGCGCCCTCGTAGCTATACTCCCGGTCAATGTGGATGCCGAGGGTAGCTGTCTTGTTCTGGTAAAGCGTGAACACATTGTCCAACAGCTTCGTAACCTGCACCGATTCCCGGCGGTCCGTCGTACCGCGCTGCATTCCCAACGTCAGCTTCGTAATTTCTGACACGCGCTTCAGTTCATCGTTAGCAATCTCAACATATTCACGAGCTTCTGGACTAATCTCGACCGTGGTACGCAGCAAATACAGTATGTTCCCGATTGCTTCCAAAGGATTGTTGATCTCGTGAGCAACCGTGCTTGCCATTCGCCCAGCCAGTGCGAGCCGCTCGGCTTTCCTCAAAGCCACTTCTGCATTCTTCTGGTCGGAAATATCCCTTGCAACCGTAGAGGCGCCCACCAGTTCTCCCTGCGCATCTCGGATTGGGGAGATTGTCAGAGCTACATCTACCATCCGACCACTCTTTGCAACACGAACCGTCTCAAAATGAAAAATACGCTCTCCACGCCTCAGTCGGCTCAGTATATGAGCCACTTCATCGGGGCGGTCCTCCGGAATAAGTTTTGAGATCGACTGCCCGATCATCTCCACCTGCGTGTAGCCGTACATCATCTCAGCGGCGTGATTCCAACTAGTTATAATCCCGTTCAGCGTCTTGCTCAGGATAGCGTCAGAGGAATCTTCAACGATTGCGGCCAACAACGCCAGCTTAGGAAGGTCGACCTGTGGCACCGATTCGGTATAGGTTAAAAATGCTTTCTTTTCCGCCAGCTTATCAAGAGTGGATATAAGAACCTCTGTCCCCTCACCCTTTCCAATAAAGTAGTCTGCATAGGCAAGAGCTTCCTCGCTGCTGGTGGTACCTGACAGCGACACGATCGGAACATGAGGTTTCAGCCGCTTCATTGAGGCGGCGAGCGCGGCGGCAGTTGCGCGTCCCAGCAAGTGATCGGTCACAACCACATCGATGTCATGCAACCGGAACAGTTTCATTCCTTCATCGCTGGTCGAAGCAGTCAACGCCTGAAACCCGACACTCTCCAAGACACGCCGACGCAATAGCAAGCCAGCCCGCTCGTCATCAATTAACAGGACCGTGCAATCGGCTCGCTTCACGCCAGCACACTCTCCCGAAGCAGAAATCATAAATGCGTCGCTTTAGGACGCCTTTTCTCCTAAAGATGTTACCAACCAGCCAGAACGCAAGAACGTCATAGCCAAATATCCCGCAGATGCAATCCGCGCAGTGGGCCCAAATTGGAATCTTTCCGCGAACGTAAATTGGTCATTGAGAGAAAGAGTGTTCCGCTTTACTTTTTCCGCAAGCCATCTATTCACCCGCATTTGTACGGTGCGCGGATATCCGACTGTGACAAAACAGTTCTGGAGTTCCTCACAATGTTTCCCGGCGAGCTCTGTAGTCAGATGCTCATCTGTACTCCGGCGAATAGCCTGTCTCCTTATTTCGTACGAATTCGTACACATTCATCTTCATCAAGAAACGGAGCCTCAGCAGACAGCAGAGGTGCACGCCGGATCAGTTCTCCGGCAACCCGCGACTCGCGACTTCATGGAGACTCTCCAGCCAACGCTGGTGCCAGCGGTACATTCGATTCGGCAATAAGCATGAACTGACCGACGCAAGCCAGCCATTCTGAGTCTCTTCCGTGAGCACGTATAAACCCTTGTCCGTGCGTTGAAACGCCCATGCATGATATGCGCGGACGCCATGACAGTACGCATTCCATGCCAGTCTCTCGTGCTCGACGAACTCAAGCACCTTCGAGTCAATCGTCACCCCGAAAGTCTTCCAACGAAATTCTGAACCGAGCCGCAAACAGTGGTCCGCCTGGTTCTTAACTACGACATGAGCGCTGTTTGAGTACCACGTAGGCCAGAGTCCCGGACGGCAGAGCCACGCCCAGACCACCTCAACCTGAGTTCCCGGCATGAGAAGTTCATTCCTGACATGAACCTTGGTGTTCTCAGGTTTGTACTCGTCAGGCCACCGTATTTCCATCTGCGCCTCTCGCACGAGAGCATACCAGAATGGATTAGCCTCTTCAGGAAAATTGGATTTCAGAGGCACCCCCACTTCAATCCTCTGCAACTAAAGGCATCAATGATTTGGTTAGTTCCCCAGAAAATCGAGACGCGATCTGCACGGGAGAGTCCATGAAGGCACGACATGTGTTGTTCACTCTTTTAGCTATGCTCATCACGGCATTTCCACTGATAGCCCAACCAACCCCATCTATCATTGCCGTTCTTGAAGCTCAGAAGCCAAAAAACGGAATGATCCACCAGTATGAGGAAGGACGAAAACAGAAAGCGGCCTGGCACAAGCAACAGAATGACTCGCAACCCCTTTACGTGTGGGAGACTCTCAGCGGCCCCGACACCGGGACCTACCTGATCGGTCGCCTGAATCAGCATTGGGCCGATTTTGATAAGCCATCCATACCCGAGGAAGCCGATTTTGGCGAATACCAGAAGGTCATCGGAAATTACGTAGACTCACTCGTCACCCATTACTACGAGTTCCTCCCCAAGTTCAGCAGCACTGGCAATTCCAGTCCGACCGATAAGTTCGCTGAAATCCTGACATTTCACGTGAAGTATGGAAAAGCCAGCGAATTCCGGAGTGCGATGTTGCGAGTAAACGAAGCTGCCCAGAAGACAAAGTGGCCCGTAGATTTCGTCTGGTACTCTCTCACCAGCGGCGGAGTGGACGGAACCTACATACTCGTGCTTCCACACAAAAGCTGGGCCGACTTCGAAGATAAGCCAGATACAAAACCCTTCCGCGTCATGCTCGCGGACGCATTCGGACCCGACGAATCTGGTTCAATCCTCGACCGCATTGATGGGTCTGTACAGGCTATAACCACCGAGATAATAGAGTTTCGACCGGAACTAAGCTACCTTCCAACGAAGTGACAGCGATACAGCAGCAAAGCCGATCTTCGGTGATGCGAAAACCGACACTATGCCGCCAGGGTTTTTAAAAGCTCGGCGGCATTATCGACGCAAGTACGATCCATCCCGCGGACCGCGCAGGTCTGCACCCCGATTGCCAACTCCACATTTAGACACACCTCGGGCGGGATGTTTTGGCTGGAGAGAATCGGAGATTTGATCTTTTTGGGAAACGAATTTGAAAGGGAAGCCGCAGACTGCCGAATTTCGGAGAAGAACGCCCGGTGTTAATTCATTTGGACATGTAGATGCTGCTTCGGTCTCCGGAGTTGCTCAACAAATTTGCATGGCTGAATTCCCGCTCGGAAGGATATTTCGGCGCCCCAGCAATATCCTCTCATCCCAGCACATGCAATAACAATTTCGAATGAGTTTGATAAGTTTCATTTATCATACACAGCAACTTGTGTTAAAGTTCCTGCCCGGAAGGAGCTTTAGTCATGAGCAAGCTTGCAATCAATATCCCCGAAAATATACAGGACAGCGTACTAGCAGTTGTTGAACACGCTCTGGCAAACTTCGACGCGCATAAGCATGCATTTCGTCAGCGTGACGAGTTGGAACACAGCGACGGATGCGGATGTTTCTATTGCTTCAGTACGTTCTCGCCCTCCGAAATAAAGACTTGGGTCGATGATGATAACACGGCGATTTGCCCCCGTTGCGGCATGGACTCGGTAATCGGCTCAGCCTCTGGTTTTCCACTCACCAAAGCGGCCTTGCGCAAGATGTACGAGAGGACATATTGATCCATTCGTCGGGAGCTAGTACTAGTATCAGTTCATCCCACTCGACCAAAGAGGTTATTGCGTTACCACCGATGCGGCACCGTATACCAGAAAGTTCTTAAAAGTTCCTAAACACGGATGGGCAAAAGACAACCAGCTCTTTTACAGCAGCTTCTCGGCTAGTAACTACTCTAGTCGGAGGCTCCTGCTTGGGTTCAATACAAAGGTTCTATTCAGCTCATTGCGCGAATATGCTCGACGTCTTCTCCGCGCATATTGGTTCGGTATTCTTGCTTTTGCTCCTGCTGGTACCGAGTTCCTTCCTAGAGGCTCAGTCCACGTTTGGTGGGGTTAAAGGCGTCGTTCAGGATCCACAGGGCCTGCCCGTTCCCGGGACACAAGTTATCATCCACTCTATCGACGAGAACTCTGATCGCAAGCTACTTAGTGATGGCACTGGAGCTTTCACCGTTGAGAATCTCAAGCCCGGGACTTACTCCTTCACGGCAGTGAAATTAGGATTCGCGAATGCGTCGTTACCTAAAGCAAAATTAGAACCACAGCAAATCCTGCGAGTCACGCTGAGGCTTTCCCTGGCGTCGAGCACAGTGGTCGAGGTTAGTAACGCCGCTGAGCAAATCAATACCGAGAATGGTGCCGTCAGTGATTCCAAGCTGAACCAACAACTAACCCAAATGCCGTTGAATTTCCGAGCCGCCACCACGAGTCCACTCGCCACGCTCGCGCTCTCCCCCCAGGTGCAGCAGGATACGCAAGGCAACATCGCCCTAGGACCTGCCACTTCGGCGCAGGTGGGCTTTTCCGTGGACGGAATCTCAACCGCCAACGTCCGCCAGAATGGCGCACTCCAGGATGCTTACCCTTCGTCCGAAGGCATTGCCGAACTGAAGATAACCTCTTTCAACAACAACGCCGAGTACGCGCAAATTGGCGACGTGACATTCACTACCAAGAGTGGCACCAACGATCTCCACGGCGGCCTATTTGAATATCTGCAGAACGATGCCTTGGACGCCAAGGTCTACAACTTCACGGAGAAAGCTCCTAAACGCTTCAACACCTTCGGAGGAAGCCTCGGAGGCCCCCTCAAAATCCCTCATCTCTATGAGGGCAAGAACCGAACTTTTTTCTTTCTTGATTACGAAGGCAATCGCCGACGTACAGCCGCTGCTGAGCAATATCTGGTCCCTACACTCGCCGAGCGAAATGGAGATCTCTCGCAGCTTGCCTCTTCAACGCTAGTTAATCCAAGTACCGGCCAGCCATTCGCAAACAATACAATTCCGCAGTCCAGAATCAACCCCACTGCGACAGCTCTCCTGAACTACTATCCCCTGCCAAACACGACATCTTCCAATGGCAGCTTTAACTATGAAACCCTTGTCTCCATTCCGTCTAACACGGATGGCGCTGACCTAAGAATCGATCATGCTATTTCGCAGAAGCAGCAGGTATACGCCCGTTTCAGCGCAAAAAACATCAAGACGAATGTGGCAAATCCTCTACTCCCCGATGACACTGATTACATCCGCAATCGAAGTCTGGTCGCCTCTTACAACCACGCCTTTACGTCGCGCCTGCTGAACGAGTTCCGCTTCGGATTCACCAACACAGTCACAACCGCAACGTTTCCGATCGAAGGTGCCCAAGCGCTGACGCAACTGCAACTCTCGGGTGTCGATATTCACCAACATCCCACAAGTGATGCTTTCCCCACCTTCGATTTCAGTGACGGAACCGGGTTCACGCCAATTGGTCGGGACAAGGCGGGCACCACACGGTCAAGGACCGTTCAATTCACAGACAATCTGACGCTGACCCACCACAAGCACACCGCAAGATTCGGATTCGATATGCGCCACGTGGTCTTCGCTGACATTCAGACCAACATTCCATCCGATGACTTTGGAAGGTTCACGTTTAACCAGGGCGTCTTTACAGGAAATGCATTCGGGGATTTTCTACTTGGCACACCGAACACGGAGTTCTTCGCCGTCACCAGTCCAGACGAGACGAACCTCGGACATGAGTACGCCTTTTACGCGCAAGACGAATGGCAAGCCAACTCCCATCTCACTGTAAACTTTGGATTGCGTTGGCAGCTGAGCCCTCGCTTCATTGAGAAGAACGGCTACAACGCAAACTTCGATCCCCAAACAAACAGCATCATTTACCCAGACCGACTGCTGAAGACAATTGGGTTGAGCGAAGGATTTCTGCAGTCGATCAACGCTTGTCAGATCGCAACCGCCACCCTACCCTGTAGCCATGTCTACAGCGAAAGCCAATATCACTGGCCACAGACGGTTCTGTTTAACTATTACGGTAACTACCAGCCAAGGTTCAGCTTCGCTTACCGCCCATTCAGTAATAACAACACAGTCGTTCGCGCCGGATTCGGAATCTTCACAATCACCAATCTAGGCCCTCTGTCGTTCAACTTGGACGGCAATCCAACGTCGGCCTTGTACACGATCAATAATCAAACATCTCCGGGGAGTGCACCCCTCTTCGCTTTTCCTCAAACGAGGCCCGCAAACAGCGCCACAACCCTCGGAGGCGGTGACCTCAACGAGGCAGTGTCTCCTCATTATCGCGATCCCCAATCTGCACAGTGGAATATAACCGTCGAGCGCCAATTGCAGGCCGACACAACGTTGCGAATCAGCTACGTGGGAATGAATTCCTATCGCCTGACCGAGACCGTGGACCTGAACCAGGTCCCCGCCAGCACGACTCCTTACTCGCGCAGTCGCGTCCCTTATCCCAATTGGTTTCGCCTTGTGTCCGCCGTCAATGGAGGCGGGCAGAATTATCAAGGGATGCAGGTTGAAGTAACTCATCGCAACGCTCATGGCCTGTTCTTGCAGGGGAACTACACTCTCGCCAAGAACCTCAGCGATGCTCAGGGAGATGCACCGACCAGTTTCCCCGGTGAGATCGTTTACGCCGCTCCAGTCTCAGACCGATTCCACCTACGCGCCGATAGCGGAAACATGTACGGCACTCGCCGTCATCGTTTTCTCTTAACCGATGTCTATCAACTTCCATTCGGGTCGGGACGTCGCTGGCTCGGAAACTCCAAGCTTGCGAACCTAGCTGTCGGCGGCTGGGACCTAAGCACGATTACCCTGCTGGAGACAGGCCCGTGGCTTACGCCAACCATCAGTCCAACCCTCGACCAATCAAACACCGACATCGCCAACCGTGGTACGGTGCTGCGCCCAGACTGCATTGACAGCGGCGTCCCGTTTCACCGAAGCAATGCGCAGTATTTCAATATCGCAAACTTCTCGCCGACGCCATCCAACGCAGGCCGTATCGGCAACTGCGGAGTGGGTACCCTCGAAGGTCCTGGCACCATCGCCGTCTCTGCCGGACTGGGAAAGACATTCGCGGTACGCGACCGCGCGAAGGTGCGATTCGAAGCCACCTTCACTAACGTCCTAAATCACACTAACTTTGCTCCGCCATCCACGAACGTAGGTGATCCTTCTACCTTCGGAGTACTGCAATCTGCCCAGACGGCTGAAAACGCTGGAAATCGGACTGGCCAACTCTCCTTGCGCATTGATTTCTGAAGGGAGCGCACTGACGTTAGGCGATTCCCGCCAACTTGGAATTGCCTCGTTTAGGAGACGTTTAGAAACATTTAAGTTACGGTTTAACTCTCACCTCATCTTTAGAGATAGCTATCGAAAACTGCCTGCGCATAGCGATACGCCATCACAGTCAGGAAGAAAGCACAAAGGTTAGGCAGACAGCATGTACAGAATTCGAATGAATCCATTGAGTCTCGTTGCAACGGTCGTAGTGTTAACTTCGACGCTCGGGATGGCGCAGTCACCGACCGTCACTCACGATGGAGAGGCGAAAACCTTGACGGGAACGGTAACCTCTACCGGACGGATCACCCATCAATATTTATGCCAACGAAATCAGACGCTGCAAACATGCACTCTGTCTTCCGTGGCACAAGGTTCGCATTACGTGCTATTGGTGGGGGACAAACCATTCGTACTCGAAGTTAGTCCGCAAAAGATCGAAAGCTATGCAGGCGGAAAAGCGACAGTGCGGGACGTGGTTTCTAATAATCGCATTCAGGTACTCGAAGTATCGAACGCCGGGCGAGAACTAGCGTCTTTACGATGATTTTACCTGGTGTGGGTTCGTGTGCTTATCGCGAACCCACACCCCTGCTGACAGAGTTCGCCAGAGTTTCGCGGTGATCCACAGCTCCAGGCCAACGAGGGAATCCATCTTTTCCTGAGAAGCATTATCATCAGGTATATGGCCGACCTTGAATCTGGTACTATCGCGGTGCTGGCCGAGAAACCTTCAGTAGCGCGTGACATTGCACGCGAGTTGGGTGCATCCAGCCGAGGGGAAGGATACCTCCACGGCAACCATTACGTGGTGACCTGGGCCGTCGGGCATCTTGTCAGCCTCGCCCAGCCACACGAAATCAACCCTGAATGGCGCCGATGGCACCGCTCTCTGCTCCCCATGCTGCCGAGCCAATGGCCGCTCGTCGTTTACGAAAAAACGAATGACCAATTCGAGATCGTAAAGCGAATTCTGAACTCTGAAAAGGTTTCGCGCGTTGTTTGTGCGACTGATGCGGGCCGCGAAGGGGAGCTGATCTTCCGCTACATCTACGAGTCGGCTCAATGCAAAAAACCGGTCAGCCGCCTGTGGATATCGTCTCTTACGCCAGAGTCCATTCGCAAAGGATTCGCAAATCTCAGGCCAGGGTCTGACTACGACTCACTTGCGGATGCTGCGCGCGGCCGCAGCCAGGCCGACTGGCTGGTGGGCATGAACCTTTCGCGTGCTTACGCCCTTGGTTACGACGAAAAGTTTTCCGTCGGACGCGTCCAAACGCCCACGCTGGCGATGGTCGTCGAGCGCGAACTCGCCATACGTCGTTTCGTCCCCGAAGAGTACATCGAAGTTGTAGCTGATTTTCGCCCGAGTGACGATTCTCTCCCAAGCGGCGATCAGCAGAACATCTATCGGAGTACATGGTTCCGGGCACAGGCGGTTGATGGAGCCGACAAGGAAACACGGCAGAAGGCAATGCGCCTGCCCACGGATGGAGAAGAAGCGAAGCAAATTAGCGAGCGCGCGAGGGCCGGTAATGCAGCCATAGACTCGATCCAATCCGAAACGCAACGCTCCGCTCCGCCGCTGTTTTACGACCTCACAGAGCTTCAGCGCCACGCCAACCGACTGTACGGATTCAGTGCGCAGAAAACGCTGGATGTGGCACAAGCTTTGTATGAAACCTACAAGCTCATCAGCTATCCACGCACAGACAGCCGACACCTCTCGCAGGATGTGGTGTCGACGCTTCCAGGAATAGTTAAGAACATCGAAGCCCCTTATCGTGAGCATCTGTCGCCCCGAACAGGAGAACCTACCCTGGGACGGCGCTTCATCGACGACTCCAAGGTCACCGATCACCACGCCATCATTCCCACCGTAATATCTGCGGGGAAGGCCCGGCTGTCAGACGACGAACGCAAGATCTACGACCTGATCTGCCGACGCCTGCTTAGCGCCTGGCAGGATGACCACATCTGGTCGGTCACCACTGTGATCACGGCAATTACAAACGACGAAATCGTCGATCGCTATCATGCGTCCGGCACCGCCATACAACAGCTGGGTTGGAAAGCCTTAGATATCGTTGTCGAAAAGAAGAAGTCGAAACGAGCAAAAGAGAGCGGAGAGGACGAGCGGGCAGAACAGGTGCTGCCGCCGGGTCTGGTGAAGGACCAACCGCAGGAGGTCATCGACGTCAAAGCCCTGACGAAGAAAACTCGTGCTCCCAAGCGTCTCACAGACGGCACTCTACTCACCGCTATGGAGACCGCTGGCAAAACCCTCGATGAAGAGGAACTAGCAAACGCCATGAAGGAAACCGGTCTGGGAACGCCAGCGACTCGCGCTGCCATGATCGAAGTTCTGCTCAAGCGCGAATATATCGCACGCCAAGGGAAGACCCTAGAAGCCACCGACAAAGGTATCCGCCTGATCGAGGTCGTCCACCCGGAGGTAAAGAGCCCCGCCATGACCGGCCAGTGGGAAGCCTATCTCAAGCGCATCCAGCGCGGAGAAGCACAACTCGGACCGTTTCTGAAAGGTATTGAAGATTACGTGACAGCAGTAGTGGGCAAGGTTGGACAGCCACAGCCCCCTGCACCTAAAGCATCAACGATAATTGCGCCCCAAAAATCTAAAACCATTCCCGTTTCTCTGAACGCATCGACAACGTCCACTAACCAGCCACAGCCAACCGGCGACTTGAACAGTCTCCTGCGCAGCACATTTGGTTTCGAATCTTTCCGACCAAACCAGGAAGCCGTCTGCCGCGCAACCATCAGTGGTCAGGATGCATTACTTGTCATGCCGACCGGAGCCGGCAAGTCTCTTTGTTATCAATTGCCCGGCGTTGCCCGAGGCGGTACGACGTTGGTCATCAGCCCCCTGATTGCCTTAATGGAAGATCAAGTAGCCAAGCTCCAGGCTCAGGGCCTTGCCGTCGACCGCATCCACTCCGGACGCCCGCGTGCCGAGTCGCGGCAAGCTTGTGTTGACTACCTCAGCGGCAAAACGCAGTTCTTGTTCATCGCGCCGGAGCGACTACGCGTGACTGGCTTCCCGGAGATGCTCGCGAAGCGACCTCTGTCGCTCATTGCCATTGATGAGGCACACTGCATCTCGCAATGGGGACACGATTTCCGTCCGGATTACCGAATGCTCGGCCAGTACTTGCCGCGCTTTCGTCCGGCGCCCGTCATCGCACTGACCGCCACAGCCACACCCATCGTCCAAAACGATATTGTCGAGCAGCTAGGCCTGAAGCAGGCAAAGCGCTTCGTTCACGGATTTCGCCGTGACAACCTCGCAATTGAGGTAGTCGAAACGGCACCGTCTCAGCGATCCGAACTCGCCAGCCAATTGCTGCAGGATGCCGAGCGCAGGCCGGCAATTGTCTACGCGCCCACGCGCAAGCAAGCCGAAAGCCTGGCAGTCGAACTTGCTGCCCACTTCCCTGCTGCCGCGTATCACGCCGGAATCGATGCTGAGCGCCGCCAGCGAATCCAGGAGCAATTCCAGCAGGGCCGGATTGAAGTGATCGTGGCAACGATTGCCTTTGGCATGGGAATCGACAAGTCAGATGTCCGAACCGTGATCCACACAGCCCTCCCTGGAAGCCTTGAAGCCTACTACCAGGAGATCGGACGGGCCGGACGTGACGGCGCTCCAAGCCGCGCGATTCTGATGCACTCCTATGCCGACCGTCACACCCATCAGTTCTTCTTCGAGCGCGATTATCCGGATGTGACTGTGCTGGATTCGATCTTCTCCCGACTCCAAGCCGAGCCCCATGAGAAGTCCTCTGCAATGCCGAAGAAGATACAAATCGATGAAGATGTATTCGACAAAGCGATAGAGAAGCTCTGGATCCACGGAGGTGCCGTGGTGGACTTTGCCGAGAACGTGAGCCGGGGCCACGACCATTGGCGTGAATCCTATGTCGCACAGGGTGAGCAGAAGCGGGCGCAAATTGACCAGATGATGCGTTACGCGGAAAGCAACCAATGCCGCATGGCAAGCCTGATCCGCCACTTCGGCGATCTTGCCGACGGAGAGAAATCGTGTGGCATCTGCGATTTCTGCGCTCCGAATCAATGCGGTGCACAACGTTTTCGCCCCGCCACTGAGGC
>Ga0224528_1000124_pt1 | contig 63323 bp, 51 predicted proteins | sample CBST25metaG_2_FD_179888 | JGI IMG/M metagenome (GOLD analysis project Ga0224528, IMG submission 179888) | Peat soil microbial communities from Stordalen Mire, Sweden - C.B.S.T25 | ecosystem: Environmental > Terrestrial > Soil > Wetlands > Peat | place: Sweden: Norrbotten County, Stordalen Mire...
CGCGGCTACCGCAACCTCAACTATCTGCTTCTGAAAGCACAACGACTGGCCGCCACGAGAACAGAATTCGTCGCCTTTCAAAAAGCCGCGTAAAACGCACACTTTTCCACTTTCTCGTCAAGAGCCAGAAAACCAACGTCGAGTTGGAACTCCTATTGCCGGTTTCCGGTAAGACCTGCAAGTTCCGCGTGGCCATGAAGGACGGGATTGCCTATTACAAGCACGACGGAAACTTCGGCGAGGAGCCGACCGAGAAATTCAAAGCATGGATGACCAAGTACCAGTACGATCCAGAGCACGGCCAGAACACGATTACCAAGCCCACAGAAGTCGCGGCCAGTAGCCTAAACTCCGCCGACTTTCCGCTCCGCATCCACATCTTCTCCCACAACGGCGTTTCGCACTACGCCACGTCGCAGCAGACCGGTCCAGAACTGGTGGAGGGCGAAGGCCGCGCCAACCTTTACGAAGGAAGCCAGCCCCGTGGCCTCGACTTCAGCTACCGCTGCCAGACCCGTCTGATGGATTCGATGGGTTACGAAACCTACCTGGCTCGCTGGAAAACGCACGACAAGGAACTCGAGATCATGCAGCCCGCCGTCGACAAGACCTGCGTCCTTCATGTAGCCATGAAGGAGCGCGTTGCATACAACAACGAAAATGGCCAAGTCCAGCTAGAGTCCGCCACGGCCTTCAAGGAATGGATGGACAAAAAACAGTATGACCCCGAGCACGGCAAAGAACTGCCCTTGAAACCGGCTAGCGGCGCACAGTAGCTGAACGATTACTTTATCCACCCCTGTGAGCCACCCTCGCACTGTCTTTACTTTTTGCGGTGCCCTTCTCGGTAGTGCGGGTGCTATGCAGTTTTTGTCCAATGGCGGTTCTCCACAACCTATAGGCAGGGTGAGGGACGGCCCCGAACCGCCCCCAACCCCGCCGCCTTTATATCTTATTGATCCGGCCCGAAAGGATTGCGTCACCCGATAGCTGTCATCGCTGAACGAAGCACAGCGAAGTGAAGGATCTGCAGTTGTTCTTTCTCTCTCCTCGTTGCAACACAATAGGGCCGGATCAATAGAATGACCCTCTATATCCTGTGTTCCGGTCGAGCGACCGGTTCACGGCGAGGTAGGAAGTGTATGCCATTGTTTACCACTGGTGGCGAACAAAGGCCCATATCCTGGGCGCGAGTCGGGCGGCAGCGTTTCAGAAAGTTTCCCCGACTCGCTCATTCCTTTGGGTGGTAGGCCTGCCACCAGGATGATTTTCGTTTCTGATTCTTGCCGTTCGACCGGGCGTCTACACTTACTATGCACAGATCTCAGGCATGCCGGGTGCACCGCAAGTCACGCGTCGCCAGATGCAAAGAAGCCTGCCCAATAGTACGGATGATTGAAGGGCGGATCGTCCAGCTTGCAGATCTCGCTCTCCCAGGCCGGTGCCTTTTCAGGGAGAAACTCGCGAACCCACGCGATGACCTCGTCTCGCGACATCACCATCGTCTGACGAACCGCTTCATTCAAGCAGGCAAAGACCTGGAGCTTGTTGCTGTGCAGCAGAGAGTAATGCTTCGCAACAACGATTGCCGCCGCAAGTTGATTAACTTCCCACAATGTCGCAACAACACAGCGAACGCCGGCGGCGAAAAAGGCGGTCGGCAAACCTGCGTATTCGGCCGAGACAAGAGTCCGCCCAAGCCCGCTCTCGCAGGCTCCCATGAAGACCGATCGGCAATTGTGCAGGTCGAGGTCGGAGAAGAGTTGGGTGAAATCAACCGCTTCGTCCCGCGTCACTTCGAGCCTGCTTTTGCGGGGGTTGTCCTGATCGAACCTGCCGTGACAGGCGAAAAAGATGTCGGTGGGCGGGCTTTCGACAAGTGCCGCCCGAAGATTCTGCCAGGGTGGATTCGGTATCGCAACCGGGATGTGATTCCCCTGGGCGGCCATCGCTCGGATGGTTCCGGCATACGCGGGAGTGCGCGCCGCATCGCGCAGGATGGCAAGGCCGCCAGCGGAGACTGCCGCGTCGGAAGCATGAACCTGGAGAAAGAGGCTGAGAGAGGCCGCATAGCTGACATCGCATAACTCGATCAGCCGCTTTCCTCCCACGCGCAGGGCGTGCAGAGGCACATCGTTCATCCGGGAGCGCGGGAATATCTTCAGGTGCTTGCCCGCCAAAGCCGGCGCAAGCGCCTCGAAGAGCGGCCCGAATCTCCTCTGGTAGAAATCGATCAGAGCGTCGAGGGCCGAACGCATGAAGAGCGCGGGACGGCTCGAAGCGTGGGCTTTTATTATTGCCGCGTCGTACGCGTCATGGCATTGGTGCCATTCGTCTGAACTGAGCGAGACGAAGCTCGACATTACAATTTGTCCGCACGACGCGTCGATGAGCAAGGCATAGGTTTGAGCCCTGCCGACGTAAAAGAGAAGAAAAACAGTGTTGGGCATTTGAAGCGCGTGTGTTTGCTCTACCACCGCGCTGGAGAGTTGTGCCTGTATGATCTTCGGCGACAGCCTGTTCCGGGTTTGAAGATAGAACTGGTGCTCGGGACGATGCTCGACAATGGACGCCAGATACTCTTCGAACGCCTTATCCAGATTAGGGTTGGTGCTGACGGTTGCGAGATCCCGATGCACGATGGCGCGCGCTTGCCGGAAGCGGGAATACTCCGGCGCGTCCATCGCCGCGGCTACGCGGCTTTCAGCCACAACGTCGGTCGCATAGCGCGGTCCGAAGACTTCGATGACGCCAAGTGTTGCCTCGGGTCCGACCCGAACTGCAGTCTGGATCGAGTTATCGGCGTAGGAGCGCATCATCTGCTGCTTGATGGCGCGAGCAATCGGCAGCACGGTCCCGCCAACGTGACTTTCGAAAGCCTGCCGCCCCAGTGTGTAGGCTTCTTCGACAGCGGCCAACTCGGGCGGGTTCTCTCCCGGCTCCAACATCGCCGGCAACCTGCGCAAACGCACATCTCCTATTTCGCAGAAGTCGATCGCCTGCCAGTAACTGAACTTTGGATGCGCGTCGTGGGTAAATGCCCTGCGAAACTCGATTTCGGCATCGTCGAGTTGGTGGTCCTCGCGCAGCGCCAGACCGAGGAGGCGGTGCAAATGCCCGATCTCCGCGTCGAGCCTGACCGCATTGGCGTCGCTCAAGGCGGTTCGATACGCAGTTTGGGCGGCCTTGTAGTCCCGCACGCCGGCGTGCCAAAGCCCCAGATGCCGAAGGGCCACAACCCGGCAATAGACGTGCTCCGGCGCCGCGCAGCGATCAATGACTTCCTCAAAAACAGCAGGACTCTCAGAGTTGGGTGATAGCTCGATCTCGGGGAACGCGGCCTTCAGTTCGTGCCAGGGCTTTTCAAAGTAGAGGTGCTCGGAAAGAGGATTGATAGCGCTGTACGGAGCGGCAGAATAAAAGCGGTAATAGTAACCGTACGTCATCCGCAGCCGATAGCGCAGGAAAGCACCGACAGGGTCCGCGGCTTGGTCACTCTCCACGATGGAACCGAGCGATTCTCTGTGAGCGTTCCAACTGTTAAAGGCGTTCTCACGCGAATGGAGCGAAAGATCTTCCGCGAAATGGTCCTGGGCGTCGGCAAAGAGCAGGCAGGCGATAGCGAAGCGAAGCGATCCGAGGCCGCGCATCGCCTCCTGAAACAGAAACGCCAGGTAGTAGCCGGGCAGCCGGTACCAACGCACCCAGTCGTCCAGATCCTCGCCCATCCGGCGCTGATCCTCGTCGGTCGAAGTGATCGACGTCATCCACTCGACCAGCTCCGGCTTCTTGGCGTTGACCGCCTGGCGATCAAATTTCATTTCGCCAAGAGCCGAGAGGATCAGGTTGAAGGTCTCGTGCTGTGCGGGAGTGAGTTTGGCGCCGGTCGGTGGCGGATACATGGCACTAACCTACCTCATATGTGCGCGGTTCAAACGACTTGAACTGGGCCCTCACCATTTTTCCGAGCAGCCCGCGCTGGCGCAGATCTCCGCTCATGGTAGCGCGAACCGTGAGCTTGCCCTGCTTCGGTGCCCGGATGACGACGCTGGGCGAAAACCCCTGCCGAATAGCCTCATCCCTCACATACCACATCGTCGGATTGGTCATGCGGTTCGAGCTCTGTACGGTTGCTGTCTCGGAGGTCCATTTGAAAGGAATGCTGATATCCAGCTTCAGGCATTTTCCGACGTTAGCCAAGGCCGCGGCTGGCGTGGCCAGCAACAGATAGCGGAACCCTTCGCCGATGTCGATCTTCGCTTCGCCGCTCATGATTTCATGAATATCGATCTGGCTGGTCGGAAAAAGATCGAACGCCACAGCCTGGTTTGTTAGAGCTCCGTCGATACGAAATTCCAGGTCGAGGCGGAGACGTTCCAGGCGCTGGTCGTCCTGCAAGATCGTCGTGATCGGCACCTCGACAGCGATGAAGTTATATTCGTCCGCGTGCTCGGGAAGCACGAGAGTACCAGCAGCAGCATTTATGCGGGCATAGGCGACCAGTTCCGTCCAGTCGAGAGCGTCCGGCAGCTTGATTGTCGATTGTTTGAAGATGCGTTCAGCCTCTTCTGGATTGGCGGGTTCGGGTGCGTTAACCGAAAGCACCCCACTTATCTCATCTTCCGCATCCCACTCCCGGTTAGGGGACAGCACGAGACGATCAGTCGATGTACTCATGAGGTTTCTTCCTCCACATGCGCGGTCTTGTCGGGGCCGGGTTAATGCGCATCTCCGACCCGGTAAGGGAGAAGACAGTTTGCCTCTCGCCTGATCCGAGCGGACTTTGTTCCGCACGCGAATATTGAAGCAAATCGCCTGCCGGTGTCAATTGCTTCTTTCTCCATTCGCAAAGTGCAATCACCCCCGAGAACAGGCAGCAGGCAGACAGGATGGATTCGCCCGGACAGAGGCCCAGCGGTTTCTCAGCGCGCAATGGAAACCCACTTCAAAGCAGGCGCTCGTCGCGCGCGCCTTCCGGGTCGCCTGCGTCAGAGGGACCTGCAGAAGCGGTCAGCTGCACCGGCGGTCGAGCTGCAATCTGAAATCCCGGCCACACGTGGCTATTTACAAAATAGGTATCTGTGGTATATGGTCGCATCCAGCATGGCAAAGAAACCTGAACACCACGATCTTTTCTCGGGCGCTTTGGAATTGATGATCCTGCATTCCCTGCGCCTGAAACCTATGCACGGCTATGGACTGGTCAAGCACATCCGACAGGTCTCCGAAGATCTTTTGCAGATCGAGGAGGGCTCCCTATATCCAGCCCTGCAGAGAATGCTTCGGGAAGGCTTGCTCGAATGCGAAGCCGGCATTTCCGCCAAGGGCCGTCCGACTCGTATCTACAGGTTGACCAAAGAGGGGCGCCGACATCTCGAGCGGGAGACCACCAGCTTCGAGAGGATGTTTGCCGGCATTACCCGTGTCCTGGCAGTTGCCAAGGTGTAGGAGAACGAGATGCTATCGATCGGAAGGAAGTTTGCTCGCCGCCGCCGGTATGACGACTTGTCTGTCTCGATTCAGGAACACCTGGACGAGAAGATCGATGAATTAATGGAGGGCGGATTTTCCAGAGAAGCGGCGGAGCATCGCGCACGGCGCGAATTTGGCAACGTCGCCCTGATTCAGGAACACAGCCGTGAAGTATGGCAGTGGCCTACTCTGGAGAGCGTTTGGGCGGACATGCGATTTGCCCTTCGACAGTTGCGCAAGAGTCCTGGAATGTCGGTGCTCGCGATTCTCACTCTCGCTCTGGGCGTCGGCGCAAACACAGCGATGTTTACCGTGATTGAGAATGTGCTTCTGCGTCCATTGCCATATGCGTCAGCGAGCCGCATGATCTTCATCGGCCCTCCCAACGAAAAGACGAGCTTCGGATCAACTTCCTGGCTGGACTATCGGGATATTCGCGCCCAGTCGAAACTGCTGCAGGAGGTAGCAGGCTATTCCGCGGATATCAGCGTGATGGAAACGCAGGATAGTACTCAAAGCGTAGTTGCTCCACGTGTAACCACGAATCTCTTTTCCATGGTTGGCGCGCGGCCTTTGCTGGGCCGCACCTTCAGTGAAGTCGAAGGCCAAGTCGGCGGCCCGGCTGCGGTACTGCTCTCCGAGGATCTGTGGCGACAGAGCTTCCACTCGGATCCCGCCATCGTGGGCCGCACGGTAAAGGTTGGCGGCGGGACGCGCACCATCATCGGCGTGATGCAAGATTCATTCCGTTTTCCGGAGTCCGTCGGCCCGGAGGTTCGTACGGGAGTCTGGCTGCCTCTGCAGCCGAGCAAAGAAATGCTCCACAATCGGGGCTATTATTTTTTCAACACCGTGGCAGAACTTCGACCCGGAGTGAGCATCGCGCAGTCCCAGCAGGAACTCGATGCGATTGCCACGCGAATTCGCCAGACAGACAGCGAGCACACGGTTGCCTTTCGCGCCACGTCTTATCAGGAAGCATTAACAGGACCGGTGCGCCCAGTTCTCTATTCTCTCTTCGGAGCGTTGGCGCTGGTATTGTTGATCGCATGTGCTAACGTCTCGAACCTGCTCATTGCGAGGAGTCTTAGCCGTCAACAGGAGTTCGCCGTGCGTGCGGCGCTGGGCGCGGGCCGAATCCGACTGGTTCGTCAGGTGCTCTGTGAGGGCCTGACTCTGAGCCTGTTTGGTTGCGGCGCCGGAATTCTCCTTGCCGAGGCCATTCTATTGGTAGCGCGCAAACTGCCGGAGGGAACCCTCCCGCGCGCCGATTCCATCTCGATTCACTGGACGGTTGTGCTCGTGCTGGCGGCCATCGCCATTTTTACCACTGCACTTTCCTCGTTACTCCCGGCGCTTCTTGTCGCTCGAGCAAATCCGCAGACCGCGTTGCAGTCCGCAACCCGTGGCGTGGGTGCGCATTCCGTCAAAAGCAGGCTCAGCGGATGGCTGGTCGCCGGTGAAGTCGCACTTTCCACATTGCTGCTCGTGGGCACGGGCCTCCTGTTTCACACTCTCTGGAACCTGGAGAAGTCGCAACTGGGATTCGATGCGACGCATCTGACCACCTTCACAGTGATGCCTGCGGATGCGGTGGGTTTCTCCAATATAGCCGCATCGGCAGACTCAAAGACCGCGCCCGTTTCTGTGGCCACCACTACCTATCAGCCTCTTCTCGACCGCATTCGGCATGTGCCCGGCGTAGCCAGCGCGGCTTTGATCACGACGCCACCACTGTCCAGCACGGGCATACAAAGCAGTTTTGAAATCCTCGGCCAACCAACCAGTTCTCGCGGCCAGGGAGCCCTTATCTCGGCCATCAGCGACGAATACGCCCGCACCATGGGCACTCCGGTATCTGGTGGACGCATGATCGATGACGGGGATAGCCTGTCGGCTCCATTTGTTGCTGTCGTGAACCAGGCTCTCGCCAAGAAATTCTTTCCAGGGAAGAGTCCACTGGGGAAGCAGATCAATCTGGGTGGAAAGGAGACTGGGATGATCAAGCCCTACACGATCGTTGGCGTGCTTGCCGACCAGGTCGAGGGCGAGGTAGGTGGAGAGGTCCTGCCGCTCATCCTGCTTCCACAGCAGCAGATTCCCAGCACGTCGCTCTTCTATCCGGCGCTCCTGAAGACCGTCGTGAGTTTCGTAGTGAAGACTCGCGGCGATATTCCGGTTGCGGCAGAGATGCGCTCCGTCTTTCACCAAGCCGCTCCCGGTTTTGCGCTCGATGACTTCCAGACCATGCAGGAGGCTGTCGAGAAAGGCACCTTCAACCAGAGGCTTGGACTCTATCTGGTGGGCTCCTTTGCCGGGCTTGCGGTGGCCTTGGTGTTCGTAGGATTGTATGGCGTTCTGTCCCAGTTGGTAAGCTATCGCCGTCATGAAATAGGCGTTCGCATAGCATTGGGCGCAACCCGCCGCAGCGTGGCGCAACTCATCCTGCGTCAGGGCTCAAGTTTGATCGGCTCTGGTCTTGTAGCAGGCCTGCTCCTGGCGTTCGGAATGAGTCGCTGGGTGAAAGGCTTCTTGTATCAAGTACAGCCGCTGGATGGACTGACCTATGCGGCAGTTGCCATCGCCTTGGTGATTATAGGACTCATTGCATCCATGCTTCCCGCACGCAAGGCAGCGTCCATCGAACCCATGCGGGCCCTGCGAGAGGACTGACGCTCCGGGAGTACTCATGGATTCTGGATCTTTGGATTTGCCTGCAAATCGTCTACATGCGCGTCGTCGGCATTTGCCCGCGCTGTGAGCTATTGAATGTGCAATTCATCTAACTGCGAGTTTCTCCGTTCACCTCGCTCAGAACATCATTTGCCTCCATGTCCTGCCAGTATCCGATCATTACACTGCTTGGAACTCGTTTAGCGTAGACTCATTCGGGATCCTTGAATCTCACGATCCCGCGATGAACATAGTTGACGTACAAGACCCAATCAGCACGAACTGGCTTGCCCAGGCGAGTCATGATCTTTCAGCCATAGCGGAGAACCGTTATTTTGTCTGCGGGAGTATGCGGTCGAAAACAAATGTCAGACTATCGGAAACCATTTGATCGGGATAACGCTCTGGACTCAGGAGGTTGTACAAAATCAACCCATGGCTTAAGGCAAATCCAATCAGAACCAGTTGCACGGCCGACGCGGCATCCGAGTACTTGGTTTGCTTCTGGAAATGCGCCACAGCCTGAATCAGTTCATCATAGATAGCATTGAAAAGAGCCGTAAGCTTCTTCCCAAATCGCGGATTACGCAGAGCGTAGAGCTGCGCTTCCGTAAGAAGGAGAAAAGTCTCCTTGTCCTTTCCCGTATAGCAGACATAAGCGGCACGCAGATTCTTCTGTGTTTCCTCCGGGGACTGCGAAGCCGCCATCGTCTTATGGATCTCGGCAACAGCCGCTTTGATTGTTCTCTCGGCCAGGGCGAGAAACAGCGCATCTTTGTTTTTGAAATTCGCGTGGAAGGCGCCGCGTGTATATCCGGCTGTCTCAACGATGTCCTCGATCGCCGCGCTCGCGAATCCGCGGCGCGCAACGACGGCAGCTGCGGCGTCCAGCAGCCGCTGCTGCGTTTGCGCTTGGCTTTCCGCCCTCGTCAGTCTTTTCTTCACGGCCATAACCCCCGATTATACAGAGGAATAGCGCGCACCTCCCTGGGAAGTTCACGTTTCCGTCACCCTGAACATCCCTCAATGACCGGCAGACTTGCTCTCCTGACAGAACATCACGCCGAAGGAAACGCCCGAGCAGAGATGCTTTCCGGCCCTCACAAGTTCCGGTGAGAATTCTCTGAGCAACATCATCAGCCCATCCCCGGCAAGATTGCTCGCCCAACGCTGTGTAACGAGCGAAGCTGTACGATCCCGTTCCGGATAGTAAACCGAAGAAATGCTTGCCGCAACGCCCGAGCCAAGCACCTGCGCGGTGTTGAAAGTCAATTGGCCTGAATCCGTATGCGTCAACAATACGCTCGCGCCGACGTGCTTGGTCCTGGCCCAGACGCCGCCGGAAAGAAGTGGGTGATAACGAGGGTCGGTATGCAGCGCGCCCGCCAGGACAAAGTTGACGAAATAGGAGTCAACCGCCTGATCCGCGTAGGAATGCCAGTAGTAACGGCCGTATCCTTCTGCGCCCTGATGAAACTCAGGGTATAGCGTTTGTGCCTGATTGACTCCGGCCCCGGCCGCCGCGAAGAGCGCAGATGAAACACCAAAGGCATTCTCCGTTGCATACCGCAGTTTCTGGTTCGGGCTCATAACAGATGGAGAAGCAGGCGTGTTTGCAGGCTGCGGATTCGAAGGCGATGGGGCATCAGGAAGTCCACCGGGCAACGAAGCGGTTGAATCAATTAGTGATGGGGTTCCGGTATTCAGTGCAGGCGCTGGGTTTTGAGCTTCTTGTGCTCTGGCCACCGGAGCCCCAACCATTGCACATGACCAGACAGAAAACATCAGGAAGAGTCCCAGCTTACCGCCAAGCCGCACATTGGTTCCGATCATTGAAGAATCTTTGGTAATGAATGCCATAGGGTTGAATGCTCCTCTTTTTGTGCCGTTCTTTGAACTTCCAAAAAAAGCGGCACCTCTGTTTCTAGATACAAATATACACTCGGATGCATTCCAACCTCCGAGTGTGATACTGTTTTTGTATGAACAGCGTCCGCCCTCATATCGAACTTCCGCCCACAACCAGGATTGCCGGCATTCTGTGGAAGCTAATTCTGTGCCTGTGGAGCACCTCGCCCACCTTGTTTCTTTCCGCGTGCCATTCAAAGCCGGATGTCGCCGCCAATCAACCGATTCCGGTTCTGGTGCGCGTGCCCAACCAGGTGCAGCAGTTGGATTCGATTGCCGTAAGCGGCACCGTTGAGGCCAATGCCACGGCAATGACGGCCTTCGAGGTGAGCGGCCGGGTGAAGAGGGTCTTCGCTGATGAGGGCCAGCATGTCACCAAAGGACAAGTGCTGGCGGAGATCGATCCAACTGACTACCAACACGCCTACGAAGCAGCCGCGGGCGCCAGTGCTGCGGCCCAGGCCAGCGAATTAAAGGCCCGGAACGGCTTGCGCCCCGAAGAGTTGGAGCAGGCGCGGATCGCTTTCGAGCGGGCTCAGGACGAATACCGCCGCATGAAGCTTCTCCACGACAGGAAAAGCCTCGACACGAACGACTTTCTCAAGTTCGAGGCAGCATATCTCTCGGCCAGGCAGAATCTTGAAATGGCGCAGAAGGGCTCGCGCGCCGAGGACAAGCAGGCCGCCACAGGGCAGGTGCGCACGGCCCTGGCGCAGATGCAAGACGCAAAAACACGCCTCGCCAGATGCCGCCTCGTGGCACCCATCTCGGGCTTCATCGGCATGAAACATATAAACGCCGGCGATTTTGTTGCCGCCGGAACACCGGTAATCTCAATCCTGGATCTGGATGTGGCCAAGGTGCGCGTGGCGATTCCGGAAGGTGAAATCGGGAACCTCCACATCGGATCGAATGCCGCCGTGACAATTCCCTCTCTCGCCGGGTACAGTTTTCAAGGCAGTGTCGATGTGCTGGGGATGACTGCCGATCCACTCTCCCGCACCTATACGGGGAAGATCACGGTAGCCAATCCTGAACACCTCCTGCGCGACGGCATGGTAAGCGAAGCGCGCATCTACGGCACGGCTCAAGTGCATGCGCTTACGATTCCAGGCAACGCCGTGGTTCGCGATCCGCATGGCGTCGCTATCGTCTACGTCTACGACGCTTCGCGTCACATTGTCATCGCCCGCCGAGTCGAAACTGACTCCTTCTTGGAAAACGAAGTTGTCGTCAAGAGCGGGCTAAAGGGCCAAGACCAGGTTGTCATTGCCGGCCAGCAAAATCTCTTTGAAGGCGCACCTGTGTCGCTGAGCGGAGGTGCGCGATGAATTTTATTCGAACCACGCTCCGCTATCCGCAGGTCACACTGGTTTTGACCGCCATGCTTGTGGTCGCAGGGTTGCTGGCGCTTTTCACCATGCCCCGGCGTGAAGATCCGAAGATCACGATTCGCACCGGCCTGGTAACGGCAATCTATCCGGGAGCCACAAGCGAAGAAGTCGAAGCGCAGGTAACGCACAAACTCGAGGAACGTCTCTTCCGCTTCGCCGAAGTGCGGCGCGCGAAGACCTTTTCGACCACGCGCAACGGCGTCGTGATCGTCAATGTCGAGTTGAATGAGTCGGTCAACGACGCCGATGTGTTTTGGTCCAAGCTGCGCCTGGAGATGGCGCAATTGAAGACCGAGCTTCCACAAGAGACGCAGGGGCCATTCGTCGATTCGGATTTCGGCGATACAGTTGCCGTGTTGATTGGCGTTCGCTCCAATAGTTACAACTACAGCGAACTGAAGGACAACGCGGAGCGCATCGAAACTGCATTGCGCGCACTTCCCGCGGTCTCGAAAATCGAGCGCATCGGCGATCAAAAGGAACAGATCGACATCGACGAGTCGCAACAGAAGCTCTCGCAGTATGGCGTCAATCCGCAGCATGTGATGCAAGCACTGCAGGGACGCAGCGAGGCTACCTATGCAGGGCGCGTTCCCGCTGGCATGAACAAGGCCAATGTCGACGCTCGGGGAAGGTTCCATTCCGAAGATGACATACGCAACCTGATGGTCGATGTCACACAAGCCGGTGTGCCGGTGTATCTGAAAGACTTGGCCACGGTGAATCGAGTGTACGAAGATCCTTCGCAATACGTGCGGATCAATGGCCAGAAATCGATTTTGCTCGCGGTTCAGGTGCATGAGGGCAATAACATCGTCTCTTTCGGACACGATCTGCAAAAGACTATGGATCGCGTGCGCCGCACACTGCCACCCGATGTGCAGCTCGAATTGATCGCCAACCAGCCGCGCGTCGTTTCCGAACGCATTGGCGATTTCTTCCGTGAGTTTGGCATAGCAATTATCGCCGTCATTCTGGTTACCATGCTTCTGCTCCCGATGCGTGTGGCTCTGGCGGCCTCGGTGGCAATTCCTGTCACTGTCTCCATCACCTTTGGGTTGCTCAACCTGTTCGGCATCGAACTGCAGCAGGTTTCGATCGCAGCGCTGATCGTGGTGTTGGGCATGGTCGTCGATGACGCGATCGTGATCGCTGACAATTACGTCGAGCTACTCGATCACAATGTTCCCCGCGACGAGGCAGCAGGTCGCTGCGCCTCGGAGATGGCTGTGCCTGTCTTGACGGCAACCATCACTATCATCTCCTCTTTTGCGCCTCTGCTTCTCATCAAAGGGTCGACGGGAGAGTTCATTCGCGCGCTGCCCATCGCGGTTTCGATTGCTTTGGGAACCTCGTTTTTCGTTGCCATGCTTCTGACGCCGCTTACAGCGCGGTTCTTCATCTGCCAGGGACTACACACCAAGCAGGCTGACTCCGCCGCGAAGAAGTTCAGCATGATCGACTCCATGCAGCGCATCTATAACCGCGCCATAGGCTGGTCGATGGAGAATCGCAGCACTGTACTGATCTCCGGCGCGGCAATATTTTTCGTCGGACTTGGAGTCTTGCAATTGGTCAAGCAGCAGTTCTTCCCGCTGGCGGAGCGCGACCAATTCGTTATGGACATCTGGTTGCCGGAGGGCTCGCGAACTGAAGCAACAGATGCCGCAGTCCGTCGCGTCGAGCAGGCAATCAAGTCGGACCCGATGATCAAGAACTATTCGAGTTTTATTGGCTCGGGCGCCCCGCGCTTTTATTACGACATCAGTCCGCAACCACCCGCGGAGAACTTCGCGCAGATTCTGGTCAACACACACAGTGTCTCGCAGACGCCAAAGATTGTAGATGGACTGCGTAAGCAGTTGCCCGCCGTCGTTCCTGAGGCCATGATTTTCGTCAAGGAACTCCAGCAGGGAGACGATATGGAAGCGCCAGTTGAGGTACGCATCTCCGGCGACGGTGAAACTGTGCTGCGCTCTTCCGCCAGTCAGGTCGAAGACATTCTGCGCCACACGCCCGGAGCTGGTTACATTCATACTGACTGGCATGAGGCGCAACTACAATCCGGCGTGCAGCTCAACGATGAGATTGCCAATCGCCTGGGATTCACCAATTCAAATGTTGCCCAGCAAATGGCGATCGGTCTCGACGGAGCTCCCGTTGCCACCTTCTGGGAAGGTGACCGGGACATCGACATCACCCTGCGTCTCAAGAAAAACGAGCGCCAGAATGTTCAGAGTCTGGCCGATCTGTACGTGCAATCGCCGTCTACTGGCGCGAGCATTCCTTTACGCTCGATCGCCACGCTGACACCGGAGCTGCAACCAGCCCGTATTGTGCATCGCAACGGCGTGCGCACGATCACCGTTCGCTGCTTTGCGACGGACGGCTATCTGCCCAGCAGGGTGCTGGCAAGTGCACGCAAGCAGATTGCGCAAATGAACCTCCCCGATGGCTATCACGTTGAGTACGGCGGTGAAGAAGAGAGCCAGAACGACACTTCGGGAGATATGTACTGGGCGCTAGCCATCAGCCTGGTTCTGATCTTCCTCGTACTTTTGCTGCAATTCCGCACCTTCGTCGATCCCTTGATCGTGATGGCCGCCTTCCCGCTGGCCCTGCCCGGCGCGGCGTTGGGATTGTTTATCACACAGAACCCCTTCGGCTTCACGGCCTTCGTCGGCATCATCAGCCTTGGCGGACTCGTGGTGCGCAACTCCATCATCCTCATCGATGCGATTTACGAGCGCATTAAATCCGGAACGCCATTGGTGCAAGCGGCCATGGAAGCCGGTGAACGACGCCTCCGGCCGATCTTCCTTACCACGATGGCCGCTGCCGTGGGTGTCATTCCCATGATTGTCTCCGGCTCCAGCCTTTGGTCTCCGCTGGCTAGTGTGATTGCCTTCGGGCTGCTTGTCTCAATGTTCTTCACGCTCATCGTGATCCCAGTGCTCTTTGTGGCTGTCCATAGCATGAAGACGAGGCGGGCAGTCGCCATCGGTGCCGCCGCTGTGGCAGTGGTTCTTCTCGTGGGAATGCCGGAAACATCTCACGCCCAGGCGCGCACCATCGCTCTGGAGGATGCGATCCGAATGGCGCAGCAGCAAAACAGGACGATACGCATCGCTCGCCTGAAAGTGGATGAATCCAAGGCCAAGCTCACACAGGCTAGGGCGGATTACTTTCCTCGCGTGACTAATGAGAGCAATCTCCTGTATATGAACGAGACGCAGAGCCTTACCATCCCGCAGGGAGCACTCGGCACTTCTGCGCAAAGCGGGCCGATTCCCAACAAAAACACCGCTATCGAACTTGGCAAGCAGAATCTGTTCATCAGCACAACCACAGTCGCGCAGCCACTTTCGCAATTGTTCAAGATTCATGCCGGCGTCGATGCCGCTCATGCCGATGTGACGCTGGCGCGCGCCGATGCCGAGCGTGCGGAGGAGGAGGTTGCGCTCAACGTCAAAAAGATCTATTACAACCTGCTGGCCATCGAGCAGCGCAGCAAGGCAATCGCATTGCGAATTCAGGCGGGAGAAGAGAAACTCACCGAGGCGCGCAATGCCGTTTCCGCCGGTGCTGCTCTCGACGTCCAGGTTCAGGATGGAACCGCCGAAATCGCTGAGGCACAGAACGGACTCGGCACGTTGGAAGATACCGAAGCCGATCTGAAAGCCGATCTGGCCGATTTGATCGGCTTACGTCCGGAAAGCGATTTCGCTCTCCAGACTCCCGCTGAGGAAGTCGCGCTTGTTGCGCTCGCCGTGCATGACGCACCCCTTCCATCGCCCGATAGAGAGGACCTGATTCACCTTGCTAAGACGAACAATCCGGAGATTGCCTCGGCGCACAGCATGATCGATAAAGCGGGGGCCGGATTGCGCGCGGCCCGTCTTGAGTTTGTTCCGGACATCAGCTTGTTTGCCGAACATGTCTATCAGAGCAGCGTGCCGCTGCTGCCGGACAACTCCGCAACGGTTGGCTTGCGTCTGGAGTGGACGCTCTCCGAGTTCGGCAAACGCACCGGGCAAATCAGCGAGCGCAAGGCACAACTCTCGCAGGCACAGGAGAACCTGAGGCAAACGGAGGATCGCGTACAAATCGACGTGAAAAAAACGCTACGCAAACTACGGCGCAGCGACACGGTTCTGAAAGCCGCGCAAGCTGCGGTAACGGCACGCACCGAGCTGAGGCGGATTACAGCAGATCAGGTGGAAGCGAAAACAGCGAACCCATCGTCGCTCTCCGACGCGGATGCCAAGTTGGCCGAAGCAAGGGCGCAGTTATTCAGTGCACACATGGAACAAGCAACGGCACGCGCCGAGCTCGAGAAACTTTTGGGACAATAACCATCTAACCGATCAGTAAAAGGACAAGCCTGAGCAACCATCGTGAAGCCATCGCGGCAATGGATTTCTTCACCGTGCCTACGCTGACCTTTGGTGTTCTCTACTGCTGCTTCTTCGTCATCGCGCATGATCGGCGGCGTGTCCTTCACTGTAAAGTGAACGGACATCGGAGCAGCGCCTGGGTCATCCAGCAGTTGCGCGAGGTCCTTCCCTACGACTTGGCGCCTCGCTACCTGATCTCCGATCGTGGCACGCAGTTCAAAGAAGAAGTGATCGACACAATGAAGAGCTTCGGCATCCATCCCAAGCGAACCAGCTTCCAAAGTGCGTGGCAGCACGGTGTCGCCGAGTGCTGAGTCGGCAGCTGCCGCCGCGATCTGCTTGACCATGTGATTGTTCTCAATGAACGGCATTTGACAAGCTACAGGTGACTGCCGAGGTGCTTGTTTCTCAGATCAGGCGATCGCCAGCCGTGCGCATGCTGTAGCCGGTGTAAGCTTCAACTTCCCGGCGGAACGACGCACGGTTTAGGATTTCAAGCAGGGTTTGAATCGGAGCGTAATTGAGTTGGGAGCGCCGAATCACCAGGTGATAGGGCTTCTGAGCCAGAGGAATAAAGTCGAGCGCCAAGGCGCGCGCCACAGCTTTTGTACTAATGCAGCAATCGACCTCTCCGCTACGCACAAGGCGCGCTGCAGGCAAATGTCCAGCGGTGGTCTTTTCATACCCCTTAATCTGTTTTGCCGAAATGCCCTGTTCCAACATCAGATCGTCCAACAATCGGCGGCAACCCGCTCCAGTCTCGCGGTTGGTAAAGCGCACGTCTTTTCGAACCAGATCGGCGATGCCCGCGATATGCTTCGGATTTCCTTGCGCGGTCACAAGCCCTTCTTCCCAAACAGCATACGAGATGACCGCTACGGCGTTGCGGCCAAACATCTTTGTGATCGGTAACAAATCTGTTTTTCCGGTAACTTTGTCCACCATGTGAGTGCCAGCCAAGTGCACCCACCCTTCGCGAAGGAATTCAATCGAGCGCGAACTGTTTTCGTAGGCGACCACCAGTTCGCAGCCCTGGGTTTGCAGCGATTGGGCAAGAAAGGAGACGCTTGGGTCGCACCCGGCGAGCAGGATGCGCGGGGACTTTTTCCACTTTTCGCCGAGGATCCGGACCTTGGCGCAGTGCTTGCCTGCATGAGGCGACTCCAGCAGCACCGCATCAGCGGCGGGAAGACACCAGCCGCTCGATTCGGGCGCCACGGCGACAAGATTGCCGTTTACGTCACACAGCCGCAGGGGCTGCCCCGCCACCATGGACTCGGAATTGCCAAGAATTGTGGCTTCCGCGACCTCATCGGGCGGCTGGGCATCCGGTTCTATCTGGAAAAGCTCTTCGACGGAGGTTTCAAGGGTGCGCGCCAACTTCAAGCTGACTACGGTGTTGGGAACATAGGTTCCCGCTTCGATGGCGTAGACCGTCTGGCGGCTGATGCCGACCAGGGCGGCCAATTGCGCGGCCCCGAGACCACGTTTGGTTCTTAATTCCGCGAGATTTGTGCGTATTTCCATGGCCTTCGGCGACAGCTCCTTGGGTGATGTTATGTATTCTATACAAGACGTGCGACCCTGATACGAGGCTTTATGTGCAGACAAGAATCGGGCTCAGCCACCCACATCCCGGCAATAACCGCAATCGGAGTCATCCACACTCCCTTTCTTCATGCGAAGGGCACGCCCATTCAAGGTGCGGTGGCCGGCAATGCTCAGGGCGTGGTGGAAGTGTTTGCCGCGTTCGCGGAGGGGCTGAAGGATGTGGCGGAGTTCGAGCGGCTTTGGTTGATCTACCGGATGGATCGCGCCTCGGCCGCCCAATTGATTGCGCGCCCCTATTTGGACAATCAGGATCGCGGCGTTTTTGCCACTCGCTCCCCGGCGCGCCCGAATCATCTCGGCCTGTCTTCGGTGCGTCTTCTTCAGGTGGAAGGGAATTGTCTGCTGGTGTCTGGAGTGGACATGCTGGACGGCACGCCCTTGCTCGACATCAAACCCTACGTTCCGGCCTTTGACCGATTCGACGTGACACGCACGGGGTGGTATTCCGGCAAGTCGGCTCAGGGAGCGGTGGCGGATGGTCGCTTTGAGATGCAGAGCGAGGAAGATCATGATTTGTAGTCTCCCCGCGCCAAATCGGCGATGGCCGCAAGAGCCTTCTCGATCTCTGCGAAGCGGGTAAACGGTCCGGGGCTCAGCCGGACCGTTCCTGTCCTGGCCGTGCCAAGAGTGCGGTGGGCCAGTCCGGCGCAGTGCCATCCCGGTCTGCAGGCAATGTCCGCCCGCCTCTCCAACTCGGCAGCGACGTAGACGGGGTCCATACCGTGAATGTTGAACGAGATCACGGGGGCGCGCTCCACGCCGAGGTCAGGTCCATAGACAGTGACTCCATCGATCTTTACCAGTCCCCTGAGTAGGCGCTGGGTCAGGCGGGCTTCGCTGCGGGCAATCGTCTCCACTCCTCGCCGTAACACGTAGCCTACGGACCGGTTGAGCCCTGCGATTCCAGGCAGATTGAGCGTGCCGCTCTCCAGCCGGTCAGGATAGCAAGCCGGCTGATGCGGACTGTTCGATTCGCTGCCGGTCCCGCCTTCTTTCAAGGGGCGCAGATCCACTTTTTCGCTGACATAGAGGCCCCCTGTGCCCTGTGGCCCAAGCAGGCCTTTGTGTCCGGGAAAGGCCAGCAGGTCGATGTGCATGGCTTGCACGTCGATGGGAATCGAACCCGCGGATTGCGCCGCGTCCAGCAAGAACGTGATGCCGTGTTCGCGGGACAGGCGACCCAGTGCTGCGACCGGCTCGATGGCTCCGCTCACGTTGGATGCGTGGAGCATCGCAATGAGCCTGGTGTTGGGCTGGATCAGCCGCTCCACGCTGACGGGATCGACGACCCCGAGCGGGTCCGCCTGGGCGATAGAGAATGCAACTCCGCTTTTCTGAAGCGCAGTCAGCGGGCGCCATACGGAGTTGTGTTCCATGCTGGAGCAGATGACGTGATCGCCCGGCGAGACCGCGCCCTTGATGGCCAGGTTGAGCGCTTCTGTTGCATTCGCCGTAAAGCAGATGCGCAGCGGGTTAGGAATACCGAACAACTGCGCAAGGTTCTCGCGGCACTCCTGGATCAACAGAGCCGCGTCCATTGCCAGTCGATGGCTTGTGCGGCCGGGATTGCCCAAGGCATGGGTAAGGGCACTGGAAACCGCCCTCGCCACGCCCGGGGGCTTGGGCCATGAAGTTGCCGCGTTATCTAGGTAGATCATTGGTTGATCTCAAGTGAGCCAAGAGAGATGTAGCGCGGGTCATCCGCTTGTCCGGCTTCCTCGAAGCTCCCTCCGGGTTCGATCATCAGTTCCTTGCACTTTCTCTGCAGCAGCGCCAACTCAGGCCGTTCGCATCGCAACGCAAAACCGCAACCGGTGACCGATAGACAGAGCGGCGTGCGCTGCATCTCAACGAACACTCCCATACGGTAGAGCGATCGCTTGAGCAGCGCCACCTGATTCAACGAAGCAAAGACCACGAGACACCGTGCCATCCTTCACGCTCCAGCCGCACCACTCAACAATGCAGGCTCGAACAGGTGTTCCTCTTTGAGTGAGAGCACCTCGTCAGCGCCCGAGTAGAGATGGTCTTTCACCTGAATTCGGACGCTGCGTCCATTGGCTTCCAGAAGGACGAACCAGTCGGTCAGCGACTTGGGCTTCTCGACAAATTCCATCGTTCCGTGCACCATGCTGCAACCGGTTACGGCTTCCACTCCCTGGCCAAAGAAGCTGCCTCCCTGAACCACCGCGCGGGTTGCGGTTCCGCGGGTAACGTCGAGTTGGTGCATAGCCAGTTGACCGGCGCGCATGCCCAGCGTCAAGGCCACGTTCATCGTGTCCCAATGCAACAGGCGGGAGGTGGTCAGCATCTCGGTCTTCTGGCACCAATGCAGGGGCGCATCGGCGAACGGGAAGCAATCGTAGCGCGGGATATAGATCTTGATGTCGAGGATCGGGGTTCCATCCACCGCGTCAAGCCCGCGCACGTGCAACTGGTTGCGGTCGCGCCCGAGGATTTCGACAATGCAGGAGCCCATGCCGGAAGGCCGTGCCGGAGAGCGGCTCGTATAGACGCCTTTGCAGGTGGGCTCGCCCATCAGCGGAAGGGTAAGCATCTCCTCGCCTTCGGGAATGTTGGCGCGCCGCTTCCACTCTTCGCGACGGTGCTGACGGTAGATGACGTGCAGGTGCGAGAAGTGCTCCAGCCCTATCAGGCCTTGCGTTAGATCTTCGCGGATGGAGAGACAGCTCTCCTCGCGATAGGTCGGCAGTTGATCGAAGTTCTTCAGTTCGGAGATCACCACCCCTATCGGGCGGATCGTTACCGGTTGTTGCCAGTCGTAAGTCATTGTCGTTCCTTTGATTGCAAAGTGTGCATCGTCTTTCGGGTCCAAGTGTCGTGAACAGCGCCGTAGCCGGCCCTTACTTCCCGTTCGCGGGAGGCTTTCTGAGCGCGGTGGCCAGCAATTGATCCAGTTGCGCATCGGTTAGTTTTACCCGATAGAACATTTCGTAAAAGCGTCGCGTCTCGGCGCGCATATCGTATGGGAAGAGATCGGGGTACAAGAGGTTGGCGATCCAACGAATGCCAATGATGCGGTTCACCGAGGGAGGACGGTCAATCCAGTTGAACGGATACTGCGGCGTCTCATAGACATCGTGGCTCTTCACCGCGCGCACATGACGCCAACTGGCGCTCTTGCCTACCGTGCGGTAGAACTCGCCGGGAGAGCCGGTGTGGTCGTAACCCGAGATTACGATTTCAGGGTTCCATTGCAGCACCTGCTCCATCGAGACCGGCGTGTGCCCATAACCCTGTTGGCCTTGAACGGCAGCTACGTTTTCTGCACCTGCGAAGTTCAACGCCTCGGAGTGCATTGAAGCGGCAGGCTCGGTTTCGAGTCCGGTCGGGCCTTCCGCGTAATACACGTGCTTTCGCTTTGTAGCTGGAATGGAGTTGACCTTGGTCTCAATCTCTAGAATCGTCTTGCGGCACTCGGTTGCCAACTCGGCGGCTCGTTGCGGATTACCGAGCAGTTCTCCGGCCTTGAGATACGTATCCGGAAGTTTCTTTAGATCTCCGTTGAGCACGAAGACCGGGATGTGAGTCTGTTGCTGAACGCGTTCGGCTACGACCGTGCCCATCGCGTCGCCCATGGAGATCAACACGTCGGGATGCGCTTTGACAATCTCCTCGAGGTTGCCGGTGTTATTTTTCCCATACCATCCACCCAGCACGGGCAGATGACGGTACGGCTCCTGATAGAACGCCAACTCTCCCGGGTCTGGCTGGTAGTTCCAGCCTGCTAGAAGATCGGGCGAAAGGGTGTAGACGAGGATGGTGCCCACCGGACTCATCCCCAGCACACGGGTGATCTTCTTGGGAACGACGACGGTGCGACCGGCCATATCGGTCATTACCCGCTGATCGCTGCGCGGTGTGGGGACAGACCCATGCCGGTGCCCACAGCCAGCCAGAGAAACGACTACAACCAAGAATGCGAACCACTTCTTCGTCACTGCTTCCTCAATTCAGCCTGGGAACCACAACCTTCATGCCGAGTCCAGCCTCGGCAATGCGGAGCGGTGTTTCATAGGCAACTTCCAAAGACGCTTGGGTTAGGGTGACTTCCGGCCGGTCAAGGGCCAGGATTCGTCCTTGCTTCATCAGCGCAACCTGGGTGGCGCAGCGAAAGGCGAAATCCGGAAAATGCGTGGTCATGAGCAGTCCGAGTCCACTTTGCGCAAGTTCCTTCACGTGGCGCAACACGCGCATCTGGTTGCCGAAATCAAGGTTCGATGTTGGCTCGTCGAGCACCAGCATCTGCGCCTGCTGCGCCAGTGCGCGTGCAATCAGCACCAGTTGGCGCTCACCGCCGCTCAGCTCCGTGTACAGTTCGCTTGCAAGGCGTGAAATGCTCAGGCGCTCGAGTGCTTCCTCTGCGATGACGATGTCTCGCTTTCCAGGCGACGAAATCACCCCCGTATGAACCGACCGCGCCATCAGCACCACATCGAGAACGCGGAACGCAAACGGCGGCGTGTGAGCCTGCGGAACATAGCCGAGTGTTTTGGCAAGCCGCTGCCGGGGCCAATGCGAGATGTCCTCGCCATCGACGCAAACTTTGCCCGCGCCTGGCTTGAGGAGTCCAAGGATCGCTTTGAAGAGAGTTGTTTTTCCTGAACCATTGGCGCCCAGCAAACAGAGCACTTCACCCGATGCAAGCGCAAGAGAAATATCGAAGATGACAGGCTTGCTGCCATATCCGGCCGTGACGTGCTCCACCGAGAGATTCATGCGCGGGCCATCCGGGTGCGGAATACCAGATATAAAAAGAAGGGCACTCCGACCAACGACGTCAGAATCCCCAGCGGTACTTCGAGCGCGAACAGGCCCCGCGCGCAATCGTCCACCAGCAGCAGGTAGCAGCTCCCAATCAGGAAAGACGCGGGCAGTAAAGCTTTGTGATTGGCGCCGACGACCATCCGCGCAAGATGAGGAATCACCAGCCCTACCCACATGATCATGCCCGCGATGGAAACTACAGCCGCGCTGATCAGCGCTGAGCAGACGATGATGACAATCCTGATCCGCCACGGGTTGACACCCAGAGCCTTGGCTTCTTCTTCTCCGAAACTGAGAACGTTGAGCCTCCAGCGCAAGAGCAGGATAGGGATGACACCGAACAGAATGGGAACCGCGGCGAATTGAAGATCGTGGGGAGTCACTGCTGACAATCCGCCCACCAGCCAGAAGGTGATGGCGGCAAGCTTGCCGTGCGGATCGGCAACATACTCAGTGAGTCGGATCAGCGCCATACCCGCTTCGCGCACGATGATGCCTACCAGAATCAGACTGAGCGTTGGGTCCCCGCCCATGCGCGTAGCCGCTGAGCCCAAAGACCAGACCAACAGCATGGCCGCCAGGCCCCCGGCAAGGCCCAGCAGTTGAATTCCCACGATGCTGAAACCGAGGAGAATGCCCAACGATGCGCCGAACCCCGCACCGGCATACGCGCCGAGAATATCTGGCGAGGCCATGGGGTTGCGGAACAACCCCTGAAACGCCGCCCCGGAGACCGACAATGCGCCACCGATCAGCAGCGCGGCCAGCACCCGCGGCAGCCGCACCTGCATGAGCACGATCCCCGGAAGTCCGGTCGAATCCGGATCGGTTATGATCGCCCACCAGGATTGCAAGGGAACTGAGTAGCGGCCAAAGAGGAGCGAGCCAATGGCAAGCATGACGAGAGCTGCCCAGAGCGCAGCAAAGATCCACCCGGTGCGAGCCGCGTGCGCCGATGCTGCAGTCTTTTTCAGGACACCGATCTGTTGAGACTCGATCAAGCCTTCAATTTCTGGTGTCATGCGTGTACCAACAGCGTTTTGGAGACGTTGACCATGCGTCCGCCGTGCGTGAACAGAGCACTTTGTCCACCTTCAGACACGGCCCGCCAAACCGACGGCTCGTCTTCCACGATCAGGCCGCCCAGTAAATCGACCCCATGGTCAAACATGAGCGGATGAAGCGGCGTACTCGGACCCGCAACCACGATGCGCGCATTGCGGCTCAGTTCGAGCAGGCGCGGCATTGTCTTGTTGATCAAGGTTGTTGCCGTCATGATGACCACGTCTTGGTCCTGCAGAATGTACTCGCAGGCCGGGTCGGGAAGATCGCCTGGCCGCGGCTTGCGCTCCAGGATGCTCAATTCGCAGACCCCGGCGAGCCGCTCCAGGTTGAAAAAGTGCCCAACCACTGCGACGCGCTTACCCCGCAGTTGATCGAGCAGGCAGGTGAAGACATCCTGCGTTTCCGTTTCGTTCAGAGACGCGCCACAATTCCCTCGCGCCGTTTGCGGCCCATTGAGCGCGGAGTTGATCGCCGCCAGCCCCAAGGCCGCTTCATGAAAGTTCCATGACTTGATCCAACCTGCCAGTTCCCGCACTTTCATGCCGGTGATACTCCCGGCGGCGCGGATGGGCTCGTCCATCTCCCGTGGACACATGGCCACGCCGGTCCCGATGGAACGCACCAGGAACCAGCTCAAGCCAGCCACGCACTGCGTAACCACGGCGTCCTCGGGTACAGCGGCAATCAGTTCATCGTACAGTTTCCACACTTTCCACCCTCCAGTCGCAGTGCTCTATTCAGTGCAATGTCCCGTATTCGCGACATTGCGCAAAGGAAGTTGCTTGTGCTCAATGCGTAAGATGAGTTAACATCAGCAACGTTCCAACTGTCAAGGAGAAACGACAATGTCTTGCAAGAGATACTTGCCCCATTTTGCCATGTGCGCGTGGGCTGCTGTCTGGGCTGTTACGGCCTCGGCGCAGGCCAATCATCCTCAGACGTGGGCGCAGGATATCGCCCTGATGGAAACGATGACCCCATCGGAGGCGGCGGCGCAACAGAGCACGATTCTTCAGGTTCGTGCTGAAATCGAACTCTGGATCCAGGCAAATCCGAATACCGGCATTCATCTCTCCCCGCTCCCGCCATTGCCCCTCGGAAGTGCTCAGGCGGCGGCTCAGTTGGAGGAATTGCACAAGGTCGTGGGGGCAATTATCCAGCACGATCCTGACCATCCATTCCACCTTGGGGTGACAGAAGTTGAGGTCTCGGCCGCGCTGTCGGCCATATCGCCCACCGCGGTGAGCATCACCCAGGAAGAGATTCAGCAGCATGACGCGACCAACGTCGCCAAGACCATTGACCTGTTGCCAGGTGTCGAGATTCAGCATCTGGCGGGCAATCGCAATGAAACCGCCTTTTATATTCGCGGTTTCAGCAGCAACGGGCAGGTGCCGATCTATCTCGACGGCATTCCCATGTACGTCCCCTACGACGGTTACATTGACCTGAACCGCTTTCTGACCAGCGATATTGCGGAGGTTCAGGTGGCGCGCGGCTTCTCATCTCCGTTGCTCGGGCCCAACGCTCTGGGGGGAGTGGTCAACCTGGTAACCCGCGAACCCTCGCAGCGTTTCGAAGGCGATGCCGCGATGGGCACAAGTTCCGGTAACGGGCTGCTTTCCTCACTGCGCCTGGGTACAAAGCAGACGCGCGTCCTCGCTCAAGGCACACTCGACTGGTTGCAGGCTGACTACACTCCACTTTCGGGGAACTTCCACTATCCGACGGGAGGCTACACTGCATTGAACACGTCGCCCAACGTGCCCTATCCGTTGACCGATCATGAAAACAATTCCTACACGCGCGACGAGAAGTGGGGTGGGCGCATCGGCTGGCTGCCCAAGATGGGCGGCGAGTACATATTCAGCTATATCAACCAGAAGGGTCAAAAAAGCGATCCTCTCTACATGGGAGCAAATGCCGCCGCTGCCTTCAAGAACTTCTGGAAGTGGCCGTACTGGAACAAGGATAGCTACTACTTTCTATCCGATACTCCCCTGGGTGAGCAGAGCACGATCAAGTTTCGCGTTTACTACGACCAGTTCCGCAACTCGATCGACATGTACGACAACTCGAAATACAACAGCATGAACAACTACAACCCCGGAAAGAACAGTGCCGAGATCAGCAACTACGACGATCATAGCGACGGCGCTTCCACAGAGTTCTCTACCCGCCAGGTAAAGCGCAATGTGATTGGCGCATCGTTCTTCTTCAAGGATGACACGCACAATGCAATCAACATCTACCCCGGCGTTCCGGCGTATTACGCGACGCACTCGACGAGCGCAAGCGCAACGGAAATCCATCTGGCTGAGTTCAATCCCATTCAGGAGTTGCGCGATCAGCAGTTCTCCACCGGCGTCCAGGATCTGATCACGTTCAATTCGCGGCTGCACGCCAGCGTAGGATTCAGCGCCGATCATCTGAAGGGGCTCAAGGAAGAGTATCTCAACAGCCTCAATCAGCCTAGCAAGGGCACACTTGCCGGAACCCAACTTATCGCTTACGAGTGCGCGAACGATTCCACCAACACCTCGTACTCCGGCTGCACGGCGCACTTCTGGAACTATAATCCGCAAGCTTCTGTCACCTACACAGCGACGCCGTCGGATATTGCCTTTGTGACCTATGAAGACCGGGGACGGTTCCCAACTCTGAAGCAGCGCTACTCTTCCGGCATGGGCTCGTCGCTGCCCAATCCAGAATTGAAAACCGAGCACAGCCAGAACCTGAACTTCGGATACACGCATATCTTCGGATCCAGGTTCACCTTCGATGGAGTGCTTTTCTATAGCAGACTCCGCGATGCCATCGAGTCCGCTTTGGTGCCCGACCCGGATTACAACTCGACCACTGACCCCAAGGATTTGAACGGTTTGTGCTCCTCAAACAACAGCGTCGGCCATTGCAGTGAAAACATCAATGTCGGCAAAGAGACGCACGAAGGCTTGGAGATTGCTGTACATAGCAATCCCATCTCGTGGTTCAAATTGGACACCAACTACACCTACCTGAACCGGGTTATCGGGAGCGCCGATCTGCCCACAGGCGCCACTCTCAGTTCTGCGCTTGTGCTGCCCACCGGGCTACCGAAAAACAAACTGATCGGAACTGGAACCTTCAGATTCCCTCACCAGATTCTCGGCCTGGTCTCAATGCGCTACGAAGGCGGGGTCACATTGCAGGACACCTCGTATGCGAGCACTTCGGCTCTCTACCTTCCCTATGGCTCAAGCCTGGCGTCCGTGGACCTTGCCGCGGTCGTGCCCGTTCGCACCAAATTCAGTGTGCAGGCCGGAGCGAGAAACTTGCTGGATCGCAATTACTTTTACACGGCGGGGTATCCGGAAGAGGGCCGGAACTGGTTCGTCAATCTGCGTTATCGCTTCTAAATTCGACTGCGTGGCTCCGGCGTTCAGGAGTTGCGCAGGTTCTCTGTGACTTCCGGTTCAAGGCGCGGCCTCCTGACTGCGCCTTGAACCACTTTTTGTGAAGGTCAATTTTCCCGGTTGCGGCAGGTTCAGGACAGCCTGCAATGTGTCCGTAACTAGTTTAAATATCAAATAATTCAAGCACTCGTAGATCCCGGTTGCCTCTTTACCCTGCCTGCGCTACCATCCCTTCACCCTCCGCAAAATCGCGGCACTGGACAGGCTTTAGAATGTAGTTCAGATAGAGGTAGCAGAAAGGACGAACCAATGAAGATCAGCGCAAGGAATGTGTTGGCAGGCAAGGTTCAGAGCGTAACCAAAGGGGCGGTGAACGCCGAAATCGCCCTTGCACTTCAAGGTGGCGAGACTGTGGTGGCCATCATTACCAACTCCAGCGTCGACACGCTGGGATTAGCTCAAGGCGAGGCGGCCTATGCGATCGTCAAGGCCTCCGAAGTCATGATCGGCAAAGGGATCGAAGCAAGTCATCTGAGCGCTCGCAACGTGCTGGCAGGCGAAATTGTGAAGCTGCAAGACGGCGCCGTGAACAGTGAAGTAGTCGTGCGCATGTCCGGTGGCACGGAGGTCGTCGCCTCGATCACCAAGGAGAGCGTGAAATCGCTCGGATTGAAAATTGGAGATAAGGTCAGCGCGGTGATGAAAGCGTCCAATGTGATGATTGGCGTATAGGCCAATCGTGTCGCTTCGCGGGCGTGTGCAAAGCACGAGTCGGTAGTCCCTGCCGCCCCGGCGAGGATTGCCGATTGCAGGCTGTACGTTCGCGGTTGACCCGTAGACAATCCGCTAAAAGGAAAGCGAAGGGCGGGGACACCCTGGCAAAGTGGGCCCGCCCGGCCGCTTGCGCACCCCGGATACGTCCCGCCCTGGTCTGTTCATTGAACGACAAGTCCTCGTCCTTCATTTCCTTTCGCTTTGGTGCGTGAACTCAACTCCCCTCATCTCTGCACGAACCAAAAAGTTCAACCATGAACGCCATGTCATTGGAGGGCAAGCTGCGCAATTTTGCCTGCTGGAGCAATTCTTGCTCATTCTCGTATTGCATAAACACCGTTGTAGTGTATACGATACTTTCAGAACCGAGAGCACCTAACGGTCGATTGCGTAGCCCGAAGGTGCCAACGTCATTTGTGCCATCCGATAGTGGCCTGTCGGGTGAACATCCAGCAGGTGTGTCCATTTCATGGAGGACCAATGAATAAGAGTTGGATTCGTGCATTTCTTACGTGCCTTGGATGCATCGGGGCAGCGGTGTCCCTTTGGGGACAGGCAGGCAGCGGTGAACTGACCGGTCATGTCTCTGATCAAGCTGGCAATCCTGTTTCGGGAGCCCTGGTTACGGCGGAGAACGAGAGCAACCATCTTAAACAACAGACGGTCACCACTAGCAGCGGCGACTTTCTCTTTCTCAATTTGCAGTCAGCCACTTATCTGGTCGACGTTTCCGCCGACAGATTCAAACGGCTGGACCGCGAAGGCATTCTCATCGAGACGGGCGTGCGCGTCCGCGTCGACCTCGCGCTTCAGGTGGGTGTCGTGTCGGAAACGGTGACCGTGAAGGCAGATGCCGCCCTGTTGCAGACCGAGGGAAGCAATATACAGACCGTGATCCACGGCAGCGCCATTCCTGGAATGCCGCTCAATCCGCGCAACTTTGTGACCCTGGCGGCGCAAGCGCCAGGTGTTTCCCTACCGCAGGGCACTGTGTTACCGCGCATCAATGGGGGCCGTCCGCGCACCAACGAGTATCTGTTTGACGGCATCTCCGCCTTGCAGCCCGAGCCCGGGCAAGTAGTGTTTTTTCCCATTGTGGACGACATTCAGGAATTCAACATCCAGTCGAACAACGTTCCGGCTGAATTTGGTCGCTTTAATGGCGGTGTGATCAATTTGAGTACGCGCGCCGGCACCAATCATTGGCACGGAAGTCTTTACGATTTCCTCCGCAATGAGGCGCTGAACGCGCGCAACTATTTCACGCCAACAACTTCCAGCAAGCCGCTTTTCCGCCGCGACCAGTACGGCGCTACGGTGGGCGGACCTATTCTCATGGACCATCTGTTCCTTTTCGCGGATTATCAGGGATGGCGCTCCAACGTGGGTGTGGTGCGCACATCGACTATTCCGACCGCCAATGAACGTCTGGGAATCTTCAAGGGCGTGGCAAAGGTCTATGATCCTGCCAGTTCAACGAGCCCAAGCAAACGCACCGAGTTCCCCAATGACTACATTGATCCCAAGTATTTCGACCCTGTAGCCAAGACTCTGCTCAGTCTTTTTCCCACCCCCAGCAATTCAAGCTCGGCGAATAACTATACGCGGGTAGGGGAGGATCAGGACCATCAGAACCAGTTCGACACTCGCGTCGATATGAGCAAAGGGCACAAGGACACGGCATTTGGCCGTTACTCCTATTTCCATGAAGTTGAGAATCCGGCTGCGCCTTTTGCGAATGGCAGCGGAGCCATCAGCGGCACCATCCTGGGAACCAACAACGTGACCGGGCTCAGCCATATTACCGGGCAACAATTGGTTCTGAACGAGACACACACCTTCACCCCGCTGCTGCTTAACGACCTTCGCTGGGGCTACACCCGCCGGTCGAACGTCAGTGCAGGCACAACGGTGAATGGCTCGCCCAGCACGGTGCTTGGCCTTCCCGGCATTCCTACCAACGGCGCATTCAATAATGCGCTGCCACTGTTTACGCTGACTGGAATGCAACAACTTGGCTCCACGAGCGGCGCCTTTTCCAACTACGAAACATCGGTCACACAATTCCTTGACAGCTTTTCCATCGCGCGCGGTGCGCACTTCATCAAGGCCGGCGCGGATGTGCGCTGGTATCAGTTGAATGCTATTGCTCCCAGCAGCCCGACCGGCACCTTCGCATTCACCACCACCGGAACAAATCTGCAAGGCGCCTCGGGTAATACCGGGGGCAACGCCGTTGCCAGTTTCCTGCTTGGCCAGGTGGATAACTTTGCCATCGATCTGCAGGAGACCAAGATGCGCCCGCGCGACCACATCGCAGAGTTTTTCGTTCAGGACGACTGGAAGCTCTCGAACAAACTTACAGTCAATGCCGGTGCGCGCTGGACGCTGGACTTTCCGTCGACGGAGAAAGATAACCAGGGCGCGGTCTTCAATTTGAAGACGCAGCAATTGCAGTATCTGGGCCAGGACGGATTCTCAAAGAGTGCCCGTACCTTGCACTTGACCAACGTGGCTCCGCGCGTGGGCTTCACCTATCTGCTTACGCCCAAGACCGTGGTTCGGAGTGGCTTCGGTATCGTTTTCTTCGACCAGTCGGGCATCACTACGCCCTTTACCACGCCGCAGTATCCGTATATTCAGAACGTGGCACAAAAGACGCAGGATAGTTTGACCTCGGCCTTCGCGCTTTCCGCCGGACCGACGGTTTCACCTATTGCCAAGACGGCCGATGCCGGTTTGGGACAAAGCGTCTACTCGGCAAATCGCAAACTCGGCACCGGATATGCGCAGCAGTGGAATTTCGCAGTGCAACGCGAACTGACCCGCAACCTCTCGTTTGAAGCAGCCTACGTCGGCTCGCATGTGGTTCACGTGGGCATTCCCGACGCCAACCTGAATCAGTTGACAACAGCGCAACTCGCACTGGGCTCGGAGTTGCAGAAGAAGATCACGAATCCTTACTACGGGCAGATTCCGGTCTCGTCCTCCATCGGCGGCAAGACCATCACCTACGCGCAGTCCATCAAGCCTTATTCGCGCTTCCTCAACGTGGCCAACTATCGCAACAACTCCGGGGAAACGCATTACAACGCTTTCGAGGCCAAGGTTGAGCAACGCCTTACGAAAGACATCTCGTTCCTGGTGAGTTATACGCGCTCCAAACTGATTGACGATGCGTCGTCGGTCTTCTCGACCACCGTGCTGTCCTCGCCCAACTCCAGCAGCCTGATTGCTGCCGACTCCTATAACCCGCGGCTGGAGCGCGATCTTTCCAGCGGCGACATGCCCAACGTCTTCGCGGCGAATGGCACATGGAAGCTGCCCGCAGGCCGCAACCACAGCTTTGCTTCCAAAGGACTCGCGGAAAAAGCGCTGGGCGGATGGGAACTGCATGGACTGCTGACCGTGCAATCCGGAATGCCCGTCACTGTGACCCAGGCAACCAACAACAACAGCTTTGCCGGATTTGTGCTGCAGCGGCCGAATGTGACCGGGACAACCAGCCTGCCGGCCAGCCAGCGTAATCCCGCGAAATACTTCAACATCGCAGCCTTCAGTTCGGCGGGAACGTATACTCTGGGAAATGCTTCTCGCAATCCGGTGCGTGGTCCTGCCTATCGCGATGGGGACATCGCATTGCTGAAGCACACGGCTATTGGAGACAGAATGGATGCGGAGTTCCGTGCCGAAGTCTTCAACCTGACCAATACACCTGCCTTTGCGCAACCCAACGGAAGCTATGGATCCACGGCGTTTGGCAGCATCACCTCAACCGCAACGGACCCGCGCGTGGTGCAGTTCGCGGTTCGACTTAGCTACTAATCTGCAGCCAAGAATTGGATAGGAAGAAACTGTGAGATCAAGACGGCTGGCATCCAGGAGTCAATCGGGGGTTTGCTTCTACCTCCTGCTGCTTGCGCTGGCGGTTTCTCTCGGTGCGTGCCACGGCGCGTCGCGCGCAAGTTCCTCGCGCGTCACATTGACCCTCTCCGTCGCTGCGAGCCTTCAGAACGTAATCGTAGATGTTGAATCAGCGTATCGGCACGATCATGCCGACGTGGACTTTCGCAACAACTTCGGACCTTCCGGCACCCTGTCCCGCGAGATCGAGCAGGGCGCGCCGGTGGATGCGTTCCTGTCCGCCGCCGCAAAGCCGGTCGACGATCTGGATGCAAAGGGCCTCATTCTGGCAGGGACGCGGCGCAACTTGTTGCGCAATTCGCTGGTCCTGATCGCACCGCGCGATTCGCAATTGAGGGGATTCGAGGGACTGACGGACAAGTCGGTCCGATTGATTGCGCTGGGAGATCCAGGCAGTGTTCCTGCCGGACAATACGGGCGGCAAACTCTCACAGCGCTGCACCTGATGGACAAACTCAACGCGAAGCTCGTGATGGGAAAGGATGTTCGTCAGGTGCTCACCTATGTTGAGACCGGCAATGCGGACGCGGGCATTGTGTATGGAACGGATGCGGCCGCCTCAACGCGGGTTCGCATTGTAGCGATCGCACCGGAGTCATCGCACGAGCCGATCGTTTATCCCGCCGCCGTGGTGCAGTCGAGCCGGAATCGGGAAGAAGCACGCAAGTTTATTGAATATCTAGGCAGTCCGGCCGCCAAGGCCATCTTTACCAAGCATGGATTTACAATTGCTGCATCGTGATCCTGCCTATTGACCCCTCGCCGCTGATGATCTCGCTGGCCACTACCTGTGCCGCTACGGTGGCTACTTTCTTTCTGGGCTTGATGGCGGCAAGGGTCATGTACGACACGCATGGCAGTCTGCGCGCATGGATCGACGGAATTCTGACTCTTCCGCTGGTCCTTCCGCCCACCGTGGTGGGGTTCTTTCTGCTGCTGATCTTTGGGCGAAGAAGCTTTATCGGCCACGCGTTGGAGCAGGTCGGCGTGATGATCGCATTCTCGTGGCCGGCGACCGTAATTGCCGCAACGGTGGTGGCATTCCCGCTGATGTACCGCACCACGCTTGGCGCATTTGAGCAGGTAAATCCAACCTACCTGCAGGCGGCTCGCACCTTGGGCGCCACCGAGTGGATTGTGTTTCGCAGGGTACTCATGCCCATTGCCGCGCCGGGCGTGATTGCCGGGACAGTATTGGCCTTTGCGCGCGCACTTGGCGAGTTTGGCGCGACCCTCATGCTGGCGGGCAACATTCCAGGGCGCACCCAGACCATGCCGATTGCCATCTTCTCCTCGGTAGAAAGCGGCGATATGAGGGGCGCTCTTCTATGGGTGGTGCTGATCGTGCTCCTTTCCCTGGCTATTATTCGGCTGCTCAATCTGGAGAAGAGAGCGAGGCCCGTGTCGCGGCAGCCGATTGCTTCATCTAGCGAAGCAGCTCTGCCGCCAATCCGGACGGAGAAGCGTCCGTGGAGTGAGAGCGCACCCCGTCCCACGCTTGAGATCGACCTGGAGAGAGCGCTGGAGAATTTCAAATTGCAAGTGACGTTTGGCAGCGGGAACGGAACAGTTGGTTTGCTGGGAGCTTCAGGTTCGGGAAAGTCGATGACTCTGCGCATGATCGCGGGCGTTTCCACACCGGACCGCGGGCGCATTGTTCTCAACGGCCGGGTATTGTTCGACAGCGCAGCCAAATGCAATATGCCCGCGGCAAGCCGTAGAATCGGCGTTGTCTTTCAGGACTATGCTTTGTTTCCGCACTTGACGGTTGCGGAGAATGTCGGCTTCGGTTTGAGCGCGTTGCCGGCGGCCGAGCGGCGCAGGCGCGTGGCAAAGCAGCTTGAGTCGATGCACATCTCCGAACTATCGAATCGCTTTCCCAAGGAGATTTCTGGCGGGCAGCGGCAGCGCGTTGCGATTGCGCGGTGTATGGCCATTGAGCCGGATGCCTTGCTTCTCGACGAGCCCTTCGCGGCGCTCGATCCTCATTTGCGCAGGCAGACGGAAGAGCAGCTTCGCGAGACGCTGGCGGACTTCAACGGGGCTGTTGTCTTTGTAACCCACGATATGGAGGAAGCATTTCGCTTCTGCTCCGACCTGCTGGTGCTGGACAGTGGCCGGGTCATCGCCAGAGGACCGAAGCATCGCCTGTTCGAGAGACCTTCTTCCGTGGTCGCGGCACGCTTGACCGGATGCAAAAACATCGTATCCGCCCGGCGCGTGGCTGGTGATCGCATCGCGGTAGAGGCATGGGATTGCGAACTGGTATCTGCGCCGGAAGTTCCCGAAGGACTAACACACGTTGGCTTTCGCTCGCATCAGGTCGTCTTCCAGCCAGCGATGAGTTGCGCAAACACATTCCTGTGTTGGCTGGTGAGCAGCAGCGAGGCGCCGCATGAGATGACGCTTTATCTCAGGCTCCACGCTTGTCCGCAACCCGGAGAACCCGTCCACCTGCAGGCCGACGTGCCGAAAGATCTCTGGCGTGTGCTCAAAGAGCAGCCTCAGCCGTGGCGCGTGATGCTCGATCCGGCACGGCTGCTCCTGCTGGAGGGATGAGAAGCGACCGCCGGACTATTCCGCTTCTTCGCCGATGCGATTTCGCGAATGCGGCAGCTCTATTTCGCAGTGTCGGCGAATGGCGATGAGTTCGGCAACGATGGAGACGGCAATTTCTTCAGGGGTTGCTGCGCCGATCTGCAGACCGATCGGGGCGAAGACACGCTTGAGGCTTTCATGCGAAACACCCTGCGCCTCCAACTGCTCATAGACTGCCAACACCTTGCGGCCCGAGCCAACCATGCCGATGTAGCGCGCGGGGGTATCGATTGCCCAGCGGAGAACTTGCATATCGTGGCGGTGGCCGCGAGTCACGATGACGATATAGGAACTGGGATTGGGAGTCATCCCGGCCATGATTTCATCCATATCTCCGGTATGGATCTCATGGGCATCGGGAAACCGCTCCGGATTGGCGTAGAGATCGCGATCGTCGGAGACGACAGTCTCGAAGCCAGCCAGAGAAGCCACTTTGTGCACATTCAAGCCGATATGGCCTGCGCCGAAGATGTAAAGTCGAGGCGAAGGGATGATCGGCTCGATAAAGACCTGAAGAGAACCGCCGCACACCAGTCCGGTGTCGTCATCGGGCCGCTGGTCCAGATTGAAATTGAAAGTCCTTGGTTTCTCGTCGCGCATCACTTCCATGGCTCCTTTGCGCACGTCCCCCTCCACACAGCCGCCACCAACGGTTCCAAGGATCGATCCGTCTTCGCATATGAGCATCTTGGCTGCCATCACCGAAGGAATAGATCCCTGTACGTTCACGATGGTAGCGAGCGCCCCGCGCTTTCCTTCGCGCTTGAGCTTGGCTATCTCTTCAAAGATTTCCATACTTGACTCCTGTTTCAAAGAAGGTTGTCGCGGAACGATTACCCCGCGAGATGAAATCCGCTATTCCCGCCCTTTTGCCGTCGACCCCGCGGTCCAGTAAAAGCCTGAGGCTTCACGCAGGCGATGAACGGCATCCGGCAGCACCGAAATCGCGCGTTCGATGTCTTCGACGGTGTTCTGTTTACCTAGGCTGAAGCGGAGACTGGAGCGGGATTGTTCGCCAGTAAGCCCCATGGCCATGAGCACGCTAGAGGGATCGGCTTCTCCCGCCGTACATGCCGCTCCTCGCGACGCAGCGACGCCAAGCTTATCCAAGGCCAGGACAAGGGCATCTCCGCCAACGTGTTCGAAGAGGATGTTCGAGGTGTTGGGCACGCGCTGTGCGCCATTCCCGTTGATGCGCGTCTCCGGCACCAGCTTCAAAATAGCGGCCTCCAAGCGGTCGCGCAGCATGCGCATCCTTTCAGCCGCACCATCGCTCAATCCTTCGCGAGCCATCTCGCTCGCCTGCCCCAGGCCAGCGATGCCGGGGACGTTTTCGGTCCCTGGACGTCGGCTCCTTTCCTGATGTCCGCCATGCAATTGTGCGTGCAACGGCGTTCCACGCCTGACAAAGAGCGCCCCGACGCCTTGCGGGCCGTGAATCTTGTGTGCGGAAACGGTGAGCAGATCGCAGCCGATACTCTCGACGGAGATAGGTATCTTCCCGGCAGCCTGCACGGCGTCGGTGTGGAACCAGACATCGGCTTCGGATGCAATCCTGCCGATCTCCTCCACCGGCTGCAGAACTCCGGTTTCATTATTGGCCATCATGACGGAGATCAGGCGCGTGTTCTTGCGCAGCGCGCAGCGTACGCTCTCCGGCTCAACCTGCCCATTGCCATTGACGCCGACTTTGGTGACTTCGCATCCTGTCTGCTCCAGCCACTTGCACGTGCTGAGTATGGCGCTGTGTTCAACGGCGGAGACGATGATGTGGTCGCCGGGATTCATCATGCCCTTGAGCGCCAGGTTATCGCCTTCGGTGCCGCCGCTGGTGAAGACGATCTCAGTGGGAAGGCAGTCGATCAGTGCGGCAACCTGTTCGCGAGCATGCTTCAAATGCGCCAGCGCGCGCCGGCCGCAGCCGTGAATGGACGATGGATTGCCGAAAGTATCTGAGAAGCAAGGAAGCATCACCTCCAGAACTTCCGGCAGGACGGGGGTGGTGCTATTGTTGTCGAGATACGAAATTGTCATGGCCCTTCTCCTAGCTATCTGCCGGCCGCGCGAATTTCTCGTGCCGTCGCGATCTGTTCCACCGGCCGCGTGTAGAGCGGAGTGTAGTTCATCAGTTTCACGCGAACGTGCCTCTCGGAGTAGTCGATGATGTTCAGACATCCGTAGTCTTGGCCAATGTTGTGAAGGTTGGCAACGGGGATACCCAAGATGTCGCAAAGGATCAGGCGATTGACTCCGGCATGGCCCACCAGCAGGATGTTACCGAGTGAACGATTTAGAATTCCGCGCAAAGCCTCCATCACGCGCAGGCGGCAATCGGCAAAGCTCTCTCCTCCCGGCGGCCGCCAGTTCTCCATGTCTCGTCCGCGCGCGGCATACTCCTCAGGAAAGCGCTGTTCAATCTCACGGAATGTAAATCCTTCCCATTCGCCGAGGCTGATCTCTCGCAGTGCGGGAACGACCTCAATCGATTTTGCGCGGTTCCCGGCGACGATTCTGCATGTACGTTGCGAGCGCGACAGATCGCTTGAAAACGCATGATTGAAGTGAACCGGCTCAAGCCACTTCCGCATAGCCCATGCCTGCTCTACACCCTCCTCACTCAAGGGAGCTTCGATCTGCCCTATATAAGCCTTGCCAGAGACAGAAATAATGGCGCCGTGCCGGACGAGATAAAGCACCGTCGGATTCATAAGGGGCATACTACCTCAACCTTTCGCTTGGCAGCAGTGACCGGGAAGGGCGAATGAGCAACGGTGACGGAATGTTGAAGCCCGCCGCTTTGGCAGTTTCGACCGATGGCAGGAAGCGCTTCGAGAGCGTCGTATACCGCCGCTCTGAACAGATCGCCGGCACCGGGCGCATAGAGGGTTACTGTCAGTCTCGAAGGCGTACCTTGTTTCACGGATACGCGAAAGTCCTGCAGGCCGGGAATCGCGAACAGAGCCTCGTCGAGTTCCGCGATGCTGATGCTGCCATAGCTCCCAAGCGTAACCTGCGCATCGACTCTATTCCCAACCTTCTCCAAGCGCCTGAGCGTTGAGCCACACGCGCAGGGACCCGGCAAAAAGCGCGACAAGTCGCCGGTGCGGTAGCGGATCAGCGGCATTCCGGTGCGATGCAAGGTAGTGAACACAACCTCGCCTATCTCTCCTTCGGGCAACGGCTCGCCAGTGGTGGGGGAGACAATCTCGAAATAGAGATCTGCCTCACGCAGGTGATAACCCATATGCGCCCGACAATCTACTCCACCTCCCAATCCCATTTCTGTCGTGCCGTAGTGTTGAAAGACCTCACACCCGCATGCCTGGCGCAGCGTGCGCACGATGCTTTCCGGAACATGATCGCTGCAGAGCACGATGGAACGCAGGCGGTGCATCGCGCTCGCGGCCGCAGATCCTTGATGAAGCGCCAGCGCGAGCATCTGCACCGGAAGCCCGATGATGCTGGTCGCTTTTTCCTGCTCCATCCGTCGCAGGGTCGCGGCCGGATCGATGGACAGGCCATGCGGGATGGGAAGCACACCGGCACGGGAGATCCCTTTGGCCAGTTGATACCCGACACTGCCCTCTCGTTCACCAGGAAGCGCGATAAGCATTCGATCTCCGGGCGCGGCGATCGGAGCGACTCCATGCGCAAAGAACTCGAGCGCCAGTTCCTGGTCCGCCGCGGTAAAGAAGATCCGCTTCGGCGCTCCTCCGGTGCCGCTTGTATCCAACGTCACCACGCGGCTGATCTCACTTTGCGACACACACAGAAACTCCGGCGCGTGCAGTGCGATGTCTTCGGAACTGGTGAGCGGGAGATACGCAATCTCCTGGATTGACCGGGGTAGTTCGTTGGGCAGATCCCTCAACCGGCGGGCGTAGAAAGAGCTTTGCCGGCGAGCCCAGGCCACCGTATTCTGAAGCGCATGAAGTTGATATTGTGCGATGCCCTCACGGCTGAGCGCCGGCGCGGAAACCGAGAGCCGCTCGGCGATCCAGCGCTCCAGCGGAGTTCTTTCGATGCTCGTGGCGGCTGTGCTCATGAGATCGCTCGCGCGCCTGGGCGCGTCCCAGTTTGGGGCCGGTATAAGGTTTGTCCAGAGGCGCCGGTCAGGTTGTACGCGCACAAGGGCACGAGTTTTTGATCTGGACTCAGAACGTGGAGGAAGCACTCGCGGAGTCGTTCCAGGTCAAGGTTCCAGGCATCCTGGAAAGCCATTCCGGAGATACAGAAGGATTGTTTGTCTTCCTCGAGAAAAGCATCGAGGCTCGAAACATCGATGTCGCCCAAAGAATCCGTTGACGGGGAAGGGGCTTCGGCGGGAAAGGCCCAGTGCCGTGCAACAAAGCGCTGTGCGCGACGAGCGCCCTCTCCGGAAGCCTGACTTCCGGATCCCAGTTGCACAAGGTTCGACTCGAGCGCCGGACCACAACAGGACGAGACGGCAGGGCGCGTGGTGGGCACAATCCTGCCGTCGGAGTAAAGCCAGAACTTACCATGAAAGGAGCAGTAGGGATTCTCTCCCGAGGCGGGATAGAAATTGCCTGTTTTGAATTGGCCCGCGGTCTGCTCTTCAATCAGTTGAATGACTTCGGGAATTGTGATACGGTCGTCGCCGCTTGGCGATCCAGGAAAGCGCCCGAAGTAACTGACGGGTTGAAAGTGAACTGCGCGCACTGCGGGTGCCAGGGCAATTGCCGTGCGGAGAATTTCCCCGATCTGGCTGATGTTTACCTCTGGAACCAAGGTTGGAACAAGAACCACTCCCAGCCCACGCCGACCGCAATGCTGGATCGCAGCGATCTTGGTTTCCAAAAAATGCCTGCCGCGCATCTTCTCATAGATATCTTCAGTTACCCCGTCGAACTGAAGAAACACACACGCGAGACCCGCCTCTTTGAGTTCGCCTGCGTATTCCTCATCGAGCGCCAGCCGTACGCCGTTGGTGTTGAGCTGAATGTAGCTGAAGCCAAGTGCACGAATTCTTCGAATCAACTCTGGCAGATCGTTGCGAACAGTAGGCTCCCCGCCGGAAAGGTGAATGTTGAAGGGGCCGCCATTGGCCAGCAGCGTGCGGCACCAGCCCACAATCTCTTCAAGGCTTGGATCGAGTCGGGTTGAGCTCCCGGCAGATGCGAAGCAGATGGGGCACGATAGGTTGCAGCGCTGGGTTACATCGAGCACGACACAGCAGGTATGCTGACGGTGATCGGGGCACAGTCCGCAATCAAAAGGGCACCCCTTGGCGACGCTGGCTGCACATACAGGAGGAGTTGAAGGTTTGCGAACCTCGCCTCCCCACGCTTGATAGGACGCAAGTCCGCGCCAGATCACGGTTTTGAAGTTGCCATGTTGGGAGCAGGTTTTGCGAAGAAAGACGTCGTCGTTTTCCGCGATGCGCTCGGCCGGAATGCGCTCCAGGCAAACGGGGCACACGCTTTCCGTGGCGCTCAATAGCGTAGGCTCTTCGACTTTTGCTCCTAAGTCCATGGCTCTTCAACCTCATGTGCAATTAGAGTGCCGGACGGCTGAAAGGATGAATCAGATGCTTCGCCCGGAACGGTTGAGAGTGGCGCTCGGAGCCTCGCCGCCACGGCGAGAGCTACCTCAAGAGCGGTGTCCTTTCGCCTTTGTGCGGCGTGAAGCGCAACTGGGTCGTCGCCAAACCGGTCAAGGGCTGGCTGAAAACGTTCTGCGATCGTAACTTCAGTTTCGCCGCGAACCAGTTTGTCCGCGAGATAGACGATGGCGCTTTCGTCGAGTTTGGATGAAGAGCCGAGGTCGGTGTGTACGGCCACAATTTCCGCAACTCTGGGAAACTCCATGGCGTGCAGGATGGATGCTCCCGCAGAGGCGTGGTCCGGTTGTCCCTTGGCCACATCATGAAGAAGCGCTCCGGCCTGAACCAGTTCGAGATTGATGTCGAAGCCGGAGCACAGGAGCGCGTATGCCAAGCGATGCGCCACCTCGGCAACCTTGCGTACATGTCGAACGACCGCCTTTTCTACATGCTGCCCGGCCAGAATCGCTTCGCACTCGGCGGCGGTTGGAATATCGCGGCGAGAGGCTAGTGTGAGCAGAGCCGCGTAGTCGGCAGGCGTATCCATGTCCATGTGGATCGCCTCGTCCGCTACCGGAAGTTCCATAGCGCTGGCTTCATGACGCGCGAGCAGCGCACTGAGTGTCCCCGAAGCGCCGTCCAGCGCCGCCTCGGCTAAGATCGACCGCGCAATCAGCGGTGGATGTCCGCGATGTCCAGCGAAGGCCGGATACACGACGCCGTCCTGCCGCGTTGCAAAGGCTGCCGCCAACTGTCGAATGGTGGAGGCACGAATCAGAGGAATGTCGGCAGGCAGCACAAAGGCGCCGCTTGCCCAAGCCGGTTGCGCGCGGCTGCCCGCAACAAGGGAAGTGAACATGCCCTGCTCGAACTGCGGGTTGATTACAGTGCGAGCTCCGCAGCGCTCGGCCAGTGAACGCAACTCGTCCGCGCGATGACCCAGAACGGCAATCACCTCGCTTACTCCCGCGCTGCGGAACAGGTCGATACAGCGCACGAAGGCGGTGGCGCCATCCAGAGGCAGCAGCGGCTTGAACTCGCCCATGCGAGAAGAATAGCCTGCGGCCAGAACGATGGCCGCCAGGCCCTGGGCGCCTGTCTCAAGCGGAACGGGTTGTATTGCTGAACTCATAGTTGTTCTCGGCCAGTATCTCTTTCAACTTTTCCAGGCTGTCCACGACGATACCTGGACAGCGCGCCATCTTGTTCCGCATATCATCCTGCACAATTGCGGCACAGTCGATGCCGCCATAGCGGGGTGTGTACTCGGCCTCAAACCATTCGACAAAGCGGCCTAGCATACCCTGCAGGCGGTCGTCGGTATTGCCTTCCGGAGAATCCTTGCCTGCATAAAGAGCGAGCACACAGCAGCCAGCAGTCAACGCGCCGCAGGTCTTGCCGCATCCCATGCCGCCCAGCAACCCCGACATGGCTCGCACCAGATCTGGATTCTGCTTGCTCTGTCCCTCCAGTGCCATCAACATCAGGATTTGGCTGCACTGAAAACCTTGCATCGCAAACTCCATCACGCGAAACGCATCCTCGTTCATTCCTCAATCCCCTCCTTCATGAGAGCTGCGCCGATTGCGCTTGGCAATGAGCAGAAAGTATCCGGCGCGCGCGGAATGCATCGCGGCTTGAATAGCCTCTGCAGAATCTTCGCCCTCGCAATTCCAGAGTCCTTCGAGTGAATCGTTCTCCAAAATGAAGCGAGCCGCGCTTTCGCGCAAAGCTTGCGAGTTATCCTCCCAAACATCCTCGCGAAACTCACACCGAGCGAGGCGTGTCTCGAGCTCTTCGCGGACGATCATGCCAGAGATGCAGGAGCTCTTCAAAGCGCGCACCGGACCGATGGCCTCGGGCTGCCGCGCATAGAGGTCGGAGATCATCAGGCGGCCTTCGTCCTTGAGCACGCGTGCGCATTCCGCCAAAACACGCTCGTGATTCCCCATCAGTGAGAGGCTGCACTCAGCCAGCACTCCATGCACGGAGTTGTCAGGGAACGGCAGTTCTTCGGCGTTGGCAACGATATGCTCATCAGGGTCAACACCCAGCGTCAATCCTTCGTCGCCCCTGTCCTCGCGATCGATGCCGATCGCGTTGATTCCCAAGGTGCGCAGGTACCGCACGCTGTCCCCAGCCCCGCACCCTAGATCCAGAACCGTGGCGTCTGCTCCCAGATGGGCAAAAGCAATGGCGCGTGCGGTCAACTCCAGTCCGCCGGGGCGCAACAAAGTGTTGCCTCCGCGGAGAAGCCTGCCGGTGAAGTACGCGGATTGTCGCGGAGCGGCGCAAAGCAAAGTCATTTGTCCTCCAGCGCCTGTTCCACGCGCAGCATCTTGCCCGTAGCCAGCGATTCTGGCACGTAGACTTTTCCGCAGCCGGGGCATCTCCATAACTCGACGGGAAACTCGCTGCCTAAATACAATGCGGTCACCTTGCCCAACACCAACGCTTGTTTGCACTTTCCGCAGATATACGGTGGCACTTGGGGCGATCCTGCCGATCCACTCATCTCACCGCACCTCCATTCTGTGAAAGTAGGCGTCGTGCACCACTAATTCATCCCCTAATCTGGAATACTCAACCCAATAGGTCACGCAGCCGGAACGGAAGGATGCTAAAGATTGCCCTGTGGTGGAACTCTCCAACTTGTCGCCTGTGCTTTCTGCATACTCAATGGTCCGGCGCACATCTTCAATCAGAATCATGCGCTTTTCAAGAAGCAGTCTTGTATCCTCTGAGATTTGCAGCTTGATCGATGGTTCCACAGCATTCCCCTCCTCTCCCCAAACTTCGCGCAGGAGCTGCGCCTTGAGCCGCGCGCGATTGTCTCGCCGCTCTGAAAAGCCGGGGTCGCGCCGCGCAGCAGGGTCCGAACTCACGTTCGCAAAGACAAGGTCCAAAACGTGAATGGCGCGCTTGCCTTGATGCGCAAAACGGTCGCGGCACATGGCGCAATAAGTCACAAAGTCCACATCGCTCTGCTGCGCCCGGCGAGTTACAGTCTTGTCGGCAAGCGCAGGGTTGACAAACAGAGTGAGTCCGCCGTAACCGCAGCAGGTTGTCAAGCCGGGCTCGTTCAACTCAACCACATCGATTCCCAGTCTTCCCAGCAGAGCACGGGCGCTGTCTTCCACCTGGCGAACACCGCGCGTGGAGCAGGGATCGTGGATTGCGAGGGTCCGCGACGCAGGCTCAGGCGGCGTCTTGGCCAACAGGGCGGGATCGAGATGCGGCCAAAGCGGCTCAATCGGAATGTGCGGGAGATGCTCATTGAGTGTCTTGAAGCAGGACGAGCAAGCGGTGATCAAGCGCGGCCGGCCCATTGAAGACCATGCCGCATCCAGCGCGCTGAGCGCAGCCTGAAACTTCTCTTCGTCTCCGGCCCAGCGTGCCGGCGCTCCGCAGCATTGAAGAATCAGACCAACCCCTCCGGGCATGGTGGTACGCAGATGTTCATAGCAGGCCGCGACCTGTTGCGGAGACGAGGCTGAGAGCTGACAGCCAGGAAGGAACGCCGTTTGACTGGATTGAAATCCGGGTTGATGGCGAGCCAGGGTAAACGCGTCGCTCTGACTGAAAGCCATGTCGCGTAGAGCAAAGTCGTGGGCCGAAGGCGGCATCTTGCCCTTCCGCACCATGCTTTGGCGCGCGTCCAGGCATACATCGGCCATGCTGAAGTTCTCGGGGCACACCTCTGTGCATAGTCCGCAGAGCGAGCAGGAATTCACCATCCGATTGCCGTTGCGCACGCCCATTACAATACATTCGTTGTTATAGATTTGACGCACGTAGCGCTTGGGATAGGCACCGTATTCTTCAAGGTACTCGCACACCTTGACGCATTCCAGGCACTGACAGGGAATACACCGCTTGGCCTCTTGCTGCGCCTCATCTTTGGTATAGCTTGTACCTTCAGTGGTGCGAACCGCTGGAAATGCGGTAAGCCTTTTGGTGTTGACGTAGAGCCGGGATGCATAAGCTCCCTGGTTATCGCGGCCGGCCTCAAGGGACGCTCCTTGCAGAAAACGATCCACAGAGATGGCTGCCACGCTGCCTTCATAGACCGCGCGGATGGGGGATTGTTGCTGGAGGGTACTCCCGGCAAAGATCCCGGCATGCAGGGTTGCCAGGGTCAGTGAACTGCCCGTATCAGGAAGAGGCCACACTCTGCCCTCGAAATAGACAGCATCGCATGCGCGCAACAGCGATTCAGGCTCGGCAGAACCTGCGGGGAAGGGAAGCGCCGTGTTGCACCGAACCGTGACGCCGAGGAAAGAAAGCGCATCGAGATCCGCAGTGATGGCCTGCTTCGGCAGTTGGGTTTCGCCAAGTGAGCGCAGGCTGCCCAGCAACGTTGGGCCAGATTCAAACAGCTCGACCTCGTATCCTTTTTGGGCCAACAGAATCGCTGCCGATACCCCACTAAGTTCGCCACCGGCGATCAACACTTTGTGGCTCTTGGGACTTGGAATGCGCATGGATGCAATCGTTCCGCCGAACCCCGCGCAGGCTCTCTCAAGGGCATTGATTTCAATGGCGTCCCCAGCCTCGCAGCGCCTGCATTGCGCTTGGCAGGGGTGGTCGCAGATATGTGCAAGAATCAGTGGAAGCGGTACGGCGCCGGCAATAATCGCGAGACCAGCCTTGAAATCTCCGCGCGTGACGCACTCAACGAGTTGGCGCGCGTCGACATGCAGCGGACATCCGGTGGCACAGGCGGGAGGCTGTTCCTGGATGCACTGTGTTTCCCATCGCCTGACTTGTTCCCGATCCATTATTCGATCTCCTGGCGTGCAGCACCGTGGAAACGCTTCAGACTAACCTCATGCGCCATGAATAGATGTGACCGCTCTTACTCAAAAGGCCGGGACGAAATATCGATTTCGCCCCGGCAGGTTGCATTCATGAAAACAACCACTTAGGCGTGAACTAATCCTTCCTGTTTTGCCTTGGCATCCAACGCGGCCTTGACGATCTTTGGCAATGCAGGCACCTTGAAGATGCGCACGCCGCAGGCGTTGTAGATCGCGTTGAGAATTGCCGGGTGTGGAGCGGTCAACGGAGCTTCGCCAACTCCGGCAGCTCCGAATGGTCCGAGCGGGCGCGGAGTTTCCTGGAAGATAATCTCCATGTCGTCTGGAATGTCTTTGATGTATGGCAACCCGCAGTTCTTCAAGGAAGTGTGATACTTCAAGTCCTCGAAGTCTTCGGTCAGCGCCAATCCTATGCCTTGCGCCAATCCACCGTATACCTGACCTTCGACGGTAGTGCGGTTGATAAGTGTGCCTACGTCGACCACCGTGGTGAACTTGACGACCGTCACCTTTCCGGTCTTGGGGTTAACTTCCACTTCAGGCATGAACAACTCGTACATGTACACCGGGAAGGGGTTGCCCTGGCAGGTTTCCACTGAGCAGGCTGTGCAGTCGGTTGCTACCCACTTGCCGTCGTAACGGAGCGGAATGTTCTCCGCCACCATCTCATCGTAAGTGCGATACGTGCCATCGTCCTTGCGCATCGCCTTCAGCAGCATCTCCGCCGAAACCTTGGTGGCATTGCCTGTGAAAACGTTGGAACGACTCCCGCCCGAGGGGCCGCTATTTGGCAGCAGAGTATCGTTCATTTCCAATTTGATCTGGTTGGGATGAAGATGCAGCGGCCGCAGTGTCTCGTGCGTGATGGTCAGGCAGGAGAGGTCTGAGCCCTGACCATGATCCTGCCAGGAGTTATAGACAATCACACCCGTTGGAGTCAGTTCGATGGCTGCTTCCGATGCGTCTGGTCCGTCGAGGCCACAGCCATAAATGCCCAGCGACAGGCCTACGCCACGCGGCTTCTCGGGAGTTGAGAGCTCCTTGCAGCGCTTCTTGGCCTCTTCGTATTTTGGACGAAGCAAATCGAAGAGCCCTTCGAGGCAATACACGTCAGGTACCTGTCCCGTGGGCGTGGTAACCCCGGGACGATAAATGTTCTTGTAACGCAGGTCGAACGGATCCATGCCCATCTTCTCAGCCAGCATGTCCATCGCAATCTCCGAGGACAGGAACGCTTGTGGAGAACCAAAGGCGCGGAAGGCCGAGCCCCATGCATGGTTGGTGCAGACTGTGTGCCCCATGCCGCGGATATTCTCAATCTTGTATCCCGCGCCGGTGAACTGTCCCTGACGGGAAGTTACAAGATCGCCAAACTCGGAATACGGGCCGTGATCGAGCCACCAGTTGACATCCATCGCGGTCAGATTTCCTTCCGCGTCGGCGGCCAGCTTGCAGGTTACTTCCGCAGGTGAGCGCTTGCCAGTGTAGGTGATGTTCTGGAACTGGTTGAAGACCAGAGAGACGGGGCATTGGGTCGCCAGGCAGGCAACACCCAGCAAGGCCTCGATGGTCGGTGAGAACTTGTACCCGAATGTTCCGCCGGTACCGTTCTGGATCAGGCGCAACTTGTCGGGCTCAACACCAATTCCCGGACAGATCATGGCATGGTGCAGGTGCAGACCGATGCTCTTGGAGAGAATGGTAAGACGCCCGTTCTCTTCCAGAAAGGCTTCGCCGCAATCCGGCTCGAGATGTAGGTGAGGCTGGCGGCTGCAATACGTCTTGGCTTCTGCCGTGAATGCTGCACTCTCCATCAGTGGCGCGGTATCCTCACCCTTCTTGACACCTTGGTCGAAGTACACATTCGGCGTTCCGGGATGAATCTCCATCGCATCGGGAGCCATCGCGGCATAGCCGCTCATGTAGGCGGGCAGAACATCGAGGTCGACCTTGACTTCGGCTGCTGCAGCGCGGGCATGCTCTTCTGTATCGGCGCAGACGATGGCGATTGCATCGCCATATTGGAATATCTTATCTTTGCAAAGAATCGGCCGATCCCAACCGTCTCCCTTGTTGGTCGGGTACGTAATGAGGCCGGTGATGGCGTTCTTGCCCTTCACATCCTTCCAGGTGACGACCTTCACCACGCCTGGCATCTTCTCCGCTTCGGAGGTGTCGATGCCCTTGATGTTGGCATGCGAAACTTCAGCCTGCACCAGGGCCAGACGCAGCGTGTCGGGAGGCATGTGCAATGCCAAGTCGGCGCCGAAGTCCCATGCGCCCGTAACCTTGGCGAGCGCGGAAGGCCGGTGAAAGCGCGAGCCCAGAATACTGCCGTCCTCTGGCGGTTCAAACAGCAGGTCCTCCTTCTTCATTTCTCCGCGCATCACCGCAGCCGCTTCCATAACCGAGTCCACCAGCGGCTTGTAGCCGGTGCAGCGACAGGCGTTCTTATTGACGTCAAACCAGGTCCGCACTTCTTCGCGGGTCGGGGAGGGGTTCTTGTCCAACAGCACTTTAGCCGACATCAGGAATCCCGGCGTGCAGACGCCGCACTGTGCGGCGCCGTGCGCCATCCAGGCCACCTGCAGCGGGTGCAGATTGTCGGGCGTGCCCAGGGCCTCGATGGTTGTGATTTTTGCTCCCTTTTCCACATCCTCCATGGCGACCAGGCAAGCGCGTACCGCTTCGCCGTCCATGATGACAGTGCAGGTTCCGCACTGTCCTTCACTGCAGCAGTTCTTGCAACCCGTCAGCAGCAGCTGCTCACGCAAGACTTGGGCGAGGCTCGTCTCCGGATCGACAACCAAAGGACGATCAATGCCGTTGACATTCAGAAATCGTTTCTCCATGACTTCAACTACTCCTTTTCATTTTGACTTTGATCGCGTGGAGTTGACCTGTTGAAAGAACAGGCCCGCCATTGCCGCGGTTTCCTCTCATGAAACAAAAGGACCGAGATTCTCGTGATGATGTTGCGGTACATCGATGACAGCATGGAGATGAACCGCACGGTATTTGTTTGTGCCGCGACTCCGTCCCGTTGTTGCGGCATCGCGCTGCTCACACTCGTGCCGCAATGCCGCTCCGAAGAAACCGCACCGTGATTTAGAAGGCGTAAGTGAGCTGTGAGCCCCAGGTGTGGCGTGCCTTCAAATTGACCGTGGGCGTAACCTGGCCGGCGATTTGCGCTACGCCGAAGTCGATGTTGATCTTGTGCTTCGGACTGGGAACGATGCGCGTGCAATAAGTCATTGTGGTGGGAATATTGAGAGTTGGAAAGCCGAGCGGATGATGGGGCTGCATCGCCGCCTCGGAGCCGAAAATCAGAGTGCTCTTGCCCGGTCCCGTGAAGACAAATGCTACTGCGCCAAAGGGACGCGCTTGCCAGTCCGGTGCGTTGCCGCCCATGCCCCAAAGCTCTGCATTCGTGCCGCGCAGGCCGGCGTTCAGTACAATCGGCATCTTCTTGGATATTGGGGTTACAACCTTCGTACCCACAACATAGATGTCGCCGTTACTCTTGCCATTGTTTTTGGCGTTGTTATAGGTCAGGTAGTTGCCGACGTTGCGATCTCCGGTTCGTGCGATAAATCCGAGGGAGATGGCGGGAACAGCTTTGTTCTTCCTGTAGTTCTCAGGCACCAGAATCACTTTTCCGTTATAGATGTCAAAGCCGTTCTGCCACAGATAACTCAAGCCGGCGTCGCCGCCGAGCACGTGGAACTCGTGGGTGTATCCAACTTCGATGCGCTTCCCCAGCCCGAACTCCGTGGAAACTTCGTGGAAGTCGCCAATGACCGAGCCCGCCGCGAAGTAGTGATACGCCACCACGGGGTGAATCTTCTGACCTTCGGCTGAAGCCGTGTACGCCATCGGCGTAACAAACACGCCGGTTTCGCCCTCCCACCCCAACTGCGCAAGAAGTGAAGTCGGCAAGCCCAATGCGACAAGGACTGCAAGAGCCGGCACTATGAAGCGCTGCCACCGTAATGTTTTACTGATCGACACATGATTCATTGTTCCCTTTCTGCCTTCGAGAGCCCTTTATCGCCGCTGCAATCTTCCACCGCGGTTCGCAGGATGCTCAGGTTGCTCAAACCGCAAGCAGCCAACCGCCTAAGCACTTCTTCCGTCGATGTCCGCCGGGGTGCAACGTTCAGGCGGCCGGCTCATCAACGGATCGCCGCCAAGTACGTCGCTCCTGGGCCCACACTCGAAGAAGAGATACCGTCGTCTAGAGCTTCCGGGTTTCTCGTCTGGTCTCCTGACCGGTAAAGGCCTGCAATTCATTTGCCATTGGCGAACGGCCGCGTAGAAAGGCACTTCTGTGCGCAGATCGGACGGGGTGCGTTCCGGTTTACCTGCCGAATAGGAGCTCTGACTGTGGAGGATGCACGAGGGTTGTCCAGATTGGCGTTAGCGGTTGCAATTGCTCGTTCATCGATACCTGTGCCACGCCTTGATAGGGCGGCGACTCTGCACCACTATGAACTGTGCTCAGAAATGGAACAGACGCGCGTGCTCAGTTCTGGAACACGTGCGTGCAATGTGCGGAGGGAAAATCAATCGCGGAACAAACGGGGAGGGCGTTTAGCGGCTCTCTTCGGGAACCAGACCATATTCGAGCATCTTGCGATAAAGGGTGTTGCGGGCGATGCCCAGCCGCGCCGCGGTTTGCTTGATGTTGCCGCAACAGAAATCCAGGGCTTCAGCGATGGCCTGTTTCTCAACGTCACGCAACGAACCACCAGTTCTCGCGTGCGGCAGTGCAGGCCGACTCGGGCTGCTCTCTTGGTCGGTCACCGGGCTCACTTTTGCGGTGGGTAACTCAAGATGCTCGACCGTCAACGTGGAACAGCCCCGGGTGTGGATGAGAGCCCGCTCCAGAACATTTTCCATCTCCCGCACGTTGCCTGGCCAAGAGTAGGAAGCGAGTTTTTGCAAAAACTCCAGGCTCATCTCCACCGGCGGGCGTTCCAGCCGCGTAGAGATTTTGCCGATCAGGCAGTGGGCCAGGGCGGGGATGTCTTCCATTCGCTCGCGCAAGGCGGGAATCTTCACTTCCAGCACAGCCAGCCGGTAATACAAGTCTTCGCGGAACCGCCCTTCCTCAACGTCCTTGCTTAGATCGCAATGTGTGGCCGCGATGATGCGGATGTCGACGTTGATCTCCTGCGACGAACCAATCCGGGAAACCGTGCGCTCCTGCAGTACACGTAGCAACTTAGACTGCATGCAGACCGACATTTCGCCGATCTCGTCCAGGAAAATGGTTCCACCGTTAGCCATCTCGAACTTGCCTGCCTGGCCGCCCTTCTTCGCTCCAGTGAAAGAGCCGTCGTTGTAGCCGAACAGTTCGCTTTCGATCAGACTTTCCGGCATGGCGGCGCAGTTGATCGCCAGGAAGGGGCCGCGGCTTCTCAAACTGGCGTTGTGAATCGAGTTGGCAAAAATCTCTTTTCCCGTTCCGCTTTCGCCCAGAATCAGCACGGTCGAAGTGCATGTGGCAGCCAGCGTGGCCCAGTCCTTCGCTTTTTGCATCGGCAGGCTGTCTCCGACAATGTCATCGAACGCGTAGCGGTGGCAAAACAACACCGGGCCCCGCCGGACTGCCTGCTGATGGGTTTGGATCTCGCTGAAGAACGCAACGGCTCCCAGGATGCTGCCGTCCTCATCGCGCAGCACGGACGCAGAACTTTGAATGCGTCGGCCTGACGGATTGACGATGAACTCCTGGTTCTTGTATTCCTTGCCGTTCCTCACCACTTGCAGAATGGGAATGTCCCCCTTGTACAACCTTTTCAGTGGGTACCCCTTGGCGAGGGCCGGATTGATACCAAATATCTCCCCTCCTTTGGCGTTGATTTCGGTGACGATACCTTCGGTGTCGATGGCGACCAGACCATCTGTGATCCCACGTACCAGCGCATTGGAATAACGCGACGCAACCGAGAGTTTGTTCATCGCCTGTTCCAGACGCAACTGGTTCTCAATCGCGCGCACAGCGGCTACCACCATGCCCAACGTGTGTGGATTGGCATAGCGGCAGTCGCCGCTTATATCTATAACCCCCGCGATGTTCCCGGCAGGATCAATAATAGGGGCGGCAGAACAGGTAAGAAATTGATTTTCCTCGCGGAAATGCTCCCAGGCATGAATCTGAACTGGGGCTCTGTCGATGATCGCCGTGCCGATCGCATTCGTTCCTCGGCTGGCTTCACTCCAATTTGCGCCCGCGCAGAGATGCACTTCTCTCGCGCGCGCGGCGTTACGCTCATCGCCAGCAACTTCCAAAAGCAAGCCATTCTCATCGGTCAGAATGACCTGGAAATCGGATCCACCGACAAAATAGGAGAGGTCCCGCAGAAAGGGGCGCGCAACGCGGATCAATTGTTCTCTTTCGTAGCGGCGCTGCTCCAGTAACTGCGTCTCCTCAATAACATCGCTACCCGAGGTGAGCAAGGGATTGACGTTCAGCGTTCGACACCGCTGCCAGGAACTCGCTATGGCTCCGCGCACCAGCCGTGGGTCGAGAACGTCTTTCTCAAAATATAGTTCCCAAGCCTTTTTGCCCTGGGTAAGGAGGTGCTCCGACATCGTGGGACCGCCTTGAAAACTGTGTTACATTTTCGAACACCGCGCCTACTATGTAACACCCGGTGCGCAACAGTGAACATCTTTGTGGAGCGGAACGACTTCAGACTGTGCGCGCCATCACGTCTGATTGGCCGATCTCAGCACCCCGATCAGTTTGGTACCCGATTTGCAATAGCTGGGGCATGACAGCCGCAACACTTATCACGCTTGCGCCCAGCTCGCTCCTTTTAGGCGCCTTGCTGCAGATTCTGCTTGCCCGGCTCTGTTCTGCCCGGGTCAAAGGAATTCTTGCCGTGCTTACCTGCCTGCCGGCGGTCTTTGCCGTGATTGGCATGTTGCCGTATATCCATGCTGGGCAGGCTGTCGATGTAAACCTGTTTGGATGGGATGGGCCCTTCGCACTCGTTTTGCACGTGGACGCGCTGAGCGTCCTTTTCGCTTTCATGGGGTCATGCCTGGGCGCTATCGTCCTCCTCTATTCGATCGGGTACATGGCGCACGATCGCTCCGCCTCCCGCTTCTACTTCTCCATGCTGATCTTTATCGGCGGCTTCATCGGACTTGTGTACAGCGCCAACCTGCTCTTCTTCTACCTCTGCTGGGAGGTGATTGGGCTGTGCTCGTTCACACTGGTGGGCTTCTGGTATACCAATCCCGAATCGGTTGCCGGAGCGCGCAAAGTTCTGCTCATGACGCACATTGCCGGGTACGGACTATTGGCCGCCATCCTCGTCGTCTTTCACCGGACAGGCAGCATGTTGTGGACCGATCCAGCCGTAGCGCGCTCTTTCGGGGGCGGAATCTTTGTGCTCATGCTGGTTTCTCTGGTCGCCAAATCGGTACAGGTTCCCTTGCACACATGGATTCCCGAGGCCATGGCAGCGCCAACGCCGGTCAGCGCCTTGCTGCACGCGGCTTGCTATGTAAAGGCCGGCGTCTATCTTGCCGCTCGCATGCACAGTTTCGGCGCATGGCCGGTGCCCTTCAGCGCCACCGTCGTATGGGTGGGAACCATCACCATGGCGGTGGGTGTGATGTATGCCATGGTGCAAACCGACCTGAAGCGCATGCTTGCCTTCCATACTGTCAGTCAAATCGGATACATGATTACCGGGCTGGGCATCGGATCGCCCCTGGCAATCACCGCGGGCCTGCTGCACTGCCTCAATCACGGTTTCTTCAAAGGCGGCCTGTTCCTTTCCGCCGGCTCGGTGCAGCACGCCACCGGCACACGCGACATGAATCAGTTGGGAGGCTTGGCCCAGCGCATGCCGCGCACCACATTCGCCTGGCTGATCAGTGTGGGCAGCATGATGGGCATTCCGTTGTTGAGCGGTTTCACCAGCAAGTGGATGCTGTATACCGCGGCCCTGCAGGCCGGATGGACGATTCCAGCCCTGGTGGCGTGGGCGGTCAGTTTGGGCACGGTGTTTTCCTGTGTCAAGGCCACTGACGCCGTGTTTCTTGGGCCGCTGACCGAAAAAACACGCGATGCCCACGAGTCGCCGCTCACCATGCAGTGGGGTCTCATGCTGATTGCTACCGGCAGCCTGGTCCTGGGTGTCGCCCCGCAATTGGCGGTGAATTACTTCCTGAATCCAATTCTTGCCGCGCTGGGAATGGGAGCGGGAATTCAGGTCACCTGGTTCGGTCTGTTTGGATCCGCCGGCAGCTTCTCTACAACCGGTGGTCTGGTCCTGGCCCTTGTTTCGCTGGTTCCGGGCATCGTAATCCTTGCCATGGGACGGGTTGCCCGTTCTTCGATGGTTACAGGCGGCGGCGAAATCTTTACCGGCGGACAATTCCTTGGGGACGATGGCAGGTTCACAGCGCACGACTTCTCGAACACCTTCGAGAAAAAATGGAAAACATTCTTCCGCTGGACCAATGTGGACCGCGTGTATCTGGGAGTGTGGCAGGGGTTGCTCGCCGTTTCACGCGGCCTTGCGGTCCTGGTTTCTTGGATGGAAAGCAACGCCACGGTTCTGTTGCTGCTCTTCGCTGCGGCGCTTCTGGCGGGCGTTCGCTGGATAACTGTGGGCAATCAAAGCGTCGAGGCCCTCGCTGCACCGAACATGCCTGGACTCCTGATTGCAGGATGCTTCGTCGCTGCGTGTGCGCTGATTCTGGCAGCCCTCACCCAGGCTAAATGGCGTCGCTTGACTCCTCTGATGGTTCTCACCGCCGCCTCCACCCTTGCCGGACTGGCGCTCTCTTCGCCGTGGCAACGCCTGGGGTTACTGGAACTTGGTGCGCTGCTGACGATTGCGCTGGTTTGGCAGAGCGCGCGTAGCAGCGCTGCCCGAACGGTATACGCCACAGTAGTCATCCTCTCGGCCACTTGCCTGGTTCTCAGCGATCTGCTCCTGGATCGTGGACAACCCGATTGGGCACGCGCCTTGCTTTTGACCAGCATCGCGGTCAAGCTGGCTGCGGTCCCGATGCTCTTCTGGCTGCTCAAGCTGGCCGACGAACTCCCAGCATTGGTCCTGGGCGTGATTATTGCAGTCGTTGATATGGCTGCTTTCGGTGAGCTTTACATCCTCGCTCAAGTCTCTCCGTGGACGCTTAGCCCGCAGGGGCTTTGGTTGGGGCTGGCTGCGGCCACGGCGTTGATCGCATCGATTCTCATGCTTTCGCAACGCAGCTTGAAGCGTCTGCTGGTTCTATCGACAGTTGAGGATTGCGGCTTTCTGATGCTGGGAATTGTCTCTGCGAATGCGCTCGGAGACTCCGGAGTTGTGTTCGCGGCGGCTACGCATTCGCTGGCCAAGGCGCTGCTTTTTGCCTGCCTCAGCGCTCCGGAGGCCGCCGGTGAACTCGACGGCGAATGCACAGGACTTACTAGCCGGTACCCGGTCAGCGGCTTCGGTTTTCTCTTCGGAATGCTGGCCATGCTGGGGGTTCCGCCCACTCTCGGATTCATTGGGAGGTGGAGACTTTACGAAACCGCGCTCCAGTTGAACCCGCTACTGTTGGCCGCCTTCGTCCTTTCTTCTGTCTTTGCACTGATCGCCTATGTTTTGGCTCTCACGCGCAACTGGTGGGGTACGGCGCGCGGCAGTGATCCGCCGGTCCGCGAGCCTCTGCTACTGCAAGGCACGATTGTTCTTCTCGTGGTTCTGCTCGTTACCGCGGGGCTTTGGCCGGACGTACTGCAAATGTTGAGTTGGGGGAGACCATGAACCCTTGGAAGCGATTGATGTGTTATTGCCGGCGTCATAGTCCCTGGCTCTTCCATATGAATTCGGGCAGTTGCAATGGGTGCGACATTGAACTCATTGCCAGTCTGACGCCTCGTTACGATGCCGAGCAATTGGGAGTGCGCCTGGAGGCAAGTCCACGCCACGCCGACATTCTCTGCATTACCGGTCCTGTCACCCGCAATGCTGTTGAAGCGATCAAGACCGTGTATGGGCAGGTCTATGGACCCAAAGCAGTTGTGGCTCTTGGCTCATGCCCCGCATCGACCAATGTCTTTATCGACAGCCGTGTGCTCGAGGGACCACTGAACCGGCACATTCCGGTCGACGTATTCGTTCCCGGTTGTCCGCCGCGTCCCGATGCGATTCTGCAGGGGATTGCCAAAGCCGCTGAAATTCTGGCCGAGCGCAGCTCTAATGCACACGCAGCGCAGCGCGAAATCGAGTCCGCAAACACTGCTGAATCGGTGGAGGTGCAGTCGTGAATCTATCCACCGCTCTGATGCGTTTGCTTATCTTTCCCGGACTTCTGTTTGCCGTTCCCGCCTCGTGGTTCTTTCTGTGGGTGGAACGCAAGGCGGTTGCGGGAATGCAGCAAAGAGTAGGCCCGCCCTTCATGCAGCCCTTCGTCGATTTCATCAAACTGTTGGGCAAGGGAGTCCCGGCACGCAAGGGAATCGGCGGCATGCTCATGACGGCCTGGCCGTTGTTGGCGTTGGCCTCCTCCGCGGGCGCCGTGGGTCTGCTGCCCGTCATCAGTTCCTTCCATGGATTCGCCGGCGATCTGATCCTGTTGTTGGGATTGCTGGAACTGCCTTCGATGTGCCTCATCGCCGCGGGCTTTTCCTCCCGTTCCATCTTTGCGGAGATCGGATCGGCGCGCGAAGCCACCATGAATGTTTCCTACAACGTGGTGTTTCTGCTGGCCATTGTCTCCATTGCCGCCTCGCAGCACACCTTCAGTCTGGAGGCTCTGGCACAGGCGCCGACCACGCCTCTCTATTGGCTCGGCGTGCTGGCTATCCTGGTTTGCCTGCCGGCCAAGCTGCACATCAACCCCTTCTCCCTGCCTAACGCAGAGCAGGAAATCTACTCTGGCCCCCTGACCGAATATGCCGGTTCCGAACTGGCGATGTGGGAGCTCGCGCACGGGCTGGAGTGGGTTGCCAGCGCCGGGTTGGTTGCCATGCTGGTCGCGCCTCATTTTGGGCCATGGTGGCTCGACGTTGCGCTCTTTATTGCGATTTCTCTCGGGGTCGTGCTGCTGTTGTCCGTGCTGGCCGCAGCCACGGCGCGCCTCGCCATCGATAACACCGTGCGCTTTTACTGGCGCGTCACCCTTGTCTTTGCGGTTCTCGCCATATCGTCCGCGCTCTTCCTGAGGATTCGTCTATGAATATTCTGACCATGTTAATGGGCAACTGGGTTGGCCGCCCCCTCACCGTGATCTATCCTGCGCGGCCAGAGGTGAGCGAAGGTTACCGGGGGCTGGTGCAATTCGACCAGACCCGCTGCACCGGGTGTTCAATGTGCGCCTTTCACTGCACCTCCCGCGCCATCGACTTTCGCGGCGCCAAGACCGAGTACAAGTGGAGCTACGATCCGGGCCAATGTACCTTTTGCGGGCGCTGCGCGGATGGATGCGAGTCCCATGCGCTGAGCATGGAACAGGCATGCCCGCCAATCTACCTCACCTCCGGCGCATTGAAATGTTCCTACACCTTGCAGCGCAAACCGCCTGCCCCCAACCCCGCCGCGGCTCCTCAGCCATCCGGCAATCCGCCGCAAAACGACTCTACAGCCGGAGATGTGCGATGAATGCCATCATGAATAACTTGGAAGACTTGCCCGAACAGTTGGGTGCCAGCGAACCTTGGGTTGAAAAGGGCGGCGTGCACTGGCTGGTTTCTGATGCATTGAATGTGCGCACACTGGCCAATTCCATGAACGCCCGGCGTGCCCGCTTCGTAACTATCACCGCTTTTGAATTGCCAGACGACGAAGGCATTCGTCTCGAATACCTCTGGGATCTTGACGGCCAGTTGCTTGGTTTCCCCTTTTTTGTGTCGGGTGCTCCCATCGATAGCATCTACGACCTCTGCGAGGCTGCTGATTGGATCGAACGCGAGATTCACGAATACTTTGCCGTCGACTTTCAGGGGCGGGACTATGAGCCGTTGTTTCTCAGCGCTGGAGACAAGCTGGGAGTGAATCTGCGCGAGGAGGACGAATGAGCTACAAGATTCCCATCGGGCCCTATCACCCCGCACTGGAAGAGCCCTACAAACTCGACCTGATCTGCGAAGACGAGATCATCCTCGACGCGAAGCTGCATATCGGCTTCAATTTTCGCGGCATCGAGCATTTGGCGGAGACGCGCAACTATGTGCAGGTTATCGCGCTCATGGAGCGCGTGTGCGGCATCTGCTCCAACATTCACACTCTCACGCTCTGCCAGGCGATGGAGAGCCTGCTGGAAGTCGCGCCGCCGCCCCGTGCCAGCTATATCCGTGTCATCATGGCCGAGCTCGAGCGCCTGCACTCTCATGTCCTCTGGGCCGGCGTTGCCGGAAAGCTCATGGGCTTCAAGACCATGTTCATGACCTGCTTTGCCCTGCGCGAAAAGGTGATGGACATTCTCCAAACTATATCTGGGAACCGCGTCAACTACGCGATGAACCGGATTGGCGGCGTCAATCGCGATATTGCCGATCCGGCCGCTATCCTCACCATGCTCAACAATCTTGAGCGTGAAATCGTCCGCAAGGTCATCCCCGTGTTCACCACCAGCGGTACGGCGCTGTCTCGTTGCGCGGGCATTGGCGTTCTTACTCAGGAAAAGGCCATTTCCTGCGGTACCGTCGGCCCCACCGCACGCGCCTCGGGATTGCCGCAGGACATCCGCCGCGCCGCTCCCTATGCGGCTTATGCGGAACTCGACTTCAATGTCCACGTGGAGACTGCCGGCGATGTGCGCGCTCGTCTGCTGGTGCGTGCTCTCGAGATCCTGGAGAGTTGCAATATCCTTCGCCAGGCGCTCAGCAAGTTACCTTCTGGTGAACTGTGCACTGAAATCGAAGATATCGTCTTTCCGACCGGAACCGCTACCAGCCGCGTCGAAGCGCCTCGCGGTGAAGTGATCTACAGCGTCTCATGGGAAGAGGATTCGGATAATCCCAGCAGAGTGCATGTGCGCACCCCAACTTATGCCAATATGCCGTCGGTCCGCTGGATGGTGCTTGGCGCGCGGCTCTCAGACGCTCCCTTGATTCAAGCTTCCATCGACCCGTGTTACTCGTGCACTGACAGATAGTGCCGCGAGCCATGAATGGGTTTTGTTGGACATTAACCTTCCACTTCAACCTACTTTGATCCAAGGAGATTGTAACCGTGCCCAGCTACAGCGTCATTACCAACAAGTGCATCAAAGACAATCTATGTGTTGCCGTCTGTCTGCGGAAAGCCATCCATCCCAAAACCACAGAGCCGGGATACGCGGACGTCAAACAGCTCTTCATCAATCCTAAAAAGTGCATCAGTTGCGGCTCTTGCGTCTCGGCGTGCCAGAGTGGTGCTGTTTTCGCAATCGAAGATCTGCCGGAAGAGTTTCAGGAATATGCGGCGATCAACGCTGCTCACTTCAAGAAGTAGTTTTGCCGCCGCCTGATTTGGTACGCGTATCGCAAGTCTCATATGTTCGTTCACTTGAGAACAAGAGATTGCGGCAAGTGTGCAGTGGTTTGCAAGGCTTTCCTGGTGCATCCCTGCAATGGGCGGGGATGCAGGTTCCGGGAATGAGCGGGGTTCAAAAACTGAGCATTGTCGTGTTCAATTTCTGAGCCCTTCACCTGGGCTTCCAATCGGCCGAAGCAAGCCGCTTGAAATTCCTGTGCGGAATCCTGGCGGCGGCTGATTTTCCATTGGCCGACCATCCAGAAGAAATTCAGGGAACAGTTCTGTTTCACTAGATGAGGAGACAAGGTGTCGGCATCGCTCGTGCAGTTCTATCCCCGGCCTCCCGTCTCCAGAGCGGACGAAGTGCCTGCTTCCGCTGTATCTCGTCTGCGGCTGCTCCGGCTCTCCATCACAGATCGCTGCAATTTCCGTTGTCGCTACTGCATGCCCTTGGAAGGCGTGGCCAAGGTAGCGCGCCAGGACCTTCTGCCACTGGAAAAGATGGTGGAACTGGTTCAATGGCTGGTTGCCCATGCCGGCATCGATCGGGTGAGACTCACCGGCGGAGAGCCTCTGATGCGTTCCGGGGTTGAGCAATTGGTATCGGATCTGTCGGCATCCGCAGGGGTTCGCGAAATCTCCCTCACCACGAATGGCTCCCTGTTGCCGCGCTTGGCTTGGGGTCTTAAAGTGGCCGGGCTTACCCGCGTCAACGTCTCTCTCGATTCTCTCGACGAAGAACGGTTCGCCGAGGTCACGCGCGGAGCTCATCTGCAGCCCACGCTGAACGGCATTGCCGCTGCACAAGAAGCAGGCCTTACGCCCATCAAATTGAACACGGTGCTGCGGCGGTCTACATGGAGGCAGGAAGTCCCATCTCTGCTGGACTACGCAGCTCAGACCGGCTTTGAGATTCGCTTCATCGAGCTGATGCGAACCGGGACCGAGCGCGCATGGTGCGAAACAGAGTTCGTTTCAGTGGACGAGGTTTGTGAGGGTCTCGGCGCCGAGATCCATCCCATAGAAGAGGAAAGCAGAGCTTCCGCGCGCAGGACGGTGATGAACTGGCGCGGCGCACTCATCTCAGTGGGATGGATTACGCCACGGTCCCATCCCTTTTGTAGCCGCTGCGATCGCCTCCGCATGGATGCGCGGGGACAGCTCCGCCGCTGTCTCATGGATCCGGCACAGCTTGACCTGGCTCAGCTCTTAAGTCGGATGGATGGTGAGTCGGCGAAGCTGAACTTCAATTCCTATGTCGCGGGCAAGGTTCCGCCGCTCACAATGGACAATGCTCTGGCGATGAGTCAGATTGGGGGGTAACAATGAACTCGCTGAAAAATGCGGAAACAGCCGGTGGGACAGCAACGCGCGAACTCACGCATCTCGATCAAAACGGCCTGCCGCGCATGGTCGACGTGAGCGCCAAGAGGGAGACCGTGCGTGAGGCGGAGGCGGAGGCTGTCCTCTGGGTCGGCGACAAGGTCATGCATGCAATCCTCGACGGTAAGACGCCCAAAGGCAACATCTTTGAAACGGCTCGCATCGCCGGAATCATGGGAGCAAAGCGCACTTCGGACCTGATTCCCCTCTGCCATCCCTTGCAACTCACGCACGCATCGGTTGACATGGAGTTGCGTCAAGATGACATCGTGATCCGCACCAAAGTGAAAACCATCGGTTCAACTGGCGTCGAGATGGAAGCCCTCACCGCTGCTTCGATCACTGCACTCACTCTCTATGACATGTTGAAGGCGCTCTCCAAGGAGATGAGGCTGAATGGACTTCGGCTTATCGCAAAATCCGGCGGGCGCAGCGGCAAATATCGGGCGGAGGGATAACATGCAAACCGGAAAGCTGCTGCACGTCTGCATCTCGGCGAAGAAGGGCATCGCCAAGCACGAGATTTCCTCGGCAAACTTCGTCGTCGAATATGGGATGGAAGGCGACGCACACGCGGGCGACTGGCATCGCCAGGTGAGCCTGTTGGCGCATCTTGACATCGAGTTCATGCGCGCGAAGGGGTTGACGCTGAAGCCCGGCGCATTTGGAGAGAATCTCGTCATCGACGGCATCGATACGGACGACCTGGGCGTCGGCTCGCGTTTGCGAATCGGTGAAGTGCTGCTTGAGTTAACGCAAATTGGCAAGGTCTGCCACAAGAGGTGCGCGATCTACTATACAACCGGCGATTGCATCATGCCGAGGACCGGACTCTTTGCGCGCGTTCTCGAAGCCGGGGAGCTGGTTCCTGGAATTCCAGTCGAAGTTGTGGAAAAGGTTGATCGATCCGAACTCCAGGCTGCGGTGATTACCATCTCGGACCGTTGCGCCGCTGGAGAAACCTTGGATACGGCTGGACCAGCGGTCGCAAGTCTGTTGAGCGAAAAGCTACACGCGCGAATTGCATGGATCAAGACGGTGCCCGACGAGATCGAGATGATTGCCGAAGTCCTCAAGGATTTCTGCGATCGCAACGTCGATCTGGTTCTCACCGTCGGCGGAACCGGAATCTCCACACGAGATGTCACGCCCGAGGCCACCCGCACGGTCATCGACCGTGAATTGCCAGGGCTTGGCGAGGCAATGCGCTCGGCATCCGCATTGCGAACACCGAATGCGCTATTATCTCGATCCGTTGCAGGAATTCGGGGTCACACTTTGATCGTGAATTTGCCGGGATGCCTGAGTGGCGCGGTTGAAAACCTCGATGCTGTTCTACCGACACTTCCGCACGCAGTAAAAATGTTGCGCGGGGAAACTGTGCACGAGGAGAAGGACAACAGACGTCTGGTGACGCTAGGGTCTTCATGACACCGCGAACAGTAGACTCTCCACTCTTTGCGCCTACAAGATTTCGAGGCCGTAGAAACAGGGGTGTTTGTGATGATCGACAATTGTCGTTGCCTATAATCGCCCTACACGAAAAACAGCTTGCTACGTGTGCCTTTATTTGTCGTCCTTTTTGAGGTGCTATTTGGCTGTCCGTGGTTCCCATGTACATGAATCTCTCTGCCAGTCGGGCTATTTTGATCATTGAATTCCAGTATTCACCGTATTACAATGTAATGCAGCGAGGTAAACCATGACCGCGAATGCATTGATACAAACCCGCATCAACAGCACAGTGAAACAGGAGGCGGCGGCGGTACTGAGCGACCTGGGCCTGTCCGTCTCCGATGCGGTGCGCCTGCTGCTGACCCGCGTGGCTCGGGATAAGGCTCTTCCGTTTGAGTTGCTGACCCCAAATGCGACTACAGTCGCGGCAATGCGCGAAGCACGCGCAGGCAATCTCCCCAGTTTTGCGAGCGTTGAAGCGCTTATGGAAAACCTTCGTGCGGAGGATTGAGCCAACCACGCAATTCAAACACGACTTCAAGCGCGAAGCCAAGGGCCAGCATCGCGCCACTCTTGAGGCCGACCTGGAGGCAGTCCTCAACGCCCTGGCCAACGACCTTCCGCTTGAGCCGCGTCAACGAGATCATGCCTTGACTGGCGACTGGAAAGATCATCGCGACTGTCACATCAAACCCGACCTTGTGCTCATTTATCGAAAGCCCGAGGACTCCGTGTTGCATCTGGTTCGTCTCGGCTCTCACGCGGAGTTGAGTTTATGAGAGCCATCGGCCCTTGTCGTGGATCTAGAAGCCCCAGTTGCCAAGCTGCGCAAAGAGATGAAGCCGCGACAGGATCGGGAGGGAACCTAATGGAGAGTCTGGATCTTGCCGTTCCTTCCCCGGAGCCAGCCGCCGGCATCGCAGCTTTGCGCCAGATGGTTTTGAAAGCCGTGGTCTCCCCGCATACCCGTCGTAACTACGCCAAGGCCCTCGACGAGCTCTTCGCCTTCAGCGAACGGAAGCAGCAGCCGCTCTCCCGCGCTCTCCTGATGGAGTACCGGGCAGCCATGCTGGAGCGCAACCTGAGCCCCTCGACCATCAATGTCCGCCTATCGGCGGTGCGTAAGCTGATTGGAGAGGCCAAGCGCAACGGCATCTTGGATGCGGAACAGGCCGCGCAGATCGCCGACATTCCGAATATCCGCCAGCAGGGAACTCGCCTGGGCAACTGGCTGACCCGCGACCAGGCCAAGGAACTGCTTACCGTGCCCGATCGCGCGATCCTCAAAGGTAAGCGCGACGCCGCGATTCTCGCTTTATTGGTCGGCTGCGCGCTGCGCCGGGCTGAGCTGGCTGCACTCACCATTGAGGATATTCAGCAGCGCGAAGGCCGCTGGGTGATCGCCGACCTCTGCGGCAAAGGCGGCCGCATCCGCACCGTGGCCGTGCCCCTGTGGGTCAAACAATTGATCGACGCCTGGATGGCTGCCGCCGGGCACAGTACCGGACGGCTGCTCCGGCCAGTCAACAAAAGCGGGCGCGTTGTGTGGGAAGAATTGAGCGACTGGGCGGTGTGGAGCGTGGTCGAGAGCTCCGCCAAGGCCATCGGTATCGAGCACTTCGGAGCCCATGATCTTCGCCGCACCTGCGCGAAGCTCTGCCGCAAGAACGGGGGCGACCTGGAGCAGATCAAGTTTCTACTCGGCCACGCCTCCATCCAGACCACGGAACGCTGCCTTGGTTCAGAGCAAGAGATCGCGGTCGCCGTTAACGACAATCTGGGGCTTTGAATATGGCCCTGACATTTGACCCATGCAAGCCTTTGAAAAAACGCATCGGCGATCTTTGGTCAAAACTTACCCTTTGTGTCCCAAAGCCAGCATGAATAAAACGGGGGCAACGTGCGCAAGCGACACGCGCAGAGCCTAAACGTTGGTTTAGATTTGTACAGGGCAGTGACGCTGTTTACTCATACAAAAAATGCGGTACCCGAACACCGGATTTATTCTGGTAAATTTTTACCTTTGCGTGGCAAACAGTACATTTCCCCGTCATCTCAGTGAGGTTTGTGGTGTTTGGGTCTACAGTCGGGATACCGTTGTAGACCGCAATTCCGCTGCCCCTGCATGGGGGCTTAGTAAGACTTCTCGTTAGTTTCATGCGTTTCATCTCCTCCTCCTGCTGATTGTTGGGTTGCAAGCGCACGATGGTGCGTTCAGGATGGAGTATAGGTCGAATGGAGGGTCGTTGGAAGAGGGAAGCCACAACACTAAGCGGGCAGGTGGCCCCGGTCCCCGCGAGCCTCAGCCGCTGGCGGCGCGGATGCAGCTATTTGGGGCTTGCAACGAAACCGGCTCCCACCCATCCGATTACGCGAACCGCTCCCCAAGGGAGGAAAAATCCGAGAATGGGAAAGAGCGCAATCAACAGATATAGCCATGCGGGTGGTGCCGGTGTTGGATAGAGGGTCTGGCCGTCATCTGTTTCGATTGATTCAACCCCCCTCTGTGCCAACATCAGTGAGACAAGTAGCCCCTCAACAATTACTGTAGGGCGGGGAAAGAAATCTCACCTTGATAAGCATGAGCAAGACCAGCACTTCTTCCGCTGCGTTGGCAGCTTCGGA